>Ga0308163_10001188_pt1 | contig 31006 bp, 28 predicted proteins | sample PhyTR1_FD_201037 | JGI IMG/M metagenome (GOLD analysis project Ga0308163, IMG submission 201037) | Phyllosphere microbial communities from UC Gill Tract Community Farm, Albany, California, United States - DLSLT.R1 | ecosystem: Host-associated > Plants > Phyllosphere > Unclassified | place: USA... | reverse complement strand
TAACCTTTTACTAAGGCTTTACCACCGTTTTCACGTAACACTGAAGATAATTTATCTAAAGTAGGGTAAGATTCAGTTTTTAAAACTGAAGAGTTGAATTCAAATTGGATAGTTTCGAAACCAGTTACGTTAGTAGCAACTGTAGAAACTGGAGCAGGAAGTGGACATCCTGAACCATCAACTGCAGTACCAGCAGGAGTTCCTGGGCATTTGTCGAATTGATCAGAAACACCGTCTCCGTCGCTATCTTTTTTCAAATCTTCAACAGATTTTTCAACGTTAGAAACGCGAGTTTTTAATGCTTCAACTTCTTGACGCAATGAAGGATCTTTCAATTCATCATACATCAAAGCTAAAGGGTTAACCCATTCTAAATCTGGTTTAGCTTTCGAACCTAATGAGAATTCTAATCCGGCGTAACCGTATGAGAATTTATCTTTAGTTGTTGCTTTAGCATAAACTCCGTCTAAGTTATCACTGTCAACAAAGTGCATAGTGTAACCTAAGTTAAAAGCAACACGGTCAGAAACTTTAAATTTCACACCAGCACCAACTGGGATGTAAGCTTCTTTAACGTATTTTTTAGTTCCGTCATCACCTGCATTGTCTTTCCAGTCAACTACTGCACCTGATGCATAAGTTACTTTAGGAGCATAAGCGATTAAACCGTAACCAGCAGTAACGAAGAAGTTAACTGAGTTCTCACGACGTAAGAAGTCAACAGTAGCAACGTTAACAACGCCTCTGATGTCAGCAGCGTAACCGATTGAAGTTTCAAATTCTCTAACGCCGAATTGTGATCCGCCGGTAGCATCTTTATTAGTTCCAGAAATTTTTCCGCGGAAAATATTACCTTCTAAACCAAATGCGTGACCTAGTTGTTTCTTTAATGAAACACCATAGCCTAAGTTTACATCAGCATTAGTGAAGTCATTTGATCCACCGATCGCAACGAACGGAGATAAAACACCACCATTAACACCAACTGACCAAGTTCTGTACTGGCCTCTTCCACCAAACACTTTGGCTGAAGATGAAGTTGCAGTAGAATCCTGAGCAGATGCAAGAGTCGAAACTCCAACAGCTGTAACAAAGGATAATGCCAGCCCCTTCTTCAAAGTAGAATAATTCATAATTTTTCTTTTTTAAGGTTAAACAAATTTAAACTGTATAATTTTTTTGTGTAGCAAAATTAAACAAATTTTTATTTCTCACAACAGGTATACAAACACCGTTCCAAATTTAACATATTTTAGGATTTGGATATATTTGACTTTATTTGCCAATATAGTCAGCCCTATCATGAAATACGAAGATATAGAAAGCAAGTTGTTTATCGAAAACAGAATTAATTTTCGGAAACTCCTAAATAACAACTCATTAGCTATATTTCTTTCCAATGATGAATACAACAGAAGTGGTGATCAGGACTTTCCTTTCAAACAGAACACCGATCTCTTTTACCTTTCAGGCATTGATCAGGAGCGGACCATCCTGCTGATTTATCCCGATTGTCCTAACCCATTGTACAGGGAAGTCCTGTTTTTAAGACAGACAAATGAGCATATTCAGGTATGGGAAGGCCATAAATACACAAAAACTGCGGCGCAAAAAACCTCTGGAATCCGGTCGGTCTGTTGGATTGAAGATTTTGATTCCATTCTGCACAGCATTATTGCTTTTGCAGACCATATCTATCTGAATGTGAATGAAAATGTTACATCAGCATCTACAGTTACTTCCCGTGATATCCGCTTTATTGAACACATGAAAGCGAAATATCCGCTTCATCACTACGAAAGGGCCGCGCCAATCATGCGTCAGCTACGTGACACAAAGTCACATGAAGAGATAAATCTGATAAAAAAAGCATGTGACATCACTGGAAATGCATTTCTGCGTGTACTTAAGTTTACCCGCCCGGGAGTAGGGGAATACGAGATAGAAGCAGAGATTATTCATGAATTTATCAGGAGCAGGGCTACCGGCCATGCTTACCCGCCAATCATAGCATCCGGAAAAAATGCAAACATTCTTCACTACAGTGACAACAACCAGATTTGTAAAAAAGGTGACCTTATCCTGATGGACTTTGGAGCTGAATACGCAAATTACAATGCAGACATGACGCGGACTATCCCCGTAAGTAGAAGATTTACACCAAGACAGAAGGAAGTTTACAACGCTGTACTTCATGTAATGAAAGAGGCCACAAAAATATTGCTGCCCGGAATTTCGGGTACTGAGTATAACAAGAACGTTGGCGAACTGATGACCGAACAACTTGTTGCACTTCATCTGATTACCCTAAAAGATGTGCAAAATCAAAATCCTGCTTATCCGCTGTATAAAAAGTACTTTATGCACGGCATCAGTCACCATCTTGGCCTGGATGTGCACGATCTTGCAAACCGCTATCTCCCATTTGCCGAAGGAAATGTGCTCACCTGTGAGCCAGGCATCTATATCCCCGAAGAGGGGTTCGGCATCCGCCTGGAAAACAATATCCTCCTTACCCGGGAGGGCAACATCGATCTGATGAAGCATATTCCTGTTGAAGCTGAAGAAATTGAAGATATCATGAACAGCACACCTATCTTATCTTAACATGTCAATACCAAAAATCATACATCAGACTTTTAAGTCCTCAAAGCTGCCCTTTCTAACCCGATGGCATATCGCCAGATTCAGAAAAAAGAATCCTGCCTACGCCTACGAATTTTATGATGATGCCAGGATAAAAGTTTTCCTGCAGCAGGAATTTGGGCCTGAGGTTTCTGAGCTCTACAGCAGATTAAACATTGGCGCCGCAAAAGCAGACTTCTTCAGATATGCTGTACTTTACAAAAAAGGCGGTATCTATGTTGATATCGACAGTGGCATCAACAGCAGACTGGATGATTTTATCCGGGAAGAAGATGTGGCGATCATTACCAGGGAAGGCGATCCGTCATTATACGCACAATGGGCACTGATCTATGCCCCGGGACATGCTTTTCTTGAAAAAACAATAGAGATGGTCCTTGATAATATCCGCCAGAATAAATATCCCCATGATGTACACCGCATGACAGGCCCAACTGTATATACGCTTGCCATTGATGAATGTTTGAATAATGATCCCGCCATTCCGCACAGGGTCCTGGGAACTGACTATAACGGATATCTTAAAGTAAAGTATAAACTGGGAAAATTCTTTTTATATGAAAAAGGCGACCACTGGAAAAAGAAGCAGCTGACAACCCCCGTATTAAAGACCTCATGAATTAGTCCTGCTGGTACTGTTTTATAAATTGATACAAATTAAACCCGGGTTGATGATAATTTTTTGCAATTTGTTGCTGCAAATCTATGCGGGAAACTTGTTGCATCCTTTCAATTTGAATCAGTTTGTACGCCTTTTCAGCATATAAAAATATCTTTTTATCATTTCTCTGAGGAGCTGCGCTTTGCAACCATTCCACAATTTCCTGTATCCCCTGCTGCTGATCTGCCACTGTTTCAAATACAGGAACAGCATTGATACGCTGATGGAGCATTTTTTTAAGTTTGCTGGCAAAACTGCCCGCACCGTCCCTATCGGCCTTGTTCACCACAAAAGCATCGCCTATTTCCATTAAACCCGATTTGATGTGCTGGATCTCATCGCCCGCTTCGGGAACCAGAACTATCATGGTAATATCAGCCAGACCGGCTATTTCAATTTCAGACTGTCCCACTCCCACGGTTTCCACAATGATATAATCAAAATTTGCAGCCCTCAGCACATCCGTCATTTCTATAATCTTTCCTGAAAGTCCACCTACAGAGCCCCGTGCAGCAACAGAACGTATAAATACCTGAGGATTGTTAAAATGTGCCGACATCCGCACCCTGTCCCCAAGCAGTGATCCAAGATTAAACGCTGAAGTTGGATCTACTGCAAGGACTGCAATTTTTTTCTGCTGCTGACTTAATATGTTGATCATTGAACTTACCAGCGTACTTTTACCGGCTCCCGGAGGACCTGTAACACCAATTACCGGGATATCAGGATTGATCTCCATCGTCTGAAGCAGTTCGGCACTGCCGGATAAATCATTCTCCGTTAAAGTCAGCATCCGTGCCAAAGACAAATAATCACCCTTTTTTATTTCAGATAAATATTGCGGTATGGTTTTCATTAAATCTATCTTTGCTGCAAAGAACCAGAATAAATATTCTCCGGCAAAATAAAATACCCATATCCCATAAAGAATGAAAGTTAGTGGCTTCACATATATGCGAAATAGTTTCAAATATGGTTATCCCGTAATTGAATCTATCAAATCTATCCTTCCCATCTGTGATGAATTTATCGCTGTGGTAGGTAAATCCGACGATGGAACGAGGGAAGCCATTGAAGCAATTGGCTCTGATAAAATAAGGATCATTGATACAGAATGGGACGATGAACTGGTCAAAGGAGGTAAAGTATTTGCGCAGCAGGCCAATATCGGGCTGAAGGCGGTAACGGGCGACTGGGCATTCCACATCCAGTCTGACGAGGTTTTTCATGAAGATGACCTGGCAGAAATACAGCAGGCGATGAAAGATAACCTGGAAGATCAGTCAGTCGAAGGGTTCCTGTTTAATTTTTATCATTTTATTGGCGACTACAAACATATTGGTACCACAAGGCGCTGGCACCGCCGCGAAATCAGGATCGTTAGAAACCTGCCCGGAGTATTCTCTTATAAAGATTCTCAGGGTTTCAGGATCTATCCCTCTGAGCAGGATTATGAAAACCAGGTCAACAGCAGAAAACTAAATGTTAAGTTACTTAATGCACGTATCTTCCATTATTCTTACTGCAGAAACCCGGATCTGCTGCTCGGAAAAGTAAAACGCTTCAATAACTATTACCAGTCTCAGGAGAAAACAGAAGAGCAGTATGCTGCCTATCAAACTTTTGATTTCGGTACTGTTGCAGATATACTTGCGCCCTTTACCAAATCACATCCGGTAACAATGCATAAAACAATTGCCGCGCAGGATTGGGTATTTAAACACAATCCTAAAAAGATAGCATTGTCATTCCGCAGGTTAATGCTTCACCGTATTGAACAGGTCACGGGATGGAGAATAGGGGAATACAAGAATTACAAGATCATTTCTTAACCATAGCGCTATTATCCAGGTATAATTTGCCTTTCGCAATAATTCCCGTAAATTTGCAGATTAGTTTTTTATTATATAAATCGAATGCAAGCAAATCCAACCATATCAATTGCACTATTAATTTCAACCTACAATTGGCCTGAGGCGCTGGAATTGGTATTGGCTGGTATCCTGAAGCAGACAAGGATTCCGGATGAAATAATCATCGCTGATGACGGCTCAAGGGAAGAAACCAAAAAACTGATTGAAGATTTTAAATCCCGCCATAATTTAAATATTAAACATATCTGGCAGGAAGACAAGGGGTTTAGAAAAAGCCTGATCTTAAATAAAGCTGTTAAAAACATCACTTCGTCTTATATTGTAGAAATCGACGGGGATATTATCATTCATCCTCATTTTATAGCTGATCATTTAAAAGCGGCAGAACACGGATTCTTCATACAGGGAAGCAGGGTAATGATTAAAGAAGACAAGGCAAGGGAGATCCTCAAAACAAAAGAAATCAACTTCTCCATATTTTCCTCCGGATTATACAGCAGGTTTAATGCCTTACGTTCACCTTTTTTAAGTCGCCTTATTACTTTAATTCCATCTAACCCATTTCATATTAAAGCCTGTAACATCGCATTCTGGAGAAAAGATTATATCAGTATTAACGGATATGATAATAGATTTGAAGGCTGGGGCGGAGAAGATTACGAATTTGCTGCCCGTTTATTGCACTCAGGAATAAAAAGAAAACGATTAAAGATGGCCGCACTTGGATTTCATATTTTTCACAATGACAATTCAAGGAACAACACCTTGCCAAATGATAAAATTTACAGAAAGACAATTGCTGATAAATCAATAACCACTTCGCAGGGCTATACTGAAGCCTAAAAAACTACTGGCATGACAAAAGGAGTAACCATAATTATATGTACATACAATGGCGCTGACCGGCTCGGAAAAACCATCGAGCATATCGCCAGGCAGTCACTTACCGAAGTACCATGGGAGGTTATTCTCGTGGACAATGCCTCCACTGACAACTCTTCAGCAGTAGGACAATCAGAATGGGACAAATACAAAATCGGCAATGTTTCCTTCAGCGTGATCAATGAGCCAAAACCTGGTAAGCTGTATGCAATGCAGAAGGCGATAAAGGCCGCTCAATACGAATACATGATCACCTGTGATGATGATAACTGGCTGGCACCAGATTATGCAAAAAGAATTTATGATACATTTGAATCTACAGCAGAAGTTGCTGCAATTGGGGGACGTGGTATTCCGGTAACTGAAGGCCAGCCTCTTCCAGACTGGTTTAAAAATTATGAGGTTGTATACGCTGTAGGGCCGCAAGCCAAAAAACATGGTATTATGCCTGTAAGATCAATACTTTGGGGTGCAGGATTAAGTACCAGAAGATCTGTCTATCTCGAAATGTATAAAACATATCCGTCCTTTCTGATTGAACATGATGTTGATATCATATTTGCTGAAGATACTGAATACTGTCTGCGGTTGATTCTGAAAGGATATAGATTGTTCTATGATGCAGACCTGGTCTATCATCATTTCATTGCAGATTATAAATTAGACATTAAACGCAGAGATGCATATTTAGGCCGTTTCAAAGACGCTAACGTTGTTTTGAGAAAATACTACGCGGCCATGCGGGCGAAACTTAAAACAAAAGGCCGCCCTGACATCTGGTTATTGCTTTTACTTATCACTCCCTTTAATTATATCTTTTCATTCTCTCGCAAAAGAGCAGAAAAAGCACGTAATACGCTGTTTCACATGCTTCCTTTCGGAATTAAATCCGATCCGATATCCACACGCATTAAAGCCTTTATTAAAGAATAATTAAATTTATCATACACCTTTCCGGTGTCTGCTTTTATCTTTAAACCCTCTGATCAGGTACCTTATGTACACTCTCCAGCCCATTCTCTTTCTAATGAGGCTGGATTTCTCACTAATGAAAATCTGATCACTGTTACCTGCAGAAAATCCACCCATATTATAACTTACGATATCAATTGGGAAGAACTCTTTTTTGAACTTTTCATCTCCCCACAACCTGAGGTTGAACGCGTAATCAGCAGCTATTTTATATTTAAGTTCGTAAGAATAATCTCTGAAAGCCCGCGCGGGATAGAGAATCGATTGGTGATTCATACAATATTTTGCAAGCCTGTATGGACTAAAGGCACCTTTTAACAATCCATATGGATCTACCGTTACCCCTTCTTCATAGAAGGGTATACTATTTCCATAATAAACAGTATCCTCATTCATCAATTTACTGGCAAGATCCGCAAATCCAGGTAAAACCCGGTCATCTGCCCCCATAAAATACAGCCATCGGCCTGAGGCAATTTTAATCCCTTTATTCATAGCATCATAGATCCCCTTGTCAGGTTCAGATTTCCATTTTAAAATGCTATTATTGAATTGTGACAAAATATCTATGGTTTGATCAGTGCTTCCCCCATCCAGAACAAGGACTTCAATAGGTAGTGACTGTAATTTAAAAATTGACTCCAAACATCCTGCAATGTACTTTTCCGCATTGTAGACAGGTATAATGATGGTGATCAATTTACCCGGCTCAGTTTCCTTATTCATTTGAAAATATTTTTTTCAAATCTAATTTTTCTGCTCGGTATAATGAAGGTTTAAAGAAAAACATGTCTTCAGTAGCATTAAATAGCTATTTTAGTCGAAAATAGGTCTGTAGGCTAACTATGCGTACCTTCGTACTTTAATATATTTTAATGAAAACATATTTTAGACTACTTCTATTTGCTAAACCCATAGAAAAATTTGCTATTCCTTATGTGATTGCAACATTGTTAGCTGTTTTTTTTAACACCTTTAACCTTGCCCTTCTTGCTCCTCTCCTGGATACTCTTTTTGCAAGTCCAGATAAAATTATCCATACAAGCAGCGCTGAAAAATCTGAATCAGTGTTCAACATAATGGCGAAATTCCGGGAACTGGTGGATTATTCAATGCAGCACTATGATAAACTTGGAACGTTAAAATTGGTGTGTACCATCATTTTAGTATCTGTGATTTTAGCCAATTTATTCCGCTATCTGTCACAGCGATTTATGGAGGATCTCCGCGTACACACATTATTAAACCTCCGCAAAACAGTTTTTAACAATGTAATGAATCTACACATCGGTTATTTCAATAATGAAAGGAAGGGAGACATCATGTCAAAGATATCATCTGATGTACAAACTGTGCAGTTTACAGTTACGAATACACTGCAGGTAGTCTTCAAAGAGCCACTTCAACTTATATTTTACATCTTTGTTCTGGTGAGTATCTCTTTAAAACTCACCTTATTTTCATTATTGGTTATACCTTTATCTGGTTTTATAATCAGCAAAATAGTGAAACGCCTTAAACAGCAGGCCACGCAGGCACATGAATCATTCGCCAGGATGTTAGGCTTTCTGGACGAAGCATTAACAGGAATAAAGATTATCAAAGCTTTTAATGCCACTGACAGAATCAAGGATAAATTTCAGAAAGAGAATATTTATTATTCTGATCTTACAAGAAAAATGGCCCGCCGGCAACAACTGGCTTCTCCTGTATCGCAGGCATTGGGAATCCTGGTTGTTGTTATGATAGTATTGTATGGTGGTAAAATGATTCTGGTTGATAAATCCTCAGAGTTGACATCTGCCGGTTTCATCGCCTATATAGCGATCTTTTCTCAGGTGATGCAACCGGTAAAGGCAATAGCCGATTCCTTCAGCGGAATACATTCAGGCATTGCCGCCGGAGTAAGGGTATTAGATCTTATAGATACGCATCCGGAACTTACCAATAAACCAGCTGCCATAGAAATACATAATTTTAATAACGAATTGAAATTTGAAAATATCAGGTTTAGTTATGGGGAAAAGGAGGTTTTGAAGAATATTAATCTTACTATCCAAAAGGGAAAAACTGTCGCTGTGATAGGTCCATCAGGAGGTGGTAAAAGTACATTAATGGATCTTATTCCGAGATTCTATGATCCCACAGCCGGGAGAATAATCATTGATGGAATTGACCTGAGAGATTTAACGTCTGAAAGCCTCAGATCTCAAATAGGAACAGTAAACCAGGAGTCTATACTTTTTAACGATACAATTATCGATAATATCCGTTTCGCAAAACCTGACGCTACAGATGAAGAAGTAGTTGCAGCTGCAAAAATCGCTAATGCCCATGACTTTATCATGAATACTGAAAAGGGTTATCAGACGAATATCGGCGACCGAGGAAATAGGCTGTCGGGTGGACAAAAACAGCGCCTGTGTATTGCAAGAGCTGTGCTGGCCAATCCTCCTATAATGCTCCTCGATGAAGCTACCTCCGCTCTGGATACCGAATCTGAAAAACTAGTTCAGGATGCTTTATATAAACTCATGCAGAACAGAACGTCTGTAGTGATTGCCCACCGTCTAAGTACCATTCAACATGCAGATATGATTGTGGTGATTGATCAGGGTGAAATCAGAGAAACAGGAACACATCCTGAACTGATGGAATATAATGGTTTATACAAACGTCTTATAGACATGCAGACATTTAATGACTAGATAGGAACAGACAGTAATGCTAAGACTCCTCATTGATCATCAGACCTTCTCTATGCAGCGATATGGTGGAATCTCCCGTTATTTTGCAAATATCCAACATACCATCGAATCAAAAAAAGACATTCGTTCAGTTATTGGTGTGCTGTATACAAAAAATTACTATCTAAAGGATTATCCAGCACCTTTGAATAATGCATTGGGAAAATGCCTGCTTAAAAAAGAAAACAGACGTTTTCAATGGAATTTGAAATATTCGAAATACCTTATTCAGAAAAACGATTTCGATATCCTGCATCCCAGCTATTATGACCCATATTTTCTGAGGTATAATAAAAAGCCATTCATCATAACAGTGCATGATATGATACATGAGCGGTTTCCGGAATATTTTGATATAAACGACGTATATGTAAGATATAAGCGTTCCTGTATTGAAAGGGCAGACAGAATCATTGCTATATCAGAATCGACTAGTAAGGACTTGCAAGACATCTTAAATATACCGGCCGACAGGATAACCGTTATACATCACGGTTATCAGATGAACACAGAAGAGTCTGGCCCCGATTCATTTGATAACTCAACATATAAAGATGAGCCCTATTTGCTGTACGTAGGTGATAGAAGGGGGTATAAAAATTTCCCTGCTTTTGTAACAGCAATTCGCTCCGTTTTTTACAGAGATAAAAGTATGAAGCTAATCTGTGCCGGTGGAGGTTCTTTTGGAGAAGCAGAAAAAGAACTGATATTAAGGCTTAAGCTGGAGCAGCAAGTAGTGCAGATCAGTGCAACCGACTCACAACTTAAATCCCTCTATCAAAACGCTGTGGCCTTTATTTTCCCATCACTTTATGAAGGATTCGGATTGCCTATCCTGGAAGCATTTAGATATAATTGTCCGGTGATAGCGAGTGATCAGCCCTGTTTTAAAGAGATTGGAGAGGATGCCATCGCATATTTTAATCCCAGAGATCAGCATGACCTGTCGACGATGGTTGAAAGGGTCATTAATAGTGAGGAGATGCGATTAAATCTGATAAAAAGGGGAAACAAACAGTTACTGAAATTTCCTATGGACCTGTGTATGAATAAAACCTTGGCAGTCTATAAAAGTATAGTTTCCTAAAACCTGGATCATGAAAAACTATCAAACTCAATCGCCTGTCCTATTTCTTGTTTTTAATCGCCCCGACACTACCGAAGCGGTTTTCAGGGAGATCAGTCTGGCAAGGCCGCCAAGGTTATATCTAGCAGCAGATGGCCCCAGACCAAACAGGCTGGCGGAGCATGAACTTTGTGAACAAACAAAACTACTTCTGGAAAATATAAAATGGGACTGTGAGGTAAAGAGACTTTATAGGGATACAAATCTAGGCTGCAGAAACGCTGTTTCATCTGCAATAGACTGGTTTTTTGAATATGAAGAAGAAGGTATCATCCTGGAAGACGATTGCCTGCCGGCTCCGGATTTTTTTAAATTCTGTGATGAAATGCTTTTAAAATACCGTTTCGATACCCGAATCAGACATATTGCCGGGTCCAACCACCATTTTGGCCATAGATGGGGAACAGAAAGTTACTACTTCGCAAAACAAACTCATGTGTGGGGATGGGCTACCTGGAAAAGGGTCTGGAAAGATTATGACAAAACTTTAAATCTTTACACTGATTCAGAAGCCGAAAAATACCTGGATTCGATTTTTCAGGATCCATTTGTCGCCGCAGAATGGAAAAAGATTTTTAAAGAGGTAAAAAGTGGACATATTGATACCTGGGATTACCAGCTCGCGCTAATCAATTTCTTTAATAACAGTTTAAGTATTAATCCCAATGTAAACCTGATTAGAAACATTGGATTTCGTGAAGACGGCACGCATACTAAAATCGAAGACAGTCCATATGCAAATATGGCCCTCCAGGAAATCGGCCTGATAAGTCATCCAAAATATATTCTCCCGGAAAATGAGGCTGATTATGCGATTTATCGAAAAATTTTTGATCTTGACGCCAAATGGAAAAATAAAAATTTATTACGCAGGCGATTCAAAAGATGGTTAAGAGCCACTCTTAAAATTAATTCTTAGGCCCTGTGGTTATTCAAAATTTTTTAACTAATTTCGAATTTTGAATTTTTAAATAATATTGAAGATATAAATTTATTCACAGCAAAGTATCAGATCCCTGTTTTAACCTTATGGCAGAAGTTACAGTCATCATACCAAATTACAATCATTCAGAATATCTTTCAGAGCGCATTGAAAGTGTATTGCAGCAGACCTATCAGGATTTTGAGATTATTTTAATGGATGACTTTTCCACCGATAACAGCAGAGAGATTTTGACACAATATGCGTCTGATCCGAAGGTCTCTCATGTCTTATTTAATACTGAAAACAGCGGTAGCACATTTAAGCAATGGGAAAAAGGCATATTACTTGCAACCGGTAAATTCATATGGATTGCAGAGAGTGATGATTGGTGTGCCCCTGATTTATTAAAACATCTGGTGGAAGGAATAAATCAAAGTTCTGATTGTGTAATAAGCTATTGTCAATCCTATTTAGTGGATGGTAGAAACAAAATTGAATGGGTTTCCAATCACAACTGCTTGAGCGAAATAGTCGATGGCCAATATTTTTCCACCAATGCCATGTTATTGAAAAACCCCATATTCAACGCCAGTATGGTGCTATGGAGACGTGAATATTACAGTAAAATATCTCAGGAATTCCGACAGTATACGCTGGCTGGTGACTGGCTTTTCTGGCTCGAGTTATCCAGATTAGGTAAAGTACACATTACTGGCCGGGTATTAAATTATTTCAGAAGGCATGACAAAAATGTGAGCGGCGAAGCTTTTAAAAGTGGACTCAACTTTGTAGAAACGCTTAAAATTGTTAATTCACTCTACAAGCGCCAGATGATCTCTTCGATCGACTACTACAAAGCATTCAAAATTCAATACAGACATTATTATTTGGTTCGCAAGACCCTTAATCCTGATATGAGACAGCAGATCATTCAGTTGTTCCGTTCACCTTTGACCTCAAAAAGTATATATTATAAGATAGTGCTTGGTACAATCTGGAAGTTTTTGCGAAATAAATAACCTATTTAAAGTCTCTATGACTAATCAGTCGAGACGTTACCGCAAAGGTCTTTAAACAAAAATCCCTGTTAAATTAACACTCTTTCGAAAAGTTAATTTTAACAGGGATAAATTATGCTAATGAATGCTTATAGCTTTCTTTTTACTTCTACTTGTTCGTAAGCTTCAACGATGTCACCTACTTCAATGTTATTAAAGTTCTGGATATTTAAACCACACTCGTAACCTCTGGCCACTTCTTTCACATCATCTTTATAACGTTTCAATGAAGCCAGCTCACCTGTGTAAACTACAACTCCATCTCTTACGATACGGATCTTGCTGTTACGTGTGATTGTTCCGTCAAGTACCATACAACCTGCAATAGTACCAACTTTAGTGATTTTAAAGGTATCCCTGATTTCAACGTTAGCAGTAATTTTCTCCTGGAATTCAGGAGCGAGCATACCTTCCATCGCCGCTTTGATCTCATTGATCGCATCGTAGATAATAGAATACAAACGGATATCAATTTGTTCAGCCTCAGCAAGCTTTCTTGCACCTGAAGATGGACGGACCTGGAAACCGATGATGATCGCGTCAGAAGCAGAAGCTAACAATACATCAGATTCAGAAATCTGACCTACCGCCTTGCTAATGATATTGATTTGGATCTCTTCAGTTGAGAGTTTCAACAGTGAATCCGCTAATGCTTCGATTGACCCATCCACATCACCTTTAACAATCAGGTTAAGCTCTTTAAAGTTACCAATCGCTAAACGACGGCCAATCTCATCCAGAGTAATATGTTTCTGTGTTCTTAAGCCCTGCTCACGCATCAATTGTAAACGTTTGTTCGCAATTTCCCTGGCTTCAGATTCATTTTCTACTGCATTGAATTTATCACCCGCTGTAGGTGCCCCCTGCATACCCAATACCTGTACCGGTACCGACGGGCCTGCCTGGTCTACTTTCTGACCACGTTCGTTAAACAGTGCTTTTACACGACCGCTATAACTACCTGCAAGAATAGGATCTCCTACTTTTAATGTACCTGCCTGTACCAGAACTGTTGTTACGATACCACGGCCTTTATCAAGTGTAGCTTCAATTACGCTACCTGTTGCACGTTTATTAGGATTCGCTGTTAATTCTAACAGTTCGGCCTCTAACAATACTTTATCTAATAATGCATCGACGTTCAATCCGCTCTTACCTGAAATTTCCTGCGACTGGAACTTACCGCCCCAATCTTCCACAAGAATATTCATAATTGATAACTGCTCACGGATCTTATCAGAATTTGCACCTGGTTTATCAATTTTTGTGAAGGCAAATACCAAAGGAACACCAGCTGCCTGAGCGTGGCTGATTGCTTCTTTTGTTTGCGGCATCACGGCGTCGTCTGCAGCAATAACGATAATTGCAATATCTGCAACCTTCGCACCACGTGCACGCATCGCTGTAAAGGCTTCGTGACCCGGTGTATCCAGGAAAGTAACTTTCTTACCTGTAGGCGTGGTTACCATATAGGCACCAATATGCTGGGTAATACCCCCTGCTTCACCAGCTACAACATTCGCTTTCCTGATATAATCCAGCAATGAGGTCTTACCATGATCGACGTGACCCATGATAGTAACAACCGGTGCTCTTGGAATTAAGTCTTCCGGCTCATCCGCTTCCTCAATAATACTGTCACCCTCATCATCCGGTTTCACGAATTGAATTTCGTAACCGAATTCATCAGCAACAATTGTTAAAGTTTCTGCATCCAAACGCTGATTGATGGATACGAACATACCCAGACTCATACATGTTCCAATAATTTTAGTTACCGGTACATCCATCATGCTGGCCAGTTCATTAGCCGTAACAAATTCTGTTACTTTTAATACTTTGGATTGTGATTCCAGTTCCATTGCAGCTTCCTCAGCTGAAAGGGCTACATCATCACGTTTACCACGGCGTAATTTAGCACGCTGTGCAAATTTACCTGATTTACCTGCTCCGCTTAAACGTGCAAGAGTAGCTTTAATCTGGTCTTGTATTTCTTTTTCCGTAGGTTCTTCCTTAGGTCCGCCGCCTGTACCAGGCTTGCTGTTTCTAAAGTTAGGCCTGTTGGCTGTATTGTTTGTGTTGTTCCTGAAATCAGGTCTGTTTGTGAACGTTGGTGCTCCGGCAGGTCTTGCAGGAGTAGCCGGCGTATTTCCACCAGCACCTTGCTGACCGGCAGGGGCCTGATGGCCGCCGGATTGCGAGTGTGGCTGTCCAGGAGCTCCCGGAGTCTTTTTACGCTTACGTTTTCTCTTTGCGTCATTACTTTCCGCAGAAGAAGCCACAGGCTGTGATTTCCGCTCAGGTGTTGTCGGCAAGACAATTTTACCAATAATGTTTGGTCCGGAAAGTTTCACCGAACGAGCCTTGATCACCTCAACTTCGTCGGGCTTATCAGGTTTTGGTGCTACTACATCTTTAACCGGTTCTGCTTTAACAACTGGTGATTCCACAGGTATAGGTTTTTCTTCTACTTTTACTTCTTCCGCTGGTTTAACCACCTCGGCTTTTACCTCAACAGGTTGTTCAACTGGTTTTTCAACCGGTTTAACTTCCTCCTGAACTACCTTTGGTGCTTCCGGAATAATTTCTACAGGTTTTTCTGCAGGAACAGCAGGAGCTGCCGGTTCTTCAGCTTTAACAACCTCAGGAGCCGGAACTTCTTCTTTCTTAACAGGACGTGTTTTTGAGTTTAAATCGTCAAGGTTGATTTTACCTACGATCTTAACACCTTTCAATGTTCCTTCTTCAACCTTTTCAGGTTCCTTTTCTGCCACAACTTCTTTAACAGGTTGCGCAGGCACTTCTTCCTTGTGTTTCTCAACAGGAGGCGTATAGGAATGAAGGTTCTTGATTAAGATACCCTCGTTTTCAAATTCAACATTCTTTCTGGGTGCTTCAGCAGCTTTCTCAGTTACTTCAGGCTCATCACGACGAATTTTACCAATTACAATTTGATTGGCTTCTTCCTTTACGATTTTATCACCCTGAAACTCCTTCAATAATGCATTATACATATCTCGGGAGAGTTTGGTAGTGGGTTTATTCTCAACAGAAAAGCCTTTCTTTTCTAAAAACTCAACGGCCGTAGCTATCCCTACGTTAAGTTCCTTAACTGCTTTGAATAAAATTATTGGTTTGTCGTCTGACATTGATCTCCTATTTTTACTTAATTCTTATACAAAAGTAACGTTTATTCTTGTTTTTTCATCAGTACAAATTGTTTTTTATCAGTATGAAGATCGCAAATTCCATGCAATCTTCATCCGTATATATTTGTTTTTTTATTGATCAAGTTAACGTTTACTCAAATTCTGACTGAAGGATACTAATGACTTCTTTAATCGTCTCTTCTTCCAGGTCAGTTCTTTTTACTAATTCATCTACTGACAAAGCCAGTACACTTCTTGCTGTATCACAGCCGATGGCTTTCAGCTCATCAATGATCCAGCTATCGATTTCATCTGAGAATTCTTCAATATCCACATCCTCATCTTCTTCTCCGGCTTCACGGTAAACATCAATTTCATAACCGGTTAATTTACCGGCAAGTTTGATATTGTGACCACCACGGCCAATTGCGAGTGAAACCTGATCGGGCTTCAGATATACCGAAGCATGTTTGGTAACATCATCCAGTTTTATCGAAGTGATCTTGGCAGGACTCAATGCCCTGGTGATATATAATGATATGTTGTTGGTGAAATTGATAACATCAATGTTTTCATTTTTCAGCTCTCTAACGATACCGTGGATACGTGATCCTTTCATACCAACACATGCTCCAACCGGATCAATTCTGTCATCGTATGATTCTACAGCTACTTTGGCACGTTCACCCGGTTCACGTACAATCTTTTTGATAGTAATTAAACCATCAAAGATCTCAGGAACCTCAATTTCAAATAAACGCTGCAGGAATTCAGGAGCGATCCTTGAAATAATGATCTTAGGCGTACTGTTCATCATATCCACTTTCAGGATCACCGCACGTACGGTATCACCTTTTTTGAAATAATCAGCAGGAATCTGTTCAGTCTTAGGCATCATCAACTCATTGCCTTCATCATCCAGAACCAATGTTTCTTTTTTCCAAACCTGGTAAACCTCTCCTGTTACAATCTCTCCAACCCTGTCTTTATATTTCTTAAAGATTTCGTCTTTCTCTAATTCCAGTACTTTGGAAACAAGCGTCTGGCGTGCCGCTAAAATAGCGCGTCTTCCAAAGCTCTCTAAAGTGATCTGCTCAATGTAGTCGTCTCCAACTTCCATATCTGCATCCAATTGTTTCACCTCTGCCAGTTCAATTTCCAGATCATCATCTTCAGAAAAGCCATCTTCCATTACTTTTCTTGTACGCCAGATCTCCAAATCACCGTTATCAGGGTTTACAATCACATCACAATTCTCATCAGTACCATATTTCTTACGCAGCATACTGCGAAATACCTCTTCCAGCACACTGATCACCGTAGGACGGTCGATGTTCTTGAATTCTTTGAATTCTTGAAATGAATCGATTAAATTAATATTGCTCATTTTTATTTAAATGAAATTAAAACCTTTGTTTCTATTATTTTATCAAAGTCAATACTGGTTTCCACCAGCTGTGCCTTTTTACCCTTTTCTTTTACTTTAGCCTCAATGGTAATTGCCGTATCATTCATTTCCAGCAATTTACCTTCCAGTATCTCACCGCCGGCAAGTTTCACGCTTAGCTCACGGCCAATATTTTTCTGATATTGTCTTTTCAGCTTTAAAGGTTCACCAACACCAGGAGACGAGACTTCAAGATTATACGCTTTTTCTATCGTGTTCTCTTCTTCCAGATGAAATCCAACATGTCTGCTGATCGCGGCGCAATCCTGTATACTGATTCCTTCATCGCCATCCACATGAATTATAAGTTTGTTGTTCGGTAACATTTTTACCTCAACTAAAAATAACTCCGGTCTGTCCGAAATCTTTTCCTCAATTAATTCTATTACTCTCTTCTCTGCTTGCATAAACCAATTTGCCGATAAAAGAAAAGAGGGGACATCTGCCCCCTCTTACCCTCTATTTCAGTGCAAATGTAAGAATTTTATTTCAAAAATAAAAATGCCTTTTATATCCGTAAGTCATTCAGTGTGTATTGTCTAATTTACAAATTCATTTCTAAATTTTGATAGATCCGTTTAAAAGTTTTTTAATAAGTCAAAACTTGTTAATCGTCATCAAAATTTAATTTTAAATATATTAAATTAACTTATTAAGTTTGCTTATTAATAATTTAACAAACTCATGATACAGTCAACAACACGATTTATTGACCCCTTAAGTGATTTTGGATTTAAACATATATTTGGTTCTGAGTCTAATAAGGATGTATTGATTAATTTCCTAAATCAGTTACTGTATGGTCAAAAAGAAATTAAGGACCTAACTTATGGTCCAACTGAACACGCGGGGAGTAACAAGTATACCAAAAAAGTATTCTTCGACTTTCTCTGTACCGGCTGTAATGGTGAGCAATTCATAATTGAGATGCAGAGGGCAGAACAAAAGAATTTCAGGGACCGCGCAGTATTTTATACATCGCGACTAATTAATGATCAATTACCAAAAGGAAGCAGCCATTGGAATATTGAATTAAAGGAAGTATTCCTGGTAGCTATTCTTGATTTTAATTTCAAAGACAGTCCACAAACCCAGTATCTGCATAATGTGTCGCTAACCAACACCTACACTGGAGAAATTTTTTACCACAAGTTGAACTATAAATTTTTAGAATTACCTAAATTTGTAAAGACAGAAGCCGAACTGGAAACAGATCTTGACCGCTGGCTGTTCCTGTTTAAACATATGAGTAATTTGAAGAGCGATTCTATTGCTTTCAACAAGGGTATTTTTCAGAAAGTACTTAAGATCGCCGAAATTAGCAACTTAACTAAGGAGGAGAAAGAAATGTATGATTCGAATTTAAAAGCTCAGTGGGATTATGAAAATTCTATTGCATATGCGAAGGAAAGAGCTGCGGAAGAAGGATTGAAAGAAGGCCTTGAGCAAGGAATTGAACGAGGAATTGAACGAGGCATTGAGCAGGGCATTGAGCAAGGCATTGAGCAAGGCCGGCGTAAAAAAGCAATGGAGATCGCTTCTCAGATGAAACAGGAAAAAATGCCTATAGATATGATTGCCCGACTGACTCAGCTTTCAGCTTTGGAAATAGAGACCTTATAAGCGATTTTGAATGGCCAGCTTAAACTGCTGTATCTAATTATCAGCGGGTGAGAACTACTGTTTGCGGTTTTACCTTATTATCCAGCTTACCTGTCAGCATCATAGCTGCGTTACCAAATTTAGCATTGAGGTAAGAAACGACCTGATAACTTTTCCCCTTTGAAAATGTCACCAATGGGGTAAAAACTATAGTACTGTCTGACATAGCCAGCCGACCTGGAAACTCATGTTCGAAAGCTAAAGGATTATTTTCACCAGGCATTTCCATGACAGAAAGTACAGATGAGTAAGATGTATCAATACCAGAAGTATTCCTGAGCTCCAACAGACCTGCAGCGTCGATCCTGGAAAACACTATACCACTACTGTCCGGCGAAAACCTGATCATTACTGGCTTATTATTTGCAGGCGAACAGGAAATCAAACAAACCACTAAAACGAATACCAGTGGTAAAATAATCAGGTATTTATACATTTTATAAAATTAAACATTATGAGGTTTATTATTGAAATTTTATTGATGGGCCTCGCTATGTTGCTGGGCGCATATCTTGTGCCAGGAGTACATATTGCTGGTTTTGGAACGGCAATTATAGCAGCAATTCTGATAGCACTTGCAAATGCTACTATTGGAATGATACTTAGGCTACTTACGTTTCCTATTAACTTCCTTACCCTCGGTTTAATGTCTTTTATTATCACTGTTCTGATGATCCTTTTGGTAGACAGCATAATGTCAGGTTTCAATACGAGCGGTTTCTTTGCAGCCGCATTTTTGGCAATTGTTGTTGCCTTAATCAAAGCTGTATTTGGTGCTATTGCAGGAAGCGATGATTAATATCAGCAAATAGCACATATAAAGGGCTTTCTACTAACTTTGTTCCGTAGTTCACCGTAGACAAGAGCACTTTTACTGCACTACAACTGCACTACTAGAGCACCATTATACAGGTAATGGTGCTCTAGTAGTGCAGTTGTAGTGCAGTAAAAGTGCATATGAGTAAATCAAACCACGAGTAGAAATAAATTCAATCTGAGTGATGTATCAAAAATCTTATTTCAGAATTTCCCTGGAAATCACCAGTTGCTGGATCTCAGAAGTCCCCTCATAGATCTGGGTGATTTTAGCATCACGCATTAAACGCTCAACGTGGTATTCTTTAACAAATCCGTATCCGCCATGAACCTGAACTGCTTCAACAGTCACATCCATTGCTACTTTGGATGCGTATAATTTGGCCATTGAACCGGCAAGTGTGTAAGAAAGTCCCTGATCTTTAAGCCAGGCTGCTTTGTAAACGAGCATTCTTGCAGCTTCAATCTGAGTAGCCATATCCGCCAATTTAAAGGCGATTGCCTGATGATCAGAAATGGGCTTTCCAAATGATTTTCTTTGTTTGGCATAAGCCAGGGCCAGTTCATAAGCACCTGCAGCAATACCAAGTGCCTGTGCAGCTATCCCTATACGCCCTCCTTCGAGGGTTTTCATGGCAAACTTAAAACCGAACCCATCTTCGCCGATCCTGTTTTCCTTCGGAACTTTCACATCATCAAACATCAGGGAGTGTGTATCTGAACCACGGATGCCCATCTTGTTCTCCTTGGGCCCAACGGTAAATCCTTCCATGCCCTTTTCCACGATAAAAGCATTGATCCCTTTATGTTTAAGTTCAGGATGGGTTTGGGCAATCACAAGGTATGTAGAGGCAGTACCACCATTCGTTATCCAGTTCTTTGTGCCGTTTAACAGGTAGTGGTCCCCCTTATCCTCGGCGGTAGTATGCTGCGAAGTTGCATCAGATCCCGCTTCGGGCTCAGAAAGACAAAATGCACCGATCTGCAGCCCGGATGCCAGAGGCACCAGATATTTTTGCTTTTGCAATTCAGAACCATAGGCTTCCAGTCCGTAACAAACCAGGGAATTATTAACAGATACAACTACTGAAGATGAGGCGTCAATTTTGGAAAGTTCTTCCATAACCAGCACATAAGACAATGCATCAAGTCCGCTACCGCCATATTTCTCAGCAACCATCATCCCTAAAAAGCCCAGCTCGCCCAGTTTCCCTACCTGTTCAGCCGGAAATTTTTGATGCTCGTCCCTTTCAATCACACCGGGCTTCAGTTCATTCTGCGCGAAATCCCTGGCGGCCTGCCGAATCATCAATTGTTCTTCACTTAATTGAAATAGCATAATAATTATATCTGGTAAAATACATTTAACCAAATTTAGTATTTCCAAATGGAATTACTATGGTTGCATAGTATTTTTACAGCAAGCTTATTAAACTGAAAATTAATTAAGAATTTATTTTAAAAGGCGATTGTTGTCATCGGGAAAAACCAGGACAGGATTGTACTTTTTAGCCTCCTCAATAGGAAGAGAACCATAGGACATAATAATTAATATATCCCCTACCTGAACTAACCTGGCAGTTGCGCCATTAAGGCATACTGTACCAGTGCCCCGCTCACCTTTGATCACATAGGTTTCAAACCTTGCGCCATTGTTATTATTAACGATCTGCACCTTTTCATTGGCTATGATCTGGGCAGCATCCATCAGGTCCTCATCGATAGTAATACTGCCTACATAATTCAATTCAGCCTGTGTTACCCTAACACGGTGTATTTTCGATTTTAATATCTCGATAATCATGAAGCAAAGTTAGATAAAGTTTGGTTGATTTGTGGCAAAGGTTGTCAGTTGAGGATCATGTTATCGATCAGGCGTGTTTCACCTACCTTTGCAGCGACCAGGGCAACAAGGTTTTTAACCTCCTTTGTGTGTTCAGGAAGCAGTGTTTCTGCGTCCGCGATGGTAAAATAATCAAGCTGTACGCCTTCGGTACCATTAATCATCTCTGTGGCCCTGGCAAGCAGCTCATCTATAGTATATGAATTGAAATTGTCCTGTACATATTGCAGTGCCCGGCTGAGTACAAGTGCATTCTCCCTGTCGGCAGCAGATAAATGGATATTCCTTGAACTCATGGCCAGTCCGTCCTCTTCCCTGATAATAGGGCAGGATATGATTTGTAAGCTCAGTCCAAAATAGGCCACCATATTGCGGATCATCAGCACCTGCTGAAAATCTTTCTGGCCAAAAAAAGCGAGGTCAGGATCTACCGCATCAAAAAGTTTTTTAACGATCTGCGTTACGCCCTGGTAATGTCCTTTTCTGAATTCCCCTTCCAGCAGAAACTCTGCATTTCCAAGGTCAATGTGCCATTGTTCAGGTGCAGGGTACATTTCTTTAACGGAGGGCATAAACACATAGTCGCATCCGGCTTCCTGTAACATTTCAATATCATGTTCAAGGGGGCGCGGGTATTTTTCAAGGTCTTTCGGGTCTGTAAATTGCGTGGGGTTCACAAAAATACTGCAGACTACTATATCCGCATTTTGCTGAGCGATCTTAATCAGAGAAACGTGTCCTTTGTGCAAAGCGCCCATTGTGGGCACCAGAGCAATTTTTTGTTGAGCCAATTTACGTGGCTGCAGCAACATTTTCAATGCTGCTATGGTATTTATAACTTCCAAACCGAGCTTTAATATTTTCGTGTGCAATTTGGGTATTTATATGATCCCAACAAAACATCGGGCCAAGATATTGATAAATTTGAATAAATTGCTTACCTTTGCCCCTTGATTATCTTTTCTTTAACATAAATATTTATTCACAAATATGGAGATGGCAAAAACGAAGCTACTGATTGTTACACACGAGATGTCGCCTTTCCTCGAACTTACCAAAATTTCAGAGATTACCCGTCAGTTACCACAGGCAATGCAGGAAAAAGGATTTGAGATCCGCATTCTGATGCCCAGGTTCGGAAATATCAATGAAAGAAGGAACAGATTACACGAAGTAATTCGTCTGTCGGGGATGAACATCATGATTGATGATAATGACAACCCTCTGATTATCAAGGTCGCGTCAATCCCAGCAGCACGTATGCAGGTTTACTTTCTGGACAACGAAGATTACTTCCAGCGTAAGCACGTATTCAGAGATAAAGAGAGTAAGTTTTATGCAGACAACGACGAAAGAACGATCTTCTTTTGCAAAGGTGCACTGGAAACTGTTAAAAAATTAGGCTGGGCGCCGGATATTGTACATTGCCATGGCTGGATGACTTCTTTGGTTCCTGTATACATTAAGACTTCTTACAAAAACGACCCGACCTTTAAAAACTCTAAGGTTGTTTATTCAGTTTACGAAAGTTGCTTCACTGAATCTTTAAATGCTGACCTGCACAAAAAAGCAGTAATGAGCAATATGACTGAAGAAGACACTAAAGTTTTCGAAAACCCTACTTCCAGTACCTTACACATTGGTGCGATCACTTACTCAGATGCAGTTGTTTTAGCTGATGAAAACATTGAAGACAATGTGTTAAAATTTGTTAAAGATTCCAATAAGCCAACTTTAGCTTTTAATTTAACCGAAAATTTCGAGAACTTCTATTCGTTGTACGAAGAGATCTCGAGTGAAGAATTGGTTTCAATAGCATAAACTCAGGTATTATTAAATTAAATATGAAATTTTCAAAACTAGACTTATTGACCCTGTTGATAAGTCTTTTTCTTTTTTCGTCTTGTAAAGACTCAAGCAGCATCGGATTAGATGTAGATTCTTCCACTGCTGTTTCCGGAACGCTTCTGGATACCGTTACAGTAACATCCAGAACGGTTAAAGACGAGGCCACACAAACTTTTTATGGCGCAGGTTCTACTTCAAATCCAACAAGATATCCTTTAGGGATGATGGTTGATCCGATCTTTGGCAGTACTACCGCAAGCCTTGCAATGTCTGTCAACCTGCCCTCTTCCACTGCTACAAGTTTCAGTACGACCCCGGTAACTATAGACTCTGCAGTATTAACACTGGCATATACCTATGCCACGGATTCCCTGCTTAGGAGAGCCAGAGAATTTTACGGTGACAGCACAGCCAATTATAATATTACGGTGAGCCAGCTTGCAGAAAACCTGTCAACTCAAGGTTCATGGCTGAGCACTAAAAATTATGCTTCAGGAGATGTGCTCGGTACTTATACCGGCCCCGTTAAACCCTACACGAAGGTAAAAGTAACAACTATAGTAACTGGCGGCGCAGATACATCTATTACAAAAAAACCGCATCTGAGAATTAAACTGAGTGCAGATCTGATCAAAAGCAAAATAGCCGCGCTGGATTCCTTAAGCCTGACTACAGATGCAAAGTTTAATGCTGCTTTCAGGGGATTAAAAGTAACAGCGACAACCACTGGTACCGGAGGAATGATGTTCCTGGATTTTACTACCGGGCTTTCCAATCTTGAAATCTATTACAAACAACAAAACGCCACTACAACAACGCAGATAGATACCATTTATAAGGCTTTTCCGATCAGCAGTGCTACAAACCCGGTAGCAGCCACAGTTACTCATGATTACACCAATACACCTGTTGCCACACAGATTAATACACCTGGAGATTACCAGGTAACCTACCTTCAGGCGATGAACGGTATCAGAAATAAGATCAGTTTTCCTTACCTAAAAAATCTGACTACAACCCTAGGATCTAAAATAGTTATTAATAAAGCAGAGCTAGTGATTGACAGCAGCAACCCTGCAGATTCTATTCCATTTAAAATTCCGCCACGCCTGGCAATGTACAGGCTGGATATTGCCGGACAAAGACAGAATGTAGCTGATGCCAATGTGTATGATGCTACAACCAATTCTACCGGCGATACACGCCCATATGTTTCAGGAGTTAAATTTGACGGTTTCTACAGATTCATCAAGAGCGGATATCTGCAAAACAGCTATTCATTTAATATTACAAACTATGTGCAGGATCTGGTAGATGGTAAAACAGTTGATTATGGTACTTTTATTGCACCGATTGCAACTGAGGTGACGGCCATCACTTATCTCAACACTGCAGGTCAGCTTACTACTTCAGGAAACACAGCACCAGTACTGGCTGCTTACGCCTATCCAACGCAAACTTCAGCCGGAAGGGTTGTCATCGGATCATTTAACAATACCAATGGCAAAAAGATCAGATTAAATATCTACTACGTGAAAACGAGCACGAAATAGTAACCAAAACACCAAACAGCAAAGGCCACTCAATTGAGTGGCCTTTGCTGTTTATGTACATCGTAAAGTTCCTAAAAAGGAAGATCACCGGAAACCTCTTCGGCATCCAGATATTCATTCTCAGTTTTAGGGCTTGCATTGCTGTGGACAGGTGTGCTTTCGAAATCACTCTTGCGCCCAAGAATTGTGAAATTCTCGGCAACAACCTCTGTCACGTATTTTTTTACTTTTTCCCTGTCTTCGAACGAACGCGTTCTCAGCTTCCCCTCTATATAAACGAGTTTCCCTTTTTGTAAATATTTGGATGCTACCTCTGCCAGACCTCTCCACAGCACAATGTTATGCCATTCCGTTTGCTCCACACGTTTGCCGTCTTTGTTATAAGTCTCTGACGTAGCCAACGGAAAGCTGGCGACGGTTACACCACCATCTAAGTGACGAACTTCAGGATCCTTGCCTAAATGTCCTACTAAAATTACTTTGTTAATACCTGACATGAATTTGGAGTTTACTATTTGTGAAAATAGTTGTTAATAAATTTGGTTAGAATTCTTGGTTGCGGAAGTTGGTCAAAGTCTGCCCATGAGACCCACTTTGCTTCTGCGTTAATATTAAAGTTAATGATATAATTACTTAAAGCAAAAAACTGAACGTATATAATTTGGTGAGTTAGCAAATGTTTTATTTCCACCAGGGGAAGAACAGTAACATTCTCACCAAAATTTTGTTTAATATTGTTAATAAATTGTTCGTCATAGATACTAACGGCCTCTCTGGTTTCGATACTTGGAAAGTCATACAAATGCTGCCAGATGTCCTCATCAATCCTTTTGTTGACTAAAATCTCATCGCCATCGCGACAAACAAAATAGTTAATATGCCTTGTTTTAACAGTCAGCTTTTTAAGCTTCACAGGCAGCAGAGGAATTAAATTATTATTTTTCGCAAAACAGGATACCTGCAGTGGGCAGGAAGGACAATCCGGTGATTTTGGCTTGCACTGCAGGGCACCAAATTCCATAATTGCCTGATTATACAGCGCAGGGTCTTCCTTATGGATTAACGATTGTGCCAGTTCAGAGAATTCTTTTTTACCCGCGGTACTGTTAATTGGTGTTTCAATCCCAAAATACCGGGCAAGCACACGGAAAACGTTTCCATCCAGAACAGCTTTGGCCTCACCAGATGAAAAAGAGGAAATAGCAGCAGCAGTATACTCACCAATACCTTTCAGCCGGATCAGCTCATCGTACTTTACAGGAAAAACACCATCATGCAGTTCCATAATCTGCTTTGCGGTAAATAACATGTTACGCCCCCTGGAATAATAGCCCAGTCCCTGCCATAATTTAAGTACCTGTGTCTCCGTAGCCGCAGCAAAATCCAGTACCGTCGGATAGGCTTCGAGGAACCTGTTAAAATAAGGAAGCCCCTGCTCAACCCGCGTCTGCTGTAAGATAATCTCGGAAAGCCATATCACGTAGGCATCCTGCGTATCGCGCCATGGAAGGCTTCTTTTGTTGCTTAAATACCAACTGATAATGTCTTGCTGAAATGCCATAACTCCAAAAGTACATTCTAATCCAGAATTTATTTAAAATTTAATATTTTTGGATGCTGAATTTTACATTGGAATTCATGAAACGCAGCGTAAATGGAATCATGTGCTCGCCCATATTTTTTAAAACTTGCAATTCCCTGATACAATTCCAGATAAATAATTGATCTTTTATTTTCCTATCTCATTAAAAAGCAATACTTTTGCAACCCCAAATCACTTATAAATATTAAACACACAACAATTAATAATAGAAAATATGACTAAGGCAGATATTATTTCAGAAATATCAACAAAAACAGGAATTGAGAAAGTAGATGTACAAGAAACCGTTGAGGCGTTTTTCAAAGTGATCAAGAGCAGCATGATCGGCGGAGAGAATGTATACGTTAGAGGTTTTGGTAGTTTTGTTGTTAAGAAGAGAGCACAGAAAACAGCTAGAAATATTTCTAAAAACACTGCAATCATTATCCCTGAGCATTTTGTACCAAGCTTCAAACCAGCAAAAGTATTTGTTGATAAAGTGAAAAACAATTCAAAAAAACTAAGCGTAGAAGCTTAATCTGCTAATGATGAACACTATCCGGTCTAAACAAGCAATTATAATTGGGGCAGTTGTACTGCTTACAGTTTTCTTGTTTACAAGAGATATTAAAGGGTTAGTGAAACCGAAGCAGGCAACTACCGGTGTTCCCGCAGCCGGGCAGCTCACATCAGCAGGAAGTACCATTAATTTGACAGAGGTATCCACCACTGCAAAAAATTCAATCAATGCAAACCTGGCAGCAGAAATTACTACATTGGAAAATGCATATAAAACTGCATCTGAAGATGAAAAGAATAATGCGGCTAAAGTTCTTGCTGAGAAATGGGAGGATGTTGAACAAACTGTTCCAAGCGCATTATACCTGGAAATCATTGCCGGCAGAGAGAAAAGCCTGAACAGCTGGTTAGCGGCAGGTGGTAGACTGATGAAAGCTTTTGACAATACGCAGGATAGTTTAATCTCCCCTGTACTTCTGCAGAAAGCAAATACAGCCTATACCAATGCTGTTGCACTTGACTCAGCTAATCTTGAAGCTAAAACAGGATTGGGAATTACCATCGTTGATGGGATGGGTGCCCCGATGTCTGGTATAGCAATGTTACTGGATGTAGTTAAAAAAGATCCGGAGAACCTGAAAGCAAACATGAGTTTAGGTACCTTCGCTATCAAATCAGGACAGTTCGATAAAGCAATTACCAGGTTCAATGATATCATCGCAATTAAGCCATCACCGGATGCGTATTTTTATCTGGCTACAGCCTATGAAAACCTGGGTAAAAACAAGGAAGCAGTTGAAGCTTACCTGAACAGTAAAAAACTGGCAGCAAATGTTACTTTATCAAACTTCATTGATAAGAAAGTAAAAGAGCTGAACAACAAAAACTAATAAACAGATTTATCAAAATATTTTAAAACTTACAAATTATGCCAAGCGGTAAAAAAAGAAAAAGACATAAAATGGCTACCCACAAACGTAAAAAACGTTTAAGAAAAAACAGACATAAGAAAAAATAGTTTTTCTTACTGATCAACGATTAATAGATACAGGATTGACTCTTCGTATCTATTGTTCGTTGATCTGTTTTTTATATATTCAGTCCATGTGTTTAATAAGGGAGCACTCCCTTAAAATGTATAGCTTTTGGTAAAGGAATTAATTATCGATTCATCTCCCACGGGAGTAACCATAGCTTTGATTGAAGATAAACAACTTGTAGAACTTCATAAGGAACAAATAAACACAAACTACGCCGTAGGCGACATTTATTTAGGCCGCATAAAGAAAATTATGCCGGGGCTAAATGCTGCGTTTGTAGATGTTGGTTATGAGAAAGATGCTTTTTTGCATTATTTCGATCTTGGTCCGCAAGTTCAATCTTTATTGAAGCTTACAAAAATTAAGCGGAATGGCACTGTTAGTGGAACATTATTAGACAATTTAAAGCTTGAAGCCGATATCAATAAGGCTGGCAAAATATCTGAAGTTGTCTCCAAAAACATGCTTATACCTGTTCAAATAGCCAAAGAGCCTATTTCGACAAAAGGACCGCGTTTAAGCTCTGATCTATCTATTGCAGGACGGTACATTGTACTGGTTCCATTTTCCAATGTAATTTCTATTTCAAAAAAGATTAAAAGCAATACCGAACGTAATCGCTTAAAAAAGATTATCGAAAGTATTAAGCCTAAAAATTTTGGTGTCATTATCAGAACAGTCTCTGAAGGCAAGGGAGTAGAAGAATTACAGAAAGATCTCCTGGATTCTGTCTCTAAATGGAGCACCTTCATTAAAAAACTGCCCGAAGCAGAACCCTCTAAACGTGTTTGGGGAGAAATGGACCGTACATCAACACTGATCCGCGACATTTTAAGTTCAGACTTCACGAATGTTTATGTGAACGATGCCGGCCTGTACGAGGATATCCGTTCTTATGTTCATGAGATTTCTCCGGAAATGGAGAAAATTGTAAAACCTTATAAACATAAAGAACCTATATTCGAGCATTTCGGTATTGAAAAGCAAATTAAGAATGGTTTCGGCAAGACGGTAAATCTAGCAGGTGGCGCTTACCTCGTTGTTGAACACACAGAGGCGCTTCACGTTGTCGATGTAAACAGCGGTAACAGAACCGCCAATAAAGAAAACCAGGAAGACAATGCGCTGCAGGTAAACAAAGAAGCAGCAAAGGAAATTGCACGCCAGCTCAGGCTGCGTGATATGGGCGGTATTGTGGTTATCGATTTTATCGATATGCACAAACCGGTAAACCGTAAAATGTTATTTGACTATCTCCGTGAACTGATGCTGCTGGACCGTGCTAAACACACTATCCTGCCGCCAAGTAAATTTGGTCTCGTACAGATCACACGTCAGCGTGTCCGTCCGGAAATGAATATTGTCACCAGCGAAGTCTGCCCGATGTGCCACGGTACAGGAGAGATCAAAGCAAGTATCGTTCTGATGGATGATATCGAGAGTAACATGAATTACATTTTAAGAGAGCAGAACGAAAAGAACATCACACTTTGTGTGCATCCTTATATTGAAGCCTTTATCAAAAAAGGTATTTATTCATTACAATGGAAATGGTTCTTCAAATTCGGCCAGAAAATTAAAGTGAAGGCGGTTCCGTCTTACTTATTAACAGAGTTCCATTTTATCTCTTCCAAAGACGAGGAAATAAAGCTGTAGGACCCGTGTTCAAAACATCATAACTAAAGCCTGACCTGAATAAGCGTCAGGCTTAGTTATTTTACACCATTCCATTTATTATTCATTAAATTCGTTTTCTAAATCAAATCAATTGGCTAAAATTAAATCAGCATATTTTTGTCAGAGTTGTGGATATGAATCCGCCAAATGGCTGGGTAAATGCCCTTCCTGCAATTCCTGGAATACCTTTGTAGAAGAAGTGGTAGAAAAAGCCGGGGCCAAGGTTCCCGCATGGGAGATTTCCGGAACCACCAAGAGATCAAATAAGCCCAACAAAGTAGCCGATATTGCTTCATCAACAGAACAGAAGGTCTCTACGAGCGACCTGGAGCTGGACCGTGTACTGGGCGGAGGACTGGTAGCAGGATCTGTCATTCTCATCGGAGGCGAACCCGGCATCGGGAAGTCGACCCTCATGCTGCAGGTAGCCCTGAACATCCCCGGAAAAAAGGTACTGTACGTTTCGGGTGAGGAGAGCGAGCAGCAGATTAAGATGCGTGCTGAAAGGATTACTACTGATCCTACAGCAGACTGTTACATTCTTACAGAAACCTCTACCCAGAATATATTCAAGCAGATAGAAGTACTTGAACCGGATATCATTATCGTGGATTCCATACAAACACTGCATTCTGCACATATTGAATCTACACCCGGAAGTGTGTCGCAGGTCAGGGAATGTACAGCTGAACTCCTGCGTTTTGCAAAAGAGACAGATACTCCGGTCTTCCTCATCGGGCATATCACAAAGGACGGAGCGATTGCAGGCCCAAAGATTCTCGAACACATGGTAGACACAGTTCTGCAGTTTGAGGGCGACAGGCACCACGTTTACCGCATCCTGCGTTCTGTAAAAAACAGGTTTGGTGCAGCAGCAGAACTGGGGATTTATGCCATGCACAGTGCCGGGCTCAGACAGGTTTCCAATCCTTCAGAGATCCTGTTATCGCAGCGCGATGAGGAACTTAGTGGAATAGCC
>Ga0308163_10001185_pt1 | contig 31036 bp, 36 predicted proteins | sample PhyTR1_FD_201037 | JGI IMG/M metagenome (GOLD analysis project Ga0308163, IMG submission 201037) | Phyllosphere microbial communities from UC Gill Tract Community Farm, Albany, California, United States - DLSLT.R1 | ecosystem: Host-associated > Plants > Phyllosphere > Unclassified | place: USA... | reverse complement strand
TGGGGATGTCGCTGACTAACAAGTAGCGGCCATCACCAACCCACACCGGTCCTTCGGCCCAGCGCATACCGGTGGCGAGTTTTTCAACACTGGCGTTGAAAACGCGTAGCTCGAGGAAGCTGTCGTCGAGGATGTGAATCAGTGGATCCGGGTAGCGCTGACTCAAGGGTTCGGCGGCCTCGGAGATTCGGGTTAGCGCGGCGCTGCCGACGGTGGCGAGCGTGGCGGAAACAGCGAGGGATTTTTTCAGGAAGCTGCGGCGAGTATTTCCCTTTGCCCGGTCAAGGCTTTCAGGGGTGGCGGACAGGGATGAGTCCATGTAGCGATCTCCGTGGTTTTATTTTTTTTGGAGACCTAGTAATACCTTGTGGTAAGACATCGTACAAGTGCTTCGTCGCGCGGCCCATATGGCGTATGCAGCTTTGATGAATCGACGCTTGGTTTTTGCACAGGACCGTCAGCGGGCGCTGTCGATGATTTGGCCTCCGTCAGGCGTGAGGCTGTATCCCGTCAAGAACTGCGCATCCTTACTGGCGAGAAACAACACCACCGGCGCAATATCCTCTTCCGGTGATCCATAACGACCAAGCACGTTAGTGGGGGCAGGTACATCGACCGCGGTTCCCCACGTGTCAGCGACCGGCATGACATTGTTGACCGTGATCTTGTCAGCGCCCCATTCCCTGGCCGCAGAGCGAGTCAAGGCACGTACGGCTTCCTTTGCCATGTTGTAAGGCGCATAGCCCTGCATGCCAATGACACCGGCCAGGGACGCGAAATTAATAACCCGGCCCTCACCGCTGGCTTTGAGATGGGGATAGCACGCCTGCATCGTTCGCAGATAAGCAATCGGGCCCATTTCGAAATTACGCTGCAACTGCTCGGCTGATAGCTCAATCACCGATGAAAAAACCACAGAAGGATCGAAAGCATTGTTAACCAGAATGTCGATTCGTCCATAGGCAGCCATCACCTTGTCGACAGTGGCAGTAATTTGAACGGGATCAGCGATATCGCAAACGATTCCGAGGGCGATGCCGCCAGCGGCCTGGATCTCGGCAACCACCTGATCAACATTTTCAGCCGTGCGCGAAACGACCGCGACCGTCGCACCCTGCATCGCGAAAAGTTTAGCGATGGCTCGGCCGATACCCCGACCGGCGCCGGTGACAATGGCGACTTTTTCATTGAGTCGAGTCATGTTGTTCCCCATTACTTAAGAGCTTCTTGGATGATCGTTACCGGTGCATAAGGCGATGGATATTCGCGAGCAACGTTTTGTGTCACGAAGGAGGTGGCCAGGAGAATGATTCCTACGGCTGCCGGGATAGAACCTTTGGTTTTGTGAACACCCAGGTGTGCTGATGCTGAGAGCAACAAGTGATAAAGCATGCCGGCATAAGCCAGATCACTGATTGCCACATTGAAGCGCCACAAAATCGCGACGGGTCCCAGTATCTTGACCACGATCATCAAAGGCACCAGATGGGAGGCTGAATAGCCCAACTCCGCTTGTGCGTTGCGAACAAAGTCTCCCTTGGCGATGTACATCAAGGCAGAGGCGAAATAGAGCAACGAAAGCAGCGCCGTGCTAATCCAGTAAATATAATTTTCGATCATGAGGTTTTCCTAAGCAGGTGTTTTTACTTCGGCTTAGGGCGAAGATGTCGTCTAACATGAAAAACCACAAGTAGGATGAAAAACTGGTACTTAGTATGGAAAACCAGACTAATGATGACGGTCAGATCAACATGCACGAGGAAATGCGGCGCGCATTTTCGCTGCTTTCAGGCAAGTGGAAGCTGGAGATCATGTGGATGCTAAATCAGCGAATCTACCGTTTTGGCGAGCTGCGCAAAGCGATCAATGGCATTACACAACACATGCTGACGGCGCAACTTCGGGAGCTTGAGAGCGATGGCTTGATCTCGCGAACGGTCTTCGCAGAAGTGCCCCCGCGCGTGGAGTATGAAATGACAGCAAAAGCACGCGCACTCGGGCCGACGATGGAGGCGCTCGCTCAATGGTGGAATGAATACGGCAAAAGCGTACCGGTGAGGCCTGCCTCACGTGGCCGCAAAGCCAATAAAACCCAGGCGAGTGAGGGACCGATTTGAGTCGGTCTTTGCTGGCGGCCAACGTCTATGCGGCGATGAACCTGAAACTCTTCGAGTTTCTCGACCAGTTGGTTGCGCACTATCAGCGGTAACGCCCAGGGCTGGAAACTCATCAAGTGGCGCCGTCAAACCGCAGCTTCACGGCGCCTTTTTGCTCAGATCCAGACGTCGTTGTCAGCCGTGCGCTCGCCACCCTCGTGCCCGGTGTTGCGCACCCCTCGAGGCTCAATCATCATCAGGCGCGTTTCTCCCTCCGCCGCCGTGCGATGTTCGGTCCCGCGTGGCACGACGTACAGCTCACCCGGCGCGACGTAGACGCTGCCATGGGGCAGATCGATCCGCAGCGTGCCCTCGATCACGATGAAAGCCTCATCGGTTTCCGGGTGGGTGTGCCAAATGAATTCACCTTCGATGCGAACCACCTTGAACTGGTAGTCGTTCATTTCGGCGACCACGCGTGGGCTCCATGGCTGATCGATCAGTGCTGCTTTTTGCGCCAGATTGATGGCGTGCAGATTCGCTTCTTTGCGGGTGTGTGGCATGACGGATCCTCTCTCAAACAGGAGTCGTCAGCCTAGCGAAAGGGCAATTGGCAATGCTTGTACGATCCTGCAAGTTGACGATGTGCCCGGACGCGCTCCAGCCAACGCGACGGAGACACCCCATAAGTACGGGTGAAGTGCCGGGTCATGTGACTTTGGTCGTGAAACCCCGCCGCCAGAGCGGCGTCCACCAGTGAGAATCGGTCAAGCACCAGCGTGCGGAATACATCCAGACGGCGCAGGGTCACGAAGCGATAGGGACTGGTGCCAAACAGCACTCTGAAGTCCCGGGAAAGGCTCCATTTTTCTCGGCCACTGGCGTGCTCCAGCATCTCCAGCGTCACGCTCTGATGAAGGTGGGCCATGATGAATTCCCTGGCGCGCTCGGCCGCCGGGTAATCGAGCAGTTTGCGCCCACGAGGTTTACCCGCCACCGCCCGCAGTGCCATTGCCAGATCAAACAGGGCGTCCTGTTCTTCCAGCGGGTCGAGTGAGTGATCCATCGCCTGCACGAACGATTCGCTGGCACGATACAGACGCGGGTCGCTGGAGAGGCCGCCGGCGATAAACGGTAGCGGCTCACCCTTCAACACCTGCTGAATCAGGGCCGGGTCGATATAGGCCATTCGATAGCGGAAACCAGCTTCGGTCCCGGCCATGCCGTCGTGCAATTCATCCGGATGCAGCAGCAAGGTGTTTCCCGGTAAACCGTGGCGCAGGGAGCCCTTGTAGTGAAAGCTTTGCACGCCGGAGAGTGTGCGGCCGATCGAATAAGTGTCGTGTCGATGTGGGTGGTAGCCATGGCCGCCAAACCAGGCCTCGATACGTTCTATCCGCCCCGGTTGAGTGTTGCGCAATACCCAGTCGGCGCGTGGATCGGGTCTGGACTGTTCCATGGTTTCACTGTCCCTGAGAGAGAAAACCTGCTGCCAACGATGATAGCGAACCTGATCGCAAGCAAGATGTTTACCGCTGCCCCCGTGTGTTTCGCGCCAGACGCTCACGCCAGTTGCCACCGTGCGTGCGTTGGCACTCTTGCTCGGAGTCGAAGCGCACGCAAGCGTCTGAAGGGGACAGGTCGATGTCGGCTTCCCTCAGCGCGGTGGCAGTCAGCTCGAAGACGCGTGCCTTGGCTTGCGTCAGGGCGAGGGTTTTGTCGGCCTCGGTTTCGAACACCCAGGTGACTGTCAGCGTTGCCGTCAAAGCGTTCAGGTCAGCGGTATGGGTAAGCCAGGTGAAGCCCTTGATTTCAGCTTTTGCGGTTTCACACGCATCAGTGAGCGTGGCAATCAAGCGACGCTCGATCCGCGCCAGTTCACGTTTTCCAGGGGGCATTTCGGGTTCCTTGCTGACAATGGCCAGCGATCAAAAGCGCTCATCATATCTTGCCGGCAACGTGGTCTGGAGTCGCACACTCAGGTTGCTTTCGAAATTCAGTTGAGGATAACTGGGGCACCGCCCCTCGAATAAGGAGGCCCTGATGGCCACTGCCCACGTGTTCATTGCCGTCAGTCTGGATGGCTTCATTTCGCGCCCGGATGGCGAGATCGACTGGCTGTTGCAGCGTGACGATCAGACAGAAGACCATGGCTATTCCACCTTCATTGCCGACAAGGATGTGATCGTGATGGGGCGGGGTACCTATGAGAAGGTGCTGACCTTCGACACATGGTTCTACGATCGGCCCGTGGTGGTGCTGTCCGAACAGTTGGTGGATACACCGGTGCCCGAGGCGCTGCAGGGTAAGCTGCGTTTTTCCAATCACGCGCCCGCAGATCTGATGGCGGAGCTGGCGAGCCAGGGTGTTGCGCGGGTGTACGTCGACGGCGGGCAGATGGTGCAATCCTTCCTGCGCGACGGTCTGCTCGCCGATATGGTCATCACTACGGTTCCCGTGCTGATCGGGTCGGGAAGGTCATTGTTCGGCGCGCTTGCGCAGGACATTGCGTTGGATCTGGTCTCCAGTCGCAGTTTTCCTTCGGGCCTGGTGCAGTCAACCTACCGCATCGTGCGCGGCTAGCGCATCGCCTGAACGTGCAGCAACCGGGAGAACAACCCGCAGGCACAGTGACGTGCAGCTGCGGTACCATGCCTCACTTCACCACCTACGAGCATTGAAAATGGATTCTCACTCGATTCTGGCCTTCACCCTCGTCGCCGCGATTGCCATCGCCAGCCCCGGGCCTGCGACGCTGATGGCGATCAACAACAGTCTGGCGCATGGGCAACGCAGCGCGATCTGGTCGTCGCTGGGCAATGCCAGTGGCCTGTTCTGCCTGTCGGCGGCGGCGATGCTGGGGTTGGGCGCGTTGCTGGCGAGTTCCGAGTGGTTGTTCAACGCGGTGAAGATTCTCGGTGCCGGCTATCTGTTCTATCTCGGGCTCAAGCAGTTGTTCAAGAAAGGCCCGATGCTGCCCGACGCTATCGCCGATGACGTGAGCAAGAGCAAACCGAGCCGGATGAAACTGTACAAGTCGGCATTCCTCACGGCGGTGACCAACCCCAAGGCGACGATGTTTTTCACCGCGCTGTTCCCGCAGTTCATCGATCAGGGTGCGACGTTGTTGCCGCAGTTCCTGATTCTGACTTCGATTTTCATGGCGTTGTCAGTCACGTCGCTGAGCCTGTATGCCGCGCTGGCCTCCCGGGCCAAAGGCGTGCTGACCCGGCCCGCGTTGTCGCGTTGGGTCAGCCGGGTAGTGGGCACCACGTTCATCGGTTTTGGTGCGGCGATCTTGACCATGCGCCGGCAAACCGTTTAAGCGCGAGCGTCAATCCAGATCGCTGGCCTGATGCCGCTCGGCGACCTGGCTCGCCTCGTCGCCCCAGGTGCGGTTGACGCGCTGGCCACGAATCACCGCAGGGCGTTGGGCGATTTCCTCTGCCCAGCGCTGCACATGGGTGTATTCCTGGGCCGCTAGAAACTCGGCAGCCGAATACACGTTGTTGCGCACCAGTTGGCCGTACCACGGCCAGACGGCGATGTCGGCGATGGTGTAGCTGTCGCCGGCCAGATAGCGGTTTTCAGCCAGGCGTCGGTCGAGCACGTCGAGCTGACGCTTGGCTTCCATGGTGAAGCGGTTGATCGGGTATTCGAGCTTCTCCGGCGCGTACGCGTAGAAGTGCCCGAAACCGCCGCCCAGATAAGGCGCCGCGCCCATCTGCCAGAACAGCCAGTTGAGGGTTTCGGTGCGGCCGGCCGGATCTTTCGGCAGGAAGGCGCCGAATTTTTCCGCCAGGTACAACAGGATCGAACCGGACTCGAACACCCGAATCGGCGGCTGCGCGCTACGGTCGAGCAGGGCCGGGATCTTCGAGTTCGGGTTGATCTCGACAAAGCCGCTGGAGAACTGATCGCCTTCGTTGATGCGAATCAGCCACGCATCGTATTCGGCACCGGTATGTCCCAGCGCGAGCAACTCTTCCAGCAGGATGGTGACCTTCACGCCATTGGGCGTCGCCAGCGAATACAGCTGCAGCGGATGCTTGCCTACCGGCAGCGTCTTGTCGTGTGTCGGCCCGGCAATCGGGCGGTTGATGCTGGCGAACTGGCCGCCGGACGGTGCTTCGTGTTTCCAGACTTTGGGCGGTACGTAGGGCGCTTTACTCATGAAATGGGCCTCATCGTGGTTTTGCCGATTGATACCTGACAGGTATCAGGTTCGACAGCATAAACGCTCCTGATCACGCTGCGCAGTTCGTGGGGTCAATTGATCCCGCGACCGTCGAGCAAGGTTTTCAGCGAGCAGGGGTCTCCGCGTTTCCAACAAAGCTTGTTAGCGAAACCGGGTCGAATGATGTGTTGGCAATCTCGCTGACGTCAGGTTCCAACTGCCATTGATCCGCGCTGTTGGTCATCTGGCGCACAACCCATTGCTGCGGTCCCGTCCAGGATAGCTCGAGGTAAGGGCCTGCCAGCGCTGCGCTGGCAATCAGCAAACCCGCTTCATCCGCCGGACCGGGGCACATGCCCCCGACAGCAAAAGGTACACGCGCAAGCATCAGCTCGTTGAGCAGGCGTACGCGCTCGGCGTGCGACGTGAACGTTATCTTGCGCTCTCCGGCTGCAGCACCGGCAAACATCAGATAGCCCGTCGTCGAGTCGGTCGAGTTGATCGACGCCAGATGTACGGGTGGCTGTCCTGAGCCTTTTGCATAACGTGGCGTGTTCACTGCAAATCCTTTTCAGCGGGTGGGCGAAACGAAGTGGCCAAAGCATTTTCCACCGGCCAGCGCCGCTTCAAGTGCTCCGTCAAATAATCCATGAAGGCTCTGACCTTCGGCGTCAGCGCCGCACGCTCCTGCACGCAGGCATAGATGTCCATCGGCTCGACATAAGCGTGGGCTGCACCTGGGCGATGTTCAAACAGCGGCACCAGTTGACCGCTTTCGAGATAGGGCGCGGCGACGAATTCGGCCAGGCGTGTGATGCCCGCGCCGTTGACTGCCATTTGCGCCAGGGCGTCGATGTCGTCGCTGATGGCGGTGGCGTTGATCGGGGCGTCGTAGTGCTGGCCGTTGCGGATCAACCCCCAGCGCAGAAAGCGTCCGTCCAGTGGATAGCGAAACGCCAGGCAGGCGTGGTGCTGCAGCTCTTGCGGTGATTGCGGCACACCGGCGCGTGCAAGGTAGGCGGGGGCGGCGCAGAAGATGAAGGGCAGGGAAACGATCCTGCGCGCGACAATGCCGTCCTCCAGTTGCGGCTTGATCCGCAGGCTCAAGTCGATGTTGTCCTGGATGTGATTGATCTTGCCATTGGTGGTCGACAGCTCCAGCAGCAAGCGCGGGTGCAGCGCTGCGAAACCGGCGATCAGCGGGGCCAGCACGTGGCGGCCGAACGCGGAGGTGGAGGCGATGCTCAAGCGGCCTTGCAGCTCGCCTTGATCGCTGATGATCGAACTCTGCGCCGACTCCAGGTCCGCTGCGATGCGTTTGACCTTTTCGTAGTACTGCGCGCCGTTCTCGGTCAGGGCCATGCGGCGAGTGGTGCGTTGCAGCAGGCGTACGCCGAGGTGGGTTTCGAGGCGATTGAGGGTCTGGCTCACGGCGGCGGCACTGACGCCCAGGGTCCTGGCGGCGCCGACGATGGAGCCGGCTTCAACCACTTTGATAAAACTGGCAATCGCCGCCAACAGATTCATCCGTGCTCCGCCGAGTGGGTTCGATTCGTAAGTGCTGCTTTATAAAGTACCTGCGGCGAACCGTCTAGTTGGGGGCAGGGGGCTTTGCTAAGGTGCCGGCTCCCTGTCAATGGATGGCTAAGTCACATGAATCAAAGAGCAACCCCCGATGCCTTGTATGCCTCGCGTCGCAAGCTGTCGGCACGGGCGACGCCCTATGTGTTTGCGCTGTACATGGCGACGATCATGGCGTTCCTGATGTCGCTGGTGATCACCGCCGCCAACGCCGGTATTGATAACGACTACCTGAATAATGCGCTGCATGCCTACAAGCTGGCGATGCCTGTGGCGTTTCTGTGCATCCTCGTGGTGCGGCCGATCGTGATCAAACTGGTGTCGATGACGGTGCATCCGCATCGTTGATTCATCCTCCGGCCAGTGGCAAAAACAATCGAAACTTCACGCGTGCCGCGACTGTCCAGACCCTTGTACCGCCCGGCGGATATCTCGCCGGGCAGGCTTCATGCATCGGTGACAGGCGAGGAACGAGATGACGACGACAGTGGGAGATTTTCTGGTTGAGCGGCTCAGCCAATGGGGCGTCACGCGGATTTTTGGTTATCCGGGAGACGGCACAATGGCGTGTTCGGCGCGCTCGCCCGAGCCAATGGCAAGATCGAATTCGTTCAGGCGCGGCACGAAGAAATGGCCGTGCTCATGGCCTCGGCCCATGCCAAGTTCACCGGCGAGCTGGGCGTGTGTATTGCCACTTCGGGCCCTGGGGCTTCGCACTTGATCACCGGGCTGTATGACGCCCGCATGGATCACCAGCCGGTGCTGGCGATTGTCGGCCAGCAAGCGCGCACCGCGCTCGGCAGTCATTACCAGCAGGAGCTGGTCTCGATGTTCAAGGATATGGCCGGGGCTTTTGTGCAGCAGGCGTCGGCACCGTCGCAAGTGCGCCATCTGCTTGATCGTGCGGTGCGCACGGCGGTTGGCGAGCGTCCTCCCGGGCAAGAAGTCACCCCTGTAGGAGCTGCCGCAGGCTGCGATCTTTTTAATGGCAAAGCAAAAAATCGCAGTTGCGGCCAGCGAGTAGTTGCCACGCCAAACCCACCATGGGCCTCTCAAACGAAAGCCCTTTCAAGCCGCGAGCGATCACCCGATGAGCAAAGCCGTCAGCGCCCACGACCTGCATATCAGCCTTGACCCGGTGAGTGAGGCCCTGGCGGCGCGGCTCAATAATGAATACGCCAGCAAGGTTGGCAACATCATCAAGGCCAGCGCCGATTTCGAACGGCGTCTGGCGGCGTTCGACGGGATCGGCCCGAAGACCGTGGAGATTTTCATGCGTGAAGCGGCGAAGGTACTTTTTTAATGTTCATCGGTTGCGCGGGCTGGAGCCTGGGGCGTGAGTATTGGCCGCTGTTTCCGGCCGAGGGCACGCATCTGCAGCGTTATGCGGCGCGATTCAATTGTGTGGAAATCAACAGCTCGTTTTATCGCCCGCATCGGCGTCAGACCTATGCGCGCTGGGCGGATTCGGTGCCGCAGGGTTTTCGTTTTTCGGTGAAGGTGCCGAAGCGGATCACCCATGAATTGCGTTTGCAGAACTGTGATCAGTCGCTGGATGAGTTCCTCGGGCAGTGCGAGGGATTGGCCGATCGGCTGGGATGTTTGCTGGTACAACTTGCGCCTTCGCTGGCATTCGAGCCGGCAAGCGCTGAAGCTTTTTTCGTCGCGTTGCGCCAGCGATTCGACGGTGACGTGGTGCTTGAGCCACGGCATGAATCGTGGGTTACAGCGGTGCCCCTGTTGCGGGCGTATCGGATTGCGCAGGTAGTGGTCGATCCGTCGCGGATCAGTACCGATGGTTCGGTGCAGGGCTGGGCGGGTGTGCGCTATTGGCGATTGCACGGCTCCCCACGCATCTATCACAGCGCCTACGATGAGGGTTATCTGCAAGCGTTGGCACAGCAGATGAAAGTCGCGGCAGCAGAAGGTGCCGCGACCTGGTGCATCTTCGACAACACCGCCAGTGGCGCCGCGTTGGGTAACGCGTTGGCACTGGCAGCGTTGATGGCAGATTGAGTCAGGCGGACAAGTGCTCGTAGAAGATTGTCGCGCCGACGATCATCAGCGGTTCAGAAACGCCAGCAGGTCTTCATTCAGCGCCTCGCTGTGCGTCACGGCAAAACCGTGCGGCGCACCGGCGTAGACTTTCAGCTCGGCGCCTTTGATCATTGCCGCCGCCTGCTTGCCGGTGGTTTCTATTGGAACGATCTGATCGCCGTCACCGTGGATCACCAGGGTCGGCACATCGATCTTCGCCATGTCCGGGCGGAAGTCGGTTTCGGAGAACGCGGTGACGCAATCCACGGTGCCTTTCAACGACGCCAGCAAGGCCACGTTCAGGGTTTGCGTCAGCACGCCGTCGGAGACTTTCTGGCCCTGATTGGTGCCGTAGAACGGTGCCGCGAAGTCGGCGATGAACTGCGCGCGATCCTTGAGCAGGCCGGCCTTGATCCCGTCGAACACCGAGGTGTCGACGCCTTGCGGGTAATCGGCTTTTTTGCCGAACAACGGTGTCACCGCGCCGAGCAGCACCAGACCGGCAACGCGTTCGGTGCCGTGACGGGCGATGTAGCGGCTGACGTCGCCGCCGCCCATGGAGAAGCCGACCAGGGTCACATCGCGCAGGTCGAGGTGCTGGATCAGTTGCGCGATGTCATCGGCAAAGGTGTCGTAGTCATAACCGTTCCAAGGTTGGTCGGAGCGGCCGAAACCACGGCGGTCAAAAGCAATCGTGCGGTAGCCGCGACTGCTCAGGTATTCCATCTGGTATTCCCACATGTCGGCATCCAGCGGCCAGCCATGGCTGAACAGCACGGGCTTGCCGCTGCCCCAGTCCTTGAAATAGATCTCGGTGCCGTCATCGGTAGTGAATGTGCTCATGGAAACTCCTTGCTTGAGTGGGCGTTGGGGAGGGGCGGTAAAAGCAGGATTCACTATCCGCGCAATCGAACGCCGTCACTTGTATGCAAGTGCTGCGCTGTCGCGTTGTTCTTTTCCGCTAGCACAGTTGTAAGATGCAACCACACGCCAGGATTGAAGGAGAAACTCCCTGTGAAGCGCAAAAGCCTGCACGGCAACGCTTGCCCGGTCGCCCGCACGCTGGACCTGATCGGCGACTGGTGGTCGTTGCTGATCATCCGCGATGCGCTGGAGGGCATTCGCCGCTTCAGCGATTTCCAGAAGAACCTCGACATTGCGAAGAACATGCTCAGTGCCCGGCTCAAGAGCCTGGTGGAGCAGGGGATCCTGCAAACGGTGCCGGCAGCCGATGGCGGCGCCTACAAGGAATACGTGCTGACAGAGCGCGGCAAGGCCTTGCAGACAGTGATTGTCGCGCTGTCGCAGTGGGGCGGGGAGCATATGTACGCGCCGGGTGAGCCGGGCTCGGTGATGGTCGATGCAAAAAATCGCCAGCCGATTCGCACGCTGCAATTGATGTCGGCCGACGGCCGCTTGCTCGCACCGGACGAGGTGGCGACGCAGTTTGGCGTTGAGCACTGAGATAACGACCGCAACATAGGTTTGACGTCAAAATGATGGCCATCTAATATCGCGGCGTTGTTTTGAGGTCATTCCCAGTCCTGTTGTGCTCAATAGAGATTTCTACGTGAAAAAACGTGTGCTCGTGACGCTGACCCTGCTGCTTGCGCTGTCAGGTTGCCATTCCAATGTGCGTAACTCTTCTCCCAGCCTGCTGAAAGACGGCATCCAGCTGCATCAAGACAAAGTGGTGGTGGACGCCCAGCACGCCAAGGTCATCATGAAGTCTTCTGGCGGCACCTATCCGGTGGAGTTCTCCATTCGCCGCGCCGATGATCCCGACCAGCGCATGGAGGTGCTTGGCACCGTGGTGGATTCAGGTCGCGGCAAGGTCTTCGGCTGGATCGCCAACCTCAATGAAGTGGCCAACAGCGCCACGGTCAAACGCTTTCCGCAACTCGAAGCACAAGCCGACGCTGATAAGCCGTTCGAGGTTTCGGGGTATTCGAACAGCCGGGTGACTGCGGGGATTTATACCTGTGGGCCACTGAAGACCACGTTCACTCCCCAGCGGGGCAAGGTGTATCAGGTGGAGTTCCAGTTCAACGGTGAGCTTTGCGAGCAGCATGTCTACGACGTTACCCAACCGCAGCAGCGCATCCCTGTCGCGGGTTGATCCTGCAACGCGCCGCACTGAATTCAGTTGAAGAAAGGACATACCACGTGAAACGGAATCTCTCCCTGGCCCTTATCGTCCTGGCGGCAACGCTGGGTGGCTGCGCCGTCAACAAACCGAGCACCGATCCAGCCTTGATCGGTGCGTGGAAAGGTGTACGGGCCGAAAACGGCAAATGCCAGTTCCTCTCCTGGAAAAACAACTTCAAACCTGACGGCACCTTCACCATCACCTTCTTCCGGGATGCCCAGCAGACCCAGGCGATCCAGTCCGAACACGGCACCTGGAAGGCGGCCAATGGCAAGAACGAGTTGCGAACCGCCGGCGTTCCTCTGCCCGATATCTACACCTACACGTTGATCAATGCCGACACGGTGCATTACGTCAATGTGGCGAAGGACCCGTCGGGCGATTGTCAGGAAGACTACGAGTTCACTGAGCGTCGTATTCGCGGTTAAGCTGGTTTGAAAAAGGACGACTTGATGCGTTATCTGGCATCCACGATTCTCATGGGGCTGATGGCACTGCTGTCAGGCTGTAACACCACGCCGTACGACAAAGCGACGATTTACTACGACCGTACACAGTTCCCCGCACAAATCGTAAAAGACGACCCATCGCTGAGTGATCCGATTCTTCAGCACGGGCGCTGCTCATTGATTGTCTCCACGCCTGGGTCGAACACCGGCAGTTATTACTTCTGCACCTACGCACTCACTGCCAAAGGGCTTTATGTGCAGGGGTGGGATGCCAAGGCGCTCAAGTATGAGGAGATCATGCACGTTGATTTTGCGACGCTGAGAAAGATTTCTCTGGCTTCATTTCTGCGTACAAACCAGCTTCAGTTGACGGAAGAGCGTCGGCAGAGTGCGTTGAGTGCCTGTATCGATGAAGGCGGGTATATCGATACTGCCGCCACTGAGCGGCTGTTCGAAACCATCAAAGGCAAGGGCGTTGCCGTGGTGAAAAGCGAAGGCATGATGAACCCGCCTGCGCCACCTTCGCCTGTTTTCGTTCCAATCATTATTCCGCGGTGATCTGATCACCGATGCGTTGCGCAGACAGCAACAATCCCTGAGACGCGGAAATTCCCGGGGTGAAGAACCCACTCAAAAGTAAGTGCCCCGAACAATGTCGGGGCGTTTTCACTCACCGGGTTTGAACGGTAAAACGTTTACCGAAACGCCGGCACCACATGCTTGATAAACAGCTCCAACGACTTCTTCTTCTCCGCATGCGGCAGACTGTTGTCGCACCAGAAGCTGAACTCATCGACCCCCAGTTCCTGGTAGTACTTGATGCGCGGGATGATCTCTTCCGGCGTACCGATCATTGCAGTCTTGTGCAGGCTCTCCAGCTCAAACTCCGGGCGTCCGGCGAACTTCTCTTCCGGGCTCGGGGCGAGGAAGCCGTTGACCGGGGTTTGCTTGTTGCCGAACCACGCATCGAAGGTGCGATAGAAACGCGAGATCGCCTTGGCGCCGACTTTCCAGCCGTCCGGATCGTCAGCGGTGTGCACATGGGTGTGGCGTAGCACCATCAGTTGTGGGCGCGGGACGTCGGGGTTGTTGTCCAGTGCGGTCTGGAATTTGTTCTTCAGGTCGACGACTTCTTCGTCGCCTTTCATCAACGGCGTGACCATCACGTTGCAGCCGTTGGCCACGGCGAAGTTGTGCGAGTCCGGGTCGCGGGCGGCGATCCACATTGGCGGGTTTGGCTTCTGAATCGGCTTCGGCACGCTGGTCGAGGTCGGGAATTTCCAGATGTCGCCGTCATGGGCGTAGTCGCCTTGCCACAGAGCGCGGACCACCGGGACCATTTCGCGCAGGGCCTGGCCGCCGCTGGAGGCAGGCATGCCGCCGGCCATGCGATCGAATTCAACCTGATAGGCGCCACGGGCCAGACCGACTTCCATGCGCCCGTTGCTGATGACGTCGAGCAGGGCGCATTCACCGGCCACCCGCAGCGGGTGCCAGAACGGCGCGATGATGGTACCGGCGCCGAGGTGAATGGTGGTGGTTTTGGCGGCGAGGTAGGCCAACAGCGGCATTGGACTCGGCGAAATGGTGTATTCCATGGCGTGGTGTTCGCCGATCCACACGGTGCTGAAACCGCCGGCCTCGGCCATCAAGGTCAGCTCGGTCAGGTCTTCAAACAGTTGGCGGTGGCTGACGCTTTCGTCCCAGCGTTCCATGTGAATGAACAGGGAAAATTTCATGACGCTTCCTCGGATCTTTTATTGTTGAGGCTACAAAACTTGTAGGAGTGGGCCTGCTCGCGATAGCGGTTTATCTGATGTCGATGTGTTTTCTGACACTCCGCTATCGCGAGCAGGCTCACTTCTACAGTTATTCCATTCAGGCCAGAACGGGCAGGGCGCCCATCTTGCCGTGGCAATACACCAGCGGCCCGGAGTGCTGCTCCGGGACAATCAGATTCTTTACCGCGCCGACCATGATCGCGTGGTCGCCACCTTCATATTCGCGCCACAACTCACACTCGATGATAGCCGTCGCATTGGCCAGGATCGGGTTGCCCAGCTCGCTCAATGTCCACTCGATACCCTGCGCCTTGTCCTTGCCTTTACGGGCGAAGGCGTAAGCCTCGCTTTGCTGTCCGCCGGACAGAACGTGGATCGCGAAGCGTTTGTTCTTGATCAGCACGGGATAGGAGTCGGAACTGTAGTTGGGGCAGAACAGTACCAGCGCCGGGTCCATCGACAGTGAACTGAAGGCGCTGGCAGTGAGGCCGACGATCTGGCCGTCGTCATCCAGGGTGGTGATGACGGTTACGCCGGACGGAAACGAGCCCATGACTTGTTTGTAGATGGCAGCATCGATCATTGGACGGTCCTCGGGTGTTGTGACGCGATTTTTATGTATTTGTTGGTCTGATGGTATACCAGTATTTTATCTTTGCAAGGGCTTTTAGGCTGAACCGATAAACCTGGGGCTTTCGTCGGAAACTCAGCGTTTATTGGGCTTTTGGCTGGCCTGCAGCCCGCGGTATCAGTGAGGATGGCGTATCAGATAGCGCCGTAAACTACGGATCAGTCTTGTGAAATGTTTGGAATACCATAATATGGTCTGCATCTGAGGGGCGGCCATAGAGTCCCCCCGGTTTGGCTTCATACAAAGATAAGAACAGACAAACTCGAGTTCATGCATATGTCCCAGATGTCCCGGCAAGATCCGTTGATCGAGAATCACACGGTCGACTACGTCCCACTCGCGGAACGCCACGGGAAGGCCCGCGACCTTTTCACCTTATGGTTCAGCACCAACATCGCGCCACTGCCCATCGTCACCGGCGCCATGGTGGTTCAGGTGTTTCATCTCGATTTGTTCTGGGGGCTGCTGGCGATTGCGCTCGGGCATCTGATCGGCGGGGTGGTGATTGCTCTGGCGTCGGCGCAAGGCCCGCGCATGGGCATTCCGCAGATGGTCCAGAGTCGTGGTCAGTTCGGGCGTTACGGCGCACTGTTGATCGTGTTCTTTGCGGCGCTCATCTACATCGGTTTCTTCATTTCCAACATCGTCCTGGCCGGTAAATCGATTGTCGGCGTTGCGCCGTCGGTTCCGGCGCCGCTGAGCATTCTGATCGGCGCGCTGGCGGCCACGGCGATTGGCGTGATCGGCTACAACTTCATCCACACGCTCAACCGCATCGGTACCTGGGTGATGGGCGGTGCGCTGCTCGCCGGTTTCATCTACATCTTTGCCCACGACTTGCCGGCGGACTTCCTGACTCGCGGCAGCTTCAATCTGTCGGGATGGCTGGCGACGGTGTCGCTGGGGATCATCTGGCAGATCAGCTTCTCGCCGTACGTGTCCGATTATTCGCGCTACTTGCCGGCGGACATCGGTATCGCCAAACCGTTTTGGGCCACTTACCTGGGGGCGACGCTGGGCACGATTCTGTCGTTCAGCTTCGGCGCCGTGGCGGTGCTGGCAACGCCGGAAGGCACCGAGGCGATGGTCGCGGTCAAGCAGTCCACCGGGTGGCTGGGGCCGATTCTGATGGTGTTGTTCCTGCTCAACATCATCAGCCACAACGCGCTGAATCTGTACGGCGCGGTGCTGTCGATCATCACCTCGATCCAGACATTCGCCAGCCAGTGGACGCCGAGCATCAAGGTGCGCGTGGTGTTGTCGAGCGTAGTGCTGGCAGGGTGCTGCGTGGTGGCGCTCGGTGCTTCGGCGGATTTCATCTCCCGGTTCATCGGGCTGATTCTCGCGTTGCTGTTGGTGCTGGTGCCGTGGGCGTCGATCAACCTGATCGACTTCTACTTGATCAAGCGCGGCGCATATGACATCACTTCGATCTTCCGCGCAGACGGCGGTATCTACGGACGCTTCAACCTGCACGCGATCATTGCCTACTTCATCGGCATCATCGTGCAGCTGCCGTTCGCCAACACCTCGTTGTACGTCGGGCCGTACGCCAACCTGGTGGAGGGGGCGGACCTGTCGTGGCTGTTCGGCCTGGTGGTGACGGTGCCGCTGTATTACTGCCTAGCCACGCGCGGGCAGACCCGGCAGAGCAAGGCGGCGCGGTTGGGTTACGCTGACTGACCCAATCATCAATAAAACTGTGGCGAGGGAGCTTGCTCCCGCCGGACTGCGCAGCAGGCCCCTGCTTTTCTATAGCGAAGAGCGAGGTCCGCTGCGCGGCCCAGCGGGAGCAAGCTCCCTCGCCACAAATGATTTTTCCCCAGCCCTGCTGCATTCGTGCGGTCATTCAAATTGGCCATTTCGATCCCCTTTTGGCCCATCACCCACTGTGCCGCGCCCTCGCTCTCGGCAAGAATCAAAGCCACAACGAAACGCTGGACTTTCCTTGCCCTTGGCTACCTTTACAGCCGCTGCCGTGTACAGAACATAAAAACCATCGATCTCACGTCGCATTCCGGGGAAACAAACCATGGTCACGATCAAACGCATTCTGGGTGCCACCGTGTGTGGGCTGACGCTGCTGGCCAGCGCGGTGCACGCCGAACAGCGCGAACTGCGGGTGTACAACTGGGCGGATTACATCCTGCCGTCCGTGCCCAAGGATTTCGCCGCGAAAACCGGCATCAAAGTGACCTGGGACACCTTCGACACCAACGAATCACTGGAAGCCAAGTTGCTCACCGGCAACTCCGGCTATGACCTGGTGGTGCCGTCGAACCAGTTCATCGACACCCAGATCAAGGCTGGCGTGTTCCAGAAGCTCGACAAGTCGAAACTGCCGAACTGGAGCCACCAGGATCCGGCGCTGCTCAAGCTGCTGGACGCCAACGACCCCGGCAACCAGTACGGCGTGCCCTACATGTACGGCACGGTGCTGATCGGCTTCAACCCGGCCAAGGTCAAGGCAGCACTGGGCGACAATGCGCCGGTGGACAGTTGGGACCTGGTGTTCAAGCCCGAGAATATGGAGAAACTCAAATCCTGCGGCGTGGCGATGCTCGACTCGCCTTCGGAGATTCTGCCGCTGGCCCTGCATTACCTCGGCCTTGATCCGAACAGCCAGAACCCTGCCGACTATGAAAAAGCCAAGGACCTGATGCTGAAGATTCGCCCTTACGTGACCTACTTCAACTCGGCCAAGTACATGACCGACATCGCCAACGGCGACATCTGCGTGGCCATCGGTTACTCGGGCAGCTTCTATCAGTTCGGCAACCGTGCCAAAGAAGCGGGTAACGGTGTGGTGGTCGACTGGCGCCTGCCGAAGGAGGGCGCGCCGATCTGGTTCGACACCTTCGCGATTCCGAAGAGCGCGAAGAATGTCGAAGAAGCGCATGAGTTCCTCAACACGCTGCTCGACCCGAAAGTGATTGCGCCGATCAGTGATTTCCTCGGTTACCCGAACGTGAACAAGGATTCGATGCCGCTGGTGAACAAAGACATCACCGGCAACCCGAACCTGACGCCGACCAGCGAAGCGCTGAAAACCCTGTACGTGGTGCAGCCGTTGCCACAGAAACTGGAACGCGTCCGTACCCGGGTCTGGACCAGCATCAAATCCGACAAGTAACCGCACACTCCCTGTAGGTGCTGCCGCAGGCTGCGACTTTTTGACTTTTGTTCCTGAAAAACAAGATCAAGAGATCGCAGCCTGCGGCAGCTCCTACAGGGTTTGGTTTTCCTTGCGGGTGACGATCAGGCTCAACATCACCGACCCAAAAATCACCCCGCCCACCACTGCCAGCGACCACTCCACCGGCATGTGAAACCACGGCATCAGCGTCATCTTGCCGCCGATGAATACCAGCACGATCGCCAGTCCGTACTTGAGCAGATGGAAGCGGTCGGCCATGTCCGCCAGCAGGAAGTACAGCGCTCGCAGGCCCATGATCGCGAAGATGTTCGAGGTAAAAACAATGAACGGGTCGGTGGTGACGGCGAAGATTGCCGGGATGCTGTCGACCGCGAACATCAGGTCGCTGGCCTCGATCAGCACCAGCACCAGAAACATCGGCGTCGCCCAGCGTACGCCGTTGTGCCGCACAAAAAAGCGTTCGCCATGAAAGCCGCTGGTAATCCGCAAATGCCCGCGCACCCAGCGCAGCAACGGGTTGTTGTCGAGGTCCGGTTGATGCTCGGCGAACATCAGCATCTTGACCCCGGTGATGATCAGGAACACCCCGAAGGCATACAGCAGCCATTCGAACTGCGACACCAGCCACACGCCGGCAAAGATCATCGCCGCACGCATCACGATCGCCCCGAGCACGCCGTACAGCAGCACCCGGCGTTGCAGTTCCGGCGGCACGGCGAAGTAGCTGAAGATCATCACGAAGATGAACATGTTGTCGATCGACAGCGATTGTTCGATCAAGTAACCGGTGATGAATTCCAGGGTCTTGCGCTGGGCGATTTCCGCACCGAACTCGCCGTTGAGGTACCACCAGAGTAATCCGGCGAATACCATCGCCAGCGCGCACCAGGCAATCACCCAACACGCGGCTTCCCGCACCGAGACCCGATGCGCCTTGCGCCCGCCGAAGACGAACAGGTCCAGCGCAAGCATGGCGAGGACGAAGACGATAAAGGCGCCCCACATCCACGGTTCGCCGATATTGAAGTGGGTGGCTGGCATGGCAATCTCCCTGTCTTTTATGTCGTTAGAGGCAGGCGGGGACATGCTAGCGAGGAGTGCGCACGAAAGAAAAATCGTATATTTCTGAAATAGAGTTCGATAAAAACGAAGTGTGGCGGTTTTGGGGCAGAGGTTTGTGCGCCAGCGATGGGGGCATCGATGCTTTTGAAGTTAACGGCGCTTGGTTGTTTTGAAATACCGGACGGCCGAACACGGCGGGTTGATACTTGCCCTGTTCGGCATTAATACGCTTTCTCTAAAAAGATTCCCGTTACAGGCGTGTCTTTAGAGGTCGCCAGTCGCCAATAGGAGAATTCTGCCATCGTATACTTTGTAATCTCTTCCGTTATGTAAAATTTGAAAGTTAAATGTCGCTTCAATTGATCGTTCTTTGTTATCTCGAATGAGTTTTATGCTGCCGTTGCGACCCTCAATCATATATCCATCAGCCAAGATGTTAGCGCGCACACGGGCTCCGTCCCCTTCCTCAAAGGCATATGTGCCGCTTCCGTGATAGCGAGGAATGACAACAGTAATCTGATAGAAGACGCCATCTTCATTATATCGGCCAATAACGCTCACTGATTTTTCGGTCAGGGATGCATATGTAAACTGTTTTGGCTTGAAGTCAGGAATGGGCGAAAAAACAGGGGAAAAATTAGCCTTGTAGTATTTGTCGCTGGGTTGATTTTTTTCAATGCTGGATATTGGCCTCAAGTTCTCGTCGACGCCAAGTTGTTTAAGCAGATCGGTATTGCTCATGGTTGCGTTCCTTCAGTATTAAATCGTATTGGAGATTTCCTAAATGGAAGGTCCATCGAGCAAGAACGTTACTCGTCGCTTTGTTCGGGCGCTACTGTCAGAACTGTCAGTTGTCAGGCAGGGGGGAGTGTGTTGGCAGGTGCGTATTGATGCAAAGATGAGCGACAGGCTATTGCAGCCGAAAGCGGATTGAAGCCATGCACGCTTCAATCCACTTCGTGTCTATTACTTTCCAGTGCCAAGTGCCGGAGTGCGCGGCGGCACCTGACGCTTCGAGCCGGTGGCTTCAAACGCCGAGGCCAGGCGCAGCAGGTTCGAGTCATCGTAGGCGCGACCGGCGAAGGTCAGGCCGACCGGCATGCCGATGTCGGCCATGATGCCCATTGGTACGGTGACGGTCGGTACGCCGAGGTGACGGATCGCCAGGTTGCCGTTGGCGACCCAGATGCCGTTGCTCCAGGCGATATCCGCCGATTCCGGATTGATATCGGCATCCGCCGGGCCAACGTCGGCGTTGGTCGGGAACAGCACCGCGTCGAGTTTGAGCGTGTCCATCCAGTCTTCCAGATCGAGTTTGCGGGTCTTTTCCAGGCCGCGCAGGCCGTCCTGCAGGGTCGGGATCTGGTCCCACGGGGTGATGCCGCGCTCGGCCATGCGCACGTATTCGTCCATGCCGGCGGCCAGGTCGCCTTCACGGTTGGGCAGGGTGCCCGGGTCGTGTGGGAAGATTTTCGGTCCGTCGACATCGGCCAGACGGTTGAGCTTCGGATCACCGTTGGCGCGCAGGAAGTCGTCGAAGGCCCAGGCCGACAGGTCCCACAGTTCGTGGTGCAGGAACTCCTTGGAGACGATGCCGCGATTGAACACGGTCGGCGCGCCAGGGCGGTCGCCTTCGCAGTTGGAGACCAACGGGAAATCCACTTCGATGACTTCGGCGCCGGCCGCTTCCAGAGCGGCGCGGGCCTGTTTCCACAGGTCGATCACCGATGGGCGGGTGTTGATGCGTTGCCCGGTCGGGCCACCGATGCCCGGCGCTTCGCTGGTGCCGGCTTCAGGGTCGGCGTTGATGTACATCTTCGGCACGCCGAGGCGTTTGCCGGCCAGTGCTGCGGGCTTCACCGCCAGTTCGGCGTAGGAGGCCGGGCGCACCGCGTCGACGCTCGGGATCGGCACCCACGGCTGCAGGCGCCACAGATCGCCACGGGTGTCGGGGTCTTCAGCGACCACCACGTCGAGCACCTCGAGCAGATCGGCCATGGTCCGTGCGTAGGGCACGACCACGTCCATGGTCGGTGTCAGCGGCCAGTTGCCGCGCACCGAAATCACTCCGCGCGACGGCGTGTAGGCGCACAAACCGTTGTTCGACGCCGGGCCGCGACCACTCGACCAGGTCTCTTCTGCCAGACCGAAGGCCGAGAAACTCGCGGCGGTGGCAGTGCCGGCACCGTTGGACGAGCCGGAGGCGAACGGTGCGGTCAGGTAGGCGGCGTTGTACGGGCTCTCGGCCCGGCCATAGACGCCACGCTGCATGCCGCCATTGGCCATCGGCGGCATGTTGGTCTTGCCCAGGCAGATCGCCCCGGCGGCGCGCAGGCGTTCGATGGTGAACGCATCGCGATGTGCCACCAGCTCGGCAAACGCCGGGCTGCCCGAGGCAGCGGTCAGCCCCTTGACCAGATAGCTGTCCTTGGCGGTGTAGGGGATGCCGTCGAGCGGGCCGAGGGTTTCGCCCTTGGCCCGGCGCGCATCGGAGGCGCGGGCTTCGGCCAGGGCTTCGGGGTTGCGCACCACCACGGCATTGAGCGCCGTCGCGGTGGTCGGGCCGTCGTAGGCGTCGATCCGGGCCAGATAGGACTGCACCAGTTCAACCGCGGTGGTCTGGCCGGCTTCGAGCGCCGCGCGTAATTGAGCAATGGAGACTTCAGTGACTTCGATCATGCTGTTACCGCCGACAGGTTCGCTAAAGGGGTGGGTCATTATGGTTATCGTCGAAACGTGTAAAGAATTCCGTATGGGCGAAACTCTACCCTGAACTTTGCCGAATGGCATGTGCTAATTCGATAAATATCGACAAAAATCAGCGAAAAAATTCTCCCGGTGTCTCGCCAAACTGTTGCCGGAACGCGGCGATGAACGCCGAGGTCGAGTCATAACCGCAGGCCAGAGCCACGTCGGTGACGCGTTCACCGCGTTCCAGCGGGGTCAGCGCGCCCAACAGACGCAAGCGCTGGCGCCAGGCGCGGAAGGTCAGGCCGGTGTCGCGTAAAAACAGCCGGCTGAGGGTTTTTTCGGTGACGCCGAATTTGTCGCTCCAGTGCTGCAGTGTGGTCTGCTGTTCCGGATGTTGCTCCAGGCTTTGATAGATCTGCCGCAGACGGCTGTCCTGGGGCAGCGGCAGCATCAGGTCGATCTGCGGCGCCTCGGCCAGTTGATCGAGGATCACCTGGGCCAGTCGGCCATGCGCGCCGGTCTCGTCGTACTCCACCGGCACCCGACTGAACGCGCGAATCAGCTCGCGCAACAGGTCGCTGACGCCGAGCACATGGCAGCGTTCAAGTGCCCAACCGGCCACGCTGCAATCGATGTACAGGCTGCGCATTTCCGTGTGCGGCGAGCTGAACACACGATGCGGCACGCCTGCCGGAATCCACACCGCGCGCTCCGGTGGCGCGACGAAACGCCCGGCGCCGGTCTGCACTTCGAGCACGCCCTGAATCGCGTACGACAATTGCACCCACGGGTGACTGTGACGCCGGGTCAGTGCGCGATTGGGCAGCGATTCGGTGCGCCCGTACAGCGGACGCGGCAGGCTGGGCAGCCCGGGAATGCTGCGCCGGAAGCTTTTCTCATGTCCTTTAGGCGGCATCTACTGGCTCTTCGGCGTTAGTCGGTAATTCACGGTCACGTTAGAGTCGCAATCACGTACTGGCAACCCCCGGATGAGCAAACCCATGACCCGCCCAAGATTCTTGCCCGACAACTTCACCCTGACCCTGATCGGCGTCGTGCTGCTGGCCAGTTTCCTGCCGGCCAGCGGTCAGGTCGCGGTGGGGTTTGGCTGGCTGACCAACATCGCCATCGCGCTGCTGTTCTTCCTCCACGGCGCGAAACTCTCGCGTGAATCGATCATCGCCGGTGCCGGCCACTGGCGCCTGCACCTGTTGGTGTTCGGCCTGACCTTTGTGTTGTTCCCGCTTCTCGGGCTGGCGCTGAAACCGCTGCTGTCACCGATGATCGGCGACAAGCTGTACATGGGCATGCTCTACCTCTGCGCGTTGCCCGCCACCGTGCAGTCGGCGATCGCCTTCACCTCGCTGGCCCGGGGCAATATCCCGGCGGCGATCTGCAGCGCGGCGGCGTCGAGCCTGTTCGGTATTTTCCTCACGCCGTTGCTGGTGACGCTGCTGCTGAACGTGCACGGTGACGGCGGCTCGACCCTGGATGCGATCCTGAAGATCAGCGTGCAATTGCTGCTGCCGTTCATTGCCGGGCAGATCGCCCGCCGCTGGATCGGCGCGTGGGTCGGGCGCAACAAGAACTGGCTGAAGTTCGTCGATCAGGGGTCGATTCTGTTGGTGGTCTACGGCGCGTTCAGCGAGGCGGTCAATGAAGGTATCTGGCATCAGATTCCGGTCGTCGACCTGCTGGGGCTGGTGGTGGTCTGTTGCATTCTGCTGGCGCTGGTGCTGTTGGCGTCGACCCTGCTGGGCAAGGTGTTCGGCTTCAGTCAGGAAGACCGCATCACCATTCTGTTCTGCGGTTCGAAGAAGAGCCTGGCCACCGGGGTGCCGATGGCGCAGGTGCTGTTTGCCGGCAGCACGATTGGTGTGCTGATTCTGCCGCTGATGCTGTTCCATCAGATTCAATTGATGGTCTGCGCGGTGTTGGCGCAGCGCTATGCCAAGCGGCCGGAATCGGTGCCGGAGTTGATGGCGCAAGTCGATCCATAAACATCGCATTCCCTGTAGGAGCTGCCGAAGGCTGCGATCTTTTGATCTTAAAAGATCGCAGCCTTCGGCAGCTCCTACAGGTGGGGGGCTCAATCCTGCGTAACGTGTTTCGGGCCAGCCAGTGCCCAGGCAATCAGGCCAAACAACGGCAGGAACACGATGGCGATAATCCACACGCCTTTGTTGCTGCCTTTGCCTGCGCTTTTGCGCACCCGGTTGATCGCCCACAATTCAAGGATCACAAGAACGACCGCGAGCACGATCCACACTGATTCGATTTGCATAGGCTACCTCCTGATGGTCTTTCAGTTAGGTGAGCTCATGGGCACAGGGTTCATTTTCTTTCACGCCGCGCGCGTGCGCCCGGCACGACGAAAAACCGTTTGAGACCTACATCCCGATGGCGGGCGAGTCACTCTGGCCCTGAATCGATTGCCTGAGTTCGGCCAGCAGATCCGGGGTGAAAGTGATGGGAAACCCGTGCTGCGTCAGCCGCTGGCAGGCATGTCGGACGAAACTGCTCATTCCGCGTCGGTAATCGATACCGTCGAGGGTGTGAGGCCGGTAAAACAGGCCACCTTCCAAACTGCACAGCGGCATTGCGTGGGCCTGATAGCCCTGTTCCTTGTACTTGCGTTTTGCCGGGTAATCTTCGAATTTTACGTACGTCACCACATCTTCGGTGCGATAGGCCCAAACCTCAATCCAGAGCGGCGCCGCATCGATCAGGAAATCGGCCATCGCCCGACCTCCGCCATATCCGGGGAAACGGGTGATCGGCGGATGATCGACAAAGTCGTAGTCCGCCAGGTGCAGCATGTTGGCCACGATCGTTTCTGGCAGAGAGTCGTAGCGAAAACCGTTCAGCCCCTTGAATTGCCCCCAGTTGAACAGCTTCGAGATTTCCCTCACCCAGTTCTGGCTGGCAGCGTACTTGTAGGATCCGGATGAAGACGCGTGCCAGTCCGAAGACGATGTAAACCCTGAGTCACGAATGTGCTGTGCAATATCGTCGAGGCTCTTGCCCTGCCATACGGCAGGTTGCTGGAAGCCCATTTTGGCGCAGAGATCGCCCATCAGACCGCGCTCGCGAATATTAAGGATCAGGCTGCCGTAAGTGCGCTCCAGCTGACTCAGGCTGTCGAGCTTTTCGTCCTGGCAACGTTCGGCGGCCTTACCCAGAAGTTCCTGGTCTGTCAGGCGCGAATAGTTGACCAGCGGGATCCAGCCATACGAGGCCATGACACCCTCTTTAAAGCCTTGCGCGATAATGCTTTCACTCGCGCCCGGATAGCGCGAAACGAACTCTCCCCAACTCATGCACTTGGTATCGCGTACGCAATCAAGCGCGTCTTGCAGCGTGGCAATTTCGTAGCTGCGCTTGAAGCGAATGTCCATCTCGGCGAGGACGCGATGGTGGATAAAGTCACCGGCATTTCTACGGCGGGTGATGAAGTTGTTGACGCTGTTGGGCAAATTCGCCCGGATATGGCCGATGGTCGTCGCGCCGTTATCAATTGCGGTCTGAAAAAAAACGCGCAGCGCTTGCTCTGTGTACTCGGTGGGGCGAGCATTCGAGGGCAGGTCCAGCGCTTGCTGCACGATCTCGTACTTGCGCGTCAGCTTGTCTGCGCCATCGCGGGAGGTGTCCGAGGGGTAGCGCAAATAGCGCATCGCCCGAGGAAACAGTTTCTGTCCATCGGCAAAGTTCCTGATGCCCCGGTCGCGCAACAGATCAATGTAGTACTGGTCGCTTTCGCTGATCCGGTCTTCGGGGAGATACGTGTTGCGACATTGCGGGTTGTCGCAATAGGTGAAACCGCGGTATCGGATCAGGTCGTAACTTTTGCGCGTATTGCGAAGATGGCAAACGGTGCAGGTAATCGACAGGGTCTGGCTGCGATTGACCTGGGATTTCCCTTCGAGCAGTCGCAGAGTGCCGTCGAAGGTCATTTCCACATCCGCAAGGAATGTGTTGAAGGCCGAAAGCGCGGCGCTTTCAAGCGGATTGCAGTGTGGGCAGCGGGTGGCATCCCAACTGTTGAGTTCGCTGAATCTGAGCGCAACGTTTGCGCCGCAGGCGGTATGCAGGTAATCGGCCTTTTCCATTCGCCGCGCCGGAATCCGGAACGGAGGGACAAGGCCCTTGGGCGCGCAAATTTCTTCAAGCGTTGAGCGCGTGAGCACCGGGGACGGCATTTTTCTTCGGGTCTCGTCCGGTTGGAAAAACGTCCCTTTCTTTGAAGACAATGCACGCGAGCGAACGACGCTCCAGCTCTGGGTCATCGTCAAGTCTCCCTTGCGCCAATGCAATGTGTCACCGGCAGAGATTTTCAAATGACTCAGTGGCACGGTCCCTTCAAGGGCGTGAGTCACGTCATCGAGTCCCTGTTCCCGGGCGACGGTCTTCAGGTACAAGAGGCTCAACTTGCCGCGCTCATGACAGGGAATGAAAACGCAACCGCGTTTATCGCTGACTAACGATTTGGAGTTCTTCCGGTTCACCATCCCGCACGAGTGAAGGACCTCATGAACGGATTGGCCATTTTTGTGTGTGCCGCTGAGCCGTTGATAGCCTTCCGCGTGGATGATCTCGAGGATTGCTTCGTCGGTGTAATCGGATAGGCGAGACATGTTCGAATGATGGACTCGGCGTGAGAGGTTCGATGTACGGCATGGCCGCGTTGCAGGGGGTACCTATACCAGAGGGCTAGCCGCCCCCTGAATACTTCACAGCGGCAGCTGCCCGTGACGGCACGTTGAGCGTGCGCAACAACGAAGACACATGGATGCGCACGGTGAACGGCGAGATATCCAGTGCCCGGGCGATTTCCTTGTTGGTCTTGCCTTGGGCGATCAGCCGCAGCACGTCTTGTTGACGCGGGGTGAGGGCGGTGCCGGTCTCCAGCGGCAACAGCCCTGAAGGGGCGAACCTGACCAGCACTTCGCCTTGACGAATCGCCAGAATCGCTTCGCCGATTTCGTCCGGGGCGATGTTTTTGCCGATGAAGCCGTCGATGCCGGCCGCCATCACTTCTCCGATCAGCGCTTCGTCGTCGACCATCGACACCACAATCAGCGTGGTGCGCGGCAGTTTTCGGCGCAGGTCGGCGAGTTGGCTGATGCAGGTCAGACCGGGGAAGCGCAGATCGAGAATCAGCGTGTCCGGCTCGCTACCGCCGGGCAGCAAGGCCTGTACGGCGTCCAGATCTCCGGCTTCCTCAAGCGTTGCCTCGGGCAGCAAGCGTTGCACGGTGCGCCGCATGGCCTCGCGAAACAGCGGGTGATCGTCGGCTATGATGATTCGGCATGGCATGGCATGACCCTCCCTGGATCAGGCGTTGTTCACGGCATGCACCTTAGCACCACCGACGCCGTTTGCCTGTCGCCGGGTGCTGAATCTGATGACTGTTACACAAGGACGTTGCCCATGAAGTTCGAGAAAAACACCGAGCTGGATCAGGCCAATCTGCGGATTATCATCGCCAGCATCGCGATAGTTTATATCGGCGTGCTCGGTGCTTTACCGGGCCAGCGCTTCGATACCTATCTGCCGGTGGTGGTCTACATCGCGCTGTTTCTGCTGGCGTCGATCGGCTTGCGTCAGGCCATTGTGCGCTGGCCCGGGCATTACCCGGCGCGGCGGATTTTCGGCATGGTTCACGATTACACCGGCACCTGTTTCGGTCTGGTGGTCGGCGGCGAAGCGGCTTTGCCGCTGTATGCGGTGATCATCTGGGTCAACCTGGGCAACGGCATGCGCTACGGTTCGCGCTATCTGGCGATTGCCACGGGGCTGGCGCTGCTCGCGCTGATGGCGGTTTATCGGCTGACGCCAGTGTGGCAGGCGCAACCGTACATGGTGTTGATGCTGATGCTCACCAGCACGGTGATCCCGTTCTACGCGCACTTGCTGCTGGAGCGCACGCGCAAGGCCTCCGAAGAAGCCGTCGCGGCCAATCTGGAAAAGTCGCGGTTTCTGGCTCAGGCCAGTCATGACCTGCGTCAGCCGATTCACTCCATCGGTCTGTTTACCGCGTGCCTGCGTGAGTCGCGGCTGGGCGAGGACGAGCGGCGCCTGGTGGACAACATTGACCGTTCGCTGCTCAACGTTTCGCAGTTGTTCCGTTCGATTCTCGACCTGTACACCCTCGACAACGGGCGTGTCCTGCCCAAGTTGCAGGTGTTCAATCTGGGTGAATGGCTCGCCGATCTGCTCCGGCAGAATGCCGAAGCCGCGCGTTGGGCGGGAGTGGAACTGCGGCTGCGACCTTGTCCTTACTGGGTGCGAACCGATCCGGCGCTGCTCGCGACCATGGTGCAGAACGTGCTGTCCAATTGCTTCAAGTACGGCGCGCATCGGCCAGTGCTGATTGGTGTTCGCCGGCGTGGGGCGGGACTGGCGATCGTGATCTATGACCAGGGCAGCGGGATCGCCGAAGAGCACCTGCCCAAGGTCTTTGAAGAGTTTTACCGGGTGCGCCAGGTGCGCGACAAGGATGTCGAAGGCGTGGGGCTCGGGCTGTCGATCGTCAAGCGTCTGGGGCAGATGATGGGCGTCGATGTGGCGCTGCGCTCGCAGCTTGGGCGAGGAACGGCGGTGACCCTGTTCGGGTTGCCCGTCGCCGCGCAGCCGTCGCAGTCGGCCAGTCGTGATGATGCGCGGCAGGTGGGGCTGTTGACCGGTTTGAAGGTGTGTCTGGTGGAAGACGACCGCAACGTGCTGCTGGCAACCTCGGCGTTGCTCGAGCGTTGGGGCTGTGTGGTGCAGGCGGAACTGACGGGGCAGGATCTGCTGACCGACTGCGACATCATCGTCGCCGACTATGACCTCGGCTCGCACAGCAACGGTATCGAATGCATCGACGCCGTGCGCCGTCAGCGCGGTTTCGCGGTGCCGGCCATGATCATCACCGGCCATGACAGCGAAAAAATACAGGCGGCCTTGCACGACCGCCAAATTGCCATCCTGTCCAAACCGGTACGCCCGGCCGAGCTGCGCGCGACCTTGCGGGCCCTGCGCGACCGGCAAACCGAGCCGGTCGAGGAGGTTTGAATCAACGCTTGCAGAGGTAGTCCTGAGTGATGGTGGTTTGCAGGCAGTTGTACTGGCCCATGGTGCGGCAGATGTTTTTCTCCGATCCGGTCACCTCGGCATGCTTGTAGCCCCAGGTATTGCAGCGTTCCGATGCGACGGTCAGGCCTTGTGCGGCGCTGGTCTGGCCGCTTTCAAACTGGCCCAGTTCATAGGAGACCTGAACGACGCCGTCGTTCTTGCTGCCACCGGTGGCTTCCCACTGTTTGGGCGTGGCGCAGCCCGTCAGGGCGAGGGCGGTGAGGGTGAGAGTTGCGATCAGGGTTTTCATGATGGAACGGAGTCCTTTACCGGGAAGAATGAATTACTGGAACGGAATCGGTGAGGCGCCTTTGGGCAGGCAGGACAGCGGCGGGGTCATGATGCCCATGCTCGCTACCGCGACAATGGCGCCGCTGGGCAACTCGCAGTTGTATTCGCCGGCCGGGGTGTACGCGGTGTAGTAGGTGAGGGTGCTGTCGCTGCGGATGTTGTCGATTTTCGACACCGGTTTGCCGATGACGGTCTGGGCGCGTTCTTTCATGCTGGCTTCGGTGGGTTTGGCGGTCTGGCAACCGCTGGCGCCGATCAGCAGGGCGCCGACGAGCGTGACTTTGCAGAGGTTTGCAGGCAGTTTCATGGTGCTTCTTCCTTGGTGTTGTTCTGATTTCCAGGCACAACGATCCCGCGCACTGCACAGCGGCAGTGTTGGGGAGCATCGGGGGTTGCGAGGGAATATAACGCCGGGGGGCGGGGCGGTCGATTAGCACAAATGTGCTAGTGAGCTGTGGAGGCGATAGTCTTTTCGCTTCCTTGCGGGCGGGCGCAGAAAGGAAATCAGTCTAAAAACACTCATCCATCATTCGATGGTTTTTGCTAGCCTCAAAGGTGTAGGCGAAGACGCAGACTGATGCGCAAGCGGATAGCAAGGGGACGTGGGGCGCGTTCCGAAGGGTACACGGTTAGAAAGATCTCCGCGCTGAGATCCAGCCCTTATGCCGTGTGAGGCAGCAAAGCACCGCTCTTTTTCCATGGTTGCTTTTGTACTGTGAGAGGCCCGATAAACCTTGTAAGCCAGAGACCAGCACTGGCCGCCTACTCGAACTCCAAAGCCCGCCTTGTGCGGGCTTTGTCGTTCCTGTCAGGTCAGATCGACTTCAGTGCCTGGGCCAGATCGGCGCGCAGGTCTTCGAGGTCTTCGACGCCCACCGACAGACGCACCAGACCATCGCCGATGCCGAGTTTGGCGCGGGTCTCGGGCGGGATGGTCGCGTGGGTCATGATCGCCGGGTGCTCGATCAGGCTTTCGACACCGCCCAGGCTCTCGGCCAGGGCGAAGATCTTCACGTTCTCGAGGAAGCGCCGGGCACCGGCCAGATCGCTGTTCAAGTCCACGGAAATCATCCCGCCGAAGCCGTGCATCTGCCGTTTGGCCAACTCATGCTGCGGGTGCGACGGCAGGCCCGGGTAGTGGACGCGTTTGACCTGCGGCTGTTGCTCCAGCCATTGCGCCAGCGCCAAGGCATTGCTGCAATGACGTTCCATGCGCAGCGCCAGGGTCTTCACCCCGCGCAGGGTCAGGAACGCGTCGAACGGCCCGGAAATCGCGCCGACGGCGTTCTGCAGGAAGCCGAGTTTGTCCGCCAGTTCGGCATTTTGCCCAACCACCGCAATGCCGCCGATCACGTCCGAGTGACCGTTCAGGTACTTGGTGGTCGAGTGCAGCACGATGTCGAAACCCAGCTCCAGCGGTCGCTGGATATACGGGCTGGCGAAGGTGTTGTCGGCCACGCTGATGATCCCGCGTGCGCGGCAGATACGGGCGATGGCGGCGAGGTCCGAGAGGCTCAGCAGCGGGTTGGTCGGTGACTCGACAATGACCAGGCGTGTGTCGTCCTGCAGCGCCGCTTCGAACGCCGCCAGGTCAGTCAGATCGACGTAGCTGAAACGATGCCCGGCACTGCGCTGGCGCACCTTGTCGAACAGGCGGAACGTGCCGCCGTACAGGTCATTGCCGGAGATGATGTGCGAACCGGCATCGATCAGTTCGAGCACGGTGGAAATCGTCGCCAGCCCGGACGCGAAAGCAAACGCGCGGGTGCCGCCCTCCAGATCCGCCACGCAACGCTCCAGGGCAAAACGCGTCGGGTT
>Ga0308163_10001184_pt1 | contig 31073 bp, 31 predicted proteins | sample PhyTR1_FD_201037 | JGI IMG/M metagenome (GOLD analysis project Ga0308163, IMG submission 201037) | Phyllosphere microbial communities from UC Gill Tract Community Farm, Albany, California, United States - DLSLT.R1 | ecosystem: Host-associated > Plants > Phyllosphere > Unclassified | place: USA... | reverse complement strand
TGCCGATATGGCCGACGTGGTGGTGGCCGCAGGCGTTCATGCAGCCGGAAATGTTCAGGTCCAGTTCGCCGATGTCGAACAGGTAATCCAGGTCGTCGAAGCGGCGCTGGATGGATTCGGCGATCGGGATCGACTTGGCGTTGGCCAGCGAGCAGAAATCACCGCCAGGGCAGCAGATGATATCGGTCAGCAAACCGATGTTCGGCGTGGCGAAACCTTGCTCGCGCAGTTCGCCCCACATCGTGAACAGCTGGCTTTGCTCGACGTCGGCCAGAATGATGTTCTGCTCGTGGGAGGTGCGCAGCTGGCCGAAGCTGTAGCGGTCGGCCAGGTCGGCGATACCGTCCAGTTGCTTGTCGGTGACGTCGCCCGGTGCGACGCCGGTCGGCTTCAGCGACAGGGTCACGGCCGCGTAACCTGGCTTCTTGTGGGCCAGGACGTTACGCGAACGCCAGCGGGCGAAGCCCGGGTGTTCTTTGTCCAGTTGAGCCAGCTCTGCACTGTAATCCGTCAGCGCCTTGTACTCGGGGTCGACGAAGTGCTTGGCAACACGGTGAACTTCGGCCTCGGTCAGCGTCGTCTGGCCACCGCGCAGGTGGGCCATTTCCGCTTCGACTTTTTCGGCGAAGACTTCAGGGGTCAATGCCTTGACCAGGATCTTGATCCGGGCCTTGTACTTGTTGTCGCGACGACCGTAGCGGTTGTACACGCGCAGGATGGCATCGAGGTAGCTCAACAGGTCCTGCCACGGCAGGAACTCATTGATGAACGCGCCCACGACCGGCGTACGGCCCAGACCGCCGCCAACCAGCACGCGGAAACCCAGTTCGCCTGCAGCGTTTTTCACAGGTTCAAGGCCGATGTCGTGGACTTCGATGGCGGCACGGTCAGACGTAGAACCGTTGATCGCAATTTTGAACTTGCGTGGCAGGTAGGCGAATTCCGGGTGGAAGGTCGTCCACTGGCGGACGATCTCGCACCATGGGCGCGGGTCAACCAGCTCATCGGCAGCAACGCCGGCAAACTGGTCCGTGGTGACGTTGCGCAGGCAGTTACCGCTGGTCTGGATGGCGTGCATCTGCACGGTGGCCAGTTCAGCGAGGATGTCGGGGATGTCTTCGAGCGCCGGCCAGTTGAACTGCACGTTCTGGCGGGTGCTGATGTGCGCGTAGCCCTTGTCGTAGTCGCGGGCGATTTTGGCCAGCATACGGGCCTGGCGCGAGGTCAACTGCCCGTAGGGCACAGCGACGCGTAGCATCGGCGCGAAGCGCTGGATATAAAGGCCGTTTTGCAGGCGAAGCGGGCGGAACTCTTCTTCGCTGAGCTCGCCGGCCAGATAGCGGCGGGTCTGGTCGCGGAACTGCTTGACGCGGTCCTCGATGATCCGCTGATCGTACTCGTCGTATACGTACATGGTGGTCCTGTTCTCAGGCGGTTCACTGCTGCTTAGACGGCCAGAAACAGGCGATGCGTTGTCGCGAAGGTCTCAGGCCGCTGAACAAATCTGCGCGCACGGTCGCGCACTCCTGACGGAGCCGGGGGAGGTTACCAGTTTGCGAATATGCGCAAAAGTGATGTTTGAGTATATGCAAAGAACCAAAAGTGATAAGCATCACGTCGGCTGCCCATGTCCACACTTGTGATAAGGACAAGCCTCGACTTTACTCTGCTCAAGGCCCGGGTCAACCGTCCCTGGCCTGCTTCATCTGCAATCACCAATAAGACTGACAAGAGGCGATGCAATGAGTAACCACCACCCTAAAGTTGCCAAGTCCGACAGCCATGTAGATGCCTGGGCCATCTTCTTCATCATCATTCTCGTCGTGGGGGCGGCCGTTTTCTGGGTCAGCCACCAGTAGCGCAGGCACCGCGTCTTCACGTGGAGTAGGCCTTACCCGACGGCAGCCGATAAGGTATAAGCAGGCCTGATACAGGTCGTTATGCACTTATGGGTGGTGAGGCTCGGTGTCCATGATCAGGTTTTTCAAGGGCTGCCTCATTCTTGTCGTGGGCGGGCTGTGGTCCAGCGGTGCGTGGGCGGCGTCGGTGGTGTTCCTCAACCCCGGATCGGCGCCGGATCCGTATTGGTCCAGCTATTCGCGCTTCATGCAGGCAGCGGCCGATCGCTTGGGCATGAATCTGCAGATCTATTACACCGACCGTGACACGCGCACGTTGCTGACGCTCGCGCGCAAAACGCTGCAAGGGAGTGAGCGGCCGGATTACCTGGTGTTCTCCAACGAGCTGAACGTTGCGCCGGAGGTCCTGCGCCTGTCGGTGGGCAGCGGGGTCAAGCTGCTCGCGGTCAACAACACCTTCACGGCGGATCAACTGAGCATTCTCGGCGACTTGCGCAGCCGTTACCCGGACTTTCTGGGCAGCGTCGTGGCCAATGACGAAGAAGGCGGCTACCTGATCGCCAAGCGCCTGATTGAATCCCGTGCGCCCCTGCTTCCCGGTCAGACCCTCGAAATGCTGGCCTTTTCGGGCACCAACAGCACACCGGTTTCGCTGCAACGCGAACGGGGCCTGTACCGGGCTCTGGCCGAAAACCCTCAGGTCCGGCTTCGGCAGATCGTTCTGGGTGGCTGGCGCCGCGACCGGGCTTATGAGCAGGCGCAGATGTTGATCAAGCGTTACCCCAACGTGAGCCTGGTCTGGGCCGCGAGCGACTTGATGGCCTTCGGTGTGATGGATGCCCTGCGCGAGGCGGGCAGACAACCGGGCAAAGACGTGTTGGTCGGCACCATCAATGATTCGACGGCCGCGTTGCAGGCGCTGCTGGAGGGACGCTTGAGCGTGGTCGCCGGTGGCCATTTCACATTGGGCGGCTGGGCGCTGGTGTTATTGCATGACTACGACGACGCCGATAAAGCGGCGCGTCAACCCATCAGCACCTGGCGGGTGCGCGCGATGCAGATCAGGAAACGCAGCGACAGTCTGGGCTTCATGCAGGCCAATAACCGCGACGACTACGGTATCGATGTTCGCCAGTTCACCGAGGGGCACAGCCCGAAAGGCATCGCTTATCCGTTTGAGCGCGTCGGTGTCGCAAACTGAGTCACGGCACGGCGAAGTGCAGGACCAGTTGCACGATGCCCATCAACGCCAGCGCAAAGATCGCCGTGAAGGCAACGCCCATGATCACGAAGTGCGACGGCTTGCCATGGGTGAAGTCCCGGGCGCGGTTTTTGTGGCTCTGTACGCCAAAGGCGGCGGCCATGACGCTGTGCAGCATCTGCCAGAAGGTCGGCGGCTTTTTATCGTCGGGGTGTTGAAGGGAGTCATCGGATGGCTTGTCCATGGGCCTGCTCAAAAGAGGAATGGCCCAGTGAAGGATAGACGTTCCAATAAAAAAGCCCCGGCCTCTGACGAAGCCGGGGCTTTTCGATTACAGCATCAGCGCGCTATCACGCCACGTCCACCAGAACGATCTCAGTGTCCTCGATGGCAGTGACCCGCAAGACTCGCTCGTCTTCAACCGCCACGCCGTCCCGCGCTTCCGCACGCAGGCCATTGACCTCGATGATCCCGGTGGCTGGCACCAGGTACGCCCGGCGACCCTCGTCCAGCGTGTACTCAGCCGTTTCACCGGCTTTCAGGTTGGCCGCGACCAGGCGAGCATTGGCACGGATGCGCAGTTCGATGTCGTCGTCCGCTTTACCGCTTGCCAGGGTCACGAAACCTTCGCGGTTGCCTTTCGGGAACGGTTTGGCGCCCCAGGAAGGTGGAGCACCGACTTCGTCCGGCATGATCCAGATCTGGAAAATACGCGTCTCTTTCGACTCCAGGTTGTACTCGCTGTGGGCCACGCCGGTCCCGGCGCTCATTACTTGCACGTCGCCAGCTTCTGTGCGGCCACGGTTACCCAGGCTGTCCTCGTGAGTGATCGCGCCTTCACGGACGTAGGTGATGATTTCCATGTCGCGGTGCGGGTGGCGTGGGAAGCCCGTGCCCGCCTGGATCACATCATCGTTCCATACCCGCAGCTGGCCCCAGCTCATCCGCGCCGGATCATAGTAATTGGCGAACGAGAAGTGGTGATGAGCGTTCAGCCACCCGTGGTCGGCGCCACCAAGGGATTTGAAAGGTCGAAGTTGCAGCATGATCAGTTCCTCCATTAGCAGGGCCGGCCTAAGCAGCAGCGCCGCTGGTGATGACTCTTCAGTCGATGGAGCAATCATCTATCAAGCATGTATCGATAAAAAGCGTAAGTTTTGCGTCATTACAATCGAAATATTAAATGTTTCATGAGGGTCGTTTATGCCTCTGTACTTGCACTTGATCGGCTAACTCCATGAGCGCAAAGCATTTCGCTGGAGCTCGCGGACGAATGGGGTGACCATAGGCGCCTTCTCGTTCAATGCTGATAGATGGAGCCCGCGTGTCGCACGATTTTCCAGCCGAGCCACCCCACGAGCTAACCGCTGACTTGCCCCCTGACCTGACAACGCCCGACCGCTTGCCCTTCTTCAAACGCTTGCTGGCACGGATGATCGGTCGCAGTCTTTCACGCATGCAGGCGCAACACGTGCCGTCATGGAAGCAGGGGCACGCGGATGGATTCCTCAACGGTCACGCCGAGGGCATGGACGAGGGCTATGCCGAGGGGCGCCTGGACGGTATCGAGGAAGGGCGCCGGGTGTTGGTGATCCGTGATACCCGTCCTGCCGAACACCGGGGGCCGAGGGTCGACGACCATTTGTTCGATGACTGGCGCCTGCCGCTGAACAACGAGCTGAAAAAGCGCATCAAGGCCGATGTGGTGCAAAAGCTCCCGTCCCATGCCCAGCCAACCGCCGCCCAGTGGAAGATGATTTTCAGTGACACGCCCTCGACCTATGTCATCGCCGGTGCCGGGGCGGGCAAGTCGACATCGCTGGTCTTGCGTGTGCTGCTGCTCAATCACTACCTGGGCTTCGAGCTGGACTCGATGACCGTGGTGACGTTCACCCGCGAGTCGCGCAAGGACTTCATCAACAAGCTCATCGAGATCATGGGCCTCTGGGGGCACGACCTGTCACTGCGCCAGGCACGCGAGGTGGTGCGCACGTTCCATTCGCGCATTCTGCCGCTGGTGCGCAGCTTGCCGGGTTTCGAGCGGCTTCAGGCCTTCGAGAACCTGAGCAGTCAGCAGGGCAATCCTGCGGATGGCGACCTGTTCGGCAACAAACTGCTGGACGATGAAGCCGACAGCAACCCGTTCGACCTGCGCATCAACGATGCCCAGCGCCAGCAGATGAACCTGTGCTATCGGGACCTGTACGCCGCCAACCCGCGCTTTCGTGAAGTGATGGCGCCGCTGTATCGGCATTCACTGCAACTGAAGGAACTGGATCGCGATCATCCGGATGTGCAAAAACGCATCACCGTCATGGGGCTGTCGTCCAAACGTGACGAGGAGCTGTGCGACGTCATCGAGGATCTGTGGATTCGCGCGGGCGCCTGGCCGATTCAGGGCGTCGAGCCCATGCGTCAGACGGTCGAGGTCAGCGGGCTGACCTTCCACGTCCATGGCTATGCCGCCGAGCTGGACGCCTGGATCGTGCTCGGTTTCGACCCGAGTGAAGACCAGCACCTGCGCCGCCCGGACGCCAAGCTGCCGGTCTGGGCCGAGTGGGTGATCAAGCGCACGCTGTTTCAGGCGTTCTGCCGCAAGCCGGTGATCTGGCTTGAGAACTACGAGGCGTCGCGCGGCATGATGCAGTCACTGTCGGGGGCGGCGGTCGCTGGGCCGGGCTTCGATTACAAGGTCAAAGGTGAACTGAGCGCCGCGCCGTTGCTGGACTGCTTCGTGGCCGCCGCCGGTTTCATCGAAAACCTGGGGCTGGATGTCCCTGACGCCGTGTCCCAGATGAGCTTTTCGGATCAGGACCCGGACCGCTTTTTCTTTGAAGCCTTGAGCCTGTTCTGGAAGGCGTTCGAGGACCATCTGCTGGAGCAGACCCCGCCGGTCATGACCTACAACCGGATGTTTTCGCTGTTTGGTGAACATTCGCCGGAGAACCTCAAGCTCGTCAGCGACGAGGGCCTGCGTCCGCTGTCGCACCTGATGATCGATGAGTTTCAGGACGTCTCGCCGCAGATCGTCTCGTGGCTCCGCGCCAGCCTTCGGGAGATTCGCAGCCGTGGTCCTGCATTGCATGTGGGCCGAGGCGCGCAGCGTTCTTCACTGTTGTGCGTGGGGGACGACTGGCAGTCGATTTACGGCTGGCGTGGCAGCTCGCCGAAATTCTTCATGGAGTTTCCCAAGGAATTCCCGTCGCCAGGCACCACCAAAGTCATGCTCAGCGACAATTTCCGCAGCCATCAGCACATCATCGACGCGGCCGAGCACATCGTGCGCGCGGCACCGGCGATCAGCGGCAAGAAGGCCCGAGCCAGCGGGCCGGTGCAGGAATTGCTGCCAGTCAGCGTGTTCGATCGCGATGACGATCAACTGGTTGCCCGTCTGATAGAGCATTACAACGCCGGTGACTCGGTGTTGCTGCTGTACCGCAAGGGGAGTGAACGCAGCAAGTTACCGGAGGCACTGCAAGCGGTGATGAATGCCGACTACGCGTTGCCGCCCGGCGAGCGGCGCTTGAAACAGCTGACGTATCACAGCTCCAAGGGGTTGCAGGCCGACGCGGTGTTCCTGCTGGGCGACTGCCAGCACCTGACCCAGTCACCTTACAAGAATCAGGTCTATCAAATGGCGGGGCTGGGCAAGGAGGGCGACCTTGAAGCCTTCGACAACGCGCAGAAGGATGAGGTGTTGCGCCTGGCGTATGTCGCGATCACTCGGGCCGTGCGTCATTGCTACTGGTTCATCGACGCGGCGGGCAATGACGATGCCGCGGTGCCCAAGGCCTCGTCGAGGATTGCCGGAGACAAGGCGTTCTTCGAGGATCGACGAGGGGCCGTGCGCAGCGATGAGGCCGCCGTGTAGCCACGCGGTTTGTCGGCGGTGGCGGTCGTAAAGCCGCTCTCGCGCCGGCTTGGCTGTTTGGGGGGCTGCTTGGGGGACTAAGCCGCGCCGTCTTGAACCGGACGCAGGCGCAACAGCTTGGCGCCATCGAGAGGGTCGGTCAGCCAATGCCCTGCAACGCCGAACGTCGCGTGCAGGCGTTCCGGTGTCAGCACCTCAAAGGGCGAACCCAGCGCCACCAATTCTCCTGCATCGAGCACCGCCAGGCGGTCGCAGGCCAGCGCCTGATTGAGGTCATGAAGGGCGATGACGGTGGTGACGGGTAATTGATGAACCCGCCTGAGGATCGACAACTGCTGCTGGATATCCAGGTGATTGGTCGGCTCGTCCAGCAGCAGAATGTGCGGCCGCTGCGCCAGCGCCCGGGCGATATGCGCGCGTTGCCGTTCGCCTCCCGACAGCGAATGCCACGCCCGCTGCTTCAAGTGCTGCAGGTTCACGTCGGCCATGGCTTGCTCGACGATGTGCCGATCGACGTCGCTCCAGGGAGCGAGTGCCGACAGCCATGGCGTACGGCCCAGTTCCACCGCCTGCTGCAACGTCAGGTTGTCGCTGGTTTGCGCCTGCTGTTCAACCACCGCCAGGCATTGTGCGATGTCCCTGCGACGCAGGCTCGAGAGCCGTTTGCCCTGCATCAATACGTCGCCTTGGGTCGGCGTTTTTAGCCCGGCCAACAGCTTGAGCAGGGTCGACTTGCCCGACCCGTTGGGCCCCACGACACCCAGGTTTTCACCCGGCTGAATCGTGAGGCTGACGTCCTTGAGTAATTGAGCGCCTTTGATGGCGTAGCTCAGGTTGACCGCGCTGAGCAGAGGCGTGCCCTCGCGGCTGGCCGTGAGCGCCGGATTGGAAGCGTTCATTGGAGACGGTTTCCACGGATCAGAATAAGGGCGAACACCGGCGCGCCGACCAATGCGGTGATCACACCGATAGGCAGCACTTGTCCCTTGATCACCGTGCGGGACAGTGCGTCAGCGGCGATCATGAACAGTGCGCCGCTCAGCGCACTCAGCGGCAGCAGACGGCCATGGCGCACGCCCGTGACCATGCGCACGGCGTGCGGCACGACCAGCCCGACAAACCCGATCGAGCCGACGATGGACACCATCACGGCGGTGATCAGTGCGGTGGTTGCGATAAGCGAGGCCTGCACCCGGCGCACGGGAATGCCGAGGGACGCTGCCGAGTCGGCGCCAAAGGTGAACGCATCCAGGGAGCGGCGATGCCACAAACAGACCACCAGGCCGACCAGCACAACGGGCACCGCCAGGCTCACCGACGACCAGCGCACGCCGCTGAGGTTACCGAGCAGCCAGAACAGGATGCCGCGCGCCTGTTCGGCGTTGGCTGAGCGGGTGATCAGAAAGGACGTGAGGGCGTTGAACAGTTGTGAGCCGGCAATGCCCGCCAGGATGATCTGGCCGGCCGCCGTCTGGCCGCGAGAGGCGCGGGCAAGCAAGGCCACCAGTGCAAAGGCGGCCATTGCGCCGGCGAAGGCACCGGTGGAGAGGGAAATCGCCCCGGCGCCCACGCCGATGATTGTCACCAGGACAGCGCCGGTGGAGGCGCCCGCCGATATGCCCAGCAGATAAGGGTCGGCCAGCGGATTGCGCAGCAGCGACTGCAGCACCACGCCGGAAATCGCCAGCCCTGCGCCACATGCCGCTGCGACGATGGCGCGGGTCAGGCGGTAGTTCCAGACGATACCCTCGTCGATGAGGTCCACCAGGTAACCGGCTGCCCACAGCTTGTTTGCCAACACCTGGGCGATGACAGGCAGGCTGATCGACGTCTCGCCAATCGCGACGCCCGTCATGATCGCCAGGCAAAGCACGGCGCTGACCCACAGGCCGTGGCCCAGCAATCGACCCATGGACATAAGGTTCATGGCGCAGGGGTGGCGCTTTGAACGGCAGCGCCGAGTTGCTCGATGCCGTCGAATAGCCGCACGCTGGATTCCATCGCGCTGGCGTCCATGATGACGATACGATCGTGCTTCACCGCGTCCATGTTGCGTGTCACCGGATCGGATTTGAGGAACGCCAGTTTCTTTTCATGATCGTCGGCCGGGAAGCGACGGCGATCCATGCGAGCAATCACCAGGATCGTCGGGTTGGCCTTGGCGATGGTTTCCCAGCCGACGGTGGGCCACTCTTCATCGGAATCGATGACGTTGCGCATGCCCAGCGTGTCGAGCATGAAATTGGGAATACCCTTGCGCCCCGCGACAAAAGGATCGGAGTTGAGGTCAGGGCTGGAAAACCAGAACACCGCCGAAACGTTGTGGCTGCCGTGGGTTTTCGCCTGTTCGACGGCCTTGGCCAGACGCGCCTGATAGTCGGTGATCAGCTGTTGGCCGCGATCCTGCACGTCGAAGATCATGGCCAGTTGAGCCAGGGTTTTGTACAGCGTCTCGACTTTGAAGGCCGCCAGGCGCGTGCCGTCCGCGCCGACCCGGTTGTTCTTGCCCTCACAGTCGGAGGGCAGGATGTAGGTCGGGATGTTCAGGTCGTGAAACTGTTGCCGGGTGCCGACTGCGCCTTGAGGACCGACCATCCATTCGAACTGCACCGGGACGAAATCCGGGCGTTTCCCCGTCACGGACTCGAAGCTGGGCGCGTTGTCGGCCAAGCGGGCAATGTGGTCGTTGGTGTTCTTGAATTGAGGCAGTACGTCGTTGAACCACAGGGACGTTGCGATCACGTTGGGGCTGAGGCCCAAGGCGTAAAGCATTTCAGTGGCAGCCTGGCCAATGGTCACGGTCTTTTGCGGTGGCTGGGCGAATGTCAGCGGCTCGCCGCAGTTGTCGACCGTCAGCGGGTACTTCGTTGGCGCGGCGAGGAGCGGGCTCGACAGCGTCAGACCGGCGAGCAACAACGAAAGGCGGCGCAGCGACATGAGCGGGGATCTCCAGTAAACCTGTTGGCCGAAAGGGCAGGCACTGGAAAGCACATCCCGGCTCGCCACTGAAAGACAGGGCAAGTGCAGATCACGCCAACGAAAGCGCGCACGGGTGTCCTTCCCGGACACCCCGCCGGTGAATGAGTGACGCTTGCCGGCAGGTCTCCTGACTGGCGCGTCCTCGCCAGGCTTCAGCCTTCCCGAGTTAACCCAGTGGCATTCTTGAAGCAGGGCTCAGCGCCTACAGTTGCGGGGACAGTTCCGTTTGAGCCTGGAAAAGAGGCCCGTGGATTCCCTATTAATTCCGAGTGGAAACCGGCGGCGGGGATACTAAACGATTCGCTGGCGTGAGGCGAATGCACCGCCGGTTTATCGCTCAACGACGCTTCAATCCTGCAGACGAAACGGCCAGCCGACGACTTTCTTCGGCCTGGGTGTGGCGTAGGTGCGGACTTTCGAGGTTTTGAGGCCCAGACGCACCAGCGATTCGGCCAGAGCCACGGCCGCCGTCACGCCGTCGACCACCGGAACGCCGGCGCGGTCGCGAATCAACTGGTCCAGGCCGGCCATCCCGCCACAACCCAGACAGATCACTTCCGCTTTATCTCGCGTAACCGCTTCAACCGCCTGCTCAGCGATGGCTTCCAGCGCGCGGTCCGGCTGTTCCTCCAGTTCCAGCACGCTCATGCCGCTGGCGCGCACCGAGGCGCAACGCTCGTAGACACCCGCCAGTTTCAGCCGGTCCTCGATCAACGGCACCGCCCGATCCAGCGTGGTCACCACCGAGTACTTGTGGCCTAACAGCATCGCCAGGCTTGCAGCCGCTTCGGTGATGTCCACCACGGGCACTTCCAGCAGCTCCTGCAGACCCTCGCGCCCGTGCTCGCCATAGCCGGCCTGAATCACTGCATCGTAGGGCTGGTCGTAGGACAGCACCCGGTCCATCACCGCGATGGCCGCCAGGTAGCTTTCGAAGTTGCCTTCCACCGACTCCGCACCGAAGCGCGGCGTCAGCCCGATGATTTCCGTTCCGGGCGAGGCAACGCTGCGGGCCTGCTCGGCGATAGTCTGAGTCATCGATTCGGTGGTGTTCACGTTGACGATTAAAATACGCATGGGTGGACGTCTCTCGCTTGCGATCAATGCTGGGTGTTTTGCACGGCAATGGCCCGGCCACTGACGTCTTTGAAGGTCTTGCGCCGGTCGGCCAGCAACAGGTACAGCGCTGCGCCAATGGCGGCGCCCATCAGCCAGGAAAACGGCGACACCGAATCAAAGGCCGGGACCAGCGCGGTAATCGTGAAAATGATTGCCGCCGGAATAAACGCCCAGACGGCACGCAGGTTGACCCCGCGTGAATAGTGGTAGGCGCCGGCCGGATCTTCGGTGTAGAGCTGCGGCACGTTAACGCGTCCTTTGCGCAGCAGCCAGTAGTCGGCGGTGATCACGCCGTACAGCGGGCCGAGCAGGGCGCCCAGGCCCGACAGGACATACACGATCACCAGCGGGCTGTTGTAGAGGTTCCACGGCAGGATCAACACCGCCACAGTCGCGCTGAGCATCCCGGCACAGCGGAAGGTCAGGTAACGCGGCGCCAGGGTGCTGAGTACGAAGGCGGGCGCGACAAAGTTCGCCATGATGTTCACCGCACGGGACCGGCGAACGCTTCATAGCGGCGCACCATTTCCATGCCGTACGCAAGAATCACGAATTGCACGGCCCAGATGCTGACAAAGCACAGCCAGCCCAGCGTTGAAAGACCGAGCCAGGCGTCGTGATCGTAAATCTCCGGCGCTATTTGTATTTGTTTTTGTATACAGTGCGCGGGCAGACTATCGGAAATGACAGATGAGTCAACGAGAAGGTTACAGAGGGGCGTGGGAGCTGCCTTAGACGGTCACGTGATTCAGGGGCTGGCCAGAGGGTAGGGAAAGCGGGCTTGCCTTCTTTAGCCTCTGGCCGGCATCAAGCGGTTGTTGTGTGCGGTCAGGGTTTAGCGGGCACCGGTGCCTGTGCGGCAATACATCCCTGGTCCCGCATCGCTTGCCAGAAGCCATCCGGCACCTGAGCGTGAAGCGCGGTGACGTCTTCGACGATGCGTGAAGGCCGGCTGGCGCCCGGAATCACAGCGGCGACCAATGGATTGGCGAGCACGAACTGCAACGCCGCCGATTTGATATCGACCTGATACTGTCGGGCAATCTCCTGGATGTGCGCGACCTTGTCGAGCATTGCCTGCGGCGCCTCCTGGTACTCGAAATGCTTACCGCCCACCAGCACGCCGGAGCTGTAGGGACCGCCGATGACGAATTCGGCGCTGTGCTCACGGGCTTTGGCGAACAGACGCTGCAGCGGCTGATCGTGGTCCAGCAACGAATAGCGCCCGGCCAGCAGGAACCCGTCAGGTTGCGCCTCGGTGAGGTCCAGCGTCAGTTCGCAGGGTTCGACCCGGTTCACACCCAGGCCCCATGCCTTGATCACGCCTTCTTCACGCAGGCGTGTCACGGTGCGGAAGGCGCCCTTGCGGGCAATATTGAAATGCTCGATCCATTCGTCGCCGTGCGCATCCTGCGCCACGTCATGCACGAACACGATGTCCAGTCGGTCGGTATTCAGGCGTTCGAGACTGGCAGCAATGGAGCGCAGGGTGGCATCGGCCGAATAGTCGGTGACGATCTTGTTTTTCAACCCGTCGCTGAAAGGACCGCTGCGCGCGTCCGGGTCCAGTTCGTGGGAGATCAGCCGGCCAATTTTTGTGCTCAGGGTGTATTGATCGCGCGGCACGTGGGCCAGTGCCTTGCCCAGGCGCTGTTCCGACAAGCCCGCCCCGTAGATCGGCGCGGTGTCGAAATAGCGAATGCCCTGATCCCAGGCCGCTTGCACAGTGGCAGTGGCCTCTTCTTCGCTGATCTCACGAAACATGTTGCCCAGTGGCGCGGCGCCGAAGCCGAGGCGGCCGTTGATCTTGTCGTGCAGACTCATTGAGGTGTCCTGTCTGTCGTCATGGAGAGCCGGGTATAGGCTGTGAAGTCAGCGCCCGGTGTTGTGTACTGATCGTTCATTGAAGCAGGAGTTCTGGCAGCAGACTCTGAGACTGCGCACTGCACCCGACGCCGGTTGCACCCGTAAATCCACCCTGCAACTTTTTCCGGCCGTGGGGCTTCCAACGTTTCAGGCCGCAGCGATTATCCGGGAAGGGAGGGGAAGCAGATGAGCGAGCACATCGTCCATTTCCATTGTGGGGTCGACCAGACCAGCACCGAGCATTTCCGTGATCGTTGCCTGGAGGCCCTTGGCAAGGGCGCGACCGGTTTGCTGCTGAACTTGTCTACGGCAGGCGGCAGTACGGCACTTGGGTTTACGCTCTATAACTTTCTGAAATCCCTGAAGATGCCGATTCGTGCGCTGAACAGCGGCAACATCGAGTCGATGGGCATCGTCATCTACCTGGCCGCCGAAGAGCGCATCGCCTGCCCGCATTCGCGCTTCCTGATTCATCCGATGACCTGGTACTTCAGCCAGAGCTCCGTCGATCACTCGCGCATGCGCGAATACCTGCGCAGTCTTGACAACGACCTGCAGCGTTACGTGAATATCTACCTGAGCGAAACTGAAGGTGCGGCACATCCGCTGGACATTGGACGATGCCTGTCGGCGGAGGAGAAGGTGATCCGCGCCGAGGACTCGCTGGGCTGTGGCATTGCTCATCGCGTCGAGCAACTTCAGTTCCCCGAAGACGCGGTCCACTGGACCGTCAGCGGGAGCTAAGCTGAATCTGTCGAACCGGGTCGTGATCGACCCCACCTGAACTTGAGGAATCTGCCATGCACACCCATTCACAGAAAGGCCCGGACGCCTCGCCTCAACACTCCGTCCATCCGGCGGAAGAAGTGGAAGTGGACGTTGATAACGATCCGGGCAATGAAGATCCCGGTTCGCAGTTTGACCGGGATGCCACCGTGCCGCTGATCGATCCGGATGCGTGAACGAGAAAACTGAGCGAGGAACGCGAGCGGTAAGGTGTCACTTAAAACAAAAGAGCGAGAGCTTGCGCCCTCGCTCCGTTCTCTGACGAGCAGCTAATCAGGATTTGCGGCCTGCGCCACCTTGTGGCATGGATCCACCTTTTTTGCTGGCGTCATCGCGTTTCACGTCTGACGTTTTTTGACGGTCGTCTGCGACATTGCTGCCACCCGAAGCCTGGCCGCCTTTTTTGCCTGCGTCGGAGGCTTTTTGGCGATCGTTGGCGAAGTTGCCAGGGTTCGATTTTCCGGTGTTAGCCATGATTACGTACCTCTTGTTATGAGAAGGGCGAGTCATGTGGCTCGCACTATGTGGGATATAACAAGCGGTAGTTGGTTTAAATAATTGCACGCCTACCGGACCAGCGGCCTGGTGGCACGGTGCTTACAAATGCTTCGGTGCGTCACCGGCGAACCTGTTCCGATAGATCGATTCCTTTGGTGTGATTGCTCCACATTTCCAGTAAAAAATCCGTCTCCTCGTGCCGCAGCGTACGTGTCAGCGGCAGGTGCTGGGAGAGGAGCGCATGAGCCTCTGCGCCCAGCATCGGGCAGCCGTCGATCGGATGCAGCCAGTGGCACGCCAATACGGCGCCGTCTGGCGTCAGGCACGCGGCAAGCCGCTCGATGACTTGGACGAATATTGCAGGCTGCAGGTAATACGCCCACTCGCTGATTACGATCAGATCGAACTGGCCTTCCGGCCAATCCTGAGGCAGGCATCCCTCCACGACCAACGCACGCGGATACTCGCGCAGCCGTGCGCGCGCCAGTTCAACCGCGCGGGTGCTCATGTCCATGCACAGCAGGTGGTCGCAGCGCTCCGCCAGACGCAGGCTCAATTCGCCGTTCGCGCACCCCGGTTCAAACACGCGTTCGTAGCGTTGGCGGGGCAGCGCCGCGAGGGTCAGGTCGCGCTTGCGTTGTTCATACCAACGGGTGCGAAAAGCCCAGGGGTCATCGCTGTCGGCGAACAGTTCGTCGAAATAGTCGGCAGGCAAATTCACAGGAACACCAATTCGAAGGGTTGAAGCAGTCGCTCCAGGGTACGGGTGTCAAGCACGGGCGCGGCGCCCGTGCTGACATCGTCGTGTAACTGGCTGGCGTGGGCGTTGATGGCCCGACGCTTGCGTTGCAGTTGGGCGTCGCTGAGCAAGAATTTTCGCGCCTGCTGCCAGGGAATCCGCGGGTCGTTGGGTTCGGCCCAATGCCAGGCCCAGACGGGAATCTCCACCAATGTTGCGCCCGTGTTGGCGGCGGCCTGCGCAGCACAGTGACCGACGGCCTCATGGTCGCAGTGGCCGTCATGACGCCATGTGGTCACGAGTACGTCGGTCGAGCGTAAATCCTCGCTGAGCAGCGCGATCAAGGTGTCAGCGCGGTCAGCGACCTGACCGTCGCTCATCCCCAGCCGCTGCCAGGCGAATCGGGGCAGATCGAAGCCCAGCGCGGTGACGGCCCGTTCGCTTTCCTTGCGCCGCTCGGTACGCAGGCGCGAACGAGGCCATTGCGCGGAGTCCGGGTGACTGCCCTCGCCATCGGTCACGGAAATCAACTGCACGTCTTCCTGGCGGTTGGCCATGGCTGCCAGCAGCCCGCCACAGGCGAGCACTTCGTCGTCGGGATGAGGCGCCAGCACCACCAGTCGCGCACCCGGTGGCACCAACTCGTCAACATCAATGGGGCGAACGCCGCTCAAGGCGACGCTGTTGTGCCATTCGCTCAGCGGGGTACCGCTGACGCCAAAGGGGGCTGCCTGATTCATAACGACCAATCCTCGGTTGTGCTGTGGGTCAGGAGTTGACCCAATTGCGCCAGATCCCGTTCAGCGTGGCTCTGGCGGACGAACACTGGCAGGTCCACGGCCAGGCGCGCAAAATGCGGATCGCGGCAGAATGGCGTCGCGCCGAGCGCACGGCCGACATGCCGACTCACCTGTTCAACCGCCATTTCGACCTGGGCGCGTACGCGCTGAACGGGCAGTTGAGCATCGGCGTGCGGATGGGCGTCGATCCATGCCGCACATGCTCTGAGTGCTGCCGAGGCACCCAGCAGCGCGGCGTCCACCGAACCAAGATGTGCGTCGGCGTGCGGGTCAGCGCGACCCTGCTGACGCTGTCGGTGAAGTGATCGCGCCAGCGCAACGGCGGCGCCGTACCACGACGCCGCAATGCCCGCGCCGCCTTGCCAGAACCCTGGACGCTTCAGATAAGCGCCGGATTCTCCGACGCAGAGGCCTGTCGCGTGCTCAAAATGAACATCGACGCTGGCGGTGCTACCCATGCCCACCGCCTGCCAACCTTGCGCATCCACTCTGATGCCGGGCTCCTTGAGACGTACGGCGATCAGTTGCGGTTGATTCTGCTCGGTCCAGGCGGTAATCAGTGCGTAGTCGATCTGTTGTGCGCCGGAACACCACGCTTTGGTGCCGTTCAGGCGTACTTGATCGCCGCGTCGCTCACTGACGATGACCCGTGCATTGGGCGGCTCGGCGGCCCAGACTCCCCAGATGCCCGGATCGGCAAACGGCGCGCAGCCAAGTTCGTGAAGGATGGCCAGCGCATCGGTATGGCCCTCGTAAAGTTTCAGCAACGCGAGGTCGATTCCGGCCACGTGGGCCAGTTGCTGCCAGCGTGCCAAGGTTTCTCCGCTGCCGGGTAACGGCAAGCGGTCCAGGCCGCGCGCGACGCACAGGCGCATCGCTTCACAGAGTCGTTCATCGGTCATTGGGGCATTGGGACGGCGGGCGAAGGCTGCCAGCACCGATTCAAGGCCTTCTACGTCATCGCGCATATTCAGTGTCTCCGCCAGGTTCAACGTCGACGCGACGTGCGTGCGCTGTTCATGAAAGCCTGTTCCTGAAATGAGGCATCTGGCGCGGGGCGGGGTTCAAAAAAACTTCGGCGGCTGCGGCTGCGGCTGCACTGCATGGCAGGTTCGCAGGGCCTGGTTTCGCTAAGGTCTCTGCGCAGATAAATGGGCCTGCGCGGTTTTGTCGCACCCGGCAGTCCGGCCCGGGCGGATGCTGTGGGGCATGGCGAGGTAGAATGGCGCCCCATGAAATTCGTCCGAACCCATCAATCGCTCATCGCCTGGACGCTGTACGGCATCGTGCTGTTCAGTGGGCTTGTGTGCAGCCTAAGCCACGGGCAGATGCTGCGGGCGTTCAATCAACTGAGCGTGGGCGCCGAGTGCAGCGAACGCCATGAGCTTTCGGGGCACATGGACATGGCGCAGATGGGCGATCATGCGCAATTGATGAAGCTCTCAATGACCGATTGTGCGTTTGCCGGCACGGCCGTATTGGCGCTGGTGTTCTTCATCGGTCTGAGCTGGCGGACGCGCCGTACGTACAAATGCCTCCCACGTTCCGATCACCGGCTGCGCAGGCCACCTCGACAGACCTTTCCCGGAATTGCCCCGCAGGCGCCCTGAGCGTGGCGTGGCATGAACACCGTGGTATTTAGCGTTCGTCCCTTCTTCGCTGTTTCAGCAGTCTCTCCCGTCAGGGGGAGAAGGGAGACGAGTCAAGGCCGGCGTTGGCGCTGGCTGCTGCTTCAGAGAGTTTGTCACATGAATGATTTACTCACCCGCCGTCAGGTGGTTACGGGGCTGGGCCTGTTGGGCCTTGGGCTTCTCACGGGCTGCGATGGTTCGACCACCGCGCTCGATTTCAAATACGGCAAGGACCTGAGCAACAAGATCATGGGCCGTACCTTCAAACTCACCGACACCCAGGGTGAGGTCAAGACACTCTCCAGCTATCGCGGGCTGATGCCGGTGGTGTTCTTCGGTTTCACCCAGTGCCCGTCGGTCTGCCCGACCGCGTTGGCCCGTGCGGTTCAGGCCAAGAAGTTGATGGGTGAAGACGGCAAGACCATGCAAGTGATCTTCATCACCGTCGACCCCGAGCGCGATACGCCCGAGATCCTCGACGCTTACGTCAAACAGTTCGACCCGAGCTTTGTGGCCCTGCGCGGCACGCTCGAACAAACCCAGGCAGTGGCCAAAGAGTTTGGCGTGTTCTACGAAAAGGTCCCGGTCGGCGACACGTACACCATGTCCCACACCGCCACCAGTTTCGTGTTCGATTCGCGCGGTAACCTGCGCCTCGGCCTGTCGCCGTCACTCTCCGCGAAGCAATGCGCTGAAGATCTGCTCACCGTCATGGAGGTCTGCTGATGACTGCTCTTTTTTCCAAAACTGCCCGGATTCTGTTGGCCTCGTTGTTGGCGGGCTGCAGCCTGTCGGCCATCGCACAAACCAAGGTAGAAGACGCCTGGGTGCGCACCTCTGTGCCAGGTCAGCCGTCCTCGGGTGCATTCATGCGGGTGACGGCCGACAGCGACAGCAAGCTGCTCAGTGTCAGCTCGCCAGCCGCCAGGGACGTGCAGATTCATGAGATGAGCATGACCAACGACGTCATGCGCATGGGCCCGGTGGACTCGGTGGCGTTGCCTGCCGGCAAGACCGTCTCGCTTGACCCGGATGGGTATCACGTGATGTTGATGGGGCTGGTCAAGCAGATCAAGGAGGGCGACCAGGTGCCGCTGACCCTCACGGTCGAGAACGATAAGGGCGTACGCGAAACCATCGAGGTGCAAGCCCCCGCTCGCGCGATGATGGAAAAGATGGACATGGGCCACGACCACGGCGCCATGAAGTGAAGTAAGCCCCAGGTGCCGGTTGCAACGACCGGCACCGATTTTTGACGCAAATCCGTCCTGTCAGTGGACGTTGAAGTGTCAGCTCCACCGCATTCGCGAGCAAGCTCGCTCCCACCGTACCTCCTAAAGTCATCAGAACGACACCAACCCTGTAGGAGACGTCCGAGGTTACGAGGGCAGCGAATGCGGTGGGGCCGGCGGCATTGAATCTGTGTTCTGTCCCTCTTGAGTCAAGCGTCACGCCCGAAACATTCCCACCAGCAGTACCAGATTCAACCCGATGATCAATAGCGCGATGGCGCAGGACAACGTCGTTAACACCGGGCCGGTCACGAAATTCCCCATCAGCTTGCGATCCGACACGAAACGCACCAGTGGCACGATGGCGAAGGGGAGTTGCATCGAAAGGATGACCTGGCTGAGTACCAGCAGTTTTGCAGTGCCTTCGGCGCCGTACAGGCTGGTGACCACGACCACGGGGATGATGGCCAGCCCTCGTGTCAGCAGGCGGCGGACCCAGCCTGGAAGTTTGAGGCTGAGAAAGCCTTCCATGACGATCTGGCCGGCCAGCGTCGCAGTGACGGTCGAGTTGATCCCCGATGCGAGTAGCGCCACTGCGAACAGCGCTGAAGCGATGCCGACTCCCAACATCGGCGACAGCAAATGGTAGGCCTGCTCGATTTCCACCACATCGGTCTTGCCGGCCCTGTGAAAGACCGTGGCGGCCGTTATCAGAATCGCGGCATTGACGAATAAGGCCAGTGTCAGGGCGATGGTGCTGTCGGTGACCGCCCAGCGCAGACCGATTCGGCGGCCTTCATCGGTGCGTGGATAGGCACGGGTCTGAACGATGGAGGAGTGCAGGTACAAGTTATGGGGCATGACCGTGGCGCCGATGATCCCGATGGCCAGGTAAAGCGCTGCCGGGTTGGTGACCACCTCAGCCCTGGGAATGAATCCGGCAAACAGTTCGGCCATGTCTGGACGGGCCAGGACCATCTGAATCGCGAAGCAGCCAAAGATGATCAGCAATAGCGCAATGACGAAAGCTTCCAGTGCCCTGAACCCTTTCCCCATCAGCAAGAAGATAAGGAAGACGTCGATGGCGGAAATCACCGCTCCCCACACCAGTGGAATACCAAACAGCAGGTTCAGAGCGATCGCGGTGCCGATCACTTCTGCCAGGTCGCAAGCGATGATTGCGATTTCGCAGGCGATCCACAGCGCGATGCAGACGGGCCGGCTGTAGCGTTCGCGGCACGCGCGCGCCAGGTCCCAGCCGGTCACAATGCCGAGTCGTGCAGACAACGCCTGCAAGACGATCGCCATCAGATTGGAAAACAGAATGACGGAAAGCAGGAGATAACCGAATTGCGATCCGCCGGCGAGGTCCGTTGCCCAGTTGCCGGGGTCCATGTACCCGACCGCAACCATATAACCGGGGCCGGTAAACGCCAGCAGGCGCTTGAACCAGTTCCCGGTCTTGGGCACGGCGACACTGGCACTGGGCATGCCCCCACCCAAGGTGTCGTCGCCGGGATTGGCCCGGTTCTTTATCGGCTGCATCAGTTGCTGTCCCGCTAGGTGAGGGGCGTCGTGAGGACGGATCGAGGTGCCAGTGAGTGCTGCGCGCGTAGCCCCAGTGTGCGTAGTCAGGGTTAGCCCAATAAGGCCTGAGTCGCCAGTGAATTCAGATAATCGCCAAAGCCTTCTCTGCACCGGGCCTGCTTGCGCGCACTGGTCGTCACACTGTTTCGAGCGGTCCAGACAATGGTGGCGCCGGTGCGCTCAAGGTCCTGAACGAGGTGCACGTCCTCATGGGCCTTCAGTGCCTTGAATCCTCCGGCACGACGGTAAGCCGCAGATGACACACCCAGGTTGGCGCCGTGAATGTGTCGGTGCCCGTCGACCGGACGGTACAGCGCGTCGTAACGCAGACGGACCTGATCGGAGTGTTCAGACCAGTCACTCACTTCGACAATCCCGCATACAGCATCGGCCCCGAAAGCCACCTGCTCGGAGAGCCACGCATAGGGCACCACTGTGTCGGCGTCGGTAAACGCGAGCCAGCGGGCGCCGCGCTCAAGCATCAACTCGGCCCCTGCCGCGCGCGTCATCCCGACATTACGGTGTTGGCAAGCATGCACCAACACCTCATGGTTGCGTGCAATTCGTGCGGAGTTATCGGAGCAGTCATCGAGCATGATGAGGATCTCCACCGTCTCGCCCGCAAGGCCTTCGTGAACGGAAGCGGCAATCAGTGACTTGATGCAGTCATTCAGAAAATCTTCTTCGTTGTGCGCGGGGACGATGATTCCAATCATGGGCAAGTCTCATGTCGGGGCTTGCGACGTTCGCGTGGGCCTATCTTTTTCGACGAGAGGCTTAAATATTGGTTTCAAGTTTTTTCATCTACGAAGACGAGTTGTCGCTGCCAGCGAGTTCATTGAGCGCTGAGGAAAAAAAAGATTGAATTAGTTGCGCCAAGGCCGCTCTTACATCGTGAGTGCGAGAGCTCCCCCGGTGTCTGTACGTCGCTGTCTTCCACCGGGGTTATTAATCCCCCAAACGCATCGACGCCGCTTAGAGCGGCGTCGGTGCGTTTTTCGTTTCTGCTCTTTGAAAAACGGGTCAGGCCGCCTGCAGGGACTTGCCGATGGCTTCGTTGAACGCTGGCAGGTCATCCGGGGTGCGCGAGGTGATCAGCGTCCAGCCGTTGGCCGGACACTCTTTGACTTGCGCGTCGACCCAGTCAGCGGCGTCAGCGTTCAGCAGATCGGTTCGCAGGCTGGGGTAGGAGGTCAGCGTCTTGCCGGCGACCACGCCTGCGTCGATCAACAGCCAAGGTCCGTGGCAGATCGCGGCGACGGTTTTGCCAGCCTTGGCGAACTCGCCGACCAGGCGTTGCGCGTCGTGATCCTGACGCAGGGTGTCCGCGTTGACGGTGCCACCTGGAATCACCAGTGCATCGAATTGATCGGCCGACAAGCCTGCCAGCGTAGTGTCGGAGGTCACGCGGGTGTCTTTTTCGGTGTCTTGCAGGAAGGTCTGGGCTTCGCCGCCCTTGATGGTCGCGTGCGTCACCGTTGCGCCCACGCCTTTCAGCGCTTCGAGTGGCTTGAGCAGCTCATCGCGCTCGATGCCGGTGTTGGCGGTGATGATCAGGACCTTCTTGCCGTTCAGTGGGCTGTTCATAATGTGATTCCTCTGTGGTGAGATGGCACCCGTTAAATCGGGTGTGTCGGCTCTCAGAGGCAATCGAAAAAGTGAAGTTCAGCCTGATTGCATTACCGGTACTGGCGCGATCAAGCAAAACCCCGGCGGGAGGGCGGACTCACAAGCATTCGCGTGCCGCTTTTTCCAGGGCACTTTGACCGAATGCCGAGGCAAGCGGTGCGCGTTGATACAGGAACACGCGGGTGTTGGGATTGCCCTTGAACACTTCGAGAATATCGTCCTGCGACAACTTGCCGGAGATCAGCAGTTTGTAGTGCCCCTTGCCCTCAGTCATCGTGGTCTCAGGCCTCAGCTTTTGCCATTTAGGTAAAACGCATTGGGCGTAGTCCGCAGCAAGCTTCGGGGTTTCCAGATTGACGGAAGGGTTATTGGGAGTAGAACCGCAGCCCGCCAGGCTCACGGCCAGCACACTTGTCAGCAGTAGAAGACGCATCTATTTCGTCCTGAAATCAGAGAGTGAAATCACTTTAGAAGGCTGCACGCGCTATCGCCATATCAATCAACGTCATTGATGCGCTCTGTTACGGGCGTCCGGAAGTGGTTGTTTCGTCTCTATTTGATACAAAAGGCGAAGTCAGGAAACGCTATCATTTGCGTTTATTAACTTCGAGCCTGTTATGAGTGGGCGCGTATGTTGACGAGCTAATGCTCAAATGAAAAGAGCGCTGTTGAAAAAATCCCGGATGCCGTTCGTAGGAGCAAATGAATATTAGCCGCCGTTGGCGTGTTCACCCCAAGAACACCGTCCGGCGCGGGATGATCCAGCCGCCGGATCTCACGGTACCTGTGCGCACACGGTCTCTGGGGGCCATACGCTGTTGTCTGCGTTGTCGCGAGATGTGCTGAAGCGTTGATTGCCCTGGGGCGATGGCCTTCGTTTTGCACCGGCTCTGTTTGCGGTTTATGACCAGAACAAGAAGGTGGAGGTAGTTATGCAATTCAGACAAGCAATTCTGGCACTTGCGATTGGAGGGGTGCTGTCTGCATCCACTGTCCTGATCCCCGACTCGATTTCTCATTCCAGCGCGTACGCCAAAGACGGTGGTGGTGGTGGTGGTGGTGGTGGCGGCGGTAACGGAGGCGGAGGCGGAGGTCACGGAGGTGGCGGCGGTGGTGGCAGCGGTAACGGTGGCGGAGGAGGCGGTCACGGCGGCGGCGGTAGCGGTGGTTCCGGAGGCGGCAGTGGCGGTGGTGGCTCGGGGGGTTCCGGCGGCGGCAACAGTGGCGGCGGCAACAGCGCTGGCAACGGTCACGGCGGCAACGATCACGGCAATGATCACGGCGCTCGCGGCGACGACCATGGCAATCACGACGCGGGCCATCGCGGCGAACACGCACAAGCGGGCGATGACCATGGGGGTGTCCATCGGTCTGGCGAGGTCGGCGACGACCACGGCGTGCACAGAGCCGGCGAGATCGGCGATGACCACGGCGTGCACAGAGCTGGCGAAATCGGTGACGACCGGGGCAACCATGCGCTGGGCGAAGTCGGAGATGATCGCGGCAATCATGCCAGGGGCGAACCGGGCGACGATCGCGGCGGTGCCTGAAGCGTAAGACCGGACCGGGGAAGCCGCGAGCGTCGGCTTCCCGGGGCGGTCATGACCCATTCAAATCCCCAACATGTTGTACATTTCCCCATGTCTGCGGGGCAACGTCCCCGCAGCACACAACGGCCATGCTAACTCCTATTATTAAATTGTTACGACATCTTTCAGTGAAAGCCGCGACTTAGCCGCCTCGGCTTGCCATCGTTTTGCCGTTATCCATCGGCGCTTCAACTCTGGCAAGGGATTTGCCCCTTCACCCACTACCTGCAGGCGCTTCACCGTGCGATGGGCCGCTAAAAGCCTTCGATACGCAGCGCTTAATCAGGGCTGTCGGATGAAACACAAATGCCCCTGTGCATGAGTTGAAGGTGAACCACATGAAACAACCTGCGCGTTTAAAGTTTCCCCCCCTCCATGGGTTTCAGCTTTTGCGCGGATCTTCCGCGGTATTGATGGCCCTGACCATGGGGCTGACCGGTGTCCAGGCCGGGCCGATCGACAACGAGGATCAACCCCCTCCCACTGACCCGTCTGCGTATTACGACCCGCCCGCCGATCCGGCCGCCGCACTGAATAATCTGCTGACACTGCCGGAGGCCAACGAAGGCGCCATCGACCTTCCGAACGACGTCAAAGGCACGCGGGCCACTACAAGGATCGAAAACGTCCTGCCGCCGTCGGCACAAACCAGTTTCAACTTCCCCACCAATGGCAAGCCAAGCCCGTTGTTCGGCGCGCAGCCATTCACCCAGGCAGTGTTGCTGTTCGAAGAGTTCGGCCCGACCAAGCTCGACCCGACTGCCTCGCCGTCGCTGATTCCGTTCCCGGTTCCAACACTCGGCCCAGGTCCGGCGCAGGACCCCACCAACGTCGCTCGCAGTGGTCCCTCGCCTGAAGCGTTGGCCGCCTTTCTCGCGCAACCGGGTCTGACGCCATTCCCGACGCAGTTCGCCAACTCACTGGACCGCAACCCGTGGCAGGCGCAGATCCAGGACTTCCTGAACCGTCGCGTGGACGCGCCCGCCGAAGGGCGTCCGCCAGGAAAAGGCTGGTCGCATCAGCGCTGGAATGAGTTCTACCCGCAGATTGCCTATAAGACCGTGCAAACCGGCGCGCACGCCAATAGCGGCTTTCGGGATCACCTGCAGCTGCATGATTACAAAGGGGGTGAATGGGGGCCGGGCGGGCTGAATTACTACCCCGACGGCAGCACTAACCACGGCGGCACCGCCACCGGCATCGGCGTGCGCATTCACCCGCTGATGCCGATTCAGGAACACAACTCGGTGTGGACGTTCGACGGCACGTTGCCGCCTAAACTGCTGATGGTGCGTTACGGCCAGCCTGTGTTGATGCGTCACTACAACGGCTTGCCGATCGATCCATCGGCCAACAAAGGCTTCGGCCTGCACACCATTTCCACCCACGAACACAATGGCCACAACCCGGCTGAAAGTGACGGGTACGCCAATGCGTTTTTCTTCCCAGGGCAGTACTACGACTATCGCTGGCCGATGCAACTGGCGGGTTACGACACCATCAACACCAACGCCAAGGACCCCCGCGCAGCGTTTCCCTGTGCGCCGGGTGAAACGCTGTGGGTCAACGATGATTCGCCCGGCCTCAAGACCTGTGATCACGGCACGATCAAGATTCGGGGTGACTGGCGCGAAACCATGAGCACCCACTGGTTCCACGATCACATGATGGATTTCACCGCCCAGAACGTCTACAAGGGCAACGCGGCGATGATGAACTACTACAGCGCCCTGGACCGCGGTAACGAAGCCATCGACGACGGCGTCAACCTGCGATTCCCCAGCGGCTCGACCGTGGCGTGGGGCAACCGCGACTACGACGTCAACCTGACCGTCGCTGACAAGGCGTGGGATCAGGCCGGGCAGCTGTGGTTCAACCCATTCAACACCGACGGCTTCCTCGGCGATGAAATGGTCGTGAACTGGAGCTACAAGCCTTACCTGGACGTGCGCGCTCGCAGTTACCGTTTCCGCATCCTCAATGGCTCGGTTTCGCGATACGTGAAGATTGCCGTCGTGCGGGAAATCAAAGGCAACAGCGGAGAGTTCCCTGGGCCGAAAGACTCCGGTGTGTCGTACGCGCGGGTGCCGTTCCACATGATCGCCAACGACGGCAACATCATGGAGCACACCGTGCCATTCGACGGCACGATGGACCTGGACGGTGACGGCGACCCGAAAAACAATTTCGGCATCCTGCCCAATCAGGGCATTGCCGAACGCTACGACATCATCATCAACTTCTCGAAAAACGGCATCAAGGCGGGTGACAGGCTGTTCTTCGTCAACGTCATGGAGCACGAAACCGGCAAAGGTCCGAAAGGCGAAGTGCCGCTCGCGGACGTGTTGTCCGAGAAGTACCTGGCGGTCATCAAGCAAGGCAGCAAAGGCCCGCAATGGGACAGGGGCGACCCGGTAGTGGGCAAGTTCATGCAGATCAACGTCAAGCCTTATACCGGCCAGGACCTGAGCATGGATCCGGTGGCGTACGAGCCCGCCAAACCGGGCAAGCCTGAAGGCAAGACGATGATCCCGCTGACCCTGCACCGCGACAACGCCGCTGACATCGCGCTGTTGGGCCAGGCACGCCATCGGACCTTTATCTTCGGTCGCTCCGACGGCACGGACTCGGTGCCCTGGACCATCAAGACCGACGGCGGCCTGGGTTTCAACATGGACCCACGCAGACTGTCTGCCGGCATGCACCTGGCCAACGGTCCGGAACCTGCGGGTTACCAAGGCACCGGTACGCTGGAAGTCTGGAAAATCCAGAACGGCGGCAACGGCTGGACACACCCGGTGCATGTGCACTTCGAGGAGGGAATCATCCTCAGTCGGGGCGGCAAGGCGCCACCTGAGTGGGAAAAATGGGCGCGCAAGGACGTCTACCGCATTGGCACCGACAGTGGCGACAACGTTGAGATGGCGATCCATTTCCGCGAGTTCGCCGGGACCTACATGGAGCATTGCCACAACACCCAGCACGAGGACAACTCGATGCTGCTGCGTTGGGATATCGAGCACCCGGGGCAATTCCAACTGATGCCGACACCGATGCCCACCTGGGATGGCGTCGGGTATGTCGCCTCTGCCGCGTTGCCTTCCTACCACGACGGCGACGGCAGCGGTCCTTCGGTCAAGCTGGCGGCAGGCGTGACCACGACTACGCCCACTTCAGGTTCGGGTGGCTCGAGTTCCGGCGGGTCCGGCTCTGGAGGGTCGGGTTCCGGCGGCTCGGGCTCGGGTTCATCGGGTTCTGGTAAAGGCAAATAGCGATCCGCGGGATCGGGGAGGGTGCAGTCATGTTCCAGATGCTTCGCCGCGCGGCCATCGCAGTGACCGTTTTTATGACCGCCATGGTCTGGGGCAGCCTTCCCGGCGTGGCCGGTGAAACACAGTCGGCCACGCCGTGGGGGCAAGACTTCTTCCCCAACACGGTATTGATCAATCAGGACGAACAGCGTGTGCATTTTTACGACGACCTGATCAAGGGCAAGGTGGTGGTGATCAACTTTATCTTCACGTCGTGCACCGACTCCTGTCCGCTGGAGACCGCCAGGTTGCGGCAGGTGCAGAGGCTATTGGGCGACCGGGTCGGCAAGGACGTGTTTTTCTATTCGATCAGTATCGACCCTGAAACCGACACGCCAGCGGTGCTCAAGCAGTACGCGGCCAAGTTCAGGGTGGCGCCGGGTTGGCAGTTCCTGACCGGCAACAAAGACGACATCGTCGAGCTGCGCCGCAAACTGGGGTTGTTCATCGAAGGCGTCGATAACGGCAGGACCACCGACCATAACCTGAGCCTGATCGTCGGCAACCAGACGACCGGGCGCTGGATGAAGGCGTCCCCGTTCGAGAACCCTTACATTCTTGCGGACCATCTGGGCAACAGCCTGCAGAACTGGAAGGTCGCCAGCGAGCACCTGGACAGCTACGCGAACGCGCCTGACGTGCGCGCGCCGAGCCTGGGGGAGCAGATCTTCCGCACCCGCTGCAGTGCGTGTCACACGTTGGGCCATGAGGGCGAGGAAGCCACCGGTTTGCGGGGCGTAGGGCCTGATCTGCTCGGGGTAACCCGGCAACGCGACGGCCTGTGGCTGGTGCGCTGGCTCAAGGAACCGGACGTGATGCTGGCCGAGAAGGATCCGCTGGCCATGAGTTTGTACGAGGCCTACAACAAGGTGGCGATGCCCAACCTGCGGATGGCCGACAACGACATCGCCGAAGTCGTGCGGTATTTGCAGGAAGAAACTGACCGTCAACAGCCGGTCACTCACATGGCGGGTGATGACATGCAGGTCGAGCATGAGGCGCACGCGGGTCATGAAGGGCATCACATGTAATGGGTTACTTACCCAGAAATCGTTTGTGGTATTGCTCGTTGTTGATTATTTGAGGCGTCCATCGCGAGATGTTCGTTGACATTGCTCGTTACATGGCTAAAGTGAGCGTAAACGAGCATTCGCGTATGGGTGATGAAATGTCAAACGAACTGCAATGCGCCGCGTATGCGGTCCTGCTGCCCGCATTCTCCGGCCTGGAACTGGACGATACCGTGCGCCGCCATTTGAACCGGGGCGGGGTTTCGATCCTGCTGGGTGAAACCCGCGATGAGTATCTGGCGCGCAACATGAGTTTCGAGCGCCGACGCTCCGAGACTCAGGCGCACTTCATGGGCATCGCCGAACAGGCCGCTGCGTGCGCGCGCTCGCCGGTACTGGTCGCAGTGGATCAGGAGTTGGGCGGAATCCAGCGCTTGCACGGTCTGGTGCCTGGCATGCCGACAGCTGACGCACTGAAGGACATGAGTGCCGAAGTGATTGAAGCGCGCAGCTATGAAATGGCCAGTTCGGCGCGGGTCATGGGTGTGAATCTGTTTCTGGCCCCCATCGTCGATGTGGTCACGGGCATCAATCCGTGGCTGCACCATCGCAACTTGGGGCCAGACCCGGTCGAGGTTTCGCGCATCGCCTGTGCCTTCATTCGCGGTGTGCAAAGGGCGGGTGTCATCGCCACCGCCAAACATTTTCCTGGTCACTTCCAGACCGAGCACGATCCAGCGGTGGCGCGCGCAATCGTGTCCGGTCCTGTCGAGGCCCTGGAGGACGGCCTTGATGTGTTCCGTCAGGTGATTGCAGCGGGTGTTCAGGCCGTGATGCCGGGCCCGGCAGTGTTTCCGGCGCTCGACCCGTCGCAATCGGCAAGTACCTCGCAGAAGGTCATTGGCCTGTTGCGCGACACGCTGGCATTCGATGGCCTAATCATTTCCGATGACCTGGATGCCGTGTCGATTCTGCGCGACAACAGCCTCACAGAAACCGCAGTGACCGCCTTGAAGGCGGGAGCGCACCTGCTGCTGGTGTCAAGCGAGGCGGGGCTCGATGGCATTGCCGACGCCATCGTCGGTGCCGTCGAAAAGGGCGAGCTGGACCCACAGCAACTGTTCAATGCAGCGAACAGGGTCCGCCGCCTCGCGCAGGCTTCCCGCGCGCAGGTGCAGTCCGGATTGTATGTGTCGTACCCGATTTCCGGCGGTCATCTGACCCGTCGGGTGACGCTGTGAACGAAGGGTAGCAAGACACCGTTTTGCAGTAGGCAGGCGCCGGGTTGCGCTGCACAATGCACCCACGCCGAAGGACCTCAGCCGCCAAGAGTCTGCCGCCCATGTTCACACCGCTTACCTATGCACAGCTGCTGCACGTCGCTCATCGTTCCATTGCCTTGTCTCAAGCCTGCGCCTGCCAAGCCAAATGCTTTGCTGGATGGGAGGGGCTGCCGGTCTCGACCAAGGAAAGCCAGTTGCGGGAAATCGGCTCATTGATCGCTGCCGAGGAAGAAGACCTGACCCTGGATGAATACCACCCGGACGGCACCTCTTACTGGTCTGAAAAGGCGCCCATCGCCCCGCAACTCTTTCCGTACAACCGGTGCAAAGTCTGCGAGTGCGTGGACTGCGGCCGCATCTATTTGCGGTATGCGGAAGCCGGGGCCTACCACATCGAGCAGCGTATTCGCAGCCTGGACCCCGCGTTGATGGTCGATGTCGTGTTCGAAGGTGTGGGGCGCGCCTGAGGTCGCGGCCTCCAGGCACGCGCTTCATTTGTGCTCCGCCCACGCAGGCTTTAACCTTCGTGGCACGCCTTTCATAACAAAAGGAAACGCCTGATGAGTTGGTCAGCGAAGCAGTATTCGATGTTCGAGCAGCAGCGTACCCGTCCGGTCCGCGACCTGGTGGCGGCAGTCCCGACCCGGGACGTCAAGAGCGCGATCGATCTAGGCTGCGGGCCCGGCAACTCCACCGAAGTGCTGGCTGAGCGTTTCACCGATGCATTGATCACCGGTCTGGACAGCTCCGAAGACATGCTCACCGACGCCCGTCAGCGCTTACCAGACCTGGCCTTCGAACTGGCTGACATCGCAAGCTGGAACCCGCCGCAGACCTACGACGTCATTCTGGCCAACGCATCCCTGCAATGGGTGCCTGATCACGCGCAACTCTACCCGCGTCTGGTCAGCCGTTTGAATCCCGGCGGTAGTCTGGCCGTGCAAACCCCGGACAACCTTGAGGAGCCCGCACACCGACTGGCGCGCGAGATCGCCGCCAACGGCCCGTGGGCGAACAAGATTGCTTCGGTCAAACACCCTGACCGGCATCCGGCGGCCTTTTACTTCGAGCTGCTGCGACCGCACTGCATGGAAGTCGATGTCTGGCGCACGACCTACCATCATCCGTTGGCGGGCGGTCATGCCGCCGTGGTCGAATGGTTCAAGGGTTCTGCGCTGCGCCCCTATCTGCAAAAGCTCGATGAAAGCGAGCAACAGGCCTTTCTCGACGCTTACCTGAAGGCAATCAGTCGGGCCTACCCAGCGCTGGACGACGGCACCGTGCTGTTGCCGTTCCCGCGTTTGTTCATCGTTGCGGTGCGCTGAGTGGAGCCTGCCATGACCAATGCCGAAAGCACGCTGGCCTCGCGGCTGATTCGCAACTTTAACGAAGTGCCCCTGCAGGACGAGCGGCGCGACCCGCTCTATCAAAGTCACGCTGCTCGTCTGGGCACCGGAACGGCGGCGCAGAAGCTGGGTGCGTCGGTGGACATCGTCCCTGCGGGCAAACGTTCATGCCCCTACCACTTTCATTACGCCCAAGAGGAAATGTTCGTGGTCGTCGAGGGACAGGGCACGTTGCGGGTCGCCGGGCACATGCTGCCCATCAAAAGCGGCGACGTGATCTTCATTCCTCCGGGTCCCGAATACCCGCACCAGATCATCAATACGTCGAGCGCGCCGCTCAAATACCTCTCCATCAGCACACGGGAAACGCCGGAGGTCTGCGAATACCCCGACTCCGGCAAATATCAGTCGATGGTGACGATCAACGGCGCGCGAGCGTTCACCGCCGTGCACCGCCCTGGAACCCGCCTGGACTACTGGGAAGGGGAGCCGTGACGCTTAATAGATATGCTTCGTTGTCGATGTCATAGCGATCGGTTATAACGATAGATCGTTTCGGTCTACTGCGTTTATAAGAAAGCTCGCTATCCTGCGCGCCAGCTTTTTCTCGCGTTTGCGCATTCGTTAGGCATGACAATGGATTTTGGCAATATAGGTTTTGTCGTTGCAGGTTTGCTGGTCGGGTTCATTGTCGGCATGACCGGTGTCGGAGGTGGTTCGCTGATGACCCCGATCCT
>Ga0308163_10001183_pt1 | contig 31086 bp, 28 predicted proteins | sample PhyTR1_FD_201037 | JGI IMG/M metagenome (GOLD analysis project Ga0308163, IMG submission 201037) | Phyllosphere microbial communities from UC Gill Tract Community Farm, Albany, California, United States - DLSLT.R1 | ecosystem: Host-associated > Plants > Phyllosphere > Unclassified | place: USA... | reverse complement strand
AACCATAATAAATCATTACAATGAGATTCTCAATTATTTTGAAAGAAGAAGCACAAATGCTTCCGCCGAGTCTTTCAATGCGAAAATAAAAAGCTTCAGATTGCAATTAAGAGGTGTGCGGGATAAAACATTTTTTCTGTTCAGGTTGTCTAAACTTTTTGCCTAGCCCCCAAGTTTTGAGATTGATCCTGTTTTAGTTATCGTGCAAGAGTAGAGGTTAATTTATAAAAATATAATTATTAGCCACTTTTTTCAAACACCCTAAAATCAAAAACCTCTGAAATCAAATGATTTCAGAGGTTTTTTGTACCCAGGACCGGGATCGAACCGGTACTCCTAAGAACTGGTGTTTGAGACCAGCGCGTCTACCAATTCCGCCACCTGGGCTTGATGTTTACTTCAAACGTTATTGTTTGTTTCAAATTGGTGTGCAAATATAAAAACTTTTTTTCAATGTTCAAAGGCTTTTATTGAACTTTCTTTAAAAATTTATTTCTAAACCATCATACGCAAGGTGTATTCCGTTGGGAAGTAACTTATCCTCAATATCATGCAACCCAAAATGATGGCTGATGTGGGTAAGAAATAATTTTTTAGGTTTTAATTCATCATATAATTTAATAACATCTGCTAATACGAAATGAGCAGGATGAGGATCAAATTTTCGAATACAGTTTAAAATAAGTATATCTAAATCTCTTAACTTTTCTTTTTCCGACTCAGAAATAAAGTTGGCATCGGTGATATAGGCAAGCTTTTTAAACTTATATCCTAAAATTGAAATTTTGTAATGTGTTACTTCGATAGGAGTGATTTCTGTATCTAAAACAGTGAACTTTTCGTGATCGATTTCGTATAAATCAAAAGCGGGTGCTCCGGGATAACGAATGTCTGCGAAAGCATAAGGAAATCGGTTTTTCACTTCCTGTCCAACCCTTGAGAGGCAATAAATCGGCATTTTTTTACCACTTTTAAAAATAAGCGGGCGCATATCATCCAAACCAATAACATGGTCATTATGCTCATGGGTAAGAAGCGTAATGTCGATATGGTTTTCTTTGTTGATAAGCATTTGCTGACGAAAATCGGGTCCGCAATCGATCAGTATTTTCCTGTTTTCATCGGTGGTAATCATCGCTGAAGCCCGAAAACGAGTATCTTTTGGATTTTGAGAAGTACATACCTCACAAGTGCAGCCGATAACGGGGACACCTTGTGAAGTTCCGGTTCCTAAAAATTTCAACTTCATTTTGTTTTGAGGTTGGTTTAATTTTGGTAAATTTACGAAAAATTTAATGTCCTAATGTATCAGAAACTAACTCCTAAACAAAAAGCATTAACAATTAATCTAGATCCTACTATTTATGGTACTTTCGCAGAAATTGGAGCAGGGCAGGAAACTGTACGACACTTTTTTAGAGCAGGGGGGGCTTCCGGTACAATTGCTAAGGCAATGTCGGCTTATGACAAAGATTTTAGTGATGCGATCTACGGAAAAGAAGTAAAAAACAGGTATGTTACACAAAACAGACTTAGAAAAATGCTTCGCTACGAAGTATCACTGATTGAAGAAAGAATTTCTAGAGACAGTAATCCCGGAAGAAAATACTTTTCTTATGCAAATACGGTAACGACCATCAATTTCGATAAAACCGTAAAAGGTCACGGTTGGGTCGGAATTCGTTTTCAGGTGAAAGAAAATGAAGATTACAACGAAATTGTAATTCACGTAAAATTCAAAGAGAACGATGCTACTTTGCAGCAGGAAACACTTGGGAATCTTGGTGTGAATCTTATTTACGGGGCATATAATTATTACGATAACCCAAGAAGGTTGATAGAATCTCTTTATGATGAGGTTTCTACAGACAATCTTGAGATCGATATGATAGATTTCAGCGGTCCGGCTTTTGCTTATGTTGACAACAGATTGATGTCTTTGCAGCTGGTAAAAAATAATATGACCGATGCTGTGATCTTCAATTCTCAAGGAAACAACATGCTTCCTGCGGATATTCTATATAAGAAAAATATTTTTGCGGTAAGAGGAAGTTTCAGGCCAGTTACGAAAGTAAATATAGATATGCTGCGAAACGGAATGGATATGTTCCTGAAAGACGCAATCTGTACACAGGAAGAAACTGAGATACTTATTGAAATTACCATTTCAAACCTTCGTGCAGACGGAGATATTGATGAAAGAGATTTTCTTGATCGGGTAGATGTTCTGGGTAAATTAGGCTATACAGTTATTATTTCAAATTTCTCAGAATATTATAGATTGATTGATTATTTCTCCCATTATACCAATGGTGATATTGGCGTAACGATGGGCGTAAATAATATGTTGATGGTATTTGACGAGAAATATTACAAAGATCTTTCAGGTGGTATTTTGGAAGCTTTTGGTAAGTTTTTCAGAAACGGAATGAGAGTGTATTTATATCCTTACAAAGATCCTGAAACTCATGAATTGTTGGATTCTTCAAACTTAAAAGTGGAAGAAAACCTAAAAGAGCTGTACAAATATTTCAAACACAACAATCGTATTGTAGATATTACCAGCTACAATCCTGAGTTTTTGGAAATATATTCAAGAGAAATTCTAAGAAAAATTGCTTGTAATATCGGCGGTTGGGAAAACCAGGTTCCGGAAGGTGTTGCAGAAATGATAAAAGAAAGAGGGATGTTCGGGTTTAAAAATGAACTTTCTTTAAAACAATTTTCATAAAAAAATATTACAATGTCTGAAATAAAAAAAAGACTTTCGTCTATTCTTGAAAGTCCAAAACATAATACTGATGAGAAGCTTGAGAAAGTTTGTCATTTATTAGACCAGGAAATATCTTATTTCAACTGGACCGGTTTTTACTTTAAAAACGGTGATAAAGACGAACTGAAATTAGGTCCTTACGTAGGAGCTGAAACCGATCATATCATTATTCCTTACGGAAAAGGTATTTGCGGGCAGGTGGCTGTTTCCAACGAAACATTTATTGTTCCCGACGTACATTTACAGGATAATTATTTGAGCTGTTCGATTGATACAAAAGCTGAAATTGTAGTTCCTATTTTTAAAAATGGAGAAAACATTGGTCAGATTGACATCGATTCTCATACGATCGATCCTTTTACAAAAGAAGATTTAGAATTATTGGAATGGCTTTGTAATGAGGTTTCAAAGATTTTGTAATCTTATCTCAATATTAAAATATAAGCTCCGATTTTTTTTAAGTCGGAGTTTTTTTATTTAAAACTTCGTCAATATAATTTAAAACAAAAAGTTTGTCATTCCGTAGGAATCTCGATATAGAAAATTACTGCAACTTAGATTCCTACAGAATGACAAACTCTTATTTTATTTAATCATTAAATTCAGCAATCAGTTCTTTAAAATAATTTTCACACTTTGCAATGTGTGTTCCGTACCACGAAAAAGCTTCACCATCTACAATCATAATCTTTTTATCAGGATAAATCTTTTTTAGTTCGGCAATATGTTTTTCTTTAAAAGGAAAAGGTTCCGAAGATAACATTATAACATCTGTGTTAGCTAAATCTTCAGTTTTAATTATTGGATAGCGGGTTTGATTTTTAAATATATTTTCAAAACCAATTTCATTTAAAATATGATTTATAAATGTATCTGAACCCACCGTCATATAAGGATTATTCCAAATAAGATAGGCAACTTTTACTTTTGTGTCTATTTTGGTTTGATTAAGGATTTCGTAGATTTTTAGATTGAAAGCCTGCGCTCTTTCTTCTTTATTAAAAAGCAATCCCAAATTTTTCAACAAGTAATAATTATCTTCAACCGTCTCTGTGTTGTAAACAATTACTTTGAAATCTTTCATCAAAATTTCAACCTGTTCTTTAACGTTTTCTTCTTTGTTGGCTAAAATTAAATCTGGTTTAAGGCTTTTAATTTTCTCAATATTAAGATTTTTTGTACCGCCGATAATTTCTATATTTTTTACTTTTTCTGAAGGGTGAATGCAGAATTTTGTTCTTCCGATAATTTCGTTTTCTGTTAAATCTAAATCAAATAAAGCTTCTGTAATCGAAGGAACAAGAGAAATTACTTTCATATGTAGATTTTGTTGTCTTTTAAAGGTCATATGCAATCGCACTATTTTCACTATAATTTGGAAACCCAAACATGGCGATTTCATACAATTTTTAGACTTTGCCTAAAATTACAAAAGTTTTCCGGTTAAGAAAAGGCCGGCAACCGAGAAGTAAATAATCAATCCGGTAACATCTACCAAAGTTGCTACGAATGGAGCAGAAGATGTAGCGGGGTCTAGCTTTAATTTTTTAAGAATAAATGGAACCATAGAACCTGAAAGCGTTCCCCATAAAACGATCATCACTAAAGAAAATCCGACACTTAAGCCGATGTATGCCCAATGAATTCCGTAATCAAAAAATCCTGCTTTATGCCAGATCATAATTCTCAGAAATCCGATAATTCCTAGAATTCCCCCTAAAAATAATCCGGTGAAAATCTCTTTTTTCATCACATACCACCAGTCTTTTAAACCGATTTCCTGTAATGCCATTGCACGAATAATCAAAGTTGCGGCTTGTGAACCTGAATTTCCTCCACTTGAAATAATTAATGGTACAAATAATGCCAAAACAACGGCTTTCTGAATTTCGTCTTCAAAAAATCCCATCGCAGAAGCGGTCAACATTTCAGAGAAAAATAAAATTATCAACCACATTCCTCTCTTTTTGATCATTTCCATCAAAGAGGTTTGTGTATAAGGTAAATCTAAAGCTTCAAGTCCACCGAATTTTTGAATATCTTCGGTATTTTGTGATTCAATTTGATCTAAAATATCATCAATCGTTACAATTCCTACCAAAACTCCGGCTTCCGTAATAATAGGAAGCGCTGTTCTGTCATATTTTTCAAAATAAGTAACGGCATCTTCTTTGGAAGTTGTTGTTTTGATTGCAACAAACTGATTATCTGTTAATTCTGAAACTAAAGTGTCTTCTTCCACTAACAATAAACTTCCTAAAGCTAAATCGTCAATAAGATGATTTCTTTCATCCACAACATACAGATGATTGATGGTTTCTACTCTTTTTCCTACTTTTTTGATCTGCTGTAGACATCTTTTTACCGTCCATTCTTTTCGGATCTGAATGTAATAAGGTGTCATCAGACGCGCAATAGAATCAGAATTGTAACCGAGAAGTTTCAGAGCAATTCTTCTTTCCTGCGGATTAAGATGATTGATAGAATATTTTATCAGTTCATCCGGAAAATCCTCAAACAGAGCTGTTCTGTCATCGGGAGTCATCGCATTAAGAATGTCTGAAACGTCATCACTTCCAATGCTTCGGATGGTTTCTTCCTGGAAATCAGGATCTAAGTGCGAAAAAACATCGGCTTTGTATTCTTTCGGAACCTTCAAAAAAGCGAGTAGCCTTTCATCAGCGGGTAGTTCACTGAGTCTTTCGGCAATATCGGCGGGGTTAAAAGTAAGTTCGTGTGTAGAATTCAAAACCTGAAATTTTTGATATGCAAAAATAACTCAAATTTTTAGAATAGGAGAATGATGAACCAAATTTAAGGTTTATTTAAAGTTTAAAAACCAGCTTCTGCAGAAGGTTTTATCTTTCTTAATTCTTTAAGGATATTTTTCATGGCACCGTTGGTTCCTATTTTTATTGAATTTTCTGTGGAACCTAAAAGGCGCATGTTTTTTCGGTAAGTGTCATACTCTGAAGAGGTAACGAGATTTCCTTCTGCATCAAACAGTTTCATGCTTACGACAACCTGGTTAGAGAAAACGTATTTTCCTAATCCTACTTTGAAATATTTTACTTTAGGAACAATGACAAAGTCGGCATCATTATTTTTACTGTATTCGGTAATGGTTTTAGAATCGATGCTGTCAAAAGAAACCTGAATTTCGGATCTTAGCATTTTATTTTTGCGAAAAGCGCTGATATTATCCGAAACCGCACTGAAGAATGCATGATTGGTAGGTTCTTTTATTTCTTCAATATCAGGTTCAACTTCAGGATTGAAGTATAAAACTTTCTTTATTTTATCATGAGATGAGGTTTTCTGCGCTTTCACAGAAGAAACACTGATGATAAATACAGAAGAAATAAGCGTATAAAATAAAAATTTTTTCATCTTTTTGTCGGCTGTAAAATTACTGTCTTTTAACGGGATGGCATAATTTATTTAAGAATTTATTAACATATTTTTCTATCAATTTTAATACATGGAATCAATAATGTCTCCAAACTATGGTAGATTGCTTAAATTATTATTAAAAAATGCTGATACTGTATTATTTAGAAAAATTGCATGCTTCAATATTATTTTATTTCTGAATTTAAATTACTGTTTTGGTGATTAAAAAAATAGTCGTACTTTTGCAGCCGTTACATAATAATCATTAAACAATATTGGAATGTACTTAACAACAGAAAAAAAAGCAGAAATTTTCGCAAAACATGGAAAATCTGCACAAGACACAGGAACTGCTGAAGGGCAAGTAGCTCTTTTCACGTTCAGAATTAACCACTTATCTCAGCACTTGAAGGCAAATCGTCACGATTTCAATACTGAAAGATCTTTGGTGAAATTAGTAGGTAAGAGAAAAAGCTTATTAGATTATCTTAAGAAGAAAGATATCACAAGATATAGAGCAATTATTGCTGAACTTGGTTTAAGAAAATAATCTATCCGATTTCCAAAATAAAGAAGCAACTTCGAAAGAGGTTGCTTTTTTTATTGCTGTTTTTTGGAATTCTGAAAAATTGAGCATTAAAGTTTACAGATCTTTAAAGAAATCGTTTAAATTTGCTCGTTTTTAAAATTAAACTACAGATTTGAAATATTTTTATCTCTTTTTCTTTCTTTTGACGTCAGCTTTTTACAATTCTCAGGATATGGATACTGTTAGAAGATCAAATTTGCAAGGTTCTGTAAGTATGCAGTTTGGGAAATTTTTAGGAACCAATGATTATCTAAAAGAACTTAAGCATAGAGAATTTATGGGAGCTTCTGCAGAACTTACCGTGCAAACAGATGGAAGTCAGGAGTGGCACAAAAGATTTGGAAGACCTTATTACGGTGGAGGGATTGTAGCTTTTGATTTCTTGAAGAACAGTGATATGGGAAGACCTTTTGCTATTTACGGAACTTTCGGTGGAGCCATCAAAGAAACACCCACACATTCCTGGAATTACAACACAAGCGGTGGTTTTGCTTTCAACTGGACGCCTTTTGATCAGGAAAAAGGGTATCTTAATCAAACTTTCGGATCTTCAGTAAGTGTTTACATTAGCTTTGGAGCCAATTATAAATATTATCTGGGAAAACATTTTGACTTAGGTTTAGGCTTAAATTTTAATCATTTTTCAAATGGGGCTCTGAAGCTTCCGAATAAAGGGATGAATACTTTTTCTCCAAAATTATCTCTCACTTATCATTTTGATGAAAGACAATTTGCCCCAAAAGATTCTTTATCAGCATTTGACAAATATTCTACGCTCGATGTGAATGTTTTCGGAGCGGTAAGGCATTCTATTTTTTATGGAGTAGATCCGGGATTTCAGGCTGATGATGTAGATATGATCAGAAAATTTGAAGGTAAATACTACCAGAACTGGGGAATAGAAACGGTGTATCACAGACAGGTTACTTATAAATCATCTTTGGGCTTGGGGATTGGTCTTATGTATGACGAAGATTACAATCACAAGTTTTATCAGGATGAAAACGGAATAATCCAAAGTACAAAAAGATTTCAACGGGATCAGCTTTTATTAAATATATTCCCTTCTTACCGACTTTCGATTTCAAAATTTGCGATTCAGATTCAGCCGGGATTCTATATATTTAAAAAAGAAATTGACCGACGTTATGATAAAACTATTTTCTATCAGAGAGTAGGTTTTCAGTATACTGTCGGAAAAAATCTGTTGATAGGCATCGGTTTGAGATCCTTTAAGTTTCATAAAGCAGATTATATAGAATGGAGACTCGGTTACAGGATTTTTAATAAGAAAAATCCGTAATTGATATGAATGGAATGACTGAAATTGAGTCTCAAGAAGTTTCAACATTCTATTTAAAACAAAAACACTAAATTTGCATCACATTTAGACGAAAATATCAATAATTAAAGTGCTCAATACGGAGCGCAACACAAACAATTTATGAGTATACCTCAAGCAATTACAGAGTTGATTACTCTTGCAGACGGCAGAGAAATCACATTAGAAACAGGGAAACTGGCAAAACAAGCTGACGGATCTGTAGTAGTAAAAATGGGCGGAACAATGCTTTTAGCAACCGTAGTAGCAAGTAAAGAGGCTAAAGACGGTGTAGATTTCTTACCATTAACAGTAGATTACAGAGAAAAATTCTACGCTGGTGGAAAGATCCCCGGAAACTTTTTCAGAAGAGAAGCCAGACCTTCAGATCAGGAAATCCTGACGATGCGTTTGGTAGACAGAGTTTTGAGACCATTATTCCCGGAAGATTTCCACGCAGAAGTTCAGGTGATGATTTCATTGATTTCTTATGACGGAGAATCTATTCCTGATGATTTAGCGGGTCTTGCAGCATCTGCAGCGATTGCTATCACAGATATTCCTTTCAACGGACCAATGTCTGAAGTAAGAGTAGTAAGAATCAACGGTGAACTTTCTGTAAATCCTAAATTTGAAGATCTTAAAATTGCTGACCTTGATATCATGGTGGGAGCAACTAAAGATTCTATCGTAATGGTAGAAGGGGAGATGAAGGAAATCTCTGAAGCAGAAATGCTTGAAGCTATCCAGTTCGCTCACGTTGAAATCAAAAAACAAGTTGAAGCTCAGGAAAGATTAGCTGAAAAAGTAGGCAAATCATTACCAAAAAGAGAATACAGCCACGAAAATCACGACGAAGCAATTCGCGAGAAAGTGTGGAAAGAAACTTACGATAAAGTATATGAAGTAGCAAAAACTCCTTCAGGAAAAGAAGAAAGAGGTGAGAAATTCAAAGCTGTTTTGGCTGAATTTTTAGCTCAATATGTAGAAGATGCTGAAGAGTTAGAAAGAGTAACTCCTTTCGCAAAAGTATACTACCACGATGTTGAAAAAGAAGCGATGCGTCAGATGATTATCAATGACAAAATCCGTCTTGATGGTCGTGATCCTGAAACAATTCGCCCGATCTGGAGCGAAATCGATTATTTACCGGGAGCTCACGGTTCTGCAATCTTTACTAGAGGTGAAACTCAGTCTTTAACAGCTGTAACTTTAGGTTCAGTAAAAGATGCAAACATGGTAGACAGCGTAATGGTAAATTATGACGAAAGATTCTTCTTACATTATAACTTCCCTCCATTCTCAACTGGTGAAGCTCGTCCCTTAAGAGGAACTTCAAGAAGAGAAGTGGGTCATGGAAACTTAGCTCAAAGAGCTTTGGCAAATATGATTCCTGAAGAAAACCCTTACACTATCCGTATCGTTTCTGATATTTTAGAATCAAACGGTTCGTCTTCTATGGCGACAGTTTGTGCAGGAACTTTGGCTTTGATGGATGCAGGTATTCAAATTACAAAACCGGTTTCCGGGATTGCAATGGGATTGGTAACTGACGTGAAAACCGGAAAATTCACTGTACTTTCTGATATCTTAGGAGACGAAGATCACTTAGGTGATATGGACTTTAAAGTAACAGGAACTGCAGACGGTATCACTGCTTGTCAGATGGATATCAAAATCCAGGGACTTTCTATGGATATTATGGAGAAAGCGCTTCTACAGGCTAGAAACGGAAGACTTCATATTCTTGATAAATTAAATGAAACTATTTCTGCTCCAAGAGAAGATGTGAAGCCTCACGCTCCGAAAATGGTAATGATGGAAATCTCTAAAGATTTCATCGGTGCTGTAATCGGACCTGGTGGAAAAATAATTCAGCAAATGCAGAAAGATACGGATACCGTTATCGCAATTGAAGAAGTTGGTGAGATCGGAAGAATCGAAATTTCTGGTGTTAGCAGAGAAAAGATCAACGATGCGATTGCAAGAATCAACGAGATTACTTTTGTACCTGTTGTAGGTGAAGTTTACCAAGGTAAAGTAGTGAAAGTAATGGATTTCGGAGCTTTCGTAGCGATTGCAAAAGGAACTGAAGGATTACTTCACATTTCTGAAATCGAATGGGCTCGTCTTGATAAAGTTCCTTACAAAGAAGGTGACGAAGTTGAAGTGAAATTTATGGGGTATGATGACCGTAAGAAAATGAAACTTTCTAGAAAAGTTTTGTTGCCAAGACCACCAAGACCTGAGCAAAAACCAAGAGAAGAAGGGCAAGGAAGACCTGAAAGACCTGCGAGACCTGAAAGTAAAGTAAACCCAGAAGGAAGAGACCAGCCGGGAGAGCACAAGCCTTTGAACGAAGCTTAATAAAAGTCCTGAAAGGACGATTTAATACAGCATAGGATGTAAATTCTATGATAATAAAAGTAAACCACCGAATTTTTCGGTGGTTTTTTTATGTACAAAGTTTTAATAGTTATTTTCACGTTAAGAATTGAAAACACGATTTGAAAAGACTGGAGGCAAATGTTTATGATTTTCAATTTGCTGACATTGTAAACCGTGAAGGATTAAAGACGAATAAAAGAATGATGTTTTGTAGTTTTTAAAAGCATTAAAATAGATTGAATTTCAAATAATTATATGCTAGACAGGTGAAGTTACAATCTTTTGTTGTATATTTGCATTTAATTAATAAGAAGGTTTCTATCTTTGCTTTAGCGGTAATAGTTTAGAATATTCATTTTTCCTCTCAGTTTTCACTTTCTTAATGTCTTAGATGGATCTTTATTCCGATAATATTTTCTTAAGACAATCTGAATCATCATTACTGAAAAACAATTAAGATACCTTTTTTACTTCACAGAAGAAGTATTATTGGTTATTGGGGTTATATAATACATCCCTAAAAAAGTCAGTTTAAACAAATAAATTTTATACAATATATGGCGGATTCTTTCTCTAAAAAAGAAAATTTCAAGAAAAAAGTTCAAAAAGCAAAGGAAAAAGCTCAAAAAAGAGAAGAGCGTAAAACCAGCAACAACAAAGGTAAAGGTCTAGACGACATGATCATGTACGTGGATGCCAATGGGCAGTTGACTTCTACACCACCGGATAACAGCAACGTTGAAGATTTTGATATCAACAACATTCAGCTGGGTGCAGCTCCTATCGAAGCTGAAGAATTGATTAAGACAGGAATTGTAACATTTTTCAGTGAAAAAGGTTACGGTTTTATTACAGAAGACGGTTCGAAAGAAAATGTTTTCTTCCACAGTAACAACTGTATGGAACCTATCAAAAAAGGAAACAAAGTATCTTTTGAAAAAGAGAAATCTCCAAAAGGTTTTGTTGCAGTAGAAATCAGAATGGTTAAATAATTATTCGATTTTTGGTACTGAAACCCAATAGATCATATCATATAAAAGGCTCCAATAGGAGCCTTTTTGTTTTTAGTTAGTGAAAGATTTTTATTCTAAAATTTGTAAATATTGTTCTGTGATGCAAGAGTTGAAGTTTGCATCCCAAGAATGTAATTTTGCAACGCTAGAATATAGTTTTGCAATACAAGAATATGATTTCTCAAGGTAAAAATGTAAATTCACAATGCAAGAATATAAGTCTGCATCGTGCCAATTTGAAATAACATCGCAAAAAAATAAAGCTACATTACAAGAATGTAACTTTACATTGCAAGAATATTGAGTTACTATGCTTCAACATTCTTTTGAACACAAAAAATATTATTTTCTATTCGTAAATTCTATTGCTGAAACGTTTGTATACTCGGGAGATGTTGCACCGTAGAGGCTTTTCACATATTTTTTGATGTTCTGGGCGATGGTGTACAATCCCGTACCCTCTGCATACAAAATTTTATCTCTTTCTATCAATTTGGTATTGAGCTCGGCTTCTGTCTGGTCGACAGCCTGGGTTGCACTCATTAATGATGCGTGATAGGTGGTGAGGTTGTTTAATTTTAAATCTTCTTCATTTGGTGTGTAGCCCGGAATGGTTGCCAATAACTGCAGAAGAATCCCGAAATTTTCGGCTTGCTGGGTGAAAGACTGACGGGAAGTGGAAGCTGTTTTGGAAGCTTCTTTACCTGCCTCGGGTGGAGTGGTGGCTTTCTTTGAGCTGCCCTGAATTGCACGGTTCATTGATCTTGCCTGATCTAATGTTCCTTGTGGCAATCCTAAAATTTCGAGCAGATTAACGATTTTGGTACATGTTGATTTTAGATTTTCGAAAGCAGTCTGACGAATGATGATCGCGTTTTTGTTGGCGTTTCGTTTATCTTCCACCTCAGTTAATTTCGCTGCGGCAGTGGTATATAATGTCTGAAGGTTTGCTACTGTAATGTTTTCTATCGGAGGATTGTAAAGGCTGTAGGTGGTGACTTGCTGTGTGATTTTTTGAAGGTTCGCTACATTTTTAGCGTGCCCAACTTCTGAAGTACTTGACATAATATTTGTGTTTTTAAATTTGTAATTCAAATATAAATATTATTTTGAATAGAATTGATTTTGAAGTGAAATATTTTGATAATCAGGATATTATGTTAACCATGGTAATGGACAACCCCGGCGTGGAGGCTAGGGTTTTTATATTGGAAGCACGGATTGCAAATCCGCGCTATCGGCTTCGGGATAAGAGATTCTGATCATAGTTTTTAAATTATTAAACGCAAAGATTTTATCTTTAAATTTTCTATTTTAGAAAGCAAAAACTAATAATTTGCTTTGCAAAGCTTGAGCAAAAGCATGATAAAATCAACTTGTTGATTCTTCTTTGCTTACTTTATTATAAAGGAATAAATTCACCTTTGCACTAAATAGATAATGGGCTCAAAGTTAAGTGAAGCACGGATTAGAAATCCGCGCTATCGGATCATCATATAAAAGGCTCCAATCGGAGCCTTTTATATTTTTTAATTACTGTAAAGTGAATTTCTTATTTCCACTAAAAGTCTGGTTGTCTTTTCTATATCAGGAAATTCAGGAAGTGTAGACTTTGAATGATGATATTCAATCGACTTAATCAGCTGTTCTGCTTTCTTCATCACATTATCGTACGACCAGTTTCCGGCTTTGATGTCTAATAATTCATCCCGATTTTTGACCCGAATCTCTAACGAACCGGTTTTAAAAATATGTTCACAAGACTGTAACAAACGAATCGTGTGCATCATATTTTTGCTGTCGTAGTTTTGTCCGTGGTTTTGGTTGACGTTGTAGCGGTCTTCATTTCTTTCTGAAACCCACTTCCAATATTCGCGGTAATCTTTACAATAGGTGGAGTAAGCGTCTAGATTACAAAACATAAAAGCCAACGATTGTTCACCTTTCGGAACAGATGAAACAGAAACCTGATTGGCTTCTTCATTCTGAATAATTCCTTTGTAGTTTAAATCTCCCGATTCATCATAGAAAAGCGCAAACATTCCTTTGGTATTGTCGATGCTTACCAAACCACATTTTTCCTGAATTAAACCACCCTGTCCTTCGGACACCAATGCCTCATTATTTTTATTGTTTTTCAATGAATCGGCGAATCTCGTACCTCGATTTCCAGAGGAGGGGAATTCTCTCAACCATTTTTTCAACGGAACAGAGCTATTATTTTCTAAAATATAGCAGAAATCAAGAATTGATTTTCTTTCTTTATCGATAGGATTTAAAATCTTTTTATTGAGTCCTTTTGCTTTTTTGATCTGCGAAATTGCATAACCAGCAAAGGTATCTTTACATAATTTGGAAAGAAAATCTTCAGGTTTCAGCAAATCCATCAACGGGTTTTTATGCTGAATACAATCTTCCGGACTTGCCAGAATTTCAAGAATATTCGGATTATTTTTCTGCAATAGTCCTATAAATCTTCCAATCTCATAATACGTAATATCATTCGTCTCATTAGAAATCTGTGGAATATAATGTAAGCCAAAAAAATCTTCTTTCGGTAAATAATAGACTCCACGGATGTCTGTGTCTGAGTTTTCGGTTGCGAGCCCGAAAGAGCGGCTTCCGGAGATGGATTGGAAGAGGATGAGGTTTTGGGTTTTTATGTCTAAAATTGTCATTTTAAATATATTTTCGAAACATTTTTTGCTCGAACAGTGTTAGATTACTTATAATCTTGGGATTTAATTGATATTTAATCCTTACTTGTTCAAGAGAAGAACAATCTTTAAATTTTTCAGAAACTTTCCTTACTATATCATTGGGCAGCCCTGCTTCTTTTAATGCAATTTCATTATCACTTACAAATCCAAATTCTAATAAAGTAATAAGGTATTTTAAGCTAATTCCGCTATTGTTGTAATATTCATGATATACAAAATTAAATATATTTTCAAAAGCTCTGAAATATCTTGGAAATGCAAATTCGAAATAGTGAGTTATTAAATTAAATGCTTTTCTAATTTTAGTATCAATATATTCTGTGCCTTTTTGAGTTTCGATTAGTTGTTTAATATTTGGATTATAATAAATGTAATATTTTAATAATCTGTTTAGTTCCCAATCTATGAAGCTTCGATCATTATAATCCCGATCATTAAATAAATAATCTCTTGTTAAATTGAATATTTCATCTAATTGATGTACTTCAGGTCTATTACCTTTAAAATATGCTAATTGCAAATGAATTGGATTTGATCGTAGAAAATTTATTAACGCAATTTGCTTATGTATAGGAATATATTTATTCTGCTTTATTAATGAAAAAGGAATTTTATTTTTGTGTAATAATTCTTCAATACTATTTCTTGTTTCCAAGTTTTTATCGGTTAGATCCTCTTTTTCTATTTGTACCACATCTTCAGTACTTAGCTCGTCCTTGTCATAGTAATCTACCAAAATTATATCCTTATCGTTTTCTAAAGTTTCGTGGAAATAAAATACTCTACCAACGAAATGAACTCTAAATCGACCTGCCCTGCCCTTTATATTTTTAACTTCGAACCCAGTTAGTGGTTTATCCTTTTTTCCTAATACATTACTATATAATATTACATTTTTTGCGGAAGTATTGACACCTTCGGTTATAGTGGTAGTACAAACTATTATATCAATTTCCTGATTATTAAAAGAATCTATTATTTCAGTTTGGATATATCTTGGTACTGCACCGTGATGAAATGCAACACCTTTTTTCAATGCTTTTACTAAAGACCATTCAGAAGATATATTTTCGGAAATATAAGCGATTAAATCAGAATCGATATTTAAAGCGTTATTCTCTATAATTTTTAAAACATCATTAGTTAGCTTTTCTACATAATCTTTTCGATAATTATATATTAATGTTTGGCCATCTATATTTAGTAAAATATTTCTTAGATTTTTTTTCCCATCTTTTAATTTTTTAATTTTTTTTCCACCTAATGTATAAGTGTTACTTTCTTCAACATTAAAAATATCATAAGTATCTTTTTGAACAATCTCCGAATTAAACTTTTCAAAAAACGATTTAGTTTTTTCTCTAAATTTTGGACTAAAATCATCAAAGTATGGACCTATTAAATAGAAATCAGTTTTCATTTTGCTTAATCTATAAAGACAATTTGAGAAAACACTTTTCCTGTCTTCATCATCTTGAATTTTATAAATTTCATCCATTACAAAAAAATCAATTTTTAAATCTGGTCTCTCATCTAATAACATATCCATTTTTTCTGGAGTAAGAATAAAAATATTTTTATTATGTTTATTTATAGTGTCTGCTAATCCTAATGAGTTTACTAAATTATAATTTTCTTTTATAGTTGAATTTAAATTAAATCTAATGTAGGTTTCACTTAACAAGGCTATTGTCGGCAGAATTATAGCAATGTTTACGTAATTATAATGAATAATTATCTCCTCAATAATTCTAGATTTACCAAAAGATGTAGGTGCGCTAACAATTAATCTTTTATGTTGGTTAAATAGTTTAAATAGTTTTTTTTGGTCTTTAGTAAGAACAGTTCCTGTATCTAAAGTATAAATTTCTTTAGCATATGAATCGAAAAATGAATCTTCAATCAAATCATTTTTAGGTAACATTTCTTTATAAAGAAAAACTCTTGATGATACTATACAATCATTAAGAAGTTGTAATAAAAAAATATCTTTTGGTAAATATTCTCCAATATGACAAATTGAGTATAGACCAATATTATATGCATCATCATCATTTAAATTCAGTAAACTGTACGTAGACTCTAATAAACTTTTAAAATCATTAAATTCTAAAAGTTCTTTGTCTTTAAGCTTCTCAACTAGGGTAATTACTTGCTTAATAGATTCTTTTGTAGTTTGAAATAATGATATCATATTCTCATAGCTGTTTCAATTATTTCTAAATCACTTTTAATTGTAGATACAGTATCCAAAGGAAAAATAAAAAAAATAAATTCAACATTTTTTAATTCATTATGAATGTTTTTCCCTTCAATATTTGAATGATGATTTAGTAATTCATTTTCTAAATCATTTTTAAATTTATCATTAATATCCTCATTTTTTTTTACTGTATCACTATCATAAGTTAATAATACAGGTATTCTGAATTTAATTTTATCAATTGATTTTCCAGCAAATACTGATTTTAATTTTACAAAATCATCCTCTAACTCTTTATTTATTTCTATGTTAGGTTTGAGTATTGAAATTTCATTAGATGTATATAAAATTTTACAATGCTCATTTAATGATTTAAAAGAATCTGTAAGTGCTGTCGAAAAAGATTGATGAAACTTTGATTCTCCGAGCCATAAAATTGGCTCCTCATCTTCAATAGTAAAGTGGGCACAATCGAAACCATTTATTTGCATTCCTACTGATGACCGTAATCTTACTTTTGTAACAAATTTTGGAGCATCGTAATACACTGTCATAATTAAATATAAAAGTAATTCTCCGTAATCGCCTTTTTTATCTTTTCTAGCCTGTGATATTCTTGCCCATGCTGTTCGGTTAATTTCTATAGACTCTAAATCTTTGAATTCTTGTTCTGTTAATGCAAAATAGGGTACAGAATCCCTAATAAGCCCAACTAAATCTTTTTGTCTGTAAACTTTAGAAGTATAATCTAAATGGAAAGTATTTTTAGAATATTTGCCTATCGAAAAATTTTCTGACATAAAAATCAAATTTTTCGTATAAGCTTTGAGTGAATCTGTTTTCATGATTTTAGTTTTCCACTAAATTATAAATAATTCGTTAGATATTGAATTTGAAATAGCAACAAACAAATATATTCACAATCCACAAAAAAAGATTACGGCTTCCCGTAATCTCTTAATTTACATCAATATCTCCCTAAAAACCCTCTCCATTTCAACCTTGTTTGTATTTCCATCTTTCAAACTCTTCGCTTTTTCTTCATTATCTTTCACCATTTCCTCCAAAAATCCAAAAAGTTCCCAGTCATTTGCATGATAATAAGATTCTCCTTTTGTGGCTTTTAAGGCAACAAGATTTTCTATTTTGGTTCTCGTAAAATCATCCACTAAAACCAGCAATTCACTGAACAAAACTGGCGGTACCGTTCCTTTTTCTAATATCCATTTTCCTGTCAGAGCTGTTCGAAGGCAGTAGAAATAAGATTTCAGTTTTACTTCGTCGGTTCTGCAGGCTTCCAGATATTTCTTGCTCATGCTCAGATAATGGTAAGAAACCGCTATCGGCGAAAAAGCAGAATCTGCTAAAGGTTTAAATAAGTCGTAAAATTTTTCATTTTTTACATAAACGATAGGAGAGTAGAACCAACTCAATAAAGCTGCATTCGATTTTAATAAGAGATGAAAAGTCTTTCTCAAATCCCATCCGGAACCGTCGAGGTCGTCTTCGGTCATAAATTCTATCGTTTCGTCTTTATCCCACGGTGAAAGATACCAATCTTTTTCGTGTCGGTATATAAAGCGTATGTCATAATCGCTGTCGGGAGAAGCAAAACCCCAGGCTCGGCTTCCTGATTCTACGGCAAGAAGTATTTCTATGTTTCTTGTTGCCTCTATTTCTTTTAATTTATCTAGTATTTTTGGTGTCATTTTTTGTTTGTTTTAAACGCAAAGGCGCAAAGGTTTTAAATTAGTTATGTTTTTTAAGGCGCAAGACACTTCGACAAGCTCAGTGTGACAGTGTGTATTTCAAAAGTCTACACTAAGTTGAAAGTTGTAATTTTAATGGAGATAAAATCCTTGCGCCTTAAAAAGTATATTTGTTAAAGAAATTGCGCCTTTGCGTTTATCCAACAACAAACTATGCTTTTCTAAACTTCTTCTTTTTCTTCCATGGCGCATTTTTCTGCACATCACCCGCCATAATACATCCGTAAGGCATCACTTCATCCAAGACTTCACACAATCCGTATTCTTCAATCTGCGCTCTTACATTTTTGGCACTTTTATACGCGGTCGGAAGTTCGGAAATATCAATATCATTGGTGAAGAATCTAATATCCAAACCTTTTGTTTCTTCTTCAAAAACTTCTTCAATGGTTTTATGAGCCAGAGATTTTTTATGAAAAGTTCTGCTGAAATTTCTTCCTGCGCCGTGTGGTGCAAAACCTAAATTTCTCTCATTCGTTGTTCCCTGAACAATCAATACAGGTTCTGCCATATTCAACGGAATCAATCTTGGGCCTGTAATATCCGGCAAAAATTTATCGTCCAGCGGAGTTGCTCCTTTCGCATGGTAGAATAAATCTCCATCTCTGAATACAAAATTATGTTCGTTCCAATATCTGTTTTGCTTTTCGATATTTAGCTTTTCTAACGTTGCGTTATGAATAGATTCATGGTTTTCTTTCGTCCAGTTTCTTATCAATTGCAAAGCTTCCCAATATGATTTTCCTTCTTCTGTTTCAAACGGAATCCATGCATTTTCTTTTAAAGTTTCTGGCGAAATTTCCTGTCTGAATCTATTTGCGACTTTCATTCCTTTATCGTACAACATTGCTCCGGGAGCTCTTGATCCGTGATGAGTGACCAACATTGTATGTCCTGTATTTTTAGAAATTCCGACAAATAAGAAATGGTTTCCATCACCTTGAGTTCCCATATGAGAACGGGCGATGCTGATTAACTTTTCGTCATTTAAGAAGTAGTTTTCTCTGAAAGCATCCATCAATTCCTGAGACATTTCCATTTGCTCACCTCTGGGTCTTCCTCCGTATCCGAAATGGGTGATTGAGTGGGCTGCATCCAAAACTTCTTTAGGTTCAACTTTCCCAAAATCTGTCAACATGACGGAACAACAAATATCTGCGCTATGAAATCCCGGATGAATCGCATTTTTTGCGACTACAACTCCGCCCACCGGAATATATCCTTCAGGTCCGGTCGGACAAGCATCGGGCATAATGGCGCCGTCAATCAACGTTGGCGTTTTCATCAAAACTTTCATTGTGTTGATTACTTTTTCTACGTTATCAACTTCATTTTCGTGTTCCGCTCTGATGTTGATGATGAAATCTTTCGCTTCAGCATGCAACGGAATTGGTTCCGGAGATTTGAATTGCTCCAAATATTCAGAGATTTGGCTTTCATCCAATTGATTTTCGTTGATATATTCTAATGCTCCTGCAAACCATTTTCCCGGTCTGTATCCTAAAGCGATCAATTCATTTCCTGTAATTGTATTCATATTCTTGTTTTTTTTATTTTGGCAGCTTAACCGCTTTCCGCTTCCGCTTGTCACTCTGAGCTTGTCGAAGAGTCCATTCAGGTACGGGCTGCGAAAGATTAGACTTTTATTGCTGCTTTGTCATTTTGTTGATGCAAAGTAAAAGCACAAGTGTGCAATCTTTTTGCGCAGATCAATTTATTTTAATTATTTTTGAGAAATTTAATTGTAAATCTGGAGTCAGAAATAATTTGTTTCTAAGAAAAGCCACTGGGTGGCTAACTGATAATAGAAAAACAAAGATAATGATGTCTTAAGCTCCGTGGGAGCGATCTGTAAAAATCTATCGATAGAAAAAGATAGCGTTCCTACGGAATGCCCAATGGTGTCCTTTTAAATTTTCTACACAGATATTGCTCCGATGGAGCAGGTTTTATGATTAAAAATTAGCTTATCCAGAAATATTGAAAATAAAAAATATGTTATTCGAACAATTAGAAAAATCAGCGGAGGAAATTCAATTTAAAGATGTTATTGCATTCATCGACGAACATTACGACTTTACTCCCACAAAATTTACCAATGGAAATACGGTAAATGAAGCAGATCAAAACAATGGTTCTTGCAAAGTTTTCAGTTTTGCAAAATTAAATGACCTATCAAAAGAAGAAACATTAAATCTTTTCGGAGAATTTTACAGAAAAGACGTTTTGCAAAATCCTGAAGGAACAGATCATCAGAATATCAGAAACTTTATGGAATTCGGCTGGGATGGGATTTCTTTTGACGGAAAGGCTTTGGTGAGAAAATAGATTTGTTTATTCATATAGTTTGTCATTCCGCAGGAATCTCTGCAAAATTTTTATAAGTAGTTGCTTAGATTCCTACGGAATGACAAATTGGATGTTTATTTTAAACCACCCCGTCAAAAGTTCTGCGAACTTTCGCCACCCCTCCAAAGGAGGGGAATTCATCCTGCTTAGTTTTAATCTAAACCTCAACCTAATATATGTCATCCAACAAAAACGCTCTGATTCGCTATAAAACTTTAGATAAATGCCTTAAAAACAAGTATCGAAAATACACTTTGGAAAATTTGATTGACGAATGTTCTGAAGCATTATTTGAATTTGAAGGGAAAGAATCTTTTGTAAGCAAAAGAACAGTGCAGCTCGATCTTCAAAATATGCGAAGCGAAAAGTTTGGCTATGAAGCGCCGATTGAGGTTTATGAAAGAAAATATTACCGTTACAGCGATCCCGATTACAGCATTCACAATATTTCGGTGAATGAAAATGATCTGAAAGCGATGAATAATGCGATACAGATTTTAAAGCAGTTCAAAGATTTTTCGATGTTTAAAGACATGAATGGCGTGATTCAAAAGCTGGAAGATTCTATCCATTCGACCAGCCAAAAATCGATTATTCATTTAGATAAAAATGAACAACTGAAAGGTTTGGAGCACATCGATGTTTTGTATGAAAATATTTTAAATAAAAAGGTTTTAAAGATTTGTTATAAAAGTTTTAAGGCAAGAGAGGAGAATTTTATGACGGTTCATCCTCAATTGCTGAAAGAATACAACAACCGCTGGTTTTTGATTTGTTGGCATAAAAAAGCGATTTACAATTTGGCTTTAGACCGAATAATATCCATTGAAACAGATGATGATACGGAATACATCGACAAAGATTTTGATGCAGACCGCTATTTTGGCGAAGTGATCGGAGCAACCGTTTCTGAAACACAGCGACCTCAAAATGTTGTGTTTATAGTCAATTCACAACATGCACCTTATGTAAAAACGAAGCCCTTTCATCATTCCCAGGAAATTATTGAAGAAGATGAAAACGGAACGACTTTTAAAATTTGCGTACAGCTCAATTTTGAACTGGAGCGCATGATTTTGGGAATGGGAGAGTTTCTAACGGTTTTAGCTCCGAGAAAACTGAAACAGAGAATTGCTAAAAGTATTAAAACTGCTCATTCAAATTATCAGGCTCAAAATACGACGGCTGAAGAATTGTAAATTTAGAAATAGAAATTGGCTTGAAACTTGTAATTGTTTCCGAAAATAAATTATTATGAAATCCAGAATATTAAAAGCCGTTGTGGCACTTGTTGTGCCAATTGTTATAGAATTTATCATCAAGAAAGTTACCGAGAAGCTCGATAAAAACAAAGACGTGAAAGATGTAAAATCTATTCCTTCGCCTCATTAAAATCATAAAACCTTCCTAATTGGGAGGTTTTTATTTTTCAATCCATTCTCTGAAATCTGCTGTCTGACTTTGACTTGTGATAAGTGGATTTCCCCAACCTTTCATCTCTAAAGCTAAAGCATTTTTCGAGTATCGCTCCAATTTTATAATACTTTTTTTATTGACAAGTTCGCTCCGATTGATCTTGAAAAATCCGTTTGGATTCAACTGCGATTCTATTTCTTTAAGCACGGTTTGATTGAGTAAATGTTTTTTGCCGGAATCATCAAACGCAAAAATAACTCCTTCTTCAGCTTTAAAAAATGTAATACGCTCAGTTTCTAAAAAATAAATCCCTTTATTGCTGATTACACTGAATCGCTCTTTGAAACTTTTGGGCTGAATTTCTTTTTGAATCTGGCTGATTTTTAATAAAATTTCATCGGAAGCATGAGACTTATTTAACACTAAAAATTTATTCCATGCTTTTTGAAAACGTTCTAAAGTAAATGGTTTTAGAAGATATTCAATTCCATTTGTCTCAAAAGCATTCATCCAAAATTTATCATAAGCCGTCGTAAAAATAATCGGACAGGAAATTTTCACCTGATCATAAATTTCAAACGCATTTCCGTCTAATAATTCGATATCCGAAATAATAAGATCAATAGATTTTTCTGTTTTTAAAAAATCTATAGCCTGTTCCACGTTATCAATTTCTGCTGTGATTTCGGTAGTTTCTTTTAACTCACTAATAAATCTGATGAGTTTTTTTCTTGCCGGAATTTCATCTTCAATAATGACTATTTTTATCATGCTTCTGGAATTATAGGTAAGGTTACGGAAAATTGATCGCTGGTATTTTGAATTTTTATCTGACTTTCGGTCAATAAAAAATACTGTTCGTTGAGGTTTTTCAATGCTTTTCCTGATGGAGTTTTGGTATTTCTCTTTTGAATAATATTATTTGAAACCGTAAGATCTTCATTAATGTTGATGTTGATAAAAATAGGTTTTGTTTCTGTTCCGAAATTATGCTGAATGGCATTTTCTAATAATAACTGAAGACTTAACGGAACAATAAAACCTTGCGATTGACTATTTTTTATTTCCAATTGATAAGATTTTCCGTATTTGTGCTGAATGAGTTTGAAATACTTTTTAACGAAAACTAATTCTTCATCAATTTCTACTAATTTTCTATCTGAAACCTGCAAAACATAGCGGTAAATATCTGCAAATTCATTAAGGAAATCTGAGGCTTGTGTCTTGTCTTCTTCAATAAGCTGGTCGAGAATATTGAGATTATTAAATAAAAAATGGGGGTTGAGCTGGTTTTTAAGCTGATTGATCTTGGTCTCGGAAAGCATTTCATTAAAAGCTGCAATCTGTTTCTGGTTTTTCTGATTTTTTTGGTAATAATAAAAAGCAAGAAAAAAACTTCCGTAAATAAAAGCATTCAAAAAATCTGAAATAACATTGTTGAGAAATGTTTGCGAATTAAAGTTCCTTTCAAAAGTATCAAAAATAAAAGCGATAATAAGTTTAAAAATTTTAAGTATCACCAAATACAGAAGAAGGGAAGTTCCAAAAATTTTAAAAATTTCTTTAAAATTGAAGTTGTCTGATTTTTGCCAATAGATCATCAGGAAACGCATAATCAGAAATAGAATACCGGCATTTACAAAATATAAAACAGGAGCTTCCGGTGTGAAAGTATACCAGTTGATCTCTCTTTCTGTCTGAAAACGGATTTCTATGGTTTGCACATAAGAAAAAAGAAAAATAAAGAGTAAAAAGTATTTGTTCTGCTGTATTTCGTTTAAAATTTTCTTCATGGTTTTTGTTACAACAAAATAGTTCTATAAAAATACAGAACTATTTATAAATTTTATAATTGAAAATGTGTTTACGGTTATTTTGAAGATTCTTCGGGAAATGAAGCGGTAATATTTCCTTTGTCATCATAAAAATTGAGCTTTGCTTTGTTTTCTTTATCTACATAAAACATGGCTTTAGGCAATCCTTTTGCATCAAAAAGAAACAAGCCATCTCTTTGTCCGCGAGATTTTCCGAGCATAATTCTTGGCGTTCCTTGTCCGAAATTTTTAATTCTCTGAGATTCATTTTTAGGACGATCGTTGAATGTAAGACTACTTCCCACAAACCTTTCATTACCTTTCTGATAATCTTCCGATAGCAACTGCATGATTTGGTCGCCGTCATATTGATCATGCGTGAATGAAAGTCCTGAAGAGTGACCGTCTGCATTTTTCTTACCGTCATAGATAAAGCCACCACATTCAAGGCCTTCTTCATTGAAAAATAACATTCCGGAACGTTTTTTACGCTTTTCGTTGGTGTAAACACCGTTGATTTTTATTTTTCCGTTTGGAAAACGATCTACATTGGTAATTACCATTTTAACAGTACCATCTTTTTCAACGATATTAATTCTTTCCACATCGATTTCTGAAAACTTTTGATCTCCATTACTTTTAAAAGCTGAATTGACTAAAAAGAAAATCGCAATGGCCATCGAAAAGGCAAAAGCTCTTAAAAATACAAGTTCTCTATTGATACTTTTTTCTGTCATAATTGTTGATTTTATGGCGTAAAAGTATCATGAATATGGGGGGTGAATCAACAACTATTTTTTGAACGAAGGAAATAAAGCGATGAACTAAGAATCATATAATATGAGTGAATTTTTAGCTTAATTAAATAAAATCATAAATGCCGTTCTTCCAGCCCAAAACTTTTGACGAATCTGCATTCAGCCAGTTTTTAAGAACCGTTGCGTAGACTTTTCGGAAATCTTCGGTGTATATTAAATCGCCTTCATTTAGATTTTGCAAATCGGGAAGGGCATTCAGAATTCCTTTCTTTTTTAATCCTCCGCTGATAAAAAACATTTGATTGGCCGTTCCGTGATCGGTTCCTTTGCTTGCATTTTGGGCAACACGTCTTCCGAATTCTGAAAAAGTCATGAGTAAAATGTCATTAAACAATCCATTCGATTTCATGTCGGCAACAAACGATTTTACGGCATCATTGATCTCTCCAAACAGCTTTTGCTGTCTTTCATTTTGATTGACGTGCGTATCAAAACTTCCGATAGAAAGATAATAAACCTGTGTATTAATATCAGATTTAATCAATGAAGCCACCGTTTTAAAGTCTTTTCCGAGTTTAGAATTCGGATATTCCTGAGTCGATTTTTTTGCTTTACTTTTCTCGAAAATATAATCAGCATTATTGATCGTAGAGCCTAAAGTTTTGTATAAATAAGAAACCGTTTCATCATCATGATGATGGTCGTTATTGTACAATGATTTGAAATATTTTTCCTGACTGGTTTGATACAGCTTTTTTGGATCTTTAAAGGCAAAAGCTTTGTTGTTTTCTCCTTTTAAAGCCAGACTCAGCATGTCATCAACTTCCAAAGCCTGCGTTGGGTGTTCACATTTATAACATTCTTCATCCAAAAATCTTCCGAGCCATCCTGTTTCCAGAAACTCATCACTTTTACTTGCAGAATGCCAAATATCCATGCTTCTGAAATGCGATTTATCAGGATTCGGATAACCCACATTATTCATCAGAGAGAGTTCGCCGCTGTCAAATAATTCTTTAAAATAGGACAATGCAGGATTGATTCCTGTTTCATCATTTAAAGCTAAAGAATTTGTAACTGCAATTGAGTTTCTTTCTTTAAAATAAATATCGTTTTTTGTAGGAATAATCGTGTTTAAACCGTCATTTCCACCTGTGAATTGTAAAACGATCAATATTTTTTGACTTGGATTCAAAGCGTTATCTAAAGTCATTGACTGCAAAAAATTCGGAACCAATAAGGAAGCCGTTGCCAATGAACTGATCTTTAAAAATTCTCTTCTTTTGATTAACATAAGGTTAGGTTTTAGGTTGGGGATTTTAGGTGGCAGTCTATGAAGATTATTAGATTTAACTAAAACCTAAAACCTGCAAACTGTAACCTTTAAATTACATTAACTGATATTCCGGGGTGGACATCAGATTTATCACATTCATTTTAAGACTCTTATCCGAAAACTGATTAACAATATTCATATCCAATGATTCTGAATTCACAATTAGATAATCTTCTGCTTTTTTCTGCGCTAAAGCCTGGTCAACTTTCGTCCAGTCGATAATTATATTGGGGTTTTTAAAGCTTTTATTTAAAGCTTCACGAGATTTCATTCCCATATCCATATCGTCATCTTCCCTTGCAGAATATTCCATAGGACGCAAACCCGACCAGATTTGGGGGATCTGAAGTCTTAACATTAAAGTAGAGCTGTCGATCCATGATTTTCCATTAGGCCAACCGGCAACATTGGGTGGATAAAGTAGCATTTGACCTAAAAGTTTTTGGTACACTGTAATGTTTTCAGGATTTTGAATATTCATCGGGAGGATTCTCATCATACCGACAAATAATTCTGTGGGAGATTTTATACGGTTGCCAATATTTTTTTTGTCATAGAACCATGAACTTGAAAAGATTTCAAACATCAGTTTTTTGATGTCATATCCAGATTGATAAAAGCTCTGGCTTAGGTTTTCAATTCTATTGGAATCGGGTTTTTCATTGACGAAAAACGTATAGATTTTTTTAGTTATAAATTCTGCAGTAGATTTCTGTTCCAAAATAATATTTAAAATATCATCACCGGTAAAGTTTCCGGTTTTTCCAAGAAAAGTTTTTGTACCGGTATCGTGAAGCTTTTTTCTTTCATTAAAATTTCCTTCTTTATCATAACCCCATCCTGTAAAAGCTCTTGCGGCTTCCCGGATATCTTTTTCGGTATAATTTCCACGCCCCATTGTGAATAGTTCCATCACTTCACGGGCAAAATTTTCATTGGGATGATCTTTTTTATTCTGTTGATTGTTCAAAAAACTGAGCATTGCGGGTGAACGGCTCACTTCAAACAATAGATCTTTGAAATTTCCCAAAGATTTTTCCCTAATTATATTAAGTAACTGCTGATTGAACTTTGGATTATTGATTCTCGTCGCAAAATGTCCGTGCCAGAAAAAAGCCATTTTTTCACGTAGCTGCTCTTTGCTGGAGGTCATTTTTTTTAAAAAATTAAGATTCAGTTCGTTATTTTGCTTTTGATTAACTCTTTGAATTTCTCTTTTCTGTTCGGCTGTAGCCTTTGGATCGTTATATTCAATCGGTCGAATGTCGGGAGTTTGATATACAATAGGAGAGAAGCTTTCTTCATTGAAAACTTCCTTCAAAATTGTCTTGATGTTTTTGTTTTTCAGGTCATCTACCTGCTCAATTCCCGGTCCGAAACCTGCACGCCAAAGAAGATGTTTGTTATTGATAAGTGAAGCAGCCATAATCCTGATTTTATTTTTTTTGATGATTAAATAAAGATGAGGTTAAACTGTATAAACAAATATTAATGTCTATTTATTGTTTGCCTATATGTAAAGTTAAACAACTATTTAAATATTTTAAATTTTAATGATTTGATTTTCATTGTGTATGGGATGTTGCGGGCTTTAGGATGAGGAAGTGTGAATTATTTTGGCATGATTTTTACATCTCTCCTTTTTAGTAAAATTTAAAAATCAGAGTTATGAAAATGTTTAAGCAAACCATTTTGGCAGCTGGAATTTTAACAGCCGGTTTAGTAAGTGCGCAAAGTGCTCAGATGAATAATATGATCAAAGTAGGAGCAACTGCAGGTATTGCTGTTCCTTCAGATAACGTGTCTGCGGCAGTGGGCGTAGATGTAGCATATCAAAATCTTATCACTCCAGGTTTTGGATTAGGTATTGCAACAGGGTATACCCATTATTTCGGAAAAGATAACAGCGGATATAATAATAATGATGTTGGAGTTGTTCCTGTAGCAGCACTTTTCAGAGTGTATCCAAAGCAAACCGGATTTTATTTCGGAGCCGATTTAGGATACGGATTTTTGGTAGGTGATGATAAAGTAGCAACCAATTCAACAGTAAACAGACCAGACGGTGGTTTCTATCTTAAACCTGAAATCGGGTACCACAACAGAGACTGGAATTTCTATGTACAATACCAAAAAGTATTTGCAGGCAGCAACGGAGATATCGCATCACCAGCTTCTCAGGACTATAATGTGGGAAGCATCGGAGTAGGATTTTCTTACAATATTGCTTTAGGGAAATAATCAGACAGAATATAATTAGTTATTAGCCAAACCTTTTCGAGTTTTTGAAAAGGTTTTCTGTTCCAATACACGAAATACCAAAACAATTATTATATTTGATAAAATTTGCGATTATGAACTTGAATCCAAAATTTCCTCTCTATTTACCAGGGGTTAAGAACACCAATAATGATAATGTTTCTATTATCGGAGCCAACTTGAGAGAAGATGTGACTAGTATTGCATATTACACTTCAGGAAATTCCGGGATAGAACTTAAATTTAAAAATAATTATCCTACCAAAGAATATGCATCTTTTACTGATGTGCTTTCAAAGTTTATGCAGGATTCTCAGCTGGAAAATGTACAACGCCTTGGGATCTCGGTTCCGGGACCTGTACTTGACGGTAAAAGTCATCCGGCACGTTTAAACTGGAGCTTAGATGTAGAAGAGTATCAAAGCAAATTTGGTTTTGAAAAAGTCGACATGCTGAATGACCAGGAAGCCGCTGCTTATGGAATTGCTCTTTTGGATGATTCTGAATTGGATGCAATCTATACAAACGGTCAACGTGAAAAAGGAAATGTTGCTATTCTGGCACCAGGAAATGGTTTGGGAGAAGCAGGATATTTCTTTGACGGAAAATACCTAAGACCTTTTGCAACGGAAGGAGGACATTCAGAATTCTCACCGAGAACGAATGTTGAAGTAGAATTTTATCAGTTTTTAAATAATATCTATGGAATTGTAAGCTGGGAAAATGTGCTTTCTAAAACAGGTTTGTTTAACATCTACCGATTTTTGAGAGATGTAAAAAGACATCCTGAGCCTGAATGGCTTTCAGAACGCTTAGCCCATGGAAACTTTACTGAAGAAATTTATAAAGCATCCATGAATGAAGATGCGTTGATCTGCAGAATTGCTTTAGACACCTTCATCGAATTTTTGGCAAGAGAAGCAAACAACCTTACTTTAAAGCTTAAAGCTACGGGAGGTTTATTGATTGCAGGAGATATCCCACAAATCATCAGAGAATATATTGACAAAGATAAATTCTACGAGAAATTCAAGATCAGTGACAAGATGGAAGATATGTTGAAGAATATTCCTATCCATTTGGTGAATACAGACAGTACAAGTATCAATGGTGCGGCACTTTACACCGCCTACTTTACAGAATAAACATAAGCTCCGAATAAATTCGGAGTTTTTTTATGCCTGATTTTATTCATATCGAAACAGCTTTTTTATTGATGTACATCAAGATGGATTATTAAATAAGATAATTACATTTGCAGCATTAAAAAAACTATTTAAAAATTTACAATGAAAAAAATATTCATATTAGCAGTTTTGGCTAGTGGATTAGCTTTCGGGCAGGCAAAAAAAGTAGTAAGCTCTGATGTTCACTGGTGGGGATACAAAGTTGCTAAATCTCAGGCAAGTTCTCACGACGGTACTATTACTGTAAAATCAGGAAGTATCGTAATGAAAGGTAATGAGATTGCTGGCGGCTCTTTCGTTTTGGATATGAATTCTATCAACGCAACTGATGTTTCAGGAGAAACGCAGGGGAAATTGAATGGTCATCTTAAAAACGGAGATTTCTTTGAGGTTGAAAAATTCCCTACCGCTACATTCAAAATTACATCAGTAAAGAAAAACAGCGATAAAATGTACAATCGTACCATTAACGGTGATCTTACGGTAAAAGGTAAAACAAACCCCGTTTCTTTCCCTGCAAACGTTACGGTGAAAGGGGGAGTGGTAACTTTAACGTCAGGTAAGTTCTCTTTCGACAGACAAAAATTTGATGTCGCTTACAAATCTTCTATGAAAGATGTTTTTGTGAAAGATGAGATAGAAATGACCGTTAAGGTGAGTGCGAAATAATTTATTTAAAAAAATATTATTAAAAGTGTAGAAGTTCTACACTTTTTTTTATTTTTGTTGAATTGTAAATAAAATATAATGAAAAGATTACTATTGTTTGTTATGATGTGTGCAAGCATATCATTTGTTTTTGCTCAGAAAAAAGGAGATAAAGTTTCGAAAGTAATAACATCCGAGATTAAATGGTGGGGACATAAAGTGGTAAAAACTAAAGCTTCGTCTCACTACGGAAGTCTGAAACTGAAAAGCGGTAAATTTAATTTCGATAAAACGGTTTTGGTAGACGGTGAGTTTGTAATCGATATGAGAAGTCTTATGGTTGCAGATGTTTCTGGTGATGATCAGGTAAAACTGACTAACGAATTGAAAGGAACCAATTTCTTCGAAGTTAAAAAATTTCCTACTGCTAAATTTCATTTAAAGAAAATCATCCCGCTTGCAAACAGCGAGTACAATTCTACCATTGTAGGTGATATCACGATCAAGAATATCAGAAAAACAATTTCTTTCCCTGCAAACGCCCATATTACGCAGTTTACAGTAGAAATTGAGTCTTCAAAATTCTCTTTAAACAGAAAAGATTTCAGAATTTTCTATCAGAATTCTTTGAAAGATTATTTCATCAAAGACGAAATGGATATTCAGTTTAAGGTTTCTACTCAAAAAGTTGATAACGAAAGACCTTTGTAAGGTTAAAATTATTATAAATTAAAAAGGACTGCTGTAAATAAGCGGTCCTTTTTTTATTTTAGCATGATGAAAATCTACGTAATAAGCGGTCTTGGTGCAGATTTTAAAGTTTTGGAACGTTTGCAGTTTCCAAAAGAGCATGACGTTGTATTTATTGATTGGCTGATTCCCGAGAATAATGAATCTTTTGGTTCTTATATCGAAAGAATGGCTGAAAAGATTGATGATTCGGAACCGTTTTATCTTTTGGGATATTCTTTTGGTGGTATTATAGTTCAGGAAATTGATAAAATAAAACCCGCTCAAAAAGTTGTTATTCTTGGAAGTATAAAATCTGACAAAGAAAAATCAAGGTTAATCAGGATGGGAGAATTTACAAGAATCCCGAAGTATCTTCCTGTGGGTTTCTTTAGTGACCGTACTTCTCAGCTTTACGCTA
>Ga0308163_10001179_pt1 | contig 31144 bp, 33 predicted proteins | sample PhyTR1_FD_201037 | JGI IMG/M metagenome (GOLD analysis project Ga0308163, IMG submission 201037) | Phyllosphere microbial communities from UC Gill Tract Community Farm, Albany, California, United States - DLSLT.R1 | ecosystem: Host-associated > Plants > Phyllosphere > Unclassified | place: USA... | reverse complement strand
GCAGGAACCCGCTCGGGCCGAACGCCTCGCCGGGGACCGCCGCGACCTCCGCCTTCTCGAGCAGCACGTCCGCCACCTCGAGCGAGGTGGTCGGCGTGACGCCGTCGATGTCGCGGCCGAAGAGGCCCGTCACGTCGGGGTAGACGTAGAACGCGCCCTGGGGCGTGGGCGTGACGAAGCCGGGGATCGCGTCGAGCTCGGCGACGATGGTGCGGCGGCGGCGGTCGAAGGCCTCGCGCATCCGGTCGACGGTGTCCCGCGGTCCGCGGAGCGCCGCGATGGCCGCGCGCTGCGAGACGTTCGAGACGTTGGAGGAGAGGTGCGACTGCAGGTTGCCCGCGGCCTTGATGGCGTCGGCCGGGCCGACCATCCACCCGACGCGCCAGCCGGTCATCGCGTACGTCTTGGCGACGCCGTTGACGAGGATCGTGCGGTCGGCCAGCGCCGGCACCACGTCGACGATGCTCGCGGCCTCGGCCCCGTCGTAGACCAGGTCCTGGTAGATCTCGTCGCTGATGACCCAGAGGCCCTTCGACTCCGCCCACTCGCCGATCTCGCGGGTCTGCTCCCGCGAGTAGACGGCGCCCGTGGGGTTCGAGGGCGAGACGAACAGCAGCACCTTGGTGCGCGGCGTCCACGCGGCCTCGAGCTGCTCGACGGTGACGAGGTAGCCCTGGTCGGCGCCCGCGAAGACGTCGACGGGCACGCCGCCCGCCAGGCGGATGGCCTCGGGGTAGGTGGTCCAGTACGGCGTGGGCACGAGGACCTCGTCGCCCTGGTCGAGCAGCGTCTGGAAGGCCTGGTAGACGGCCTGCTTGCCGCCGTTGGTGACGATGATGCGGTCGATGCCCACGTCGAGGCCCGACGACGTGCGCGTCTTCTCGGCGATGGCCTCGCGGAGGTCGGGGAGCCCGGCCGCGGCGGTGTAGCGGTGGTTGCGGGGATCCCGCGCGGCCTCGACCGCGGCCTCGACCACGTAGTCGGGCGTCGGGAAGTCGGGCTCGCCCGCCGCGAAGCTGATGACGGGGCGTCCGGCGGCCTGCAGGGCCTTGGCCTTGCCGTCGACCTTGAGGGTCGCGGACTCGGCGATGGATCCGATGCGGGTGGAGACGCGGCTGAGGGGGACGGTGCTCTGCGGTTCGGCCATGCCCATGAGCATAGGGACCGGGCGTGGGCGCCACGCGGGTGCCGCGGTCGCCGGACGACCGCCCGGACAGGTCGGGCGCGGATGCTGGTACACTCGTCCGGGTCGGTATCTCCGCCATGCTCTTCCGCGCCCTCTTCCGTCCGTGCTCGCACGGTCACGAGGCGCAGGGGCAGGCGGGTGTCGACGCAGAGGGTGGTGGCTCAATTGGTAGAGCAGCGGTCTCCAAAACCGCAGGTTGCAGGTTCGAGTCCTGTCCGCCCTGCTAGATGGAACGGGTCCCCGGGCGCGTGACATCGCGGCTCATCCGAACTCCGGGTCGAGCCGAGCAATGCAGGAAGGGACCCACGCGTGGCGCGGAAGATCGTCGACGAGCCGAGCGAGGAGATCGTCGCGCAGGCTCGCGAGCAGCGGGATGCGCGACGCAACCCCTTCGCCCGGCTGGTGCTCTTCATCAAGCAGGTCGTGCAGGAGCTCAAGAAGGTGGTCACCCCCACCCGCAAGGAGCTGCTCACGTTCACGGGAGTGGTCCTGGCCTTCGTCATCGTGATGATGGTGATCGTCTCCCTCCTCGACCAGCTGTTCGGGTACCTCGCCATCGTGGTGTTCGGCAACGGCGCCTAGCCCGGGACCGCCCGGGAGGGCGGCGAGGCACGGGACGCACGCGGACAAGCGGGCGGATCGAGCCCCTGAGCGCGAGGGCACGACGGCGGCCGGGATCCCCACGGGTCCCGCATCCGCGCGGCCCGGCGCGGCACCAGCACGGCACGGAACGGCAACGCACGACGAAGAACGAGGGAAGTAGATCCATTGGCTGAGAGCAAGCGCGACGACGTCGACCTCGCCCCCGCGGCGGAGCAGTCCTCCGAGGTGGACGAGGCCCAGGAGGGTTCCGTCACCACCGCATCCGAGGGCAGCTCGGACGCGGCCGAGCACACCGCCCTGCACGTCGAGGGCGACTCGGTCGAGACCGACCTGACGGCGGCGCTCGACGCGATGGAGTCGGTCGACGACCCCGAGGCCGACGCGATCGTGGAGGACGCGCTCGACGTGGACTCCGCCGACGAGGCCGAGGCCGCCGTCGAGGCGACCGACGACGAGGCCGAGGAGGAGGCAGCCGAGGAGGCGCTCGAGCCGGCCGACGTCACGCCCGCCACCGCCGAGGACATCGCGGAGGCCGAGGCCGACCTGGTCCCCGACGAGGACGCCCCCGCCGAGGAGGAGTCGGAGGTCGACCCCTACGAGGACTTCCGCAAGGAGCTCCGCTCCAAGCCGGGCAAGTGGTACGTCATCCACTCCTACGCGGGCTTCGAGCGCCGCGTGAAGAGCAACATCGAGAACCGCATGGTGTCGCTCAACATGGAGGACGACATCTACCAGATCGAGGTCCCGATGGAGGACGTCGTCGAGATCAAGAACGGCCAGCGCAAGATGGTCAACCGCGTGCGCATCCCGGGCTACGTGCTCGTGCGCATGAGCCTCAACGAGGACAGCTGGTCGGTCGTCCGCCACACCCCCGGCGTCACGGGCTTCGTGGGCAACGCCCACAACCCCACGCCGCTGCGGTTCGAGGAGGCCTTCTCCATGCTGAAGAGCCTCGTGGAGATCAAGGAGGTGGCGCAGGTCAAGGGCCAGCCCACCAAGGGCGGCCAGGCGCAGCGCGTCGTCGCCGCCGAGGTCGACTTCGAGATCGGCGAGACCATCACGATCAAGGAGGGCTCGTTCGCGGGCCTCCCCGGCTCCATCAGCGAGATCAAGCCCGAGAGCGGCAAGCTCACGGTGCTCGTCTCCCTGTTCGAGCGCGAGACCCCGGTCGAGCTCAGCTTCGACCAGGTCACCAAGCTCTAGGCGGTCGGGCCGCGCGGCCCGCTCGATCTAGCAATCAAGAAGAAGGAAGAGAAATGGCACCGAAGAAGAAGGTCACGGGTCTGATCAAGCTGCAGATCAAGGCCGGCGCCGCCAACCCCGCACCGCCCATCGGGCCGGCGCTGGGACAGCACGGCGTCAACATCATGGAGTTCTGCAAGGCGTACAACGCCCAGACCGAGGCTCAGCGCGGGAACGTCATCCCCGTCGAGATCACCGTCTACGAGGACCGGACGTTCACGTTCATCCTGAAGACGCCCCCGGCCGCGGAGCTCATCAAGAAGGCCGCCGGAGTCGCCAAGGGCTCGGGCACGCCGCACACGGTCAAGGTCGCGAAGCTCACGATGGACCAGGTCCGCGAGATCGCCGAGCAGAAGCAGGCCGACCTCAACGCCAACGACATCGACGCCGCGGCGAAGATCATCGCCGGCACCGCCCGCTCCATGGGCATCACGGTCGAGGCCTAGCCTCCACCACCCCGCGGGTCCCGTCCGGGATCCGCTCCAGCATCACGCGGGAGAGCCGGCCAGGCTCACATCAACCGCACTCTCGAAACAGGAGACACGAATGGCGAAGTCAAAGGCCTACCGGGCCGCAGCCGAGAAGATCGACCCGACGAAGGCGTACTCCGCCTCCGAGGCCGTCGAGCTCGCGCGCGAGACCGGTTCCAGCAAGTTCGACAGCACCGTCGAGGTCGCGCTCAAGCTCGGCGTCGACCCCCGCAAGGCAGACCAGATGGTCCGCGGCACCGTCATCCTTCCCCACGGTACCGGCAAGACCGCCCGCGTCATCGTCTTCGCGACGGGCCCCGCGGCCGAGGCGGCCATCGCCGCCGGCGCCGACGAGGTCGGCGGCGACGAGCTCATCGAGAAGGTGGCGGGCGGCTACACGTCGTTCGACTCCGCCGTCTCGACGCCCGAGCTCATGGGCAAGGTCGGTCGTCTCGGCAAGGTGCTCGGCCCGCGTGGCCTCATGCCCAACCCGAAGACCGGCACGGTCACCCCGGACGTCGCGCGCGCGGTGTCCGACATCAAGGGCGGCAAGATCGAGTTCCGCGTCGACAAGCACGCGAACGTCCACTTCGTGGTCGGCAAGGCGAGCTTCTCGCCCGAGCAGCTCTCGGAGAACGTCGGCGCCGCGCTCGAGGAGATCGTCCGCCTCAAGCCGTCCTCCTCGAAGGGCCGCTACGTGCAGAAGGCCACGGTCTCCACGACCTTCGGCCCCGGCATCCCGGTGGACGTCAACTCCATCTAGCACCTCCGCGCGCGAGCGCACGCACGACCCGCAGCACAGGAAGGGCCCGCCTCGGCGGGCCCTTCCGTCGTCCTGGGGGCTCCCGTCGTCCCCGGGCCCGTGCGTCGTCCCCGGGCCCGTGCGTCGTCCACGGTGCTCCGCGCTGCCTAGGCTCGGGGGGTGAGCATCCCGGATCCCGCCGTCCCGTCCCTCCGCGTCGCGACCCCCGCGGACGCCGACGCCGTGGCCGCCCTCGCCGCCCGCACGTTCGCCCTCGCCTGCCCGCCGAGCACGACCGCGGAGGCGATCGCGGAGCACGTCCGCACGGTCCTCTCGCCTGCGCGCTTCGCCGCGCACCTGGCCAGCCCGGCGCACCGCGTGCTGCTCGCGGAGGTCGACGGCCGGGCGGTCGGCTACACGATGGTCGTGGCGGCGCCGCCCGCGGATCCCGACGTCGCGGGCGCGCTGCGGCTGCGTCCCGAGGTCGAGCTGAGCAAGGTCTACGTCGAGCGCGGATCCCACGGGGCCGGCGTCGCGCGCCCGCTCCTGGCCGAGACGCTGCGGGTCGCGCGGGATCTCGCGGGGGAGCGCGGCCGGGACGCCGACGCGGGAATCTGGCTCGGGGTCAACGAGCACAACGCCCGCGCGATCCGCTTCTACGGGAGCCGGGGCTTCCGCATCGTCGGCACGCGGTCGTTCCGGCTCGCGGACTCCGTGGAGACCGACCACGTGATGGAGCGGCCGCTTGTGGATCCGGTCTCCTGATCCGCCCGGGGATCAGCCGCCAGATCAGCCGCGGTATCAGCCGCGCGACACGTTCAGCACGACCTTGCCGCGCGCGTGCCCGCTCTCGACGTGGCGGTGCGCCTCGGCCGCGTCCGCCAGGTCGAAGACCTCGTCCACGTAGACCTTGATGTCGCCCGACTCGAGCAGCCGCGCGATGACCGCGAGTGTCTGCCCGTCGGGAGCGACCTCGTAGTGCGTGGCGCGGACGCCCACGGCGGCGGCGTCCTGCACGAGCGTCGGCCAGCCCTGCATCGGGGCGCTGACGATCAGGCCGCCGCGGCGCAGCACCGGGAGCGAGCGGGTGCCGGTGTCGTCCGTGCAGTTGCCGACCAGGTCGATGACCACGTCGACGTCGGCGAGCACGTCCTCGAAGCGCACCTGCGTGCGGTCGATGACCTCGTCGGCGCCGAGCTCCGCCAGCCAGTCGACGTTGCGGGGCGAGCCGGTCGCGATCACGCGGGCGCCGAAGTGCCGCGCGAACTGCACCGCGAAGTGGCCGACGCCGCCGGCCCCCGCGTGCACCAGCACGACCTGGCCCTCGTGGGCCTTGCCGATGTCGACGACCATGCCCCACGCGGAGAGCGCGCTGACGGGCGTCGCCGCGGCCTCCACATGGGACAGGCGCGCGGGCTTCCGGGCGAGGCTGACGCTGGGGACGGCGACGTAGGGGGCGTAGCTGCCGGGCATCCGCGGCGCCATGGCCAGGCCGAACACCTCGTCGCCCGGGTGCAGCGCGTGGTCCTCGTAGGGCGACTCGACGACGACGCCGCTGAAGTCGCGCCCGAGCACCGCGGGCAGGGCGCCGAGCGTCGGACCGCCCGGCTCGCCGGCGCGCAGCCGCAGGTCGACGGGGTTCACGCCCGCGGCGACGACCTTCACGAGCACCTCGGAGTCGAGCCGGTGCGGGATCGGCACGTCGGCCATGCGGAGCACGTCCGGCCCGCCCGTCTCGGCGACCACGGCGGCGCGCATCGTGGCGCCGTGCGGGGCGAGGGCGAGGGACGCGGCCGCGCGGTCCTCCTGGGCCCGGGCGGCGACGCCGGCTCTCGACTGGACGACCTGGCTCATCGTGCGACCCCTCCTCGTACGTGACGGTGCGGTGGATCCCACCGCGCCCCCGCATCACCAGTGAAGACGCCCGATGAGTCAGGCGTGTTTCCGCGGTGTTCCCCGGGCGAGAAGAATGCGCGGGCGGGATCGGGCCACGGCCCGTCCGGGGGCGGGTCAGGCCAGGCCGCGGGCTCCCGCCGGCGCGTTCGCCATGCGCACGATGAGCGCGATGAGGTCGTTCGCGCGCGCCACGAGCGCGGCGATCTCGGCCTCATCCCGGTCGATCCACTTCCACTTCGGGATGTCGTGCACGGGCACGAAGTCCACGTGCTGCTCCCAGACGATGAGCGAGCGCTCGGCGCCGAGCACGTACTGCTGCCACCAGATCTGCCGCAGGTAGTTGCGCGGGATGCTCCGCCACGGCTTCGCGGTGGTCTTGATCTCGGCGAGCTCGAGCCGGCCGTCCGCGCGGAGGCCCACGCCGTCGGGGGTCGCCAGGTGCCGACGCTGCCCCTCCGCGTGGAAGAGGTGGGCGCTCGGGACGATGCCGTGCTCCGCCTCGACCCAGCGGGCGATCTCGGGCTCGCGCTCGCGTCCGTGGTCGGTGTAGCGGTTGCCGCCGAAGCCGGATCCGTAGAGCTTCTCGAGCGCGACCGCCTGCAGCGAGGCGTCGGTCGCGAGGCGGGCCACGTCGGTCGCGGTGATGCCGAAGCTGCGCGCGCGGAGCCAGGCGACCCGGTCCGACGAGTGGGCGACGATGCGCGTGAGGTGCGGCGGGGGAGGAGGCGGCGCGGGTGCGGCGGGTGCCAGGTCGTCCTCCCACGGGAAGGCCAGCATCTCGTCCGTCACGGGCTCCAGGGTACGCCGCGGATCCGTCGCCCCGGGGACCTCGCGCGGGCGGATCCTGCTGCCCGGCGACGGGCTTGTCAACAGGCAATGCGTTTCCGACCAGGGCACGGAGGATCGTGCTAGAAAGGCGTCGTCCCACCCACCCACACCAGCACGGAGAGAGGAAACGGCATGACCCTGCTCATGGAAGGACCGGCCCGCACGGGAGCGTCGGCGCTCGCGGAGGAGCCCACGCGCGTCGAGGAGGTCGACGCCGCGCGCGCCGACGCGCTGCTCGCCGAGGCGTTCGGCTTCACCATCACGCACCGCGGGCGGGAGGCGGAGGTCGTGATGGCCGACGTCACCCTCTGCTGCAGCACGTGCTGCTCGTGCAGCAGCAAGCAGCAGCCTCGCTGACGCATCCGCCATGGACCCGTCGACGACCTACTCGGTGAGTCCCCGCTACGCCGTCGGGGAGGTGGAGGACACCCTCCACCTCCTCGGCGGTCGCGAGCTGGTCTCCCTGCAGCTGCCCTCCGGCGACGCCGTCTCCGCGGTGTCGCGGCTCCTCTCCCGACCCTTCACGCGCGCGGACGTCGACGAGGCGTTCGGCATGCACGCCCCGGTCGTGGCCGACCTCGTCGACGAGCTCGTCGTGCGCGACGTCGTCGTGGGCGCGCCCACGCGGCCCGCCGCCGACGCCGCGCCCGATCCCGTGGGCCGCCTCGACGACCCCGACCAGGCCGAGCTCGCGCACGTGCTCGACGAGGCGCGGCGCAACGGCGGCGACCGCACGGGCCTCGGCCGCCCCCGGGATCCGCGCACCCCCGCGCGGGTCGCCCTGGTCGGCGACGCCATCCCGACCCTGCTCGCCGCCCTGGCCGAGGCGCTGCCCTCGGCGGAGCTCACGGACGAGGCCGACGCCGACCTGGTCATCGCGGCCGGCAGCCGGCGGGTCCTCCGGGAGGTGGGCGCCCGGATGCACGCGGCCGGTCGCGACTGGCTCCCCATCCACCCGTTCGACGGCCGCTTCCAGCTCGTCGGCCCCGTGGTCGTGCCGGACGAGGGGCCGTGCCTCGAGTGCGTCGCCCTGCGCTGGGCCTCGACCACGCCGTTCGCCGCGGACCACGCGGCCGCGGCCGACGCGGTCGCGCCCATCGCCCGGGATCCCGGGCTCGACGCCATCGCGGCGGGCTTCGCCGCGCGCTACGCGGCCCGCTGGGTCTTCGCGCGCGACTGGCTGGTCGCGAGCACCGTCCTCGTGGTCGAGCCGAAGGTGCTGTCGGCGGAGGCGCATCCGGTCTTCCGCGTCGCGCGCTGCGGCACGTGCGGGCCGCGTCCCTACGCGGGGGTGGTGTCGCCGTGGCGCGCCTGAGGACGGCGGGCGCCGACGTGGTGAGCCCCTACACCGGGCTCGTCGCGTACTCGCACCCCATGGCCTTCACGCCGGATGCCATCCCCGACGCCCTGCACTCCGCCCGCACGGCCGACACGGGCTTCCTCGCGGGCATCCCCACCGAGGGGTTCAGCATGGGGCCGGGCGGCGACGGCGCCGCGGCTCGGAGGTCGTGCGTGGGCGAGGCGGTGGAGCGCCTCTCCCTGGCCGGCGCCCGCGGGGCGTTCCGCGCGCCGCTGGGCTCCGACGCCCGCCAGGTCGAGCCGGACGCGTTCCGGCGCTTCCATCCTGCGCAACGCGAGGATCCGGCGTTCCCGTTCGAGCGCGCCGAGCGCGGCGACCTCCTCACCTGGCTCGCCGCGCGCTCGCTGCACGGCGGGAGGCAGGTGCACGTCCCCGCGCAGATGGTGGTCTTCGACGACCCGCACGCATCCGACGGGCACCGCGAGCGGCACCTGGAGCCGGCCACCTCGTCCGGCGTCGCGGCCGGGCCCACGTTCGGCTTCGCCGCGGGCCGGGCGATCCTCGAGCTCATCGAGCGCGACGCGTTCCAGCGGGCGTGGCTACGCGGATCCATGCCGCCGGCCTTCGACTGGCGCGCCAGCCCGCGGCTCGCCGAGGCCACCCGGAGGGAGCTCGCGCGGCTGGAGGAGCTCTGCGGGCGGTTCGGCGCCGCCTTCTCGCTGCGCGTGCTCGACGCCGCGGCGGACGTGCCCGTGCTGCTCGCCGTCCTGCGGAGCGACCGGATCGGCGTCGCGGTGGGCTGCGCGGCCGACTTCCGCCTGGACCGGGCCGTGCTCAACGCCGTGCGCGAGGCGGTGCACACCCACAACTGGTGCCTGCGGCTGCTGCCCCGGCCGCCCGTCGAGCCGTCCGCGGTGGTCGAGTTCGAGGACCACGTGCGGCTGCACTGCCCGCCGTCCGCCCGCCCGCTGTCGGCCGCCCTCGACGCGTCGGACGAGCGCGTGGCCTCCGTGGGCGGGCCGTCGAGCTGGGGAGAGGTCGTGGAGGGGCTGCACCGGGAGGGGATCGAGGTGCTGCTGGCCGGGATCACCTCGCCGGAGGTGCGCGCCGCGGGCTTCCACGTGGTGCGCGCGCTGAGCCCCGACCTCGTCGCGCTCGACGTGCGGCACGACGCCCGGTTCCTCGGGCATCCGCGGCTGTACCGACGGTGGCGGGACGGTCCGGCGATCCACGGGCCGGCCGACCTCGTCGGCATCCCGCACCCGTTCCCGTGAGGGCGGCCCGCCGCCCCGCGTCCCCGTCATCGCGAGCCGGCGCGACCCGGCGCGCCCGTACCGACCACCGCCCGCATAGCCCGCCCCGCCCAACGCGCCCGCACCACCAGGAGGACCCCATGAGCATCACCGACATCGGCACGGCGCCCGCGCGCACGTCGGAGGACGGCCCCGGCGGGACGGGCGCGGAGTCCCGTCTCGCCGCGACGCCCGCCGGCAGCGTCGGCCCGATCTTCAGCGTCGGCGGCGCGGTCGAGCGGGCGGCGGGCGACCTCGCCGAGGACTTCCACGAGGCGTCCAAGATCACCCGCATCACCCACCCGGGCTGGACCGACGTGCGGTACGCGCAGCAGCTGGCGCAGGAGGCGCAGGGCGTCGCGGATGCGGGACCGGGCGGCGCCACGAGCGCCCCGCGCCTGCTCCCGGCGCTCGCGCTGCCGCCGGCGCTGCCGCTCCCGCACGGGCTCGGGGCGACGATGGCGGCCCGGCGGTCGGCGGATCCGGACGAGCTCGCGGCGCCCCTCGCGCTCCCGGAGCTCGCGACCGTGCTCCGGCTCGCCTACGGCCCGCGGGGCGGCGGCGGCACCGGCCGCTTCGTGCCCTCGGCCGGCGGGCTGTACCCGCTCGACCTGCACGTCGTGGTGCGGGCGGCCGAGGGCGTCGCGGCGGGGATCCACCAGCTCGACCCGCTCGACGAGGCGCTCGTGGACGTGTCCGGCCTCGACCGCGCCGGCCGGCTCGCCCGCTTCCGGCGTGCGGCGCCGACGGCCATGGCGCCCCTCGCGGAGCAGGCGGCCGTGACGATCGTGATCACCGGCAGCTTCGAGCGCTCCCGCACGAAGTACGGGCTGCGCGGGTACCGGCTCACGCTGCTCGAGGCGGGGCACGTGGCGCAGAACGCGCTGCTGGTGGCGACGGCGCTCGGGCTGCCGTCGATCGGCTGGGTCGGCTTCGTCGACCACGAGCTCGACGCCGTGCTCGGGCTCGACGGGGTGACGCAGTCGTCGCTCTACGCGGTCTCGCTGGGCGGGCGTCCGGATCCGGGCGGCACCGGGCCCGCGCCCGCACCCGCCGCGCGGCGTCCCCCCGACCCGCACGCGGCCGCCACCGGCGCGCGGCACTTCGCCGAGGAGGAGGCATCCCATGACTGACGCGGTGGAGCTCGACGGGATCACCCGCGCCTTCGGCCGCACGCGCGCCCTCGACGCGGCGTCCTTCGCCCTCGCGCCCGGGCTCGTGCACGCGCTGCTCGGGCCGAACGGATCCGGCAAGACCACGGCCATCGACGTGCTCACGGCGACGCGCCGGCCGGATGCGGGCCGAGCCCGCGTGCTCGGCCACGACGTGCGTCGCGGCGGCCCGACGGCCTCGCTCGTCGCGGTGATGCCGCAGGCGCTCGCGTTCCCCGAGTACCTCACGGTGCGCGAGGTGCTCGCCCTGGCGCTCGTGCCGCACGCGGGCGCGCTGACGCCGGCCGCGGCGATCGACCGCTTCGACCTCGACCGGCTCGCCGCGCGCCAGACCGGCGGGCTGAGCGGCGGTGAGCGGCGTCGGGTCGCGCTCGCCTGCGTGGTGGGCGCGGGCACGCCCGTCGTGGTGCTCGACGAGCCCTCGGCCGCGCTCGACATCCCGGGGCGGGCGGCCGTGCGCGACGCCATCACGGCGGTGCGCGACTCCGGCCGCACCGTGCTCCTCGCCTCGCACGACATGGAGGAGGTCGCCGCGCTCGCCGACACCGTCGTGTGCCTCGACCACGGACGCGTCCTCGGCCACTGGACGGCGTCCGACTTCCGCGGGCTCGCGGGAGTCCGTCGCGTCGGCTTCCGCGCGACGCCGCACGAGGCGCGCGCGTTCGTGCCCTGCGGGGCCCGGCCCGAGCAGGTCGCCGACCCGCTCCCGGGCGAGCGGGTGCGCTGGACCATCGACACCGACCGCTCCGACGCGGTCGCGGGACTCGTCCTCGCCGTGATCGACGATCCGGAGCTCACCGTGACGGAGCCGGGCCTCGGCGAGATCTTCGCGCGCGTGCTCGAGGGCGGGGCGCCGGGCGGCGCCGCGCCGGGGAGCCCCGCATCGGGTGCCATCGCGCCGGGCGGCGACGCCTCGGACGCCAGCGCCCCGGGGAGCCCGGTCCCGGATCACGGATCCGCCGCCCCGCCTGCGCCCCGCGCCGACCCCGCCCGCCGCACCGCACACGAGGAGCCCCGCGCATGACCGGCACCGATCCGCACGCCGCCCCGACGGTCGGCACGCCAGGCGCACCAAGCGCACCAGGCGCGTCCGTCGCCTCCGGCCCATCCCGGCACGACCCCGCGCCGACCCCCGCCCCGCTCCCGCCCCGCCCCACGGCCCGCCGCCGGGCCGCGATCTACCGCGCCCACGTCGTCAGCGAGCTGGCGCAGAACGCCCGCATGCCGGCCTTCGTGCTGCCGCTGCTCGCCTACCCCGTCCTCATCTACGTCGTCGTCGGGCTCCCGCAGGGCGGCCCGCCGAGCGCACGGCTCAGCGTGCTCCTCGGCTACGTGCTCTTCTCCGTCCTCGGCACGGTGACGTTCCAGTTCGGCGTCGGCGTCGCGTCGGCCCGGGAGTCGCCGTGGGAGCGGTGGCTGTTCACGGCGCCCGTGCCCGCGTGGATCCGCCTGGCCGCCAAGCTCACGGTCGCGTGCGTCTTCGGCGTCGTCTTCGTGATCCCGGTGATCGCGGTCGGCGTCCTCGCCGGCGGCGTGCGCGGCGATCCGGCCACGCTCGCCGCCGTCGCGCTCGCCGTGCTGGCCGGCGCCGTCCCGATGGCGCTGCTCGGCCTGGCGATGGGCTACTGGTTCCCCGCCCGCGGCGCGCTCGGCCTCGCGAACCTCGTCTACCTGCCGCTCTCGTTCGCGGGCGGCCTGTTCACGGGCGGCGACACGAGCGGCACGCCCTGGGACCCGCTCACGGTGCTGCTGCCCACCGGCGCGTGGAGCACGCTCACGAGCGCGGTCGCCCGGCAGGACCTCGCGGTGGTCGGCCTGCCCCTGGTGATCCTCGCGGCCTGGGCCGTGCTGCTCGGCGGCGTCACGCTCGCCGGCTACCAGCGCACCCAGTCGGCGAACTTTCGCTGACGGCCACCCGGGAGCGGGCGCGGCCCGGTGTGTAGCGTGGATCCCGCGCGCCGTCACCGGGCCGCGCCACCGCACCGCACCGCACCGCACCGTCACCGTCACCGTCGACGAGAGGGAACCATGCCCGAGAGCACCACCCCCGTAGCCCTGTTCACCGGCCAGTGGGCCGACCTGCCCCTGGAGGAGGTGGCCCGGCTCGCGAGCGGCTGGGGGTTCGACGCCCTCGAGATCGCGTGCTCCGCCGAGCACCTCGACGTGTGGCGCGCGGCCGAGGACCCGGCGTACCTCCGCGGGCGGCTCGAGATCCTCGAGCGGCACGGCCTCCAGGTGCACGCGCTCTCGCAGCACCTCACCGGCCAGGCCGTGTGCGACGACCCCATCGACTTCCGGCACCAGGCCATCCTCCGCTCCAAGGTGTGGGGCGACGGCCAGGCGGAGGGCGTCCGCCAGCGCGCGGCCGAGGAGCTGAAGCTCACGGCGAAGGCGGCCGCCGGCCTCGGGGTCACGCGCGTGACGGGCTTCACCGGATCCCGCATCTGGCCGTACGTCGCGATGTTCCCGCCCGTGCCGGAGTCGGTCATCGACGCCGGGTACCAGGACTTCGCCGACCGCTGGAACCCGATCATCGACGTGTTCGACGACGAGGGCGTGCGGTACGCGCTCGAGGTCCACCCGAGCGAGATCGCCTACGACTACTGGACCACGCGCCGCACGCTCGAGGCGATCGGCCACCGCCCCGGCTTCGGCCTCAACTGGGACCCGAGCCACATGATGTGGCAGGGCATCGACCCCGTCGGCTTCCTCCTCGACTTCGCCGACCGGATCTACCACGTGCACGCCAAGGACACGCGGGTGACCTCCGACGGCCGCGGCGGCCGCCTCGGCTCGCACCTCCCGTGGGGCAACCCGCGCCGCGGCTGGGACTTCGTCTCGGTCGGCCATGGCGACGTCCCGTTCGAGCGCGCCTTCCGCGCGCTCCGCAGCATCGGCTACGACGGCCCCGTCTCCGTCGAGTGGGAGGATGCGGGGATGGACCGCCTGCACGGAGCCCCCGACGCCCTCGCGCAGGTGCGCTCCCTCCTCTGGCCGACGCCCGACAGCCTCTTCGACTCGGCGTTCGCGAACAACCGCGACGACGCGCCCGCGGCGGGCTCCACGGGCTCCACCGGATCGGCCGCGTGACGCTGCGCGACGGCCAGCTGGCCCGCCTCCTCGTCGTCGACGTGGAGACGGGCGCCGAGCGCATGGTCGCCGAGTCGGCCGTGCTGCACATCGAGGCGCCGAACTGGACGCCCGACGGCCGCTGGCTCGTCGTGAACGCGGAGGGCGGCCTCTGGCGGCTGCGCGCGCCCGAGGCGGAGGAGCCGGATCCGGACCTGCCCGAGCCCGCGGTCGAATTCCAGGCCGTCGACCTCGGCGGCGTCCCGCCCATCAACAACGACCACGTCATGTCGCCCGACGGCGCGCACGTGTACGTCTCCGGCCGCGACGGCCACCTCTACAGCGTGCTCTGGAACGACGGCGCGGGCGGGCCGGGGCGGCGGATCACGGCGGACCGGGATCCGGCGCTCGGCTTCAAGAACTACCTGCACGGCGTCTCGCCCGACGGCACGACGCTCAGCGTGATCGGCGGCCAGCTCGACGCGCGCGGCGAGTGGACCACGAACATCCACCTCGTGCCCGTCGACGGCGGCCCCACCACGCAGCTCACCGACGACGGCTTCCCCGACGACGGCGCCGAGTTCTCGCCCGACGGCGGCTGGCTGTACTACAACTCGGAGCGCGGATCCGACCTGCCGGGCCACGCGCAGCTGTTCACGATGCGCATCGACGGCACCGACACGCACCAGTTCACCTCCGACGAGCGCGTCAACTGGTTCCCCCACCCGTCGCCGGACGGCGAGCACATCGTCTACCTCTCCTTCCCGCCCGGCACGCTCGGCCACCCCGCCGACCGCGACGTGATCCTCCGCGTCATCGACCGGCAGAGCCACCGCACGCGCGACCTCGCGTCCTTCCCCGGCGGCCAGGGCACCATCAACGTCACCAGCTGGGCACCCGACTCCCGGCGGTTCGCGTACGTCGCCTACCCGTTCCAGGCGCCCAGCCTCACCTGATCCGGGGGGATCAGCCCGGACGCACGGGCCAGCCACGCAGCGTCGACCCAGCTGCTTTTCCCCGGATGCGGAGGCCCCGCATGGGACGATGGGCGGGTCCGCACGCCACCTCTCGTCCCGATATCCCGTCGGCCTCACTCCGGAGACCCCCGTGAACATCACCACGACCACCTGGCTCATCACGATCGCGGTCACCATCGCGTTCTTCGTCTACGAGTTCTTCACCCACGTGCGGAAGCCGCACGAGCCCACCATCGGCGAGTCCGCCCGCTGGTCGGCCTTCTACATCGGCCTCGCGCTGATCTTCGGCGTCGGCATCGGGTTCACCAGCGGCTGGGGCTACGGCGGTGAGTACTTCGCCGGCTACCTCACCGAGAAGGCCCTGTCGATCGACAACCTGTTCGTCTTCCTCCTGATCATGACCGGGTTCGCCGTGCCCCGGAAGTACCAGCAGAAGGTGCTGATGATCGGCATCGTCATCGCGCTCATCATGCGCGCCGGCTTCATCGCGCTCGGCGCCGCCCTCATCGAGAACTTCTCCTGGGTCTTCTACATCTTCGGCGCGCTGCTGTTCGTGCTCGCGTACCAGCAGATCAAGGGCGACCACGGCGGCAACGCGGCGGACAACATGTTCGTGCGCATCGCCCGCCGGATCCTCCCCGTGCACGACGACTTCGTCGGCGACCGCTTCACGACGAAGATCGACGGCAAGCGCTTCGTGACGCCGCTCCTTCTCTGCGTCATCGCGATCGGCTTCGTCGACCTGGTGTTCGCGCTCGACTCGATCCCCGCCATCTACGGCCTGACGAACGAGGCCTACATCGTGTTCACCGCGAACGCCTTCGCGCTGATGGGGCTCCGCCAGCTCTACTTCCTCATCGGCGGCCTGCTCGAGCGCCTCGTGTACCTGTCGCAGGGCCTCGCGGTCATCCTCGCCTTCATCGGCGCGAAGCTCGTGCTGCACGCGATGCACGTCAACGAGCTGCCCTTCATCAACGGCGGCCAGCCGATGCTGTGGGCCCCCGAGATCCCCATCTGGTTCTCGCTCCTCTTCATCGGCGCGACCATCACGGTCGCCACGGTCGCGAGCCTCGCGAAGACCCGCGGCGACAAGCAGAAGGAGGACCGCGCGAGCGTCGACGGCGAGCCCGTCACGCGCGCGACGGACGAGGGGCACTAGCTCCGCGCACCTCCGCATGATCCGGGCCCGGCGCATCGCGCGCCGGGCCCGTCGTCGTCCGGGCCACGGCGCAGTCCGCCCATGGCCGCCTCATGGCCGGTTCATAGAAACATCCGCAGAATGGATCCCGTGACCACCGCAACGCCCTCCGGCTTCCAGCCCGCCGCCGCCCCGCAGCCCCGCCTCACCCGTGCGGACGGGTCGCCCATCCGGGTGCTCGTCGTCGACGACGAGGCCTCCCTCACCGACCTGCTCCAGATGGCGCTGCGCTACGAGGGCTGGCAGATCCGCACGGCCGAGAACGGGCACCAGGCGCTCGCCGCCGCGCGCGAGTTCAAGCCCGACGCCGTGGTGCTCGACATCATGCTGCCGGACCTCGACGGCCTCCAGGTGCTGTCGCGGCTGCGGGCCGACGCCGAGGACATCCCCGTGCTCTTCCTCACGGCGAAGGACTCGCTCGACGACCGGCTCGCCGGCCTCACCGCGGGCGGCGACGACTACGTCACCAAGCCGTTCAGCCTCGAGGAGGTCGTGGCCCGGCTGCGCGGCCTCATCCGCCGCTCGACGCTCGTGGTGAGCGACAGCGTCGACCCGGTGATCCGCGTCGGCGACCTCACGCTCGACGAGGACAGCCACGAGGTCGCCCGCGCCGGCGACCCCATCGAGCTCACCGCCACCGAGTTCGAGCTGCTGCGCTACCTGATGCGCAACCCGCGCCGCGTGCTCAGCAAGCTGCAGATCCTCGACCGGGTCTGGAGCTACGACTTCGGCGGCAAGTCGAGCGTGGTCGAGATCTACATCTCCTACCTCCGCCGCAAGATCGACGCCGGGCGGAACCCGATGATCCACACGGTGCGCGGCAGCGGCTACATGCTCAAGGCCGCGGAGTGACGACGCCGGCCGAGCCGTCGCGCGTCGCCCCCGCCTTCGCCTCCGCCGCCGCGCGGGCCGCGTCCCTGCGGTCCCGGCTCGTCGCTGCCGCCCGCGGGATGACGCTCCGCCGCCGCCTCGTGCTCAGCGTCGTGGGGTTGCTGGCGCTCGCGAGCATCCTGATCGGGGCGGTCAGCATCCTCGCGCTCCGTGCGTCGCTCGTGCAGCAGGTCGACCAGCAGCTGCAGGCCACGGCGGCCCGGTCGGAGAGCTACGTCGACCGGGATCCGGGCGGCTACGGCAGCTTCCCCGGGGCGCCTCCCGGCGGGCTCGGCGCGTTCGGGCAGCAGGTGGGCACGATCAGCGCGACCATCATCGACGGCGTCGTCTCGGGCGGCTACATCGCCGACCGCAGCGCCGCCGCGGGCGAGCCCGGGGGCGCCGGCGCGGTCGAGCTCACGGAACGCCAGAGCCAGCAGCTGCAGAGCGTGCCGACCGACGGCGTCCCGCGCACGGTCGACCTCGGCGGCGCGCTCGGCAGCTACCGGCTCGTGGGCGGCACGTCGTCCTCCGGCGCGACCATCGTCACGGGTCTGCCGACCAAGCCCGCCGACGACGTGGTCGAGCAGCTCGTGCTCGTGATCACCGTGGTCGCCGCCCTCACGCTCGCGCTCGCCGCGCTCCTCGGCACCGCCATCGTCCGCCGCGCGCTGCGTCCGCTCGACCGGGTCGTCGACACGGCGACCCACGTGGCCGCGCTGGAGCTCGACCGCGGCGACGTCGCGCTCGAGGCGCGCGTGCCCGCATCCGACACCGACGAGCGCACCGAGGTGGGCCGCGTCGGCGCCGCGCTCAACGGCCTGCTCGGGCACGTCGCGGACGCGCTGTCGTCGCGGCAGGCCAGCGAGGCCAAAGTGCGGCGGTTCGTGTCGGACGCCAGCCACGAGCTGCGCACGCCGCTCGCCTCCATCCGCGGCTACGCCGAGCTCACCCGCCGCGGCCCGCACGCGCTGCCGGAGGACGTGACGCACTCGCTGTCGCGCATCGAGTCGGAGTCGGTGCGCATGACCACGATCGTCGAGGACCTCCTGCTCCTCGCGCGCCTCGACGAGGGGCGCGAGCTGGAGTCGGACCCGGTCGACGTCACGCGCATCCTGCTCGACACGGTCGGCGACGCGAGCGCGGCCGGCCCCGACCACGACTGGGACCTCGAGCTGCCCGAGGACTCCGTGAGCGTCCCCGGCGACGACGCGCGGCTCCGCCAGGTGGTCGTCAACCTGCTCGCGAACGCCCGCACGCACACGCCCGCCGGAACCCGCGTCGTCGCGTCGCTCGCGGTGGAGGGCGCCGGATCCGAGGGGCACGCGGTCATCCGCGTGAGCGACGACGGCCCCGGCATCCCGCCCGAGCTGCAGGCCTCGCTGTTCGAGCGCTTCGTGCGCGGCGACGGATCCCGCGCCCGCTCCACCGGCGGCACGGGCCTCGGCCTCGCCATCGCGCAGGCGATCGTCGCGGCGCACGACGGCGCGGTGTGGGTGGAGTCGGAGCCGGGCCGCACGGTCTTCGGGGTCCGGCTGCCGCTGGGGCGGCGGGCGGCGGAGGCGCGGGCGACGGCGGATGCGCCTGCCGGATCCGCGTCCGACCACTGGGCGCCGCCGTCGGGCGCGCCCGTCGCGGACCGGCCGGGCCCTCACGTGGCCGGCTGAGGCAGAGGCCTCAGCGTCCCGCGTACTGCCACGCGTCCGTCACCGCGGGCAGCGCGAACAGGACCCCGAAGACGACCGACAGGAACAGGAACACGGACGCGGTCCGGTGACCGCGTCCTCCGGTGATGCTCGCGAGCACCAGGAAGACGAGCGTCGCCCCGTGCGCGGACATCGAGCACGCGAAGAGGCGGATCGTCTCCGCATTCTGCACGTCGTCGTACACCACGCCTCCTCCTTCGTCGAACCGCGGCGGCAAGGTGGCGGCGAGGCCGCTGAGCACGAGGAGCCCGTTCGTCCACGCGGAGACGCCCAGCAGGAGCGCTCCCATCGCGATCGCGACGTGGGCTATCCGGTAGTCGGGTGGCGTCCACACCGGCAGCCGTGGCGGAGCCGGCTGCTCGCGCGCGGGCCAGCGCGTCCGCGCGGGGAGGATCGGGTGGACCGCGCTCGGGTCCCCGTACCCGGGATCATCGTGTTCGGTGCTCATGCGATCGCGCTCCTCCGTGACCCGCCGGTGCGCGCCTCCCCTCGACCGTACGGACGGCGCTCGCCGTGGCCGAGCCCCGTGCGGACCACCCGGGTCGCCCGCCGTGATGACGCCGCGTGGCCCGCGCGACGGACGCCCGCGCAGGTCCACGGCGCATGATCGGGATATGGATCCCGTCCGCCGCCTCATGTTCTGGCTGCGCGTGCCGTTCGTCGCGGATGCCGCGCTCGTCGTCATCGGGATCGCGCTGCTCGTCGGCGGCGACGGGGTCGGCTGGTGGGTGCTCGTGTTCGCGGGGCTGCGCGCGGTGGTCGGCGTGGTGGCGATCGTGTGGATCGCGCCGCGGATGATCGCGCGCCTCGGCCCCGGGGGTGCGACCGGCACCGCCCCGAGCCCGACCCGGCCAGGCCGTCGGCCCCGCCCCGTCGCTAGGCTGGACACCGGATCCGCGCCCCCGAGCCGCGGACCGAGAGGGTCGTCATCGTGAGCGCAGAGCCAGTCGTCGTCGAGCCAGCGGAGCCCGCGGGCGGCGTCACCGTGCGACGCGCGCGCACCGGCGACGTGCCGCGGATCCAGCAGCTCGTCGAGCCGCTCGTGATGGAGGGCATCCTCCTCGGCAAGGACCTCGTCGTGCTCTACGAGAACGTGCAGGAGTTCCGGGTCGCGGTCGACGCGTCCGGCGAGGTCGTCGGCTGCGGTGCGCTGCACGTGATGTGGGAGGACCTCGGCGAGATCCGCACCCTCGCCGCCGCCGCGCACACCCGCGGCACCGGCGTCGGCCACGCGCTCCTCGAGCGCCTCGAGGACGACGCCCGCGAGCTCGGCCTCAGCCGCCTGTTCTGCCTGACCTTCGAGGTCGGCTTCTTCTCGCGCCACGGGTACCACGAGGTCGCGGAGTCGATCATCGCGCAGGAGATCTACTACGAGATGCTCCGCTCGCACGACGAGGGCATCGCCGAGTTCCTCGACCTCTCGCGCGTGAAGCCGAACACCCTCGGCAACACGCGCATGCTCAAGGCGCTCTGACCGCCGCCGCCGCGAGGCGTGTGACCGACGGGCGCGCCGACCCGCCCGCGCGGCCGCCCGACCGTACCCTGGCCACATGTCCTCGACCTCGCCCGAAGGCCGCCCGTCCGCAGCCGTGTACCGCCGTCGCCGTCTGCTCGCGCTGCTCGTGGTGGTGGCGGTGATCGCGGTCGTCGTGATCATCGTCGCGAACCTCGGCCGCGGCTCCGCGCCGACCGCGGATCCCGCTGCCACGCCGACGTCGGACGCCGCGGCCGGCACGGATGACACCGCCGCGGAGCCCGCCGCGGAGCCCAGCCCGAGCGCGAGCGCCGGCACGGCGACGAACGCCGATGGATCCTGCGCCGTCGGCCAGCTGACGGTCACTCCGGTCACCGACGCCGCCTCCTACAAGGCGGGCGTGCTCCCGAAGCTCTCCTTCACCGTGACGAACACGGGCATGGAGCCTTGCACGGCGAACCTCGGCACGACCACGCAGGTGTTCACCATCTCGAGCGGATCCGACGTGTACTGGAAGTCCACCGACTGCCAGACGGGCGCCGAGGACGCGCAGGTCGAGCTCGCCGCCCGCACGCCGCAGACGTCGTCGCCGTTCGAGTGGTCGCGCCAGCGCTCGTCCACCACGACGTGCCAGGAGAAGGAGCGCCCGGCGGTCCCCGCGGGCGGCGCGACGTACACGCTCTCGGTCGAGGTGGCGGGCGTGAAGAGCGCGCAGTCGAAGTCGTTCCTGCTCTACTGACCCGCATCGCCGGCGTGCGCACATGAGCACGGCTCTCGATTGGATGCATCCATTGCAATCCATGCATATGTCTGTCATCCTGGTGCTCCACCGACGTTAGGACGCATCATGACCGACACCACCGAGACCCACGCCGAGCACACCGTCGCCGAGCACCAGCACGGCACCGACTGCGGCCACGAGACCGTCACGCACGACGACCACGTCGACTTCGTCCACGACGGCCACAAGCACGCCGAGCACGGCGACCACTACGACGAGCACTGATCCCGAGCGCGGTGACGCGCGAGGATCGACACGGGGACCAGGCCATGCGGCCCGGTCCCCGTCGTCGTCCGCGGGGAGGCCCGCCCGTAGGATCGTCCAGGTGACCTACCCACCCACCGGCTTCGAGCAGGCCGCCGAGCTCTTCAAGGTGCTGTCGTCGTCGTCGCGCCTGGGGCTCATCGGGCTGCTGGCGTCGCGGAGGATGAGCGTGTCCGAGCTCGTCGAGGAGTCGGGGATGTCGCAGCCGCTCGTCTCCCAGCACCTGCGCGTGCTGCGGGCGTCGGGGCTCGTGAGCGTGGAGCGCGAGGGCCGCATCGCCCGCTACGAGGTGGCGGACACGCACGTGACGCACGTGGTGGACGACGCCGTGGCGCACGTGCGGGAGCACGCGGCCGGATCCGTCGACGCGGGCTGATCAGAACGCCTCGTCGAGCTCCTTCTCCCGCTCGCTCTTCGCGAGGGAGAACGCGCGGCCGAGCGCGGAGAACAGCGGGCCCCACTCGGCGTCGACGATCTGCGTGAAGCCGAGCCGCCGGGCCTCCGCCGCGCGCTGCGGCGCCGACGTGACGCCGCGGATCTCGCCGGCGAGGCTGATCTCGCCGAACGCCGCGAGGTCGTGCGGCATGGCCTTGCCGTTGACGGCCGAGACGAGCGCGACGGCGATGGCCAGATCCGCCGCGGGCTCGGTGAGCCGCACGCCGCCGACGGTGGACACGTAGACGTCGCGATCCGAGAGCCGCACGTTGGCGCGCTTCTCGAGCACGGCGAGCAGCATCGCGACGCGTGACGCGTCGACCCCGTTGACGACCCGGCGCGGCTGCGGCGCCTTGGTGTCGACGACGAGCGCCTGCACCTCCACGGGCAGGGCGCGCCGGCCCTCCATCGCGACGGTGACGCACGTGCCCGAGACCGAGTGGACGCCGCGCGAGAGGAACATGCCGCTCGGATCCGGCACCTCGACGATGCCGTCGCCCGCCATCTCGAAGCAGCCGACCTCGTCGGTGGGGCCGAAGCGGTTCTTGAGCGCGCGGATGAAGCGCAGCGACGTCTGCCGGTCGCCCTCGAACTGGCAGACCACGTCGACCAGGTGCTCGAGGAGCCGCGGGCCGGCGATGGATCCGTCCTTGGTGACGTGGCCGACGAGCAGCAGCGGCAGGTCGCGCTCCTTGCAGACGCGGATGAGGGTGACGGCGACCTCGCGCACCTGGCCGGGGTGGCCGGGCAGGCCGTCGGACGTGCTGCTGGAGACGGTCTGCACGGAGTCGACGATGAGGAGGTCGGGCGACACCTGCTCGATGTGGCCGAGGATCGTGCCGAGGTCGGTCTCGGCCGCGATCATGAGCGACTCCTGCAGCCCGCCCGTGCGCTCGGCGCGCATGCGCACCTGCGCGACCGACTCCTCGGCCGTGACGTAGAGGACCTTCGCGCCCTTCGCGGCGGCGCGGGCCGCGACCTCGAGCAGCAGCGTGGACTTGCCGACGCCGGGCTCGCCGCTCATGAGGATGGCGGCGCCCGGCACGATGCCGCCGCCGAGCACGCGGTCGAGCTCGCCGACGCCGCTCGGCATGTGGCTGGCGGACGCGGTGCCGACGTGCATGATCGACCGCGCCTGGCTGGATCCGGCCGGCGTGAGCGTGGTGACGCGACCGGCCGCCGCGGGCGTCTGCGACACCTCGGCGACGGTGTTCCAGCTCTGGCACTCGGCGCACCGGCCGACCCACTTCGGCGTGGTCCACCCGCACTCCGAGCAGCGGTACGTGGAGTGGATGCGGGCCATGCGGGGGACTCTACCGGCGGGCACCGACACCGGCGGACGGGCCGACCCGGTGGGGGTGGCGGGCCCGTCAGGCGTCCCTGTGGCGGAAGAGGAGGGCCGCAGCCGTGCCCGGGATCAGGACCCAGGCGGCGACGGCCGCGACCTCGACGAGCGTCGTCGGGGGCGGGGCGATGCTGCCGGTCGTGCCCGTGAGGATCCGGCCGGCCGTCGTGAGCAGCAGGTCGTACGCCGCGACGTCGCCGATGTCCGGGACGAGGCTGACGAGCTGCGGGAGCACGAGCTGGATCGCGATGAAGGCGGTGATGGCGGCGACGCCGCTGCGCATCAGGGTCGCGAGCGCCAAGCCGAGGAGGGCGACCATCGCGAGGTAGGCGCCGGATCCGAGCAGCGGCCCGAGCACGCCCCAGGATGCGAGGCTGCCGTCGTAGCCGAGGTCGGCGCGCGTGCCGGAGGTCAGCAGGTAGGCGGCGAGGCCGGGGATCACGCCGAGGCCGGACGCGACGAGCCCGACCGCGAGCGCCTTCGCGGCCAGCGCCTCGAGGCGCTTCGGCACCGCGGCGAGCGTGGAGGCGATCGTGCCGCTGGAGTGCTCGGAGCCCATCGCGAGCACCCCGAGCACGCCGACCGCGATCTGGGTGAGCAGCAGCGGCGTCGTGAGGATGGCCGCCGTCCCGGCGTCCGCCATCCCGGAGGGGGCATCCGCGGGCAGCCGATTCGCCACGAGGGACGCCATGACGCTGATGCCGACCCCGGCGAGCACGATCAGCGCGACGGTCCAGCGGGTGGAGCGGAGCGTCGCGAGCTTCAGGAGCTCCGCGTGCGTCGCGCGCACGAACGTGACCCGGGTGGGCCGGGCGGCGCGCGGGCGGCGCGGGGAGCGGGCGGTCGTGGTCATGGATCCGACGCTACGCAGGCACGCCTGGCCCGGAGTCGGCCCGGGGTGCCGTGCCTCCGGGCCGACGGTGCCGACGGGGGAGCGGGTCAGCCGTCCGGGGCCGAGTCCGTGGCCTGCGGGGCCCTCAGCCGGCCCAGCGCCCGGACGTAGAGGAGCACGGCGGCCGTGAGGGCGACCGCCCCGATCCACGACGGCTCGAACGCGCCCGTGATGAGCAGGGCGCCGATGATCAGCGTGACCACGAACCAGAGCGTGCCGGTCGGCGGCGGCGCGAGGGCCCGGTCCCGGCCGCGGACCCGCACGTGCATGAACACGGAGACCGCGAAGGCGGCCGCGGAGATCCACGGCGAGACGCCCGCGCCGGTGACGAGCAGCGCGCCCGATACGAGCCCGATCACCATCCAGAGCGTGCCGGAGGAGCGGGCGTCGGGGGTGTCGTCGGCCATGCGCCCACCCTACGGACGCGGATCCGTCAGGCGCGAGGGGTCGACCGCGCGACGATCGTCCCGGCGATCCTGTCGTACGGCGTGCGCCCCGAGCCGATCAGGAGCGTGACGAGCCACACGGTGGGCGGCAGGTAGGAGACGGCCGTCGCGGCCTGCACGCCCATCGGGACCGCGCCGGCCGAGCGGCTCGCGTCGACGAGCGCGTAGACGGCTGCGTGCGCGACGATCCAGGGCAGCGCGACCTTCAGGGCGTTGCGGATCAGCGCGCGGCGGAACGGGAGCGCCTCGCCGGTGCGGGCGTCCTGCACGATGAGCCTCCGCGCGCGCTTGCCGGGCGTCGCCTGGCGCGGTCCGGACTCCAGCACGGCCAGCGCGATCGTGATCGGCACGACCAGCACCAGCGTCGCCACGGCGTTCTCCGCGACGGGCGGGAGATGCATCGCGGCCCCGACGAGGAGGAGGGGCACCGTGACGGCCGCCACCAGCGCGATCCACACGCACATGAACAGCCAGTCGATGAGGACGGCGAGGACGCGGTCGCCGGGGTGCCGGGTCATGGTCGCGACCCTATCGACCGTGCGGCCACCGCTCGGGATGGGGGACCCGACGACGCGCGCGCGTCAGCGCCCCGCCACCTCCAGCGCCCGCACCGTCGCCGGGAGGAAAGGCAGGAACGCGCTCGCCCAGACGCGATAGCCGCGGTCATTCGGGTGGAAGAGGTCGCCGGCGGCCTGGGTGATCGCGAGGATCGGGGTCTGGCGGCGGGTGATGGCGTGGAGGGGCGCCAGGCGCAGGCCGCGGTCGGCGACGAGGCGGCGCACGATCTCGTTCGCGACCCGGACCTTGCGCTCGCTCGCGGGGAAGTGGAAGCACGGCAGGTCGGCGACGACGGTGGTGGGCGGGACGGCGTCGAGGATCCGGCCCAGGTCGCGCTCGAACGCGACCGGCTCGAATCCGGCGATGTCGTTGGCGCCGATCGCGAGGGTCACGACGTCGGGCCGCAGCTTCGCGAGGCGGGGGAGCTGGTACTCGACGAGGTCGGAGACGCGGGCGCCCGAGACGCTGAGGTTGACGGTGCGGACCGAGCGGCCGCTCAGGGCGCGGATCCTGTCGGCGAGGATCCCGACGTAGCCGTTCACCGGACGGCTCGCCCCGATGCCCTGCGCCGTCGAGTCGCCGAGCGCGACGTAGAGGAGGTCGCCCTCGAGCTGCGCGTGCTCGCGCCACCAGGCCGAGTTCACGGGGAGCGTCTCGTTGAGGACGGCGGCGCGCTCACGGCGGCCGGCCTCGAACCGGCGCGGCACCACGAGGGCTGCGGAGGCGAGGCCGCCGAGCGCGGCGGCGGCGGAGGCGAGGAGGGCGGCGGGACGGGCGGAGCGGGTGGATCTCTGGGGCACCACGGGAGCCTACGCTCGTGGATCCGGGTGCCTGCTGGCCGGCACGTCGCGGGATCAGGCGACGCGGAGGCCGCGTGCGAGGAGCGACGCGACCTCCCGGGCGTCCGGTGCCCGACGGGGCCCGTCGGCCGCGGCTCCGATCCCGTGGAGCGCCATCATGACGGCCCGCGCGCTCACGTCGTCGCGGATGGTGCCGTCGGCGACTCCTCGGGACATCAGGTCGGTGAGGGTGCGTTCGAGCTCGCTGCCGCCGTCGGCGCGGGCGTCGTCGTCGACGATGCCGGCCAGCGTGCGCGCGAGCGGGGCGTGCTCGAGGACGTAGTCCACGAACGCGCGCAGGAACGTCTCCAGGGCCTCCGCGGGCGGGAGCGAGGAGGCGCGGCCGCGCTCGCAGAGCGCGACCACCTCGCCCCGGTAGACCGCCGCGGCCAGCGCCTCGCGGGTCGGGAAGTGGCGGTACAGCGTCCCGACGCCCACCCCCGCGCGCGCGGCGAAGTCGTCGAACCTCAGCTGCTCGTCGTGCTCGAACACCGAGCGCGCCGCGGCGATGATCGCCTCGCGGTTGCGCCGCGCGTCGGCCCTCAGCGGCTTCTCGTCGGCCATGCACCCTCCCGTTGACATCCGGAGATCATCTCCACATAATCAGGTGTGGAGACGATCTCCACTTTAACGGGAAGAGCGCCATGAAGATCCTCATGTTCGGACGCGGGGTCATCGCGACCATCTACGGCCAGGTGCTCCAGGAGGGCGGGCACCAGGTCGAGTTCCTCGTGCGCCCGGGCCGTGCCGCCGAGTACGGCGACGAGGTGCGGACGGACGTCATGGACGCGCGCCGGTCGCCCCTCGGGCGTCGCGTCCGCGGCTCCGTCGCCACGCGGCTGCGGGAGGACCTCGGATCCGCGGACGGGTTCGACCTCGTCGTGCTCAGCGTGGGGCACCACCGCCTCGAGGAGGCCGCCGCGTACCTCGCGCCCCGCATCGGCGATGCGACCGTGCTGGTCTTCGGCAACGTCTGGGGCGAGCCGCTCGCGGCGACCGCGCCCCTCCCCGGCGACCAGGTGGTGTTCGGGTTCCCCCAGGCCGGCGGGGGCTTCGGGCCGGACGGGGTCCTCCACGGCGCCCTGTTCCGATCGATCGTCCTGGAGGCATCCGGGCGAGCGGCCGGTCGTCGCGGACAGCTGGTGCGCGCGGCGTTCCGGCAGGCGGGGATCGGCGCACGGGAGGAGGAGGACATGCGGGGATGGCTGCTGCTGCACTTCGCCATGGACGCCGGCATGTTCTCCCGGGCGCGGGCCGCGGGAGGTCTCGCGCGCATGGTCGGGGACCCGCGAGCGCTCCGGGACGCCTTCCTGGCGAGCCGCGAGCTGCTCCCCGTCCTCGAGGCACGCGGCGTGGACCTCCGCCGGCACGTCGCTGCCGCGCTCCCCTGGCGGCTGCCCGGGCTGACCGCCTGCATGCTGGCGGCCGCGACGGTCCTCGTGCCCATCGCGCGGGTGAGCCTCGCCGCGCACACCGATCCGGACGCCGCCGAGCACCGGGCCGTCCTCGAGGATGCGCGGAGCACGGCCCGGCAGCTCGGCATCCCGACGCCGCGGCTCGCGCGAAGCGACCGCTGACCCGTCCGTCGATGGGCGTCGTGCGTCGTGCGTCGTGCCGCGCGGCGCCGGGTCGACGGGATCGGCTACGCCTCCTCGGGCGCCCGCCCCGCCCCCGCCGGCACGAACCGGTACCCCATGCCGGGATCCGTGAGGAGGTGCCGCGGGTGCGCGGGATCCGGCTCGAGCTTCTTGCGCAGCTGCGCCACGTAGAGGCGGAGGTAGCCGCTGTCGTTCACGTGGGTCGGGCCCCAGATCTCGGTGAGGAGCGTCTGGCGGGAGACGAGCCGGTCGGGGTTCCGCACGAGCAGCTCGAGCACCTGCCACTCGGTGGGGGTGAGGCGCACGCGCGCGTCGCCGCGGGTGACGACCCGGGCGGCGAGGTCGACCGTGACGTCGGCGAACGACACGGCGGCCGAGCGGTCCTCGTCGGCGGCGGCGCGGCGGCCGAGGGCGCGGATCCGGGCGAGCAGCTCGTCGATGGAGAACGGCTTGGTCACGTAGTCGTCGGCGCCCGCGTCGAGCGCCTCGACCTTGTCGGCGGCGCCGGAGCGGCCGGAGACCACGAGGATCGGCGCGGTCGACCAGAGCCGGAGCGCCTGGATCACCTCGACGCCGTCGAGCCGCGGCATGCCGAGGTCGATCATGTACAGGTCGGGCTTCTCGGCGACGGCCGCGCGGATGGCGGCGGCGCCGTCGTCCGCGGTGACGATGTCGTAGCCGAGGCTCGTGAGGGTGATGCGCAGGGCCCGGAGGATCTGCTGGTCGTCGTCGGCGATGAGGATCTTCACGCGGACACCTCCGAGGACGCGGCGGCGGGTGCCGGGGGAGCGGCGGGGGCGTCGGCGCCCGGATCCGCATCCGCGGCCACCGCATCCACCGCCGGCTCCGCGCCCGCGCGGCACACCGGCAGCGCGACCACCATCGTGAGCCCGCCGCCCGGGGTGTCCTCCGCGGTGAGCGTGCCGCCCATGCCCTCGGTGAAGCCCTTCGAGAGCGCGAGGCCGAGGCCGAGGCCGGATGCGTTGTCGGTGTCGCCGAGGCGCTGGAACGGCACGAACATGTCGTCGCGGCGCTCGGGCGCGACGCCGGGTCCGTGGTCCACCACGCGGATCTCGACCGCCTCCGCGAACGCGCTCGTGCTGAGCCGCACGGGCACGCCCTCGGGCGCGTGGCGCACGGCGTTGCTCAGCAGGTTGACGACGACGCGCTGGAGCAGGCCCGGATCCGCGACGGCGCCGGGCAGGTCGGGCGCGAGGTCGAGCACGGCGTCGGCGGGGCCGAGGTCGAGCTCGTCGAGGGCGGCGAGCACGACGTCGTCGAGGTCGACGTCCATGAGCCGCACGCCGAGCACGCCGGCCTGCACGCGGCTCACGTCGAGGAGGTCGGTGACGAGGTCGGCGAGCGTGCCGAGGCTCTCCTCCGCGGTGGCGAGGAGCTCCTCGCGGTCGCCGTCGGCCCAGGTCATGCCGGGGGAGCGGAGCGCGGTGACGGCGGCGGTCGCGGCGCTGAGCGGGCGGCGCAGGTCGTGGCTGACCGCCGAGAGGAGCGCCGTGCGCACGCGGTCGGTCTGGGCGAGCGGGCCGACCTCGCGCGCGGTGTCGGAGAGGTCGCGGTGCTCGAGCGCGGCGTCGAGCTGGGCGGCGATGACGCGGAGGAGGCGGCGGCCGGACGCCTCGAGGTCGTCGCCGTAGAGGGTGAGCACGCCGCGGGATCCCACGGCCACGTCGGTCGCAGCGGCGCCCGTGACGACGCCGTCCCATGCGATGGTCTCGTCGCGGTCGACGAGCTTCACACCCTGCAGGCCGAAGGCCTCGCGGGTGCGGCTGACGAGCGCGTGCACGGCGCCCTCGCCGCGGAGCACGGATCCCGACACGGTCGCCAGCAGCTCGGCCTCGGCGGCCGCGCGGCGGGCGACGCGGGCGCGGCGGGCGGCCTGGTCGACGATCCAGCTGACGAGCAGCGCGATGACCACGTAGAGCACGAGCGCGAGCATGTGCATGGGCTCGTCGACCGTGATCGTGTACAGCGGGTCGATGAAGAAGTAGTCGAGCGTGAAGCCCGAGAGCACGGCCGCGAACAGGGCCGGCCAGATGCCGCCGACGAGCGCCACGAGCACCACGAGCAGCTGGTACGAGAGCACGTCGCTCGTGATGGAGTCGTCCGAGCGCGTGGCCGAGAGGAACCAGGTGAGCAGCGGCCCGCCGACGAGGGCCAGCAGCGCGCCCATCACCCGGCGCCGCATGCTGAGCGCGCCGCCGCGGATCCGCGGGAGCCGGAAGCGCCCGCCGGCTGCCGCGTGCGTGACGATGTGCACGTCGATGTCGCCGGACTCGCGGATCACGGTGGCGCCGATGCCGGGCCCCGTGGTCGCGGCCGCGAGGCGGCTGCGGCGGCTCACGCCGAGCACGAGCTGGGTCGCGTTGGAGGCCCGGGCGAACTCCACGAGCGCCCGCGGGATGTCGTCGCCGACGACCTGGTGGTAGCTGCCGCCGAGCGAGTCGACGAGCGCCCGCTGGCTGGCGAGGGCCTCCGGGCTGCCGGAGCGGAGGCCGTCCTGGCTGGAGACGTGCACGGCCATGAGCTCGCCGCCGGCCGAGCGGGCGGCGATGCGGGCGCCGCGCCGGAGCAGGGTCTCGCCCTCGGATCCGCCGGTGAGCGCCACGACCACGCGCTCGCGGGCCTCCCACCGGGCGTCGATCCCCTTCTCGTCGCGGTACGCGGCGAGCGCGGTGTCGACCTCGTCGGCGAGCCAGAGGAGCGCGAGCTCGCGGAGCGCGGTGAGGTTGCCGAGCCGGAAGTAGTGGGAGAGGGCCGCGTCGATGCGCTCGGCCGGGTACACGCGCCCGCCGGCGAGCCGGTCGCGCAGGGCCTCCGGCGCGAGGTCGATGACCTCGATCTGGTGCGCCTCGCGGAGCACGCGGTCGGGGATCGTCTCGCGCTGCGGCACGCCCGTGATCTTCTCGACCACGTCGTTGAGGGAGGCGATGTGCTGGATGTTGACGGTGGAGATCACGTCGATGCCGGCGTCGCGGATGAGGTCCACGTCCTGCCAGCGCTTCTCGCTCCGGCCGCCGGGGGCGTTCGTGTGGGCGAGCTCGTCGACCAGCGCGATGGTCGGGCGGCGGGCGATGACCGCGTCCACGTCGAGGTCCGTGATCTCCACCCCGCGGTGCGACACCTCGCGCCGGGGCAGGATCTCCAGCCCCTCGAGCATCGCCGCCGTGGCGGCGCGGCCGTGGGTCTCCACGACCGCGACCACCACGTCGGCGCCCTCGTCGCGCAGTCGCTTGCCCTCCTCGAGCATCGCGTAGGTCTTGCCCACGCCGGGCGCCGCTCCCAGCAGCACCCGCAGTCGACCGCGCTTCATGTCTCCTCTTCCTTGCCCGCGTCGTGCGGGCGTCAGCCGCCGAGGCCGGCGAGCGCGATGTTCAGCTCGAGCACGTTCACGGTCGGCTCCCCGAGGTAGCCGAGGTCGCGTCCCTGCACGTGCTGGTCGACGAGGCGCGCGACCTCCTGCTCGGGGATGCCCCGGGCGTCGGCCACGCGGGCCACCTGCTCCCGAGCGTATTCCGGGCTGATGTGAGGATCGAGCCCCGAGGCCGACGCGGTGAGCGCGTCGGCCGGGATCGTCGCCGGGTCGACCCCGTCGGACGCGGCGATGGCGGCCTTCCGGTCTGCGATGGAGGACACGAGGTCGTCGCTCTCCGGGCCGAGGTTGCTGCCGCTGGAGGAGGTGCCGTCGTAGCCGTCGCCCGCGGCCGACGGGCGGGACTGGAACCACTCGGGGAGGGCCGCGCCGTCGGAGTCCTGGAAGGACTGGCCGATCAGCGACGATCCGACGACCTGGCCGTCGGCGGAGACGAGCGAGCCGTCCGCCTGCGCGGGGAGCGCGAGCTGGCCGATGCCCGTGACGACGGCCGTGTAGCCGACGCCGAGGACGACGGTGAGGACGGCCATCGCGCGGACGGCGACGCCGGCGGTGCGGAGGGACTGGCGGGGG
>Ga0308163_10001174_pt1 | contig 31311 bp, 27 predicted proteins | sample PhyTR1_FD_201037 | JGI IMG/M metagenome (GOLD analysis project Ga0308163, IMG submission 201037) | Phyllosphere microbial communities from UC Gill Tract Community Farm, Albany, California, United States - DLSLT.R1 | ecosystem: Host-associated > Plants > Phyllosphere > Unclassified | place: USA... | reverse complement strand
TGCTCGCTGAGAAGGAAGGGCTGGCTCTGATCAACGGCACAGACGGAATGCTGGGTCACTTGAGCCTCGCCATCGACGATCTGAGGATGCTGCTTACCAGCGCGGACATCGCAGCAGCGATGAGCGTCGAAGCGCTGCTCGGCACCGATGCCGTGTTCGCCGCCGACCTGCACGCCCTGCGACCGCAGCAGGGTCAGGCGCTGTCGGCGTCGAATCTGCGTGCGATGCTCGCCGGGTCGCCCATTGTCGAGAGTCATCGGCCCTCGACGCACACCGTGGTGCAGGATGCCTACTCGTTGCGCTGCTCGCCCCAGGTGCACGGCGCAGCCCGTGACACGGTCGACCACGCGGCTCTCGTCGCCGGCCGAGAACTCGCCTCGGCGGTCGACAACCCCGTCGTCACCGTCGATGGACGAGTCGAATCGAACGGCAACTTCCACGGAGCGCCCGTGGCCTATGTGCTCGACTTTCTCGCCATCGTCGTCGCCGACGTGGCGAGCATGTCGGAGCGCCGCACCGACCGCATGCTCGACCCAGCCCGCAGCCACGGGCTCCCCGCGTTCCTCGCCCACGATGCGGGAGTCGACAGCGGGCTCATGATCGCGCAGTACACGGCGGCCGGCATCGTCTCCGAGCTCAAGCGCCTCGCGGTGCCGTCGTCGGTCGATTCGATACCCTCCTCGGCCATGCAGGAGGATCACGTCTCGATGGGCTGGGCGGGGGCGCGCAAGCTCCGCACGGCGATCGACGGGTTGAGCCGCGTGGTCGCGATCGAGGTCATGACGGCGTCGCGAGCACTCGATCTGCGTACGCCGCTCGTGCCCGGCGCGGGCTCCGCCGCCGTGGTCGAGCTCGTGCGCCGCGAGGTCGAGGGGCCGGGGCCGGATCGCTTTCTGTCGCCCGAGATCGAGGCCGTCGCATCCCTCGTTCGCCGGGGAGCCGTGCGCGACGCGGCCGAAGCGCGGCTCGGCCCGCTGAACTGAGTCGGCGTTCTACTGCACGGCCGCCGTGAGGCGGGCGACCGTGTCGAGAGCCTGAGCCACCGCGGGGCGGGCGATCCACTGCTCGAGCGTGATCTCGCGAGATTTCTCGCGGTAGCCGTCTTCGATGTCGCGCAACTGCTCGACGAACGAGGCGCTGCGCACCATCAGAGAGACCTCGAAGTTGAGGCTGAACGAGCGCATGTCCATGTTGCTCGAGCCCACGACGGCCACGTCGCCGTCGACGGTGAAGTGCTTCGAGTGCAGCACGGTCGGCTCCTGGTAGAGAAAAATACGCACGCCGGAACGCAGAAGGGTCTCGTAGTAGGAGCGCTGAGCGTGGTACACGACGTACTGGTCGGCCACGGCGCAGGCGAAGAGCTGCACGTCGACGCCGCGTTCGGCGGCGGTGGTGATGGCGTAGAGCATCGAATCGTCGGGAACGAAGTAGGGGCTCGCGATGATCAGGCGCTCCTGCGCGCCATAGACCAGGGCATTGAAGAGACGCAGGTTGTTCTCTCCGTCGAATCCCGGCCCGCTCGGAACAACCTGGCACTCGATGCTGTCGGGCGTATTGAGGGGGGCCGCGCGTGAGTCGTCGGCCTCGACGATGTCGCCCGTCTCGCTGTACCAATCGGTGACGAACAGCGCATCCAGCCCCAGTGCTGCGGGACCTTCGAGCCGGACCATCAGGTCTTTCCACTTGAGGCCACGCCGGATGTTGCCGCGCTTGTTGTAGCTGGCATCGATCATGTTCTGCGATCCCGTGAACGCGATGTGCCCGTCGACGACCACGATCTTGCGGTGATTGCGCAGATCCGGTCGACGCCAGTTTCCCTGCCAGGGACGGAACGGCAGCATCTCCTCGAACGGGATGCCGCTCTCGCGAAGCCACGCGCGCGTCGAGCGTCCGCGTGGATTGCGCATGGTCGCCCAGTGGTCGTAGAGCACCCGCACCGTGACACCGCGCTCGTGAGCTGACTTCAAGGCATCGAAGAACGCCCCGGTCGTGTCGTCGCGCCCCAGAATGTAGAACTCGACGTGCACGTACTGGGTTGCGGATGTGACGGCGTCGGTCATCGCCTGGATCGATGCTTCGTAGTCGGGCAGCAGCGTGGCCGTGTTACCTGCGATGAGCGGCATGGCACCGAGTGTGCGGTTGAGGTGCACGACCGAACCGAACCAGGCCGGTTCGGTCGTCGTGGATTCGGCGCTGTCGAAGGGGCCCGCCGCGTCGAGGATGAATGCGTTGACCTCGCGCTGCTTGTCGCGTCGGTCTTTCGGCAACCGCGAGCTGCCGAGCAGCACGTAGAGGAGGCTGCCAGGGATGGGGGAGATGAAGATCGCGAGGAGCCACGCCATCGCCGAACTCGGTCGTCGATTGCGAGGAACCGTGACGACGGCTCCGATGCGGATGAGGATGTCGACCACCAGGATGATGGTCGGAAACACCTTGAGGATCGAGCGCCAGGTCGTTCTGGCCATCAGGCGGCCGGGAGGGTGCGGAGTAGTCGCTCGGTTGCGGGACGATCCGGAAATGCGGGCACAGGCCAAGATTAGCAATGTGTCACGCGCCGGATATGGGGTGAGTGTTTCGCGCTCACGAAAAAGCCCCGCCGGCCTGCCCTGGAGGGCGAGGCGACGGGGCTTCGTCGTGCGGTACTAGGCGCTGGGCGCCCCGGCGTGCTTCGGTCGCGGGGCTTCGTGGGTGTCGTCCGTGTGCTTGCGCTGCAGAGACGCGCCCTCGACGTCGACATCAGGCAGGATGCGGTCGAGCCACTTCGGCAGCCACCAGGCCGACTTGCCGAGCAGGGTCATCACAGCCGGGATGATCAGGAGCCGCACGATGAACGCGTCCACCAGCACACCGAGAGCGAGGCCCAGACCGATCGACTGGATCATGACCGAGTTGGAGAACACGAATCCTCCGAACACGCTGATCATGATCAGGGCGGCGGCGATGACGACCGTGCGCCCGGCATGCACGCCGCGCTGCACCGCCAGTCTGGCCGGCGAGCCATGCGCATACGACTCACGCATGCCGCTCACGAGGAACAGCTGGTAGTCCATCGCCAACCCGAACAGAACGCCGACGACGAGGATCGGAAGGAAGCTCAGGATGGGGCCGGGATCGTGCACTCCGAAGACGGGTGCCAGCCAGCCCCACTGGAACACCGCGGTGATGCCACCGAAGGCAGCGAAGAGAGACAGCACGAATCCTGCGGTCGCGGTGATCGGCACGAGAATCGATCTGAATACGAGGATCAGGATGATCAGCGATAGCCCGACGACGACGGTCAGGTAGAGAGGCAGAGCGTCGGCGAGCTTTTCGCTCACGTCGATATTGCCCGAAGCATTGCCGGCGACACCGAGTTCGGCCACGCCGTCGATGTTGAGTCCCCGAAGGTCACGCACCAACTGCTCGGTTGACTCGCTGGTGGGGCCTCCCTTCGGAACGACCTGGAATGCCAGCAGCAGATCGTCATCGCTGGCACCGATCGGCGCCACGGCGACGACATCGTTCTCGCCCTTAAGAGCGGTGCCGATGCGCACCTGCTCGCTCACGAGCTGGTCGTCTGTGATCGCCTTGTCGAGGTCGGCCACGACGATCAGCGGTCCGTTGACACCGGCCCCGAACTTGTCGTCGATCAGTTTGTACGCCTTGTAAGCGCTCGAGTCGACCGGTTCGGAGGAGCCCGCCGGCAGACCGAGCCTCATCGAGAGCGCGGGCAGGGCCACGACGAGCAGCACCGCGATTCCAACGACCACCGTGATCGCGGCACGCAGCATGTTCATGGGCTTGTTCGGCACCCGTGCCTGGTGATCGGTGTGACCGACCTTGGCGCGCGCCTTCTTCGTCAGGATGCGCATTCCGGCCAACCGGAGGAAGGCGGGAGTCAGGGTGATCGCGATCAGAATGGCGACGAAGACGCAGACCGCGCCCACGGTGCCCATGAGCCCCAGGAACGGAATTCCCGTGAGGTTGAGAGCGAGAAGTGCGATCAGCACGGTCGAGCCCGCGAACACCACGGCGTTGCCGGAGGTGCCGTTCGCAAGGCCGATGGATTCCTGCACCTCGGCGCCCGAGCGCAGTTGCGTTCGGTGCCTGTTCAGGATGAACAGCGAGTAGTCGATGCCGACCGCGAGCCCCAGCATCACGCCCAGCACGGGGGTGATCGAGAGCATGGTGACCGTGCCCGACAGTGCGAGCGACACGAGCACGCCCACGCCGACACCGATGATCGCGTTGATCAGCGGCAGGCTGGCACCGATCAGCGTGCCCAGCATCACGAATAGCACGATGGCGGCGAAGATGACGCCGGCGATCTCGCCCGGACCGAGAACCTCGGGGATGGTGGCCGCGATGTCGTTGGACACCTCGACGGAGACACCGTCGATCTTGGCGTTGTTCATCGTGTCGACCACGGCCTCTTTGGCCTCGGACGGCACGAGGTTGAGCGACTTGTCGAACTGCACCGTGCCCACGGCGGTCGTGTCGTCAGAGGAGACCTGGCGGATGTTGGAGGCCAGGTCGAGCAGCTTCGCACCCTCTTCGAGTGTCGCGCTCTGTGTTTCGAGCTCTGTTCGACCGGAGTCGATCGCTGCCTGCTGAGACGTCAGTTCGGCGTTACCCGCGTCGAGCTGCGCCTGCTGAGCGTCGAGCTGCGCCTGCGCGGCGGCGAGTTGGCCGGAGGCCTCGGCCTGAGCCTTCGCCTGGTCGAGCTGCTGCTGGCCTGCCGCCGCCTGGCTCTTCGCGGCATCGAGCTGAGTCTGACCGGCATCGAGCTTCGCCTTGCCGTCGGCGATCTGCTGGCGACCGTCGGCGACCTTCTGGGCCTGCGCGTCGATCTGCGTCTCCGTGTCGAACGGGTTGGTCGTGGACTTCACATCGGCCAGCGACTTCGCGTTGGTCAGCAAGTCTCCGATGGCCGTCTTCTGCGTGTCGGTGAACGCCGAGTCGTCGGTCGTCGTGAACACGACCGTTCCCCGTCCACCGCTGGCAGACGGGAACTTCTGAGAGAGTTCGTCGCTCACCTTCTGTGTAGCCGTGCCCGGAATGCTCACGGCTGAGGTGAGGGTGCCTCCGAACAACGCGAAGGCGCCACCCGCGAGTCCGAGGATCACCACCCACGCAACGATGACGAGCCACGCTCGACGCGCAGAGAACCGACCGAGTCGGTAGAGAAGGGATGCCATGTTTCTCAGCTTCTTTCTGAAATGAGCGGTGACGGGGGAGGACTCTCACATCGCATCGTTGGGAAGAAGAGGGGAAGCGGGTGGCGGAACTCAGCTCGGGGCGGAGTATCCGTCGCGGACTATCGTGATCAAGCGATGGAGAAGGCTGTTCCACAGGTCGCGAGATGCGGTGTCGAGGGAACCGCCCGACTGCACCATCCAGTACTGAGCAACCACGCCGATGCCGTTCATGAGCGTGCTCACGAGGATCGCGACCTCGAACTCGTCGGCGCCACTGCGGCGGGCGAGTTCGACCGTGAGGTCTTCTGTTGATCGCATGAAGACGCTGTCTGCATTCTGAGTGCGTGCGTCGTCGCCGTCGAGAAGTCCGAAGAAGTAGGAGACGAGGCTAGGCAGATCCATGGCCTGGATCGCTGTGGCGACTTCGTCGAAGAGCTGCACGCGGCTGCCATGGCTCGACGGCGTCACGCTGGCGACGGTAAGAAACTCGTCGATCGCACGATTGAGTGTGCGCGTGCAGCTGGTCATGATCACGTCGTCGAGCGACGAGAAGTGATTGAAAACGGTGCGCCGGGCGATGTCGGCGCGATCGGCGAGTTCGTCGACGCTGAATCGAGCCTTGCCCTTGTCGAGAATCAGCGAGTCTGCTGCGTCGAGAATCGCCTCACGGTGCCGCGCCTTCAACTCGGCGCGGCGATCCATAGCGATCGGCTCGGTAGTCACGGTCGTTACACTACGTGCAACGACGCACTCAGTGCAATCGAAAGCTCGGGCTTTGGTGGAACTCTCAGAAAGCGTCGTCTCGGGCCACGGGTGCAGTGTGCACTGCGGGTGTGCCCTCTTGAGACATTCTCGCGCGAGAGGTCGACGTGGATGGTGGACTGGCGGATGCTTGAGAGGTGTGGCCGGTTCAATGGCGGCGGCCGCGACGCCATGGAAGGAGAGAGATGACTGACAGGCTCCGCATCGTCATCGGGTGCGATGACGCAGGTTTCGACTACAAGGAGGTCCTGAAGAAGGATCTCGAGGCCAGCGACCTCGTCGCGAGCGTAACCGATATCGGCGTCGACTCGACCGGGCACACTCCTTACCCGAAGATCGGCGTGGCGGCGGGTGAACTGGTCGCGGCGGGGGAGGCCGACCGCGCGCTTCTCTTATGTGGAACCGGCATCGGCGTCGCCATGGCAGCCGGCAAGGTCGCGGGAATTCGCGCATCCGTCGCCCATGACAGCTTCTCTGTCGAGCGGCTCATACTCAGCAATAACGCCCAGGTGCTGACGATGGGCCAACGTGTCATCGGAATCGAACTCGCCCGGCGCCTCGTGCGCGAATGGCTGACGTACCGTTTCGACGAGAGCAGCGCGAGCGCCGAGAAAGTCGCCGTCCTCTCGGAGTACGAGGCGACGGGTTCGTGCTGACGGCGCTTCTTCCCTGAGTTCGTTCAACGGGACAGCCGCACTCGTCTATTTGTTAGGCTTACCTAACTTGCTGTCGAAGTTAGGTTGTCCGATGTCTGTCACTGCCCCCGCCCCTGGCGCACGTAAGCCTCGCGCGCAGATCGCGCTCACCGTTCTGCGCTCGGAACGACTAACGCCCCACCTCGTTCGAGTTGTTCTCGGCGGCGCAGGATTCGACGAATTCGAAAGCAACGACAAGACCGACAAATACGTCAAGATCCTCTTCACCGACTCCGACGGGCACGATGTGACCCGCACCTATACGGTGCGCGAGGTGAATGCCGCAGAGAAGTCCATCTCGATCGATTTCGTCGTGCACGGCGACGAGGGTCTGGCCGGCCCCTGGGCCGCCGCGGCGAGACCGGGCGACGCCGCCGTCATTTCCGGCCCAGGCGGAGGCTATGCGCCCGATCCCTCGGCCGACTGGCACCTGCTCGTCGGCGACGAGTCGGCCCTTCCGGCTATCGCATCGGCGCTGGATGCTCTTCCCCCGTCCGCGCGCGGCGTCGCGTTCATCGAGACCTACTCCGATGCCGACGTTCTCGAGCTGCGCGCGCCCGAGGGCGTCGACGTCCGCTGGCTCCTGCGAGGTCAGCGCCCGGCGGGGGAGGCAACCCTCCTCGCCGAAGCCGTGTCGCAGCATCCGTGGCCCGAAGGACGAGTGCAGGTCTTCGCGCACGGGGAGCGCGGCGCCATGAAGCAGTTGCGAGACGTGTTCAAGCAACGCGGCGTCACGCGTGCGCAGCTCTCGCTGTCGGGCTACTGGGCATTCGGCCGCACAGAAGACAGATTCCAGGCAGAGAAGCGCGAGCCGGTGGGGGTAATCGAGCCCCTCTCTGATTGACAGTGCGTGACGATCGGCACACCGGCGTGCAGAATGAACTCATGACCCACGCCTCGCGCCGACCGCGATTCGCTCTTCTTGCCCTGACGGTGGTGCTGGGCCTCACGGCCTGTGTTGCCGCGCCGGCTCCCGCTCCGACCGTCACGGTCACGCAGAGCGCTCCCGCCATCACGGTGACTCCGACGCCCACGCCGTCGCCGACACAGCCTCCCGCTGCCGAGCCGGCGCCGGAGCCGACCCCCGCGCCCGAGCCGCCGGCGCCGCCGGTCGCTCCGAATGCGGCAGGCGGCCAGACCGATGGCGGCAATACGGCGACGACACCGTTGGTCAACGACTCGGGATCGCAGCCCTTCGCCACGGGGGCGGCGGTGGCGCTCAACGACTACGAGTACACCTACACGGTGGCCAATCAAGACCAGGTGCTGGCTATTGCTTCTCGGTTCAATCTGCAGGTCGACGACGTGGTTCGGGTGAACTTCCGCTGCTCCAACTACCTCGAGGTGCAGCCGGGCGATGTGCTCGACATTCGGTGGCCCCTCGATTCCGAGAAGGTCGGCGTCTGCTGACGCGAACGGTGTGGTGCCGGCGGGCACTCCTGCTGTCGGGATGACGACTCGTTATTTCGGTGGAGGCTCTTGCGCATGCGTCGAGACCACCTGCGCTCTTCTGCGCTCTTCTGCGCTGGTCGAGTAGGCCGCCTGCGGCCGTATCGAGACCCACGTGCGCTGGTCGAGATCGGCTCGTGCGTTGGTCGAGTAGGCCGCCTGCGGCCGTATCGAGACCCGTTCCCTGAGCCTGTCGAAGGGCGCTCGGAGGCTGCGTCTACTCCTCCACAGGGCGCCCCATTTGGGGAGTTGTCCACAGTAATATCCCCTGATCAAGCATCGAATGCCCTCCTCGCCCCAGTGTCGGTGGCTCCTGTTTGACTTCTCCTATGACATCAACGATCCCGCTCCTCGAGCCCGACCCGTACGTGGTCGCGCTCGAGGAGGTCGCCGCCCTCGATCAGCAGATAGCCCGACTGTCTGCGGTCAGGGCCAGACGCGTCACCGACGCGAGAAACCACCTGCACGGGCAGGCACCATCAGATACCTCTTCCGGTGGGCCTGTGTGGTCGACCGCTCGAGTCGAGAGAGTCGAGTTGTTCACCGAACTCGCCCAGCTCACCCGCCGCACCGAGTATCGGGCCGCGACTCTGATCGACACCAGCACTGCTCTTGTGGATCGTCTTCCCGCCACGCTCGCTGCAGTGGCTGCCGGAGTCGTGTCGTGGGAGCACGCCGAGGTCATCGCGAAGCACGCCGACGGCCTCGACGGCGACGCCTTGGTGTTGTACGACACGAGGCTCTCGGCGCTGGCGGCGGAGGTGAATCCGAAGCAACTCGACCGCAAGGCCCGCCACGAGGTCGAACTCGCCCAACCCACCACCGCGGTCGAACGGGCCGAAAAGGCCGCGGCCACCCGTCCTATCTACGTCGATCCTGCAGCTGATGGCATGGCATACCTCACCCTGTTCGCTCCGGCACCAGAGATTCACGCCATCACCGACCGTGCCGCCCGTCTCGCAGCAGGTCTCAGAGCGGGAGGTGACCCTCGCAGCATGACGCACCTGAAACTCGATGTCCTCACCGACCTGATGCTCAACGGTGAAACCTCGATCCCGGGTGCGACCCGGGGCGTCCGGGGCAGGGTTCATGTGATGGTTCCCGCGATGACCCTGCTCGGAATAGGTGAGGAGGCAGCGATCCTTCGCGGCTACGGACCGATCGACCCGGCCACCGCCGCGCAGTTGACGGCGGAGGCGACCTCCTGGCGGCGGATCCTCACCGACCCAATCACCGGACGCATCCTAACCACCGACCCGCGGGACCACCGGCCGACAGCCCGGATGATCGACCACGCCCGCCTGGTGCACCCGACGTGCGTGTTTCCGGGCTGCACCGTCCCATCGGAACAAGCCGACGTCGACCACACCGAAGACCACGCCTACGGAGGAAACACCGTTCCGGAGAACCTGGCGCCATTGAGTCAGGCGCATCACAGGGTGAAGCACCACACGAGGTGGCAGATCGTGCAGAACGGAGACGACACCCTCACCGCCACCTCACCGGCCGGCTACCAATACACCGTCCGGCCGGAAGGCAGGATGCAACCGGCGCCCCAAGCATTGGTCCGCGAGATGAGCCCAAGCGAAGTCACTGTTGAAACCGAAGCTGCACCTGGATCGACAGAACCGGACGACGACCTCGCGGGCTGTCCGTTCTGAGAGATCCATGCACGCACCCGGGCTCGCCCGGCTAGGAGAGGAGAACCACCGTGCCCGTAACTCAGGACATCTCGCGTGCCCGGGGACCGGCAGTCAGGTCACCGATTGCCGCGTGAGAGATTGAGCACCTCACCGGTGAAGGCCTGTGCGTCTTCGGGGTTCGGCGACCTTCTCGGGTTGAGGTAGAAGAGGTCGTCGAGGGCGATGCCGAAGCGTTGAGCGATGGCCGAGAGAGTGTCACCCTGGGCGACTGTGTAGGCGATGGGCTTGTCATCGCTGTCGATAGTCACGATGCCCATGGCACCTGCCGTGGCGCCCGAATCCTCGACATCGAGACCCGGACGCATGTCGGGAATGCTCCAGACGAGCGGCGCGTGCGAGACGATCGGAATGGGACATGCTTTGTCGGCGGTGCCGCTGCTCGGCGCGCGGGTGAGAACCACCTCACGGATGAACGAGAGATCGCCCTGACCGATGCCGTCGCTGCCGCCGATCGGGAAGACGAGTGCGGCGGGGTCGTGGCCCGCATCCACCTGCCCGAGACCGAAGCGCCAATCGGAATCGAGGCATGCTTCGTCGGGAGAGAGCGAGTCGGCGGTGAGGGTGAACTGCGTCGCGAGGCCATCGGCGACGGAGAGATCGGTGACGACGAGCTGGAAGATGCCCTCGTCATCCACCGTGATGGCGACGGAACCCGTGATGGCACCGGACGCCGCGCCTGTGTCGACGAAGGCGCCGGTTGCCGCGGTCGTGCCGGGAGCGAGCACGGGGCGGGCGTCATCCAGGGCCGCGCCGCCCTGCGGGCCGCCCGCGTTGGGGCTCGGAACGGGCGTGCCGGCGTCCGCCGAGCATCCGGCCAGAAGCAGGATGCCGAGCGCCATGGCCAGAGGCCCCAATCCTCGCGTCATAGCGCAAGTATGCCGTGCGCGAGGTGCGCACGCACGGTTCTCGTGCAGCACGGGCGAGCCGGCTGCCGGTATCGTTGAGGCGACGCAAACCGCACCGCGGCCGACGACGGACGCCGTGCCGCAGCCAGAAACCGGAGCAGAGCATTGACCGATTCCCACCTGGCCATCGTGATCCTGGCGGCAGGCCAGGGCACGCGTATGAAGTCCACCACTCCCAAACTGCTGCACACCCTTGCAGGCATTCCGATCGTGAGTCATGTTCTCGCGACGGCGCGTGAGATGGATGCCGCATACACGGTCGCCGTCGTCCGTCACGAACGCGACCAGCTCGCCGAGGTCATCGACGAGCAGTTGCCCGGCGGCATGATCGTCGATCAAGACGAGATTCCGGGAACAGGCCGAGCGGTCGAGCAGGCCGTCGCGGCGCTCCCGGCCGACTTCACCGGCGAGGTTCTCGTCGTCAACGGCGACGTTCCCTTGCTCGATGCCGCCACGCTCACCGCGCTCATCGAATCCCACCGCGCCGGCGCCTCCTCGGCCACTCTCCTCTCTGCGTTCCTCGACGACGCCACCGGCTACGGCCGCATCGTGCGCGATGCCGACGGTCGGCTCGAGCGCATCGTCGAGCACCGTGACGCGTCCGAATCCGAACTCGCCATCGCCGAGATCAATGCGGGCGTCTACCTGTTCGGGCTCTCCGAACTGCGCGACACGCTCGCCTCGCTCGACACGCAGAACTCTCAGGGAGAGAAGTATCTGACCGATGTGGTCGGCCTCCTTCGCGAAGCGGGTTCCGAGGTCGCTGCCGTTCCCGTCTCCGAGCCCTGGCTCGTCGAGGGCATCAACGATCGCGCTCAGCTGAGCGTCGCGGCCGCCAAGCTCAACGCTCTGATCGTTCGCGGATGGCAGCTCGCCGGTGTCACCGTCCACGACCCCGCCACGACCTGGATCGATCTCAAGGCGACCATCGCCAACGACGTCGAGATCCTCCCCGGAACACAGATCCGTGGGGCCACCGTCATCGCGACCGGAGCCACCATTGGCCCCGACACCACGCTCGTCGATTGCGAGATCGGCGAGGGCGCCGTGGTGAAGCGCACGGATGCGACCCTGTCGGTCATCGGCGCCGGTGCCAGCGTCGGCCCCTTCGCGTATCTGCGCCCGAACACCATCCTCGAGGCCGGCGGCAAGATCGGCACGTTCGTCGAGACGAAGAACTCCACGATCGGAGCGGGCAGCAAGGTGCCGCACCTCTCCTATATCGGCGACACCACCGTGGGAGTCGCGTCGAACGTCGGCGCCGGCACCATCACGGCCAACTACGACGGAGTCAACAAGAACAAGACGATCGTCGGTTCGCACGTGCGCACCGGATCGCACAACGTCTTCGTCGCCCCCGTTAGAATTGGCGACGGAGCCTATACGGGCGCCGGAACGGTCGTCCGCAAGGACGTGCCCGCCGGGGCCCTGGCCATCAACGTCGCTCCACAGCGAAACCTCGAAGGCTGGGTCGCCACCAACCGACCGGGAACCGCCGCGGCGATCGCCGCTGAAGACCAAGCATCTGAACAAAGCGCACCTCAACAGAGTGGAGACTAATTTGTCGGACATCACCTCCACCGGGGAGAAGCGCCTGCTGGTCGCATCCGGTCGCGCACACCCGCAGCTCGCCATCGATGTCGCGGCAGCGCTCGGAACCGATCTGCTCCCCACCGATGCCCGCACCTTCGCCAACGGCGAGCTCTATGTGCGTTACGACGAGAGCGTGCGTGGCGCCGATGTCTTCGTCATCCAGTCGCACAGCGCACCGATCAACGAGTGGCTCATGGAGCAGCTCATCATGGTCGATGCACTCAAGCGCGCCTCGGCGAAGCGCATCACCGTCGTCGCGCCGTTCTATCCATACGCACGTCAAGACAAGAAGGGCCGTGGGCGCGAACCCATCTCGGCCCGCCTCGTCGCCGACCTCTTCAAGGCGGCCGGCGCAGACCGCATCATGTCGGTAGACCTGCACGCCGCGCAGATCCAGGGATTCTTCGACGGACCCGTCGACCACCTGTTCGCGATGCCTGTACTTCTCGCGCACATGCGCACCGCTCTCGACCCGTCGATGCTGACCGTCGTGTCACCCGACATGGGCCGCGTCCGCGTCGCCGACATCTGGAGCGACAAGCTCGGTGTGCCGCTCGCCATCATCCACAAGCGTCGCGACCCGCTCGTTCCCAACCAGGTCTCGGTGCACGAGATCGTGGGAGACGTCAGCGGCAGGGTCTGCCTGCTCGTCGACGACCTGATCGATACCGGCCGAACGATCGTGGCGGCATCCGAAGCGCTCAAGAAGGCGGGCGCCCTGAGCGTCGTCGTCGCGGCGACCCACGCCGTCTTCTCCGACCCGGCATCCGAGATCCTTCAGTCCGACTTCATCGACTCCGTCGTGGTCACCGACACCCTGCCCCTGCCGGTCGAGAAGCGATTCGACAAGCTCACGATTCTGCCGATTGCACCGCTCATCGCGCGCGCCATCCACGAGGTCTTCGAAGACGGCTCCGTGACGAGCATGTTCGACGGGGATGCCTGATCGTTTTTCGAGCGTAGGCTCGTAGGCATGGACTACATTCCCGACGCCGGTACCATCACCATGTTCTCCACCACATGGTGTGGGTACTGCTCACGCCTCAAGACTCAGCTCGACAAGCAGGGCATCGGCTACACCGAGGTCAACATCGAAGAGGTCGAAGGAACCGCTGAGCTGGTCGCGTCGCTGAACGGCGGAAACCAGACGGTTCCGACAGTGATCTTCCCCGACGGCACGAGCGCCACCAACCCCTCGGCGCGCGAGGTCGTCACGCGCCTGGGCTAGGTCGGCTGACCGGGCTCAGGCGTGGTGGGAATCGAGGGAAAGAGCCCGAGGGGCGCGACATTGCGGTCGCCGCCATAGGCACCCACGGTGTAGCACTGCCATCCGAGGCCTCCCTCGCCGAAGAGTTCGAAGTGCGCCGATGATCCCTGCGTCGACGGGTCTTGGTATGGGGCGATGATCGCGCAGGCGCGCTCCGCAGTGGCATGGCTGAAGCTCGCCGTGGTGAGGATTCCCGGCAGCACGAGGCAGATGAGTCCGACGATGACGACGATGCGCATCGCACGGCGCATGCGCACACTCCGAAGGGGACGTTCGCCATGCGGAACGTAGCCCGAGAGCTCTGGTTCGTCTGAGTAAGAGGACATCTGCGATCTAGTCTCTCATCCAGCGCCCTGAGCTGCGGATCCAGGTTGTAAACACTTCATTACGGCACTGATTCCGTCGCCGTCGGTGAGTTATGCTCTGGATATCGGAGGGCGCCAGAAGTGACTAGTCATGCAGACATCGTCTTCGAGAGCGGCTCGGTGTTCGACGGCAGCCGACTGCTTCCCGCATCGACGCGGGTAGCGATCTCGGGCAAGACCATCCTGGCAGTGGGTTCCGATATCGATGCTTTTGTCGGGGCCGGCACTCGCAGGATCGACCTGGAGGGTGGACTGCTCCTTCCCGGATTCACAGACGCGCACGTGCACCCCGTCGAGGGCGGCCTCGAGCGCATGCGCTGCGATCTCTCATCGGCGTCGACGCGCGACGAGTACCTTTCCCTCATCCGCGCGTACGCAGACGCCAACCCCGATCTGCCCTGGATTCTGGGCGGAGGATGGCAGCTGGCGGCGTTCCCCGGAGGCGTGCCGCAGGCATCCGATCTCGACGCCGTCGTCGGCGCACGACCCGTGTTCCTCGCGAACCGCGACCACCACGGTGCCTGGGTATCGACTCGGGCGCTCGAGCTGGCGGGCATCGACAGCAGCACTCGAGACCCGGCGGACGGCCGTATCGAGCGACACGTCGATGGTTCGCCGAGCGGGGTGCTGCAGGAAGGCGCGCGACTGCTGGTCTCGCGGTTCATCCCCGACGACACCGACGACGACAACTACTCCGCGCTGCTCACTGCACAGAGCTATCTGCATTCGGTCGGAGTCACCGGCTGGCAGGACGCCATCGTGGGCGACTACGGAAACCACAGCGACACGGGAGACGTGTATCTGCGTGCGGCGAAGAACGGCGACCTCACAGCCCGCGTCGTGGCCGCGCTGTGGTGGGACCGCAACCGAGACGCGGAGCAGATCCCCGAACTCGTTGCGCGTCGCGATGAACTCGCGCACGAACGTTTTGCCGCCTCGAGCATCAAGATCATGCAGGACGGCATTCCCGAGAACCAGACGGCCGCGATGATCGATCCCTACGTCGTGCCCTCCGGGTGTCGATGCGGCGCAGACGGACTCGGGTCGGGACTGTCTTTCGTCGACCCCGCCGTGCTGGGCGATTACGTCGCCGCCCTCGACGCGCTCGCCTTTCAGGTTCATTTTCACGCGATCGGTGATCGCGCGGTGCGCGAGGCACTGGATGCTTTCGCCGAGGCGCGCAGGCGCAACGGGCCGAGCGCGAACAGGCACCATATCGCCCATGTGCAGGTGGTGCATCCACACGACATCGCCCGATTCGCCGAGCTCGACGTGACCGCGAATGTGCAGACGTTGTGGGCGAGTTTCGAGCCGCAGATGGTCGAGCTGAACCTGCCGGTGCTCGGGGCGGAGCGGTCGTCGTGGCAATATCCATTCGCCGACCTGGCGAACGCCGGTGCGAGCCTCGCCTCCGGCAGCGACTGGCCCGTGACGACGCCCGATCCCTGGGCTGCCCTGCACGTCGCCGTCAACCGCACGCTTCCACCCGACGACGCCGACTACACGCCCCGCCCCTTCTATCCCTCGCAGGCGCTGAGCCTCGAGCAGGCGCTGGCGTCGTATACCTCGGGCTCTGCCCGCATCAACGGCCACGACTCGGCCGGCCGCATTGCAGAAGGATTCGACGCCGACCTGGTCGTTGTCGATCGCGATCCCTTCGCCGCGCCGACCGAGCTCATCTCCGAGACCCGCACCCGGGAGACCTGGGTTCGGGGCCGACGGGTGTTCTGATGACACCATCCCGCACTCTGCTTCTTGTTCCCGCTCCACCATCACCATCATTGAAATCACCACACCGAATGAGGCTCCAATGAAATCGATCAGACTCGTCCCCGTCGCGCTGCTGGCCAGCGCGGCCCTCCTGCTCACGGGATGCGTGAACAACGAGCCCACCGCGCCCGCGTCGAGCGGCACCGCGCCTGCCGTCGCAAAAGATGACGCCGCGGCGAAGCTCCTTCCCGAAGACATCGCATCGGCAGGCAAGCTCGTAATCGGCACCGACGCGACCTACGCTCCGAACGAGTTCAAAGACGCCGACGGCAACCCGACCGGCTGGGAGATCGAGCTGGCCGACGCGATGGCCGCCAAGCTCGGCCTGACGACCGACTACCAGATCGCCAAGTTCGACAACATCATTCCGTCGATCACCGGCGGCAAGTACAACCTCGGACTGTCGTCGTTCTTCGACACGAAGGAACGCCAGCAGCAGGTCGACATGATCGACTACTACACTGCCGGAATCCAATGGGCATCATTGGCCGACAAGAAGGTCGATCCCGAGAACGCCTGCGGCATCAAGCTCGCTGTGCAGAACGGAACGACGGAGGCCCTCGACGACGGCCCCGCGAAGTCCGACGCCTGCGTCGCCGCGGGAAAGGAGCCGATCGACCTGCTCGGCTATGACACGCAGGACGACGCGACGGCAGCCGTCAGCCTCGGCCGCGCCGACGCGATGTCGGCTGACTCTCCCGTGACGCAGTACGCGGTCGCACAGTCGGACGGCAAGCTCGTCACCTCGGGCGACGTCTACTCCGTCTTCCTCTACGGCATGCCGATCGCCAAGGACTCGGGGCTCGGCGAGGCGCTTCAGGCCGCACTGCAGTCGCTGATGGACGACGGCACCTACACGGAGATCCTCTCGAAGTGGGGCGTCGAGCAGGGCGCGATCGACAAGATCGACATCAACGGCGCCACGGAGTAGCTCGGATGGAGACCACAGGTTCTTCCGGCCAGCCGGAGCGGATCGTCGCGATCCCGCTCCGGCACCCGGTGCGCAACGTCGTAGCCGTTGTCATCATCCTCATCGTCGTGCTGTTCGTGGTCGATGCGGCGTTCTTCCGCCCGGCGTACGACTGGCCGGCGGTGGGAAAGTACATCTTCGATGTGCGGGTCTCGCAGGCGGCGCTCGTCACGATCGAATTGACCGTGCTCGCTATGGTGGGCGCGATCGTGCTCGGCACGCTTCTCGCCGTGATGAGGCTCTCGCCCAATCCGGTGCTGAAGTCGGTGGCCTGGGCCTACCTGTGGATCTTCCGCGGCACCCCGGTCTACGTGCAGCTGGTCTTCTGGGGACTGCTCGCCACGATCTACAAGACCATCTCGGTCGGGGTGCCCTTCAGCTCCGATGTGCTGTTCAGCTGGACGACCCAAGACGCCATCAGCGTGTTCTGGCTCGCCGTGATCGGCCTCGCTCTCAACGAAGCCGCCTACATGGCAGAGATCGTGCGGGCGGGAATGCTCTCGGTCGATCCCGGACAGAGCGAGGCGTCGACCGCGCTCGGTATGTCGTGGTCGCAGACGATGCGTCGCATCATCATTCCGCAGTCGATGAGGGTGATCATCCCACCCACGGGCAACGAGGTGATCTCGATGCTCAAGACGACCTCGCTGGTCACGGCGGTGCCCTTGTCGACCGAACTCTACACGCGCACGAGAGACATCTCGGCAGAGACGTTCAATCCCATTCCGCTGCTCATCGTGGCGTCGATCTGGTACCTGTTCTTCACCTCTCTTCTGATGGTCGGACAGTACTTCCTCGAGCGTCGCTTCGCCCGTGGATCGCGCTTCGTCGACGTGGGTCCGGGCCAGGAGAACCCGACCGTTCTCGTGGGCGCGACCCCGACCGCTCCGGTCGAAGCGCAACCGGGCACCTCGACGGAAGGCCGATCCTCATGACCGAACCCCTCGCATCCACCCCCATGGTGATCGCCGACCGCGTCGTGAAGTCGTTCGGGTCGCACACCGTGCTGAAAGACATCTCTCTGACCGTGAACCGCGGCGAGGTGGTGTGTGTCATCGGGCCGTCTGGCTCGGGCAAGTCCACGTTCCTCCGCTGCATCAATCACCTGGAGAAGCTCGACGGAGGCCGGTTGACGGTCGACGGCGAGCTGATCGGATATCGCCAGCGCGGCGACAAGATCTACGAGCTGAAACCGAAGGAGGCGGCGGCGCAGCGCAAAGACATCGGCATGGTGTTCCAGCGTTTCAACCTGTTTCCTCACCTGACCGTTCTCGAGAACATCATGGAGGCGCCGCTGCAGGTGAAGCGGCAGAGCCGGGCGGCCGCGTCTGCCCGCGCGCTCGAGCTGCTCGCCAGGGTGGGGCTTGCCGAGAAGGCGAAGGCCTACCCGGCTTCTCTGTCGGGCGGGCAGCAGCAGAGGGTCGCCATCGCCCGCGCTCTGGCGATGGATCCGAAGCTGATGCTGTTCGATGAGCCCACGTCTGCGCTCGACCCCGAACTCGTGGGGGAGGTTCTCGATGTGATGAAGCAGCTCGCCAAAGACGGCATGACGATGATCGTGGTGACGCACGAGATGGGCTTCGCCCGAGAGGTGGCCGACTCGCTCGTCTTTATGGACGGCGGGGTCGTGGTCGAACGGGGCGATCCTCGCGAGGTGCTCACGAACCCTCAGCAGGATCGTACGAAGGCGTTCCTCTCGAAGGTGCTGTAGACGACGAAAAGCCCCGTGCACGCTGAAGAGCAGGCACGGGGCTTTTTCGTGTCGCTAGTGCGAGGAGCCCTCGGACTCGATCTCGGTGCGGTCACCCGACCAGAGAGTGTGGAAGGTGCCCTCCTTGTCGATGCGCTTGTAGGTGTGCGCACCGAAGAAGTCGCGCTGGCCCTGCACGATGGATGCTGGCAGGCGGTCTGCGCGCAGCCCGTCGTAGTAGGCGAGCGACGACGAGAACGCGGGGGTCGGGATTCCGGCCTGAACCGCGCTCACGACGACCCGGCGCCAGGCATCCTGCGTTCCGGCGATCGCCTCGGTGAAGTACGGCGCGGTGACCAGGGCGACGAGGCCCGGGTTCTCGGCGTACGCCTCGGTGATGCGGTTGAGGAAGCGGGCCCGGATGATGCAGCCCCCGCGCCAGATCTTGGCGATCTCGCCCTTCTTGATGTCCCAGCCATAGTGCTCGGCGCCGGCGACGATGGCGTCGAAACCCTGCGAGTAGGCGATGATCTTCGACGCGTAGAGCGCCTTCCGCACATCTTCAATGAACGCGGCCGGGTCGTCGACGGCCACGGTCTCGCTCGGGCCGGGCAGGCTGCTGGATGCGGCGCGCTGAGCGGGCTTGGACGACAAGGCCCGGGCGAAGACGGCCTCGGCGATGCCCGAGACGGGGATGCCGAGATCGAGCGCGGTCTGCACTGTCCAGACGCCGGTGCCCTTCGAACCTGCCTGGTCGAGGATCACGTCGACGAGCGGGCGGCCCGTCTCGGCATCGACCTGGCGAAGGACCTCGGCGGTGATCTCGATGAGGTAGCTCTCGAGCTCGCCGGTGTTCCACTCGGCGAAGACGTCGGCGATCTGGGCGGGGGAGTAGCCGGTGCCGCGACGAATCAGATCGTAGGCCTCGGCGATGAGCTGCATGTCGGCGTACTCGATGCCGTTGTGGATCATCTTGACGAAGTGGCCGGCGCCGTCTGTGCCCACGTGGGTGACGCAGGGCTCGCCCTCCGCGACCGCGGCGATCGAGGCGAGGATGGGGCCGAGGGTCTCGTAGGCCTCTGCGGAACCGCCCGGCATGATGCTGGGGCCGTTGAGAGCTCCCTCTTCGCCTCCCGAGATTCCGGCGCCGACGAAGTTGATTCCGCGCTCGCGCACGGCCTTCTCTCGGCGGATGGTGTCGGTGAACAGAGCGTTGCCGCCGTCGACGATGATGTCGCCCTCTTCGAAGAGGTCGGAGAGCTGGCTGATCACCGCGTCGGTGCCCTTGCCCGCCTGCACCATGATGATCGCTGTGCGGGGCTTCTGCAGTGAAGCCACGAACTCATCGATCGTCTTGGAAGCCACGAACTCGGCCTCGGGGTGCTCACTGGTGAGGAGGTCGGTGCGCTCGGGAGAGCGGTTGTACACGGCGACCGTGTTGCCCTCCCGGCTGGCGAGGTTACGGGCGAGGTTCGACCCCATCACGGCGAGGCCGACCACGCCGATGTTGGCGGTGGCCGTTGAACTTGAAGTGTCTGACACTGTCTGGTCTCCTAGGTGTTGTTCCGTCGTCTACAGCGTAGCCAACGGGGTTACTCGGGGCCTCTGATATAGCGGTGAATGACGGCGAGGTCGTCGTCTCCGAGACCCGCTGCGACGAGGCCGTCGAACTGGCTGCGCAGCGCATCCAGAACCGGCGCGGCCGTGGCCGTCTCGACGGCCGCCGCGTGGGCGAACGACAGGTCTTTGACCATGTACCGGGCCGCGCCTGTAGGGGAGTAGTCGCGCTCGACGAGCCTGTTCTTCTTGGTCTCGAGAACGCGACTGCCCGCATAACCGCCCTGAAGCAGCGTCAGCAGGGCGTCGAGGTCGAGCCCCGAACGCTCGGCGATGACGCTGGCCTCGCTGATGGCCGCCATCGTCGCGGCGACGATGAGCTGGTTGCAGGCTTTGGCGATGTCGCCCGAGCCGAGGGGGCCGAGGTGAACGGGCGTGCCGCATGCCGAGAGAACAGGCACGACGAGGGAGACATCGGCATCGGCGCCTCCGACCATGATCGACAGCGTCGCTGCCGCCGCGCCCTCCGTGCCGCCCGAGACGGGGGCATCGACGATGCGCATGCGGCCGTCGGTCTGGCGCCGCAGACGCTCATCGGTCGAGCGGATGCCGGTGGGCGAGACCGACGAGCAGACGACGACCACGCAGGTGGTCGGCGCCTCGGCCATACCTCCCTCGCCGAACAGGAGTTCGTCGACCTGAGGAAGGTCGGGGACCATGAGGATGACGACGTCGCTCGCCTGGGCGACGTCACCCGGAGTGTCCGCCCATGATGCGCCTGCCGTCAACACGGGGGCGGCCCGATCGCGGGAGCGCGCTGTGACGGTGAGTGAACCGGGGAAGGCGGCGAGAAGATTCACGGCCATGGGGGTTCCCATGTTGCCGAGACCGATCATTCCGACCGACGGCCGGGTATCAGAATTGCTTGCACCTGAAGAAGCCGTATGCGCCATTGACATATGAACAGCATATAGAACACTGTTCACGATAGTGAATAGCTGGATAGACTGTCGTTCAGACAAGCTTACGGATTTCAAAGGACTGTGACGTGACTCGAGAAGACAATCGACTCCGCGTGGTAGCGGCCACCCCGATCAGCGAAGAGCTCATCGACATGGTCGTCGCGCGCGAACCTCGCATCGATTTCATCCGCGACCAGGAGCTTCTGCCCCCGATGCGGTTCCCGGGTGACCACTCTGGAGACCCCTCCTTCGAGCGCACTCCGGAGCAGCAGGAGCGCTTCGAGTCTCTGATCGACAGCGCCGAGGTGCTCTATGGCTTGCCCGACGAATCGGCCACTGCGCTCAAGCGCGCAGCCGACGCGAACCCGGGCCTGCGCTGGGTGCAGGGCATGCCGGCTGGCGTGGGTGGCCAGGTCAAGAAGGCGGGCCTCACAGACGAGCAGCTCGATCGAGTCGCTGTGACCTCGTCGGCCGGCGTGCACGTCGGCCCGCTCGCCGAGTTCGCCGTCTTCGGCCTTCTCGCGGGCGCCAAGACTCTCCCGCGGTTGCAGGAGCAGCAGCGCGAGCACCGCTGGACCGACCGGTGGAACATGAAGCACCTGGGCCAGCAGACCATTCTCGTCGTGGGTCTCGGCAGCATCGGTCGCGAGACCGCACGAAAGCTGAAGGCGATGGGCGCGAAGGTCGTCGGAACCAGCAGGCACTCGGCCCCGGTCGAGCACGTCGACGAAATCGTGCATCCCGATGAGCTGGCCGAGGTCGTCGCTCGGGTCGATGGAATCGTCGTCACGCTCCCAGGAACGTCTGCAACCGAGAAGATGATCGATGCCCGTGTGCTCGCGAACGTCGTTCCGGGTACCACCGTCGTGAACGTGGGTCGTGGCACCGTCATCGACGAAGACGCCCTCGTCGCCGCTCTCGCCGATGGGCGAGTCGGCTTCGCGGCGCTGGACGTGTTCGCGTCCGAGCCGCTCTCAGGAGACAGCCCGCTCTGGGATTCGCCTCACGTGCTGGTGAGCCCGCACACCGCTGCCGTCAATTCTGAAGAGGACCGGCTCATCGCCGAACTCTTCGCAGAGAACGCGCGTCGTTATCTCGACGGCGAAGATCTGATCAATCGGGTTGATACGGTCGAGTTCTACTAGCCGACGGGCCGCGAGTCCGAGTCGAAGGGGAGACGATGGCCGTTCCAGACACCGAGGCCGACAAGGCTGCGCTCGCTCCGGCGGTCGTGAAGGCCGTCAAGATCCTCGATCTTCTCGCCGAGACGCCGGGGCGCGCCAGAGCCCTGAGTGATATCGCGCGAGAACTCGGCATCGCGAAGTCGTCCACGTCGAATCTGTGCGCCTCCCTCGAAGAGGGCGGTCTCGTGCGACGCACGGAGGGCGGCTTTCTTCTGGGTAGGCGCGCTGTCGAGCTCGGTAGCGCGTATCTGGCCGGGTTCGATCAGATCCGCGAGTTCTATCGCATCTGCGAGGAGTCCGAGGTGCTGCGCTCTCAGCTCGTGCAGATCGCGATGCTCGACGGGGCGCGAGTTCTGTACCTGGCTGTGTACGAGGGGCGCGAGAGGTTTCCGCTCTCGGCCAGTGTGGGCGACCGCTATCCGGCATCCGCGACCGCCGTGGGCACCGCTCTGCTCGCAGAGCTCGATCCGCAGCGCATCGAAGCACTTTTCAGGGAGCCCAGCCACCTCGTGACGCTCACCAATCGATCGACCGCCGACCTCGAATCGTTGCAGGCGAAGCTCGAAGAGACGCGAACGCGCGGATACGCCATAGACGACGGAGAAGTGCACCTCAGTGTGCTCGGTCTCGCCGTTCTCATCCCGTCGAGTCGCGTGGGCGAACCCTCGTTCAGTATCGGCGCGTCTCTCGTGCATCCGGGTGACACCCAGGAGCAGCGCGATGACGTTCTCGACGCCCTGCGTGTGGCCGCTGACGAACTGACGCGTCCTCTGCTTGTCGCGTGACGGCCGCGCACAAAGTGAGCAAAAAGTAATTCGTTCAGAATGTTGAACTCTGTTCAGCGGAGTGTTAGCGTCGGTTTCGGCGGGCAAAGCAGCCCGCTGAGGTCGACGCCTCGAAATCAACGGTGACTTCTCGTAGAGCACCGCGTGAGGTGTCTCCGAGCGAGGGGAACAACCGTGACTACACACGATCAAGCAACACCGGCCAGGGCATCTGACGATCCCGACTACGCTGCGAATCTTCGTCGAGCTACGCTCGCCTCCAGCGTGGGAAGCGCGCTCGAGTACTACGACTTCGCTCTCTACGGGCTGGCTTCGGCACTCATCTTCTCCAAGGTCTTCTTCAGCGATCTCGATCCCGCGGTGGGCGTCGTGGCGAGCATGGCCACGTTCGGCGTCGCCTTCATCGCGCGTCCGCTCGGCGGCATCTTCTTCGGAACCATCGGAGACCGTCTCGGTCGCAAGTGGGTTCTCCTCGTCACGATCGCTCTGATGGGCGGAGCGTCGACGCTCGTCGGCGTTCTGCCGAGCTACGAGCAGGTCGGCATCTGGGCTCCCATTCTGCTGGTACTCATGCGTCTGTTGCAGGGCTTCGGAGCCGGTGCTGAACAGGCGGGAGCGACCGTTCTGATGGCCGAGTATGCCCCTGTTCGTCGCCGCGGCTTCTTCGCCGCCCTGCCGTTCATCGGCATCCAGGCCGGAACGCTTCTGGCCGCCGGCGTCTTCGTCTATCTCGGCACCCTGCCGACAGAGGTGCTGCTCGCCGGTGTGTGGCGCATCCCGTTCCTCGCCTCGATCGTTCTCATCGGCGTCGCCCTGTTCATCAGGCTCCGGCTTCGCGAGAGCCCCACCTTCGTTCAGCTAGAGAAGCAGGAGCAGGTCGCGGACAGCCCGCTGAAAGAGATCTTCACCAGCTCATTCCCCTCGGTACTTCGCGGCATCGGTCTGCGGATGGCGGAGAACGGCGGTTCGTACCTCTTCAACACGCTGGCCGTGAGCTACGTGGTCGGCACCATCGGCATCGGCGCGTGGATCGGGCCGCTGGCCGTCGCGGTCGGCTCTCTGGTGGGAATGATCTCGGTGCCCTTCGCCGGCCACCTGTCCGACCGGTTCGGACGGCTCCCGGTCTACCGATTCGGAGCCGCGTTCCTGCTCGTGCTCGCTTTCCCGGGCTGGTGGCTGCTGTCGTTGGGCAACCCTGTCATCGTGATCATCGTGATCGCCGTCGCGATCGGTTTCGGTGTCAACACGATGCTCGGCGCCCAGTGCGCGATGTTGCCCGAGCTCTTCGGCAACCGTCACCGCTACATCGGTGTAGCCACCGCACGTGAATTGAGTGCCGTGCTGGCCGGAGGCCTCGCCCCCGTTCTCGGCGCGTGGTTCATCGCCATCACGGGTGGAGCATGGTTGCCGCTCGCGATCTACGTCTTCGTTCTTGCAGCCATCACGCTCGGCACCACGTTCATCACTCCTGAGACGCGTGGACGAGACCTGACGAGGCTGCAAGACGCCGTGCTCGACAGCGACGAGGACGTGCGCACCCGCCCGACCGCCATGGTCTCGAAGAAGGAACACCTTGCTCGGTCTTCGCGCTGACGATCACACTCCAGGATCTGCACCCGGCTCGAATCACACAAAAAAGGACTCCCGATGACAGACCTCTTCGACCTCACGGGCCGTACCGCCCTCGTCACCGGCTCGAGCCGTGGCATCGGCCTCACGCTCGCCCGAGGTCTGGCCACCGCTGGCGCGCGTGTCGTGCTGCACGGTCGCGATCAGGCCACTCTCGACGCGGCCCGCGAAGTGGTTCTGGCCTCCTCAGATGTCGAGGTCTTCACCGCCACGTTCGACGTCACGGATCGCGACGCGGTCGACTCCGGCATGACGCGAATCGAGTCGGAATTCGGCGACGTCGACATCCTCGTGAACAACGCGGGGATCCAACGCCGGGCGCCGTTCACCGAGTTCAGCGCCGACGACTGGAACGATCTCGTGGCGACGAATCTGTCGAGCGCGTTCTTCGTCGGACAGCGGGTCGCACGCGGCATGGTGCGTCGAGGCTCGGGAAAGATCGTGAACATCGGCTCGGTGCAGTCGCAGCTCGGGCGGCCGGGTATCGCCGCCTACGCGGCGACCAAGGGCGGCATCGCCATGCTCACCAAGGGGATGTGCGCCGATCTCGGACCGAGCGGAGTGCAGGTGAACGCGCTCGCGCCCGGGTACTTCGCGACCGAGCTCACCCAGGCGCTCGTCGACGACGCGGTCTTCAGCGAGTGGGTCAGAACGCGCACCCCGGCCGGTCGCTGGGGCGACACGCAAGATCTGGTGGGCACGCTCGTGTTCCTCTCGTCGCGTGCCTCGGACTTCGTCAATGGACAGATCGTCTACGTCGATGGTGGGATGACCGCCGTCGTCTGACCCGCGAGCTGGTTCTCTCCTCTGCTCGCACTCTCTGAAAGGCACCGATATGCGCATCGCGCGACTTGAGACATCCAACGGCCCGAGCCACGCCGTGGCCGACGCGACGGGCTGGCGGCACATCGCCGATCCCTTCGCCGCCGAACTCGTGTTCACGGGCGGATCGACGGCGTTCGACGAGGCGGTGCTGCTGGCACCCGTCGATCCCCGCGTGCTGCTCGGGATCGCTCAGAACAAGGGCAACAACGACCATGTGCTGCCCATTCAGGCCTGGTACAAATCGCCCCACACGGTGACCGGGCAGAACGCGACTATCGAGATCGTGCGCGGAGTGGGCCAGGTCAATATTGAGGGCGAGCTGGCCGTAGTGATCGGTCGGCACGCGTCGAAGCTCACTCCCCAGAATGCTCTCGACGCCGTGCTGGGCTACACGGTCGCGAACGACGTGACCAATGTCGATCAGGTTCCCATCGACGAGAAGAACTTTCAGAGCAAGAGCGGCCCGAACTACACGCCGCTCGGCCCGTGGATCGAGACCGAGATCGCCGACCCCGAGTCCGTACCCACCGAGGTCGCCATCAACGATGTCGTGCTCGCCGAATCGGGCTCGTTCAACCTCGGCTCGACGGTGGTCGAGACTCTCGTCTATGTCACGTCGTGGCTTGACCTCGAGGCCGGCGACGTCGTGATGACGGGAGCCCCTCGGACTTTTCTTCCCGTCCAGCCCGGTGATCGGGTCGATATCCGCCTCGAGGGAATCGGAACCCTCAGTAGCACGATCGTTTAGGAGACGCACCCGATGAATTCCAGCACTGACGCACCCTCGGCCGACGTCTCTGTCGGCGTCGTGGCGCATGCGAAGGACGATCTGCGCGTCGAGAACATCGCCGTGCCGGTGGCCCGTGCCGACCAGGCGATCATCGACGTGGCGTATGGGGGCATCTGCGGCTCCGATCTCCACTACTGGTTGCACGGGGCTGCTGGCGAGTCGATCCTGAAGCGGCCCATGCTCCTGGGGCACGAGGTCGTGGGCACGGTGCGTATCGCGGCCTCCGACGGCTCGGGACCCGCGGCCGGCACGCGCGTTGCAGTGCATCCGGCCACGCCCGGAGCGGGCGATGGCTCTCGCTATCCCGAGGATCGGCCCAACCTGTCACCCGGATGCACCTACCTCGGCAGCGCAGCCAGAGACCCGCACACCGATGGAGCCTTCGCGTCTCGCGTCGCGCTCGACGCCAGGATGCTTCGCGCACTTCCCGAGGGACTGTCGTTGCGCGACGCGGCGCTCGTCGAGCCGGCCAGTGTGGCCTGGCACGCGGTCGCCCGGGCGGGCGACGTGCGGGGCAAACGAGTTCTCGTGATTGGAAGCGGTCCGATCGGAACGCTGATCGTCTCCGTGCTGAAGCGTGCCGGAGCCGCCGAGATCATCGCGACCGACATGTTCGAGGGGCCGCTTGCCATCGCATCGGCAGTCGGAGCCGACAAGACGATCCTGGCGACGGCTGCTGAGGCCATCGACGCAGTCGACGCAGACGTCGCGCTCGAATCGTCGGGCAGCCACCGAGGCCTTGCCTCGGCCATGCGCGGAGTGACGCGAGGCGGCCGAGTAGTCATGGTCGGGCTCCTGCCCTCGGGCGAGCAGCCCGCCCTCATCTCCCTAGCCATCACTCGCGAACTCGAGCTCGTCGGGTCTTTCCGATTCAACGACGAGATCGATGACGTGATCGCCGCGCTCGCGGACGGTTCGCTGCGAGTGGGACCTGTCGTCACCCATGAGTTCGGCGTCGACGAGGCGTTACAGGCGTTCGCGGTGGCGAAGGATTCCGCGGCCTCAGGAAAGGTGCTGCTGCGGTTCTGAGCGCACGAGGTCGGCGGGGTCGGGCGCGAGCTGCAGACGTCTGCTCTGCGGAATGACGTAGTCGTCGGTCTCCGGCAGCACGGAGCGCAGATAGCGCTGGTTCGTGCCGCTGACGCTCAGGCCGTCGCCTCCGTATTGCTCGCAGCAGATGACGCCCTGAAATCCGCACGAGAGTGCGATGTCGAGAGCCTCTCGATAGCTGATCACTCCGCCCTCGAGCGTCGAGGGCACGGCGGTATACCTGCCCGAGCTCCTGTCCTCGTCACGCTGGTAGTTCTTCACATGCCAGTAGTTTGCGTAGGGGAGTGTGCGCTCGAGAACGTCGCGCCAGTCGTCGATGGCACGGTGCAGTCTCAACAGGTTGCCCGTATCGGGATTCAGCCCGACGGAGTCGAGCCCGATGTCTTCGACGAGGTGCACCGCAGAATCTGCCGTGCCGAGGTAGGTGTCCTCGTACATCTCGAGACTCAGCAGAACTCCGACCTCCTGCGCATGACGCCCCAGCTCTCGCAGACGAGCGACGGCGCGCGCCCACATGTCAGGATCGCCCACCGGATCCTGATGGCCGGTGACCGTCCAGAACCAGAGCTGTTCCTTCTGTTCCGAGGTGAGCTCCTGGTGCAGACCGACAGACACGACGCCGGCCCCGATCGACGCTGCTGCGTCGATGGCTCGATGGCTGTAGTCGAGGTTCTCGTCGCCGCGGCTCGCGTGAAGCACGCTCCGACGGATGAGCGAGATAGCGGGAGTCGAGAGGCCCTCTGATCTTGCAGCCTCTGCGAACGCTCTGAGACGGGCCGGCTGCAAATCGGCAGCACGCACCCATACGTCGGTGAGATCGACACTGCGGAATCCTGCCCGAGCGACCTGATGGAAGGCCGCAGCCCACCTTTCGGGAGTGGCATCCTGCGCCTTCGTGCCGTCTCTCGCGACGGAGGAGAACTGGAGAAGGGCGACGGCGATCGGCCAGGTGTCGGCGCTATAGGGCATGACAGGCCCCTTTCATTGGTGGTGCAGAAGGCGGTGACGCTGGAAACAGTGATGCGGGGCGGATGCGCTGATCGCGCATCCGCCCCGGCGCGATATGGCTACTTGCCCCACATCTTCGTGAACACGTCGCGGTAGCCGCTATCGGGGTCGAACACATCGCCACTCGGCACGTTCTTCACCGTGATGAGGCCGGGCGCCGGAACGAAGGTCGACGGATCGGTGCCGGCGAACGCGCGATTGGTCTCGTCGATCAGCTGCCAGGCCTCGAGAACGAGCGGCTCGGCGACGGTCGCCGACTGGTAGTCGACGTTCCGGATGCGCTGGAACTCGGCCGGGTCACCGTCTCCCGCGGCGACGGACTGCGGCGAGCCGGCGGGGTCCTTGCCGGCTGCCCTCAGTGCCTGCTGGGCTCCGCCGAAGTAGTTGCCGTTGATCGCGAGCAGATACGTCAGCTTGTCGCCCTGCTCCTGGAGGAGATTCGAGATCAGCCCGGGCATGCGCTGGCTGGCCTCGGCGATGGGCGAATCGTTGTAGCTCAGCACGGAGCATCCCGAGCAGGCTTCGATGTACGCCTTCATGGCATCGGCCTTCTTGACGGCGATGCCGTACTGGCCATCGGTGAAGATGGCGACCCCGGCCTTGCCGTCGGAGTCTGCCACCGCGTAGGCGGCCGCGAGTTGAGACACCTGCAGCGGATCGGTGCTCACATTGGTGAACAGCCCGTTGCCCGGGCCTGTATCCGCGCCGGCATGCCAGCCGAGAACCGGGATCCCTGCCTCGGTCGCCTGCTTGATCGAGCTGGCAGACTCCGTCGGGTCGGAGCCGCCCAAGATGATCGCGTCGGACTTCGCCGCGATCGCCTGGTTCATCGCCGTGGTTCGTCCCTGGGCGGATGCCTTGCCGTCGTAGACGTCGACGGTCCAGCCCATGACTGCCGCCGCTTCCTGCAGACCTGTGGCGACAGCATTGACTCCGCCATTCGTCAGGTCGCTTCCCACATACGCGATCTTGGCCCCGGGCTTCTGCGCCGTCGGTCCGTCGGTCGATGGCGTGAAGCCTGTCGCTGCGCTGAGGCTGTCAGCGACGAGTTTCTTAGAGGCCTCGACGATGTCACCCTCGGGGATGATCGACGAGAAGTCTTCCGCAGCGGCGGTCGCGGCGCCTGTTCCGCCCGCCTTCTCCGCCACACTGCCGCTGGAGCACGCGGAGACGCTGATGAGGACTGCGACGGTGAGGCTCGCTAGTGCGACCCGGCCGACCGTTCTAGGGATGGTCATGGCTCATTTCTCTTCTCTGTTGGTGAAGGACACGGCGTCGTCGTCGTGCGGTTCTTCGGGGGTTTCGGTGGGCGAGGCGACGATCGGGGCGTCCGCGCGGGACGCGCGGCGACGGCTGGCGAGCGAGGCGATGGTGATGGCGGCGACCAGGGTGAGTCCGTTGAAGAGGGGCTCGAGGAAGAACTGGCCTGGGATGAGCTGCTGCAGGCCCGAGATGCCGATCGTGGCGATGACGACGCCGAGGATCGTTCCGAGTGCGTTGACGCGGCCGGGCTTGATGGTCGTCGAGCCGAGGAAGGCGGCAGTCAGGGCAGGCAGAAGGTATTCCGGGCCGATGTTGGCCTGAGCGACGCCCGCCTGCTTCGAGGCAAGGAGCACTCCGGCGACGGCGGTCAGCACACCGGAGGCGACCATGGCGGAGACGACGTAACGACGCCGGTTGACGCCGGTGAGCTCGGCTGCGCGCGGGTTTGCTCCGACGGCATAGAGGTAGCGCCCGGCGGGAAGGAATTCGAGCACGAGCCACAGCAGCAGGGCGAGCACGAGGGCGATGACGAAGGGGCCGGGAACAGGCCCGAGCGACCAGGTCGATAGGGCATCGAACGCGCTCGCCCGCACGCCGGCATTGTCGGTCACCTGGCGTCCGCCGGTAGTCCAGTAGGTGATCGCGAAAATGACCTGACCGGTGGCGAGCGTCGCGATGAACGCGTCGACCTGGGCGAGCTCCACCAGAAGGGCGTTGAAGAGTCCGACGAGAGCCCCGCCGAGCAGACTCAGGAAGATCACCAGGCGGTAGTCCATGCCCGCGATCTGCCATTGCAGGGCCATCACCTGCCAGAGTCCGACTCCGTAGCCGATAGACAGATCGATCTTGCCGGCGACCATGGGAATGGTCACGGCGATCGCGAGGATCAGCAGTGTCGACTGGCTCGACGCGAGCAGCTGGAAGTTGAGCAGCGTGGCGAATGTGTCGGGTCGGGCGATCGCGAAGATCACGAAGAGCACCCCGGTCAGCACGACCATGCCGTAGACGGTCGTGAGCTTGCGATACCAGGGAGCGGATTTCGGCGGCTCGAGTGCCGTCGATTTCAGCGATGTGTTCATGGTCATGATGCGCTCCCTTCGAGCACGGTGGTCTGTCTATCGAGGTCGGATGCGGCCGCGATCAGGTTTGCGATGGTGAGGTCGGCGCCCGTGATCTCGGCGACGACGCGGCCCCTGCCGAAGACGATCGCGCGGTGGGCGATCGCGGTGACCTCCTCCATATCTGTCGAGACCACTACGGCAGCCGTGCCCTCCCTGGCGGCGTCGCGCAGGAGGGCGTAGATATCGGCTTTCGCTCCCACATCGACGCCCATGGTCGGCTCTTCGAGTACCACGGCCTTGCGGCCAACGCCAAACCAACGGGCGAGGATGACCTTCTGCTGATTTCCTCCCGAAAAGGTGTCGAGCGGCAACTCCGGGTCGGACGGACGGATGCCGAAGTCGTCGATGTAGCGGCGGGCCGCGAGCTTCTCTGCTCGCGCTCCGCGGAACTGCCAGAAGCGCCTGCCCCACACCGCCGGATTCAGGAACAGATTCTCGCGGGCAGAGAGGCCGGCTCCCACGGCCTCGCTCTCTCTGTTCGATGTCGCGAACCCGACGCCCGCCTCGACGGCGACGCGGGGATTCTTTGGTTCGAACGCTGCTCCGTCGAGTTCGAACGAGCCCGCCCGCACTCTGGCGTCTCCAGCTATGGCGCGGCCTATCTGCTCGTGGCCCGCCCCGCGGAGTCCGCAGAGTGCGACGACTTCGCCGCGGTGCACATCGAGTGAGACGGGTCCGACGTTGCCGACCTCCACCGCGTCGAGGCGGAGGCGAACCTCGCTCTGCGGGGCGTCGAAGGTGGGATTGACCGTGTTGCGCCCCACGATCAGGTCGACCAGTTCGCGGTGGCT
>Ga0308163_10001173_pt1 | contig 31327 bp, 22 predicted proteins | sample PhyTR1_FD_201037 | JGI IMG/M metagenome (GOLD analysis project Ga0308163, IMG submission 201037) | Phyllosphere microbial communities from UC Gill Tract Community Farm, Albany, California, United States - DLSLT.R1 | ecosystem: Host-associated > Plants > Phyllosphere > Unclassified | place: USA... | reverse complement strand
CTGGGTGGGGGGGGGTCGCCACCCCCCCCCCCCCCCTCTCCGTCTGCCCGGGTGCTCCAGCCCGGGTGCTCCAGCCCGGAGGCGTCACGCCGCGTGAGTCAGGCCGCGTGCGTCAGGCCGCGGGCTCCGCGAGCTCGCCGCGCTCGATGGCCTCGCGCTCCAGCTCCCGCACGATGGGGAGCACCTGCGTGCCGAACTCCTCGATGTCCTCGAGGTAGTGGAGGAAGCCGAGCAGCAGCAGGTCGACCCCGCGCTTGCGGTACTCGACCATGCGGCGCGCGATCTGCTCGGGCGTGCCGATGAGGCCCGTGCGGAACCCGTCGTTGTACTGCACGAGGTCGCGGAAGGTCGAGTCCGACCACATGCCCTTGCCGTCCGAGGTGGAGGATCCGGCCTGCTTCACCGCCTGACGGAAGCCCTCGACGGCGTCGGGGTTCGCCTTCGCGATGATCTCCTCGAGCACGTCCTGCGCCTCCTGCTCCGTGTCGCGTGCGATGACGAAGCCGTTGAGGCCGAACCGCACGCGATCCACGCGACCGGACGCGCGCGCGGAGGCGAGCACGTCGTCGCGCTGCTCCTCGAACCCCGCGAAGTCCTTCCCGTTGGAGAAGTACCAGTCGGTGACCCGGCCGCCCATCTCGCGGGCGTCCGTGCTGTTGCCGCCCATGAAGATCTCCGGGTGCGCACGCCCCGGCACGGCGACGGGCGGCGGCTTGAGCGTGAAGTCGTGGATCCGGTAGAAGTCCCCGAGGTGCGTGAAGTCCTTCTCGGTCCAGAGGCCGCGGAGCACCCGGATGAACTCCTCGGTGCGGCGGTACCGCTCCCCGTGCTCGAGCCACGGCTCGCCGAAGCCGACGAACTCGTCCTTCAGCCAGCCGGAGACGACGTTGACGGCGGCGCGGCCGTGCGACATGTGGTCTGCCGTGATGATCCACTTGGCCAGCACGCCCGGGTGCCAGAGCCCCGGGTGGACGGCGGCGATGACCTTGAGGCGCTCGGTGGCGAGCAGGAGCCCGAGGGAGAACGACGTCGACTCGTGCTGCTGGTCGGCGCCGTAGGAGGCGGCGTAGCGGACCTGGCTGAGCGCGTAGTCGAAGCCGTTCCGCTCGGCGAGCTGGGCGACGCGCACGTTGAAGTCGAAGTCGAAGTGCGTGCGCTGCTCGATGTCGCTCGTCACGAGGCCGCCCGAGACGTTCGGGACCCAGTAGGCGAAGGACAGCGCGTCGGGGGATGCGGTGGCGGGGTTGTCGGTCATGCGGACATGGTGGGCGACCGATCCGGGAGCGCGCCCGCGTGTTGCGCCGTGTGACATCGCACTAGCACGCGACGGGCCGTGCTCCCAGGGGTCCGGGCGATGTCCCATGCACGGGTTAGGCTCGTGGCACACCGCACGACTTCCGGGGAGGCATTCATGGCACGCATCGGCGAGAGCGCGGATCTGCTCAAGTGCTCCTTCTGCGGGAAGAGCCAGAAGCAGGTCCAGCAGCTGATCGCGGGGCCGGGCGTCTACATCTGCGACGAGTGCGTGGAGCTCTGCAACGAGATCATCGAGGAGCGCCTGGCCGAGGCGAGCGAGGAGACCACGGGCGAGTTCGACCTCCCCAAGCCGAAGGAGATCTTCGGCTTCCTCGACGAGTACGTCATCGGGCAGGAGGCAGCCAAGCGCGCGCTGTCCGTCGCGGTCTACAACCACTACAAGCGCGTGCGCGCGGTGGGCACCATCGGCCCGGCGGAGGCCGTGGGCGAGGAGATCGAGATCGCCAAGAGCAACATCCTGCTCATCGGCCCCACCGGTTGCGGCAAGACGTACCTCGCACAGACGCTCGCCAAGCGGCTCAACGTGCCCTTCGCCGTCGCCGACGCCACCGCGCTCACCGAGGCCGGATACGTGGGCGAGGACGTGGAGAACATCCTCCTGAAGCTCATCCAGGCCGCGGACTACGACGTGAAGCGCGCCGAGACCGGCATCATCTACATCGACGAGGTCGACAAGATCGCGCGCAAGGCCGAGAACCCGAGCATCACGCGCGACGTGTCGGGCGAGGGCGTGCAGCAGGCGCTGCTGAAGATCCTCGAGGGCACCGTCGCCTCGGTCCCGCCGCAGGGCGGTCGCAAGCACCCGCACCAGGAGTTCATCCAGGTCGACACCACGAACGTCCTGTTCATCGTGGCGGGCGCGTTCGCGGGGCTGGAGGACATCATCAGCCAGCGCGCGGGCAAGAAGGGCATCGGCTTCGGCGCCCCGCTGCACCGCAAGGACCTGAACGCCGACGTGTTCGGCGAGGTGCTCCCGGAGGACCTGCACAAGTTCGGCCTCATCCCCGAGTTCATCGGGCGCCTCCCCGTCGTCACGACGGTCACGCAGCTCGACCAGCGGGCGCTCATGGAGATCCTCACCAAGCCGCGCAACGCGCTCGTGCGCCAGTACCAGCGCATGTTCGAGCTCGACGGCGTGGAGCTGGAGTTCGAGCAGGGGGCGCTGGAGTCCATCGCCGACCTCGCGGTGCTCCGCCAGACCGGTGCGCGCGGCCTGCGAGCCATCCTCGAGGAGGTGCTCGGGCCGATCATGTTCGACATCCCGTCGGACGACGAGGTGGGCCGCGTGGTCATCACGCGCGAGTCGGTCGTGCAGAACGCGGCGCCCACGATCGTGCCGCGCGCCTCGATGCTCCGGGCCGAGAAGTCCGCCTGATCCCATCCGCCTGCCGCGCGGGAACCGCGGGCACGGCCCCACGACGAGAGCGCCGCACCCTCGGGGTGCGGCGCTCTCGTCGTCACGGGACGCGGATCAGTCGGCGAGGCCGCGCCGCGCGAGGAGCGGCTCGATCACGGCGTCGCGACCGCGGAAGTCGCGGTACGCCTCCAGCGGGTCCCGCGATCCGCCGACGCCGAGGAGCCGTGCGCGGAAGCGGTCGCCGTTCGGGCGCGTGAGGCCGCCGTTCTCGTGGAACCACTCCACGGTGTCGGCGTCGAGGACCTCGCTCCAGATGTACGAGTAGTAGCCCGCGTCGTAGCCGCCGGCGAAGGTGTGCTGGAAGTAGCTCGACGCGTAGCGGGGGAGGACGGCGGGCACGTCGAGCCCCACGGCGGCGAGGGCCTCGGCCTGGAAGGCGTCCACGTCGTCCACCCGGTCGTCGACGCCGATCCGGTGCCACGCCTGGTCGAGGAGGGCGGCGCCGAGGTACTCGCTCGTGAGGAAGCCCTCGTTGAACGCGGAGGAGGCCTGCACGGCGGCGACGAGGTCGTCGGGCATGGGCTCGCCCGTCTCGTGGTGCACGGCGTACGAGGCCAGGATCTCCGGCCACAGCATCCACATCTCGTTCACCTGGCTGGGGAATTCGACGAAGTCGCGGAAGACGTTAGTGCCGGCGAAGCGCGGGTAGGTGACGCGCGCGAACAGGCCGTGCAGGGCGTGGCCGAACTCGTGGAAGAGCGTGTTCGCCTCGTCGTAGCTGAGGAGCGTCGGCTGCCCCGCGGGCGGCTTCGGCACGTTGAGGTTGTTGAGCACGATCGTCGGGGTGTCGAGGAGCGCGCTCTGCGAGATAAGCGGGTTCATCCACGCCCCGCCGCGCTTCGAGTCGCGGGTGTGCAGGTCGAGCACGTACAGGCCGACGGGGGAGCCGTCCTCGTCGCGCACCTCGAAGACGCGGGCGTCGGGGTGGTACGAGACGATGTCGTCGCGCTCGGCGAAGGTCACGCCGTAGAGGGCCGTCGCCGCGCGGAAGACGCCGTCGTGGAGGACGCGCTCCGCCTCCAGGTAGGGGCGCATCCGCTCGGTGTCGACGTCGTAGCGCTCGGTGCGCACCTTCTCGCTGTAGAACGCCCAGTCCCAGGCGGCCAGCTCGAAGGTCGGCTCGCCGCGCTCCGCCTGCGTCCGGTCGATGACGCGCTGCAGCTCCACGGCCTCGGCGCGGGCGTTGCGCGCCGCCGCGGGGGCCAGGCGGCCGAGCATGTCGGCGACGGCCTCCGGCGTGCGCGCCGTCTGGTCGGCGGTGACCGCCGCCGCGTGGCTCGGGAAGCCGAGGAGGGCGGCGCGCTCGGCGCGGAGACGGGTGATCTCGAGGACCAGCGGCCGGTTGTCGTGGTCGTTCCCCCGGGCGCCGCGGGCGAGCGACGCCTCCATGATGCGCTGGCGGAGCGCGCGGTCGGTGAGCTGCGCGAGGTACGGGTGGCCGGTGGGCAGCACGAGCGTGATGAGGTGCGCGCCGTCGAGGCCGCGGTCGGTCGCGGCCTGCGCCGCGGCGGCGATGGCGCCGGCCCCCAGGCCGTCGAGCTGGGCCGCGTCGTCGACGACCACGGCGAGGTCGTTGGTGTCCTCCAGCAGGTTCGACTCGAAGCGCGTGGTGAGCACGGACAGGCGGCGGTTGAGGTCGCGTAGGCGCTCCTTGGCCGGGTCGTCGAGGCCGGCTCCGGCGATCGTGAACTCCGCGAGGTACCGCTCCGCGAGGTACACGGACTCGGCATCGAGGCCGGAGTCGTGACGCGTGTCGTGGACCGCGCGGATCCGGGCGTAGAGCGCGGAGTCGAGGCGGATCGCGTCCTGGTGCCCGGCCAGCTGGGGCGCGATCTCCGCGTCGAGCTCGCGCGTGGCGGGGGAGCTGTCGGCGGAGGAGAGGGTGAAGAAGACGTGGCTCACGCGGTCGAGGATCCGGCCGGCGCGCTCCAGGGCGACGAGGGTGTTCGCGAACGTCGGCGCCTCGGGGGAGTCGGCGATGGCGCGCACCTCGGCCTGGTGCTCGGCGATGCCGGCCGCGAAGGCCGGACGGAAGTGCTCCTCCCGGATGTCGGCGAAGGGGGGCATGCCGTAGGGGAGGGTGCTCGGCTCGAGGAAGGGATTCGGGGGCGTCGTCATAGAGCGAGCCTAGGCCGGGCGCCGACCTAGGCTCGGGGGGTGACGAGCGAGCGATACACCCACGGCCACCACGAGAGCGTCCTCCGCGTGCACAGCGCCCGGACCGTCCGGAACTCCGCCGCCTACCTCGAACCGCATCTGCGTGCGGGGCTCGACGTGCTGGACGTGGGGAGCGGTCCCGGGACCATCACGGTGGAGCTCGCCGACGTCGTGGCACCCGGCCGCGTGGTGGGGATCGACATGTCGGAGGAGGTCGTCCGGCAGGCCTCCGAGCTGGCGGCGGCGCGGGGCACGGCGAACGTCGCGTTCGTCGCCGGATCCGTGTACGAGCTGCCCTACCCGGACGCGTCGTTCGACGTCGTCCACGCGCACCAGGTGCTGCAGCACGTCGGCGACCCCGTGCGCGCGCTGGCGGAGATGCGCCGCGTCACGCGCCCTGGCGGGCTCGTGGCGGCACGCGACGTCATCTACTCGAAGGTCGCGCTCTTCCCGGAGACCGCGGGCCTCCGCCTCTGGGCCGATGTGTACCTGCCCGTGCACCGGGCGAACGGCGGCGAGCCCGACGCGGGATCGCGCCTGAAGGCGTGGGCGCGCGAGGCCGGGTTCACCGACATCGCCTCGAGTGCGTCCGTGTGGTGCTTCTCCTCCGACGACGAGCGCGCGTGGTGGGGCGGCGCGTGGGCCGATCGGGCGGTCGCGTCCGCGTTCGCGGGCCAGGCGCGCGAGGGCGGCTTCGCGACCGACGACGACCTCCAGGCGATCCGCGGCGGCTGGCAGGACTGGGTCCAGGACGCCGACGGGTTCTTCGCCATGCCCCACGGGGAGATCCTCGCGCGGCGCTGAGTCCTGAGGCGACGGAGGCGGCGACCCTCGGGCCGGCGCCTCCGTCGTGTGTCCCGGTCAGTCGTCGAAGGGGTCGTCGGTGCTCTCGCCGGGGATCGTGATGGTGGCCGCGTCCTCGACGGGGTCGTAGCGGATCACCGTGCCGTCGTCGAGCTCGACCACGGGCTTGCGCTCGAGCCACGTGAGCGTCCAGCGCCACTGCGAGGTGTCGGTCCCGAGCGCGACGACGTCGGACTCGACCGTCTTCACGGCGAGGAGGACGACCTCGGGGAGCTCCGCGGGGGCGGTGCCGCCGACGGGCCAGCGCGTGCCGAGCTGCATCAGACGTCCTGCTCGTAGGTGACCCACGTGGTGCGGCGGGCGATCCGGTCGTAGAGGCGCTGCGCGTCGGCGTTGTCCTCCGCGGTGATCCAGCGGAGCATGCTCGCGCCGTCTCGGCGCGCGACCTCGGCGACCGCGCCGACGAGCTGCTCGCCCACGCCCTGGCGGCGCGAGACCTCGCGCACGTAGAGGTCGTCGACCAGCAGGCCGTCGGTGCCGCGCGCCAGGCGCGAGAAGCGGTGGAAGTGCGCGAGGCCGACGAGGGCGCCCTCGTGCGCGTCGTCGACGGCGACGAGCGCGGAGCTCGCGTGCGCGTCGTCGATGAGGTGGCTCCAGGCGAGCACGGCCGCCTCGTCCGTCAGCTCGGTTCCGTAGGACTCGGCGTAGCCCGCGAACAGGTCGAACCAGGGGAAGAAGTCGCCGTCGCGGACGGGACGGATCGAGATGGTCATGCGCGGTTCTCCTCGGGCTGCTCGGCAGGGGCGAGCGTGATGCGGGTGACGGCGGGGCCGTCCCCCTCGGTGAAGGTCAGGTCGGTGATGCGGCCCACGCCGCGGAGGTCCGCGGCCACGAGCTCGAGCGAGCGGATGTCCTCCGGCGACGCGGAGACCACGGCCTCGGCGACCGGGGTCTTCTGGGAGGCCTTGGCGTCCGTCTTGGCGCGGCGTATGCCCACGAGCGCGCGGCCGGCGAGGCCGAGCAGCCGCGGGTCGGCCGCGCCGCCGGTCGCCGGGGCGTCCGGGGTCGGCGCGGTCGGCCAGGCCGCGGTGTGGATCGAGCCGTCGTGCGACCAGCTCCACGCCTCCTCCGCCGCGAACGGCACGAAGGGCGCGAACAGGCGCAGGAGGACGTCGAGGGCCTCGCGGAGCGCCGCGACCGCGGATCCCCGGTCGGCCGGATCTGCGTCGGCGGAGTAGGCGCGGTCCTTGACGAGCTCGAGGTAGTCGTCGCAGAAGGTCCAGAAGAAGCTCTCCGTGACCTCCAGCGCGCGGGCGTGGTCGTACTCCTCGAGCGCCGTGGTCGCGGTGTCGACGACCTCGGCGAGGGCGGCGAGCATCCCGACGTCGATGGCGTGCGTCGCCCGGGCGCCGGCGGGAGCCTCGAAGGAGAGGATGAACTTCGCCGCGTTGAGGACCTTGATCGCGAGGCGGCGGCCGATCTTGATCTGCGTCGGGTTCTGCGGGTCCATCGCGGCGTCGACGCCGAGGCGCGCGGACGCGGCCCAGTAGCGCACCGCGTCGGAGCCGAACTGCTCGAGCGTGGCCGCGGGAGTCACGACGTTGCCCTTCGACTTCGACATCTTCTTGCGGTCGGGGTCGAGGATCCAGCCGGAGATCGCGGCGGTCTTCCACGGCGCGACGCCGTGCTCCAGCTCCGCGCGGAGGACCGTGGAGAAGAGCCACGTGCGGATGATGTCCTGGCCCTGCGGGCGCATCGAGAACGGGAAGACGAGGTCGAACAGCTCCGGGTCGCGCTCCCAGCCGCCCGCGAGCTGCGGGGTGAGGGAGGAGGTGGCCCAGGTGTCCATGACGTCGAGCTCGCCCTGGAAGCCGCCGGGCACGCCGCGCTGGTCCTCCGTGTAGCCGGGGGCGGGATCCGAGGACGGGTCGACGGGGAGCTGGTCCTCCGTCGGCGTGATGGCCCGGTCGAACTCCGGGTTGCCGTCCGCGTCGAGCGGGTACCACACGGGCAGCGGCACGCCGAAGAAGCGCTGGCGGGAGACGAGCCAGTCGCCGTTGAGGCCGCCGACCCAGTTCTCGTACCGCACGCGCATGAAGTCGGGCACGAAGCCGATCTCGCGGCCGCGGCCGAGGAGGCCCTCGCGCAGCTCCTCGTCCCGGCCGCCGTTGCGGATGTACCACTGGCGGGTCGAGACGATCTCGAGGGGCTTGTCGCCCTTCTCGTAGAACTTGACGGGGTGCGTGATCTTGCGCGGCTCGCCGAGGAGCTCGCCGGACTCGGTGAGGAGCTCGACCATGGCGGCCTTGGCGGAGAAGACCGTCTTGCCGGCGATCGCCGCGTAGGCCTCGCGGCCCGCGTCGGACGCGATGGCAGCGGGCGCCTCGGAGACGATCCGGCCGTCGAAGCCGACGATCGCGCGGTTCTCCAGCTGCAGCTCGCGCCACCAGACCACGTCGTTCAGGTCGCCGAAGGTGCAGACCATGGCGATGCCGGATCCCTTGTCGGGCTGCGCGAGGTGGTGCGCGAGCACGGGGACCTCGACGCCGAACACGGGCGTCGTGACCGTGGTGCCGAACAGGCCCTGGTAGCGCTCGTCGTCGGGGTGCGCGACGAGGGCGACGCACGCCGCGAGGAGCTCGGGGCGCGTGGTGTCGATGATCACGTCGTCGCCGCCGGGGCGGTGGAACGCGAGGCGGTGGTAGGCGCTCGGCTGGTCGCGGTCCTCGAGCTCGGCCTGCGCCACGGCGGTGCGGAAGGTGACGTCCCACAGGGTGGGGGCGTCGGCCTGGTACGCCTCCCCGCGGGCGAGGTTGCGGAGGAACGCGCGCTGGGAGGCGACCTGCGCCTCCTGGCCGATGGTGCGGTAGCTCTGGCGCCAGTCGACGCTGAGGCCGAGCGTGCGGAAGAGGTCCTCGAACTGCTTCTCGTCCTCCTCGGTGAGGCGCTCGCACAGCTCGATGAAGTTGCGGCGGGAGATGGGCTGCTGGTCGCCGGGCTTCGACGTGCCGCCGGTCTCCGCGGGCTGGAAGGACGGGTCGTAGGGGAGCGTGGGGTCGCAGCGGACGCCGTAGAAGTTCTGCACTCGGCGCTCGGTGGGGAGGCCGTTGTCGTCCCAGCCGAGCGGGTAGAAGACGCTCTCGCCGCGCATCCGGCGGTACCGGGCGATCACGTCGGTGTGCGTGTAGCTGAAGACGTGGCCGATGTGGAGGGACCCGCTCGCCGTGGGCGGCGGGGTGTCGATCGAGAAGACGGTGCCGGCGGCGGCCTCGTCGCGGCGGAAGTCGTACGTGCCGTCGGCCTGCCAGCGGCCGCCCCACTTGGCCTCGAGGCCCTCGAGGGCCGGCTTGTCGGGGACCCGGGCGACCTGGGCGGTCGTCTCCCGCGCGGTGTCCGGACGTCGTTCGTCAGCCATGCGTGCTCCGGTTCCCTCGATGTGGACGGCACCGTGTCGATGGTGAGGTGCCTTCTGTGCGGGGATCAGGCTACCGGATGGGGGCGCGACGGCCGGATGCGGGGGCCGTCGCCGCCCCCGCATCCGGCGTCGGCGTCAGGCGCGCGCGTCCTCCCGGGCGGCGCGGAACGCCCGGCGCATGGCGTCGACGCGGGCCGTCAGCTCCGCGGGGACCCGGCCGCCGAAGCGCGCGAAGTGCGCGTCCACGGCGTCGAGCTCCTCCAGCCAGGAGGCCGGATCCAGGGCCAGCAGCTCGTCGAGCGCGCCCTCGGCGAGGTCCAGCCCCGCGACGTCGAGGTCGTCCGCGACGGGCAGGCCGCCGACCGGGCTCGGGCGGACGTCGACGCGGTCCTCGACGCGGCGGACGACCCACTCGAGCACGCGGGCGTTCTCGCCGAAGCCCGGCCACAGGAAGGAGCCGTCCTCGCCCCGGCGGAACCAGTTCACCTGGAAGACGCGCGGGGCGCCCGCACCGAGCCCGGCGCCGACCTCGAGCCAGTGCCGCCAGTGTTCCGCCATGTCGTAGCCGACGAAGGGCTGCATCGCGAACGGGTCGTGGCGCAGCTCGCCGACCCGGCCCTCGGCGGCGGCGGTCCGCTCGGACGCCATGGTCGCGCCGAGGAACACGCCGTGCTCCCAGTCGTCGGCCTCGGCGACGAGCGGCACGTTGGTCGCCCGGCGTCCGCCGAAGAGGATCGCGTCGACCACGACGCCGTCGGGGTCGTCCCAGCCGTCGGCGAGCGTCGGGCACTGCTCGATCCCCACGGTGAAGCGCGCGTTCGGGTGCGCGGCGGGCGTGCCCGAGCCGGGCGACCACGGCCGGCCCTGCCAGTCGACGAGCCCGGCCGGCGGGGTCGGGGTCATGCCCTCCCACCACACGTCGCCGTCGGGGCGGAGCGCGACGTTCGTGTAGATCGCGTTGCCCCAGATCGTGGACATGGCGACGGGGTTCGTCGCCTCGCCGGTGCCGGGCGCGACGCCGAAGAGTCCGCGCTCGGGGTTCACCGCGCGGAGGCGGCCCTGCACGTCCGGGCGGAGCCAGGCGATGTCGTCGCCGAGCGTCTCGACCGTCCAGCCGGGGATGGTCGGCGTCAGCATCGCCAGGTTCGTCTTGCCGCATGCCGACGGGAACGCCGCGGCGATGTGGAAGCGGCGGCCCTCGGGGCTCGTCACGCGGATGAGGAGCATGTGCTCGGCGAGCCAGCCCTCGTCGCGCGCCATGGACGAGGCGATGCGGAGCGAGAAGCACTTCTTGCCGAGGAGCGCGTTGCCGCCGTAGCCCGAGCCGAACGAGATGATCTCGCGCTCCTCGGGGAAGTGGCAGATGCGCTTGTCGGCGTTGTGCGGCCACGGCACGTCGGCCGTGCGGCGTCCGGCGTCGTCCACGAGCGGCGCACCGAGGCCGTGCAGCGCGCGGACCCACCCCGTGTCCGGGCCGATGAGGCGGAGCGCGTCGTCGCCCATCCGGGTCATGAGCGCCATGCTCGCGACGACGTAGGGGCTGTCCGTGATCTGCACGCCGAGCTGCGAGATCGCGCCGCCGAGCGGGCCCATGGAGAACGGGACGACGTAGAGGGTGCGGCCGCGCATGGATCCGGCGAAGAGCTCCCGGAGCTCAGCGCGCGTCTCGTCGGGGTCCCGCCAGTTGTTCGTCGGGCCGGCGGCGGCCTCCGTCGCGGAGCAGATGAACGTGCGGTCCTCCACGCGCGCCACGTCGGCCGGATCGCTGCGGGCGAGGAAGCTGTGCGGACGCCACTCCGGGTTGAGCCGGATGAGGGTGCCGGCGTCGACCATCTGCCGGGTGAGCCGGTCGTACTCGGCGACGCTGCCCGTGCACCAGACGACCCGGTCGGGGAGCGTGAGCGCGGCGACCTCGGCGACCCAGGCGGCGATCCGGGGATCCCGGCAGCGCGCCGGGGCGTCCGTGCCGGGCGGCAGCGGAGCGGTGTCGGGCGTGGGGGCGGCGGATGCGGTGGCGGCCGCCGCGCGCGGGCGGTCGGCGGTGAGCGGGGGTGCGTCCTGGATGGTGGTCATGTCGGTCCGTCCTCGTCGATCGGTCTGTTCTTCCAGCCTGGGACCGGTCAGGATGGGGTTGCAGGATCCGTCGGCGTGAAGAAGCGCGGATGTTCACGGAGAGGTGAAGGAATGGACCAGCTCGTCATCGGGCGCCGCATCCGGCACGCGCGGAAGGGCGCCGGGCTCACGCTGCAGGCGCTGGGCGAGCGGGCGGGCATCCTGCCCAGCCAGCTGAGCATGATCGAGAACGGCCGGCGCGAGACGCGGCTGTCGACGCTCGGGCGCATCGCCGGCGCGCTCGGCGTGGACGTGACCCACCTGCTCGCCGCCGACGCGCCGGACGCGCGCTCGGCCCTCGAGATCGAGCTCGACCGGGCGCAGCGCTCGACGCTGTACGGATCGCTGGGGCTGCCCGCGGTGCCCGCCAGCCGCGCGCTCCCGCAGGAGACGCTGGAGGCGCTCGTCGGCCTGCACCGCGAGCTCGCCCGGCGGGCCCGCGAGTCCGTCGCGACGCCCGAGGAGGCCCGGCGCGCGAACACCGAGCAGCGGCTGATGATGCGCGAGCGCGACAACCACATCCCCGAGATCGAGGAGCTGGCCGAGCGGATGCTCGCGGACGTCGGCCACCGGAGCGGCGCGCTCTCGCACCGCAGCGTCAGCCGGATGGCGGAGGGCCTCGGCTTCGAGCTCATCTACGTCGACGACCTGCCGCGCTCGACGCGCTCGGTGACCGACCGGGGCTCGGGGCGGATCTACCTGCCGCCGGCGTCGATCCCCGGCGGCCACGGCCTCCGCTCGATGGCCCTGCAGGCGATGGCGCACCGCGTGCTCGGCCACGAGGAGCCCGCGAGCTACGCCGACTTCCTGCGCCAGCGGCTGGAGATCAACTACTTCGCGGCCGCGTGCCTCATGCCGCTCGCGCAGTCGGTCGCGTTCCTCGCGGACGCGAAGTCCCGCCGCGACCTCGCGGTGGAGGACTTCCGCGACGCGTTCGGCGTGACGCACGAGGCGGCGGCGCTGCGGCTCACGAACATCAGCACCACGCACCTCGACCTCCGCGTGCACTTCCTGCGCGTGGGCGGCGACGGCGCGGTCTACAAGGCGTACGAGAACGACGGGCTGCCGCTGCCGGTCGACGTGACGGGCGCCGTCGAGGGCCAGCCGGTGTGCCGGGAATGGGCGGCGCGCGGGGCGTTCGACCGCACGAACCGCACGACCGAGTTCCACCAGTACACGGACACGCCCGCGGGCACGTTCTGGTGCTCGACGCAGACCGGATCCACGTCCGAGGGCGAGTACTCGATCTCGTTCGGCGTGCCGTTCGCGCAGGCCAGGTGGTTCCGCGGGAGGGAGACGACGGCGCGCAGCGTGTCCCGCTGCCCGGACGAGGCGTGCTGCCGGCGCGCGGATCCGGAGGACGCGGACCGCTGGCGCGACCGGGCGTGGCCGAGCGCCCGCCTGCACGCGCACATCCTCGCGCCCCTGCCGCGCGGGTCCTTCCCCGGGGTGGACGACCGGGAGCTGTACGCCTTCCTCGACCGGCACGACGGGGTCTGACGGGCGCGTCGACGGGTGCCGGCGTCCGGGCCCGCGGTCCGTGCCCGCCGGTCCGGCGGGCAGCCGTCATCGCGGCCTGGCGTCCGGATCCAGCCGGGGCACGGCGGCGAGGAGGGCTCTCGTGACCGGATGCCGGGGTCGAGCGAGCACGTCGTCCGCCGACCCCCGCTCCACGACGCGGCCCGCGTCCATCACGGCGACCTCGTCGCTCATGTGCGCGACGACCCCCAGATCGTGCGAGATGAGCAGCAGGCCGAGGCCGAGGCGGCGCTGCAGCTCGTCGAGGAGGTCGAGCACCTGCGCCTGCACGGCGATGTCGAGCGCGGAGACGGGCTCGTCGCAGATGAGCACGTCCGGCCGCGCGGCGAGCGCGCGCGCGATGGCGACGCGCTGCCGCTGCCCGCCGGAGAGCCGCGCCGGGCGGCGGCGCAGCAGGGCGGGCTCGAGGCCGACCTGCGCGAGGAGCGTCCCCGGGGTGTCGCGGACGTCCGGTCCGTGCAGGCCGGCGACTTCCAGGGCGTCGCGGAGGATCCGGTCGACGCTCCACCGCGGGTCGAAGGACGCGAGGGGATCCTGGTACACCGCGCCGACGCGGGGGCGGCGCGCGCGCCGGTCCCGCTCCGGGATGCCGGTCCACGGCTCGTCGTCGAGGGTCACGGCGCCCGCGTCGGGCTCCTCCAGCGCGAGGAGCAGGCGCGCGACGGTGGTCTTCCCGGAACCGGATCCGCCGACCAGCCCGAGCGTGCGCCCGCGGCGGACCTCGAGGGACACGTCGTCGACGGCCGTGCGGACGGATCCGCCGGGGCCGCGGTAGGAGCGGGCGAGCCCGGTCGCGCGGAGGACGACGCGGTGGTCGTCGGGCGCGGCGGCCGCGGATCGTCCCGCGCCGTCGTCCGGGCGCGCCGCCGTCGCCTGCCGCTCCTCGGACAGCAGCGCACCCCGGGGCACGCCCGTGGGCACCGCGTCGACCAGCGCGCGCGTGCGCCGGTGCGCGGGGGAGCGGAGGACGTCCGCGGTGGGGCCCTCCTCCACGATGCGGCCGTCGTGCATCACCGCGACGCGGTCGGCGAGGCGGGCGACGACGGCGAGGTCGTGGCTCACCAGCAGGGTCGCCTGGCCCGCGGCGCGCAGCTCGCCGAGGAGGTCGAGGATCCGCGCCTGCACGGTCGCGTCGAGCGCGGTGGTCGGCTCGTCGGCGACGAGGAGCGGCGGGTCGAGCGCGATCGCGGCGGCGAGCAGAGCGCGCTGGCGGAGGCCGCCGGAGAGCTCGCCGGAGCGCTGGCGGGCGCGCGTCGCGGGATCCGGCATGCCGACGCGCTCGAGGAGCTCGATCACGCGGTCGTGCCGGGCACGCGGGTCGCGCATGCCGTGCAGGCGCAGGGCGTCGCCGATCTCCCGGCCGATCGGTCGGAGCGGGTCGAGCGACGACAGCGCGTCCTGCAGGACGAGCCCGACGCCGGATCCGCGGACCCGCCGCCACTCCCGCGGCCCCGCGGCGCGGAGCTCCCGGCCGCCGATCTCCAGGGCCTCCGCCCCCACCTGCGCGCCCGCGCCGGCGAGGCCGAGGAGGCTGCGCGCGGTGACGCTCTTGCCGGATCCGGAGGTGCCGACGAGCGCGAGGCACTCGCCCGGCGCGATGCGGAGCGAGACGCCGTGCACGACGGGGACGCCGCCGAACGAGACGCGCAGGTCCTCGACGCGGAGCGCGAGGGGCGCCGTGCGCGCCTCATCGCGGGGGACGCCGCTCACGACTCGCGCACCCGTCGCTCGAGCGCCCGGCCGAGCACGGTCGACGCGGTCGCGGTGAGCACGATCATGAGGCCCGGCACGACCGTCAGCCACGGCGCGGAGCCGATGTAGGTGCGGCCCGCGGCGAGCATCGCGCCCCACTCGGGATCCGGCGGCACCGTCCCGAGCCCCAGGTAGCTGAGCGACGACGCCCACACGATCGCCTGCCCCACCCCGAGCGTCCCCAGCACGAACAGGGGCGCGGCGGTGTTCGGCAGGATGTGACGCGCGAGCACGACGAGTGGCGGGCGACCCAGCACGGTCGCGGCCTCCACGTACGGCGACCGCCGCACGGACATGACCCGTCCCCGGATGATGCGCGCGTAGCCGGGGGCCGCGGAGACGCCGACGGCGAGCGTAGTGCTGCCGATGCCGGGGCCGAGGATCACGATGAGGAAGAGCGCGAGCAGGAGCCCGGGGAAGGCGAAGACGACCTCGATCACGCGGTTGACCGCGAAGTCGGCGACGCGGCCGAGGAGCGCGGCGGCGAGCCCCAGCACGGCGCCGAGGCCGAGGCCGATGGCCGTCGCGCTGACGCCGATCACGAGGCTGGGGCCGGCGCCGTGCACGATCCGGGTGAGCACGTCGCGGCCGGACTCGTCCGTGCCGAGGAGGTGGCCGGGTCCCGGCGGCCGGAAGGCGTCGGCGGGCGCGATGGCGAGCGGGTCGCCGGGCGCGAGGAGGCCGGGCGCGAGGGCGGCGACGACGAGCAGCGCGACCGCGAGGGCGGCGCCCGCGGTGCCGGCGACCGCGAGGATCCGCACGGGCGGGCGCGACGGCGGGGTCGCGAGCAGCGTCTCGGCGCGGGGATCGCTCATCGGGCGGCCGCCTGCGGGGCGGGTGCGCCGGCGGATGCGTCAGAAGCGGCCGACGGCACGGGCGCGGCGGCGGGCACGGGGCCGGTCCGGGCGTCGACGAGCCGCGGATCCACGAGGCGCGCCAGCAGGTCGGTCACCGCGGTGAGCACGATGTAGATCACGGCCACCACCAGCACCACGCCGACGATGACGGGCACGTCGCGGCTCGTCACGGCCGCGAGCGCCGTGCGGCCGAGGCCGGGCCGGGCGAAGATCTGCTCGACGACGACCGCGCCCGAGATGAGGAAGCCGAAGGCCCAGCCGGAGAGCGCGATGCCGGGCGCGGCCGCGTGCCGGAGCGCGTGCCGCAGCCGCACGCCGGCCTCGGACTCGCCGCGCGCCCGGGCGGCGAGCGCGAACGGCGCGTCGAGCGCGTCGAGCAGCGCCTCGCGCATGATCTGCCCGAGGAAGCCGGCGAGCGGGATCGCGAGCGTGAGCACGGGGAGCACGAGGCCCGCCGGGGAGGATCCGCTCACGGCCGGCAGCCAGCCGAGCCCGGTGGAGAAGACGAGGATCAGCACCACGCCGATCCAGAAGTGCGGCAGGGACGCCGCCACGATCTCGACGGCCGCGCCCAGCGCCGCACCCAGCCGCCCCGCCCCGGTGGAGACGAACGCGAGGGCGAGCGCGAGGATCCACGCCGCGGCGAGCGCGAGCACGGCGAGCAGCAGCGTGCCCGGCAGCTGCCGGGCGAGCACGGCGACGACGTCCTCGCGGAGCGCGTACGACCGGCCGAGGTCGCCCTGCGCGAGCCGCCCCAGCTGCGCGAGGTACTGCACGATCAGCGGCTGGTCGAGCCCGTACTCGGCGCGCACCGCGGCCACGGCCTCGGGCGGCGCCTGCGAGCCGGGCCCGCCGAGGATCGCCTGCGCCGGATCGCCCGGGATGAGCCGCACGGCGAGGAACGTGACGGTCGCGACCGCCCAGAGCACGAGGACCGCGCCGCCGATCCGGGCGCCGACGGCCCGCAGGAGCGCGGGTCGGCGGGACCCGGACGCGCGGACGGCGCGGCCCCGCGTCACCGGGCGAGCCAGGTGTCGTACAGCGTCGGGGTCGCGACGGACGGCAGCGCGCGCAGCCCCTGCACGGCGGTGCCGTGCAGGAAGTGGTTCTGCTGGTCGTACAGCGGCAGGATCCAGTACCCGGCCATGACCCGCTGCTGCACGTCGGCGTAGAGCGCGTTCCGGCGCGCGGCGTCGGTCGTGGAGCGCGCCTCCGCGAGCGCCTGGTCGATCTCCGGCACCGACACCTTGGCGTGGTTCGCGAAGTAGCCGCTCGGCGCGGGCGTGATGCCGGACGTGTCGTAGAGGATCCGCAGCACGTCGGGCCCGGCCTTCGTGTACGGCGCGCTCACGAGCTCGTAGGCGTCGTCGCCGAGCGCCTCGTACCAGGTGCCGAGGTCCATGGGCTGCAGCTGCACGTCGAACCCGACCCGCTTGACGGCCGCCTGGATCTGCTCGAACAGCGACTGCTCGGCGGGGATCGACTGGTTGGTGCTCACGGGGAAGCGGAGCGTGAGGCGCTGGCCGTCCTTCGTGCGGATCCCGTCGGCGTCCTTCGCGGTCCATCCGGCCTGGTCGAGGAGCGCGTCGGCGCGGTCCGCGTCGATGCCGAAGAGGTCGGGGTCGGAGACGGCGGCGGGCTCGGTGCTCGACAGGGGCGAGTACGAGCGCTCGGCGGTGCCCTGGAAGAGCGCGGTGATCCCCGCGTCTACGTCGGCCGAGCGGACGAAGGCCTCGCGCACGCGCTCGTCGTCGAAGGGCGCCTGGCCGGAGTTCAGCTCGATGCGGTTGGAGGCGCCGGGCCGCGGCGCGTCCAGCTCGCCGAGCGCGCCGCCCGCGGTCGCGGAGGCGATCGCGTCGGGCTGGGCGTTGTCGATCACGTCGACCTCGCCGCTCTGCAGGGCCGCGTAGCGGGAGGCGGCATCCGGCAGGAAGCGCCAGTCGATGCGATCCAGGTACGCGGGACCGGTGTGCGCGGCGTCCGCGGGCGGCGACGCATAGGCGTCGTTGCGCACGAGCGAGACGGACTGCTGGCGGTCCCAGCGCTCGACGGTAAAGGGGCCCGTGCCGATGGGCTGCGCGCAGTTGGCGTCCGTGCCGCGGGCGATCCCGGCGGGCGACTCCATCGCGAGCCACGGCTGCGAGAGCGACTCCAGCAGCGCGCTGTCGGGCGTGGAGAGCGTGAGCTGCACCGTGTCGGCGTCCACCGCTGTCGCGTCCGCGACGGCCTGGAGCGCCAGGTACCCGGTGGAGGAGAGCGTGGCCGGATCCTGCACGTGGCGGATGTTCGTGACCACCGCATCCGCGTCGAACGGCGTGCCGTCGCTGAAGGTCACGCCCTGGCGGAGCTCGAGCGTGAGGCCGAGGCCGTCGTCGCTCCACGTCCAGCTGTCGGCGAGCCACGGCGTGATCCCGCCCTTCCCGTCGAGCGACACGAGCGGCTCGAGGAACTGCGACGACACGAGCGCCTGCGGGTAGTTGCCGCCGACGTGCGGGTCCAGGCAGTCGGGCTCGGCGTCGCCGGAGGCGTAGACGAGGGTGCCGCCGGAGACCGGTGTCGTGGGGGCCTCGGGGGTGGCGGTCGAGCAGCCGGAGAGGGCGAGGGCGGTCGCGGCGAGGGCGCCGAGACCGGCGAGGGCGCGGGTGCGCGGGGTGGGGATCATGGGTGCTTCCGATGTGCGCGCCGGACGGGCGCTGGTGCGGGTGGTTTCTGTACCGCGTCCAACAATACGCGCACCCGGCGTCGACGGTGCGCCAGGATGGGCGCATGAACCCCGCCCGTCCCGCCGGCCGCCCGCGCCGCTCGTCGCGCGCGACCCTCGAGGAGGCCGCCGCGGAGCTCTTCCTGGAGACCAGCTACGCGGCCACGACCGTCGAGCAGATCGCGCAGCGCGCCGGGGTCAGCCGCGCGACCTTCTTCAACTACTTCGCCTGCAAGGCCGACCTCCTCTGGGCCGGCCTCGACGACACGCTGCGGGAGGCGGGCGCGGCCGTCGCCGCCGTCGATCCCGGCGCCGCACCCGTCGACGCCGTCGTCGACGCGATCGCGACGGTCGCGCGGGACCGGGGCGAGGGCTGGCTGCCGCTCGCGCTCACGCAGCACGAGGTCATGGGGCTCGGCGCCGACGTCGCGGGGGAGGGCGTGGCCCGGGCGGCTCCGCTCGTCGACCCCGTCGCGCAGACCCTCGCCCGAGGCGCCGGCCGACGCGCGTCGGACGGGCCGGTGCGCGTGGCGGCCTCCGTCGTCGCCGCGGCCACGGCCGCCGCGGTCATGGCCTGGGCGGCGGACGGCGTCGGCCGCGGGCCGCTGGAGGACGCGGTGCGCCGCGCGCTGGATCCGCTCCGCCCGGCGCTCGCGGCCGTGCTCGCCGGCAGCTGAACGCCGCGAGTCCTGCCGGCGAACGAGCCGAGGACGTCGGCCGCCGCGGTTCCGCGAGCGGTGCGCGCGGTCCTAGCCTGGCCGCGCGGCGCGACCGCGCCGTCCCCTCGGGACGAGAAGAGACGCCATGCACCTCATCCGCACCCTCGCCGACCGCACGCGACGGGAGGGCACCGGGTGGGATCCCCGACGTGCCCGCCGCCTCCGGGCCCTCCCCGCCGTGCTCGCCCTGCTCGTCGCGGTCGCCGGCCTCACGGTCGCCGCGCCCGCGGGATCCGCGTCGGCCGTCGCCCCCGGATCCGGTCGCGCCACGCACTACTCGCTCGGCCCGGACGGCAACCGGACGAACGGCAACTGCTCCCTCCCGGCGATCCCCGCGAAGCGGCTCTACGTGGCGGTCGGGCCGGTGGCGTACGCGGGCGGTGCGGCCTGCGGCACCTACCTCGACGTCACCGGACCGCGCGGCACGGTGCGCGTCGAGGTGGCGGACCAGTGCCACGAGTGCGATCCCACGCACCTCGACCTCAGCGAGGAGGCGTTCCGCGCGATCGGCGACTACGACGCGGGCATCATCCCCATCTCGTGGGCGCCCGTCGCCGCGCCGACCGTGCCGCCGCTGGCCTTCCGGCTGAAGGAAGGGTCGTCCGCCTACTGGGCGGCGATCCAGGTCGTCGACGCCGGGACGGAGATCCGCTCGGTGGAGGTGCGGGTCGGCGCGAGGTGGGTCCCGCTGTCGCGGACGCCATACGGCTACTGGCTCGCCTCGTCGGGCCTCGGCGCGGGCCCGTACACGGTCCGGGTCACCGACGTCACGGGACGCACGGCGACCGTGCCGGGCATCGCGCTCGACCCGATGCGGCTCCAGCGCACCTCCTCGCGCCTCGGCTGAGGGCACCACCGCGACGGCCGGTGCGGTGGGGATCCGCCGCACCGCGCCGGCGTGCCGGGACCAGGATGTCCTCATGACCTCCGACGCCCCCGGGACGCCCGCCCACTCCGACCTCGCCTCCTCGTTCGGCGCGGTCGCCGACGAGTACGACCGGGTGCGTCCCGTGTACCCGGACGAGGCGGTCGACTGGATGCTCCCCGCGGGCTCCCGCCGCGTCGTCGACCTCGGCGCGGGCACCGGCAAGCTCACCCGGATGCTGACCGCACGCGGCCTCGCCGTCACGGCCGTGGAGCCCGACGCCGCGATGCGCCGGGTGCTCGCCGCGTCGGCGCCCGAGGTCGACGTCCGCGCGGGCAGCGGCGAGGCCATCCCCCTCGGCGACGGCGAGGAGGACGCGATCCTGGTCGCGCAGGCGTGGCACTGGATGGACGCGGGCGCGGCGGCGCGCGAGTGCGCCCGCGTCCTGCGGCCGGGCGGGCGCCTCGGCATCGTCTGGAACAACCTGGACACGGAGGTCGACTGGGTCCGCGAGTTCGACGCCCTCCTGCACCCGGGCGGATCACGCTCGTCGAACGTCGCCCCCGATCCCGGCCCGTTCCCCGGCTTCGGCCCGGTCGAGCACGCGTCCTTCCCGCACGTCCATCGCCTCTCGCCGGAGGACGCGGTGGCCTTCGCGGGGTCGATCAGCGTGATCAGCACGCTGCCCGACGACGCGCGCGCCCGCCTCCTCGACGACATCCGGACGCTCCTGGCCGGCCACCCGGACACGGCGGGGCGCGACGTGCTCGAGCTCCCGTGGCGCGCGGGCGCCTACCGCGCGCAGCTCGGCGGCTGAGCCCGCCGGATCCGCCGCCCGTGCGCGCTAGCATGGGGGCACAGGCGTCGATCCGGCCATCACCGGGGAGCCTTCGGAAGAGATCCCCGCGCACGTCGGCGGGGAAGGTAGAACCGAACGGGTCGGGCCCGTCATCGCCTCTGGAGAGCGGTCGCGCGCTGCGCGGCAAGCGGGGTGGTACCGCGCTCGGATCCGCACACGGCATCCGGGCGTCCTCGCGGAGATCCTCATCGCCGCAGGAGATGCCATGACCTACCCCCGTCCCGTCCCCGACGACCCGAACGCGCCCGACCAGGTCGCCGCGAGCCCGCGCTTCCCGGACATCGAGAAGGGGATCCTCGCGTTCTGGAAGCGCGACGACACCTTCCGCGCCTCCGTCGAGCGGCGCGAGGGATGCGACGAGTGGGTCTTCTACGACGGCCCGCCCTTCGCCAACGGCCTCCCGCACTACGGGCACCTCCTCACGGGCTACGCGAAGGACGCCTTCCCGCGCTTCCAGACCATGCGCGGCAAGCAGGTCCACCGCCGCTTCGGCTGGGACACGCACGGCCTCCCCGCCGAGCTCGAGGCGATGCGCCAGCTCGGCATCACCGAGAAGAGCGAGATCGAGGAGATGGGCGTCGAGGCGTTCAACGCCGTCGCGCGCCGCTCGGTGCTCGAGTACACGGGCGAGTGGGAGGACTACGTCACCCGCTCCGCCCGCTGGGTGGACTTCGAGGACGACTACAAGACCCTCGACATCGACTTCATGGAGTCGGTCATCTGGGCGTTCAAGCAGCTGCACGACAAGGGCCTCGCCTACGAGGGCTTCCGCGTGCTGCCGTACTGCTGGCACGACCAGACCCCCCTGAGCAACCACGAGCTGCGGATGGACGACGACGTCTACCGCCCGCGCCAGGATCAGTCCGTGACCGTCACGTTCCCGCTCGTCGGCGCGAAGGCCGAGTCGCTCGGCCTGACCGCCGTGCGCGCGCTCGCCTGGACGACCACGCCCTGGACCCTGCCGACCAACATGGCGCTCGCGGTCGGGCCGGACATCGTCTACGCCGTTGTGCCGGCCGGTCCGGCGGGCACGCCCGACGCGGAGGCGCCCGACTCCCTGCCCCGCGCATCGTCCGTGCAGCTCGCGGCCGAGGTGCTCGGATCCGAGTACCTCATCGCCCAGGACCTCGTGGGGAACTACGCCAAGGACCTCGGCTACGCGTCCGCCGACGAGGCCCGCGCCGCCGTGTCCCGCACCGTGGTCGGACGCGATCTCGAGGGCGTCGCCTACGACCGCCTCTGGGACTTCTACGCCGACACGGAGGTCTTCGGCACCGAGAACGCCTGGCAGGTCCTCGTCGCCGACTACGTCACCACCACGGACGGCACCGGCATCGTCCACCAGGCCCCGGCCTACGGCGAGGAGGACCAGCAGGTGTGCGCCGCCGCCGGGATCCCCGTGATCCTGTCGCTCGACGAGGGCGGCCGCTTCGTCGACTCCGTGCCCGAGGTCGCAGGGGAGCTGTGGTCGGACGCCGGCAAGACCCTCACGCGCATGCTCAAGGCCCAGGGCCGCCTCATCCGCCAGGCCAGCTACGAGCACTCCTACCCGCACTGCTGGCGCTGCAAGAACCCGCTCATCTACAAGGCCGTCTCCAGCTGGTTCGTGCGCGTCACCGACTTCCGCGACGACATGGTGCGCCTCAACCAGGACATCACCTGGACCCCCGAGAACGTGAAGGACGGCCAGTTCGGCAAGTGGGTCGCGGGCGCCCGCGACTGGTCGATCAGCCGCAACCGGTTCTGGGGCAGCCCCATCCCCGTGTGGAAGAGCGACGACCCCGCGTACCCGCGCATCGACGTGTACGGCAGCCTCGACGAGCTCGAGGCCGACTTCGGCGTGCGCCCGACGGACCTGCACCGCCCCTTCATCGACCAGCTCACGCGCCCGAACCCCGACGACCCGACGGGGAGGAGCACCATGCGCCGCATCGAGGACGTGCTCGACGTCTGGTTCGACTCCGGATCCATGCCGTTCGCGCAGGTGCACTACCCGTTCGAGAACCGCGAGTGGTTCGACGAGCACAGCCCGGCGGACTTCATCGTCGAGTACATCGGCCAGACCCGCGGCTGGTTCTACACGCTGCACGCCCTGTCGACCGCGCTGTTCGAGCGGCCCGCGTTCTCCAGCGTCGTGAGCCACGGCATCGTGCTCGGCAACGACGGGCAGAAGATGTCGAAGTCGCTCCGCAACTACCCGGACGTCAACGAGGTGTTCGACCGCGACGGATCCGACGCCATGCGCTGGTTCCTCCTGGCGAGCCCCGTCCTCCGCGGCGGCAATCTCGTGGTGACGGAGGAGGGGATCCGCGAGGGCGTCCGCCAGGTGCTGCTGCCGCTCTGGAGCACGTGGTACTTCTTCTCGCTCTACGCGAACTCCGCGCAGCCGGGCGGCTACGAGGCGACGCGCGACACCACGAGCGACGACGTGCTCGACCGCTACATCCTCGCCCGCACGCGCCGCCTGGTGACCGAGGTCACCGAGCACATGACCGCGCTCGACTCCACGCTCGCCGCCGCGGCCCTCCGCGACTTCGCGGACGTGCTCACCAACTGGTACGTGCGCCGCAGCCGCGACCGCTTCTGGGCGGGCACGGCGACGGGCGACACGCGCGCCTTCGACACCCTGCACACGGTCCTCGAGACCGTGACGCGCGTCGCCGCGCCCCTCCTGCCGCTCGTGTCCGAGCGGATCTGGAAGGACCTCACGGGCGGACGCAGCGTCCACCTCGAGGACTGGCCGGAGCCGGACGACCTGCCCGCCGACGACCGGCTCGTGGAGGTGATGGACCGCGTCCGCCAGGTCGCGTCCACCGCCCTCTCGCTCCGCAAGCAGTCCGGGCTCCGGGTGCGGCAGCCGCTCGCGCGCCTCACGGTGGTGAGCGACGACGCCGACGGGCTCGCCCGGTTCGAGGACATCCTCCGCGACGAGCTCAACGTCAAGGCCGTCGCCGTCGAGGGGCTCACCCCGACGAGCGCGGCCGATGCCGGCATCACGCGGCGCCTCACCGTGAACGCGCGCGTCGCCGGGCCCCGCCTCGGCAAGGGCGTCCAGCAGGTGATCCAGGCGGCCCGCTCCGGGGACTGGACCGAGGCGGACGGCGAGGTCGTCGCGGGCGGCGTGCCGCTCGTCGCCGGCGAGTACGAGCTCGTCCTGGAGGTCGCGGGCGACCGCGCCGACCAGGCGCTCGCGCTCCTGCCGGGCGGCGGGTTCCTGCTGCTCGACACCGCGCTCACCCCCGAGCTCGAGGCCGAGGGCCTCGCGCGCGACGTCGTCCGGAACGTGCAGGACGCCCGGAAGGGCGCGGGGCTCGACGTGAGCGACCGCATCGCCCTCGTGATCCGACTGGACGCGGCCGGCGCCGCGGCCGCCGAGCGGTTCCGCGACCTCATCGCGCGTGAGACCCTGGCGGTGGCGCTGCGGATCGACGCGGACGCCGAGGCGACGGCGTCCGGCATCGTCGTCGGCGGCGGATCGCCCCTGACCATCGAGGTGGAGCGAGCATGAGCGACCAGCAGGGCGGACAGCCCTTCGACGACGACGCGGACGACGTCCGCCGCGACGACGACTTCGAGCCCGAGGGGGACGAGGGCGTGGACGCCGCGGCGCGTGCCCTCGACCCCGACGTCGACGGCCTGAGCGACGACCAGCTCTTCGCCGACGACGCGGCCGAGCTCCGACGCGAGGCCGAGCGGTCCATCGTCGCCGGGCGCGAGGTCGACGACGAGAACTACTTCGAGCGCGAGGGGGAGCAGGTCTACCAGGCGCTTCTGTCCCGCGTCGGCGAGCAGGCGCCGCAGCCGCGCCTCACCGCGACCCGCCGCGTCGTCGAGCTGCTCGGCGACGTGCACCGCGCGTACAAGATCGTGCACGTCACGGGCACCAACGGGAAGACGTCCACGAGCCGGATGGCGGAGAGCATTCTCCGCGCCGCCGGCCTCCGCACGGGCCTCTTCACGAGCCCGCACCTGGTGCGCGTCAACGAGCGCATCGTGATCGACGGCCAGCCCATCACCGACGAGGCGCTCAGCCGCAACTGGGCCGACGTCGAGCCGTTCATCGACCTCGTCGACCGGGAGCTCGTCGCCGCGGGGGAGCAGCCGGTCACGTTCTTCGAGGCGCTCACCGTGCTCGCGTTCGCGTCCTTCGCGGACGCGCCCGTCGACGTGGCCGTGGTCGAGGTCGGCATGGGCGGCGAGTGGGACTCCACCAACGTCGCCGACGGCGAGGTCGCCGTGTTCACGCCCGTCTCGCTCGACCACACGCAGCGCCTCGGATCCACCGTCGCCGAGATCGCGCGCACCAAGTCGGGCATCGTGAAGCCCTCCTCGGACGTCGTCTCGAGCGTGCAGGCGCCCGAGGTCGTCGCGGAGCTCACGCGCGCCGCCGAGCTCACCGAGTCGACGTGGTCGCTGGAGGGGGAGCGGTTCCGCCTCCTCGACACGACGCTCGCGGTCGGCGGCCAGGTCATCAGCGTGCAGGGGCTCGCGGGCACCTACCGGGACGTGTTCCTGCCGCTCTTCGGCGCGCACCAGGCGCAGAACGCGGCGGTCGCCATCGCGGCGGTCGAGTCGTTCCTCGGGGGCGGCGACCACGCGATCCACGACGACGTGCTCGCCGAGGGCCTCGCCACCGTGACGAGCCCGGGCCGCCTGCAGGTCGTCGGCACCGAGCCGACCGTGCTCGTCGACGCCGCGCACAACCCCGCGGGCGCCGCGTCGCTCGCGGCCGCGCTGCCCGTCTACTTCACGTTCGACCGCGTGACGGCGGTCATCGGCGTGCTCGCCGACAAGGACGCCGAGGGCATCGTGCGGGAGCTCGCGAGCGTCGTCGACCACTTCATCGTCACGCGCTCGGCGTCCGAGCGGTCGGTGGATCCCGACGAGCTCGCCCGCATCGTCGTGGGCGTCGTCGGCCGCGACCGCGTCACGGTCGAGCCCGACCTCCGCACGGCCCTCGACGACGCCCGAGACTCCGCGGGCGAGACCGAGAAGGGCGCTGCGCTCGTCACCGGCTCGATCCTCCTCGTCGGCGAGGCCATCGAGCACGCGCGCGACGAGGGCTGGAAGACGGCGTGAGCACCGACGGCCGCCCGGCCCGGACCCGTCGCCCCCGTCCGCCCCGGACGACGGTGGAGATCCTCGGATCCATCGTCATGGGCTTCCAGGTCATCGTCGTGTTCCTGGCCAGCCTCGTCGCCTTCGGCCTCGAGGCGCTGCCGCCGTTGCCCGCTCTCGGCGGCGGCGCCCTGCTCGTCCTCGCGATGCTCGCCGTCGTCGGCACCCTCCGCACCCCGCTCGGCATCCGCGCCGGCTGGGTCGTGCAGGTGCTCGTCGTCCTCACCGGGCTCGTGCTGCCGGCGATGTTCGCCGTCGGCGGGTTCTTCCTGCTGCTGTGGGTCTACGCCATGGTGCAGGGCGCGCGCATCGACCGCGAGAAGGCCGCGGCCCGCGGCGCGTGGGAGCAGGCCATGCTCGACGAGCAGCAGGCCGCCCGATCCGACGTCGACCGCCCCTCCGACCACCGACCCACCACCGAGCCGCCGGCTCCCACCCCGTAGGAGGAACCCATGACCGCTCCCGTCCAGGAGACCCTCGTCCTCGTCAAGCCCGACGGCGTCGCCCGCGGCCTCACCGGCGAGATCCTCCGCCGCATCGAGGCCAAGGGCTACCGCATCGTCGACCTCCGCATGGTGCAGGCCGACCGCGCGCTGCTCGAGCAGCACTACGAGGAGCACCAGGGCAAGCCGTTCTACGAGCCGCTCGTCGCGTTCATGGAGTCGGGCCCGGTCGTCGCCGTGCGCGTCGCCGGGAACCGCGTCATCGAGGGCTTCCGCTCGCTCGCCGGCACGACCGACCCGACCGGCGCCGCCCCCGGCACGATCCGCGGCGACCTCGGCCGCGACTGGGGTCTCGCCGTCGCGCAGAACCTCGTGCACGGCAGCGACGGGCCCGAGTCCGCCGAGCGCGAGCTCGCCCTCTGGTTCTAGCCGCCGGGACGACGAGGGGCCGACCGGGGATCCGGTCGGCCCCTCGTCGCGTCCGCCTGCGCGCCTCGGCGGCTCAGCCGAGCAGCGTGGGGAGCAGGGCGGGGAAGGTCGCGATGATCGCGACGACGATGACCGCGTAGTTCAGCACGACGAGCGCCCAGGTGTAGGGCGCCACGGCGTCGGCCGCCTTGCGGACGCCCGCGGGGAGGGGCAGCAGCCCGGCGCGGGCGATGGCGATGAGCGTGCCCCACCACAGCGGGATCATGGCGCTCCACACCAGCAGGCAGTACGGGCAGAGCGCGCCGATGACGAACACGCTCTGCGTGAAGAGCCACGTCACGAAGACCCAGCCGCCGAACGTGCCGACCGCGAACAGGGTCCAGAACCACCTCGCGAAGCGCGCGCCGGCCAGGAGCGCCATGCCGAGGACGATCGGCACCACGAACGCCGCCACGCCGATGAGCGGGTTGGGGAAGCCGAACAGCGAACCCTGCCGCGACTCGATGACCGTGGCGCACGAGATGAACGGGTTGACGTCGCACGACAGCGACGCGCCCGGGTTCTCCAGCAGGTGGAGCCGGTCGAGCACGAGGACGAACGCGCCGATCCAGCCGACGACGCCCGTCACGACCAGCAGGAGGGCCAGGGAGCGGGGGTGGACGGGGGCCCGGGTCGCGGTCATGCGGCGATCATGGCAGACCGCCGGGCGCCGACCCTGACGGCTGGGTGGACATCGGCATGCGATAATGGCAGGTAGGTCGCCCCGCCGCGCGGGACGGCCGCCATGAAGAGTCTTTCCCGGGGCAGACCCGGGCCGCCAGGCACGTCCGGCGGCGGATAGCCAGTTCCGTACCAGTGCGCACGACCGAAGCCTCGGGCCGGTCGTCGCAGACCAAGGATCGACGGAGTCCCGCGAACGCGGGGATCCACTCGGAGAGCTACCGGGGCACGGCGCGGCCGTACCGCCCGGCTGAGGAGTGCACCAGAGATGGTGGAGAGAGACGAGAACACCGGCAGGAGGCGCCCGCGCCTCTTCGAGCGGCTCACGGGCCGCCGTGCCGAGCCGACCGCGGCCGAGGGGACCGACGGCACGTCCGTCCTCCCCGGTGCCGCGACCCCCGAGGCGAGCGGCCCGTCCGCCGCCTCCGAAGCGAAGGGCCGAACCCTGAACGAGAACGAGACCACCCCGTCCACGCCCGTCGAGCCGGAGGCGCCGGTCGTCCGACGCTCCCGCCGCGCGAGCGCCGCCTCCGCTCCCGCGGGCGCCCCGACGGACGACGCCAGCGTCGACGCGTCCGCCGCCGACGCCGCGCCGTCCGAGGGATCCGCCGCTCCCGCGGCCGACGAGCAGGCGCCCGTCCGGGCCACCCGGACGCGGGCCCCGCGTCGTGCAGCCGCCGCGGCTCCCGCATCCGACGAGCCGGGCGCCCCGTCCGACGCGACGGCCGCTCCGACGGCTGCCGAGGAGGCCCCGGTCGCGGGGGACGCCGCCGCGGACGCCGCTCCGCAGGAGCCGGAGGCCCCCGCTGCCCCGGCTCGCGCCGTCCCGTCCCTCTCCGTCTTCTTCCAGGCGCCGGACATCGCGCCGCTGCCGCCCCGCCGCGAGCGGGACGACCGCCGCGACGACCGTCGCGACGACCAGGACGACGACGCGGACCGCGACGAGCGCCCGTCGTCCCGCTCCTCGCGCCGGGGAGGCCGCGGCCAGGACCGCAGCACGGGGCGCGACGGACGCGACGCCCGCGACGACGACCGCGACGACGAGGACGACGCCCCGTCGGTCCGCCGCCGCGCGCGGCGCCGCTCCGGCGAGGAGGGCCGCGACGGCGACGACGCGCCCGGCACCGTCGTCAAGGTCCGCGCACCGCGGGAGACCCGCGAGCCCGAGCTCATCACCGAGCCGCAGCGGATCAAGGGATCCACGCGCCTCGAGGCCAAGAAGCAGCGCCGCCGCGACGGCCGCGACGCCGGCCGCCGCCGCCCCGTCCTCACGGAGTCCGAGTACCTCGCCCGCCGCGAGTCGGTCGACCGCAGCATGATCGTGCGCTCGCGCGACGGCAAGATCCAGATCGGCGTGCTCGAGGACCAGGTGCTCGTCGAGCACTACGTGGCCCGCGCCGACGAGGCCAGCCTCATCGGCAACGTCTACCTCGGCCGCGTCCAGAACGTGCTGCCGAGCATGGAGGCCGCCTTCATCGACATCGGCCGCGGACGCAACGCCGTCCTCTACTCGGGCGAGGTCGACTGGGAGGCCGCCAACGCCGACAAGGGCGGCGGCAACCACGCCCGCCGCATCGAGGTCGCGCTGAAGCCCGGCGACCGCGTGCTCGTCCAGGTCACGAAGGACCCGGTCGGCCACAAGGGCGCCCGCCTCACCAGCCAGGTCAGCCTGCCCGGCCGCTACCTCGTCTACGTGCCCAACGGGTCGATGAACGGCATCAGCCGCAAGCTCCCCGACACCGAGCGCGCGCGCCTCAAGAAGACCCTCAAGGAGGTGCTGCCCGAGAACGTGGGCGTCATCGTCCGCACGGCCGCCGAGGGCGCGACGGAGGAGCAGCTGAAGCTCGACGTCGAGCGCCTCACGTCGCAGTGGTCCGAGATCAGCCGCCAGGTCGAGAAGGCGCAGGCGCCCGCGCTCCTGCACTCCGAGCCCGACCTGCTGCTGAAGATCATCCGCGACGTCTTCAACGAGGACTTCCGCGAGCTCGTGATCGACGGCGGCGACGCCCAGGAGATCATCGAGGGCTACCTCCGCGGCGTGGCGCCCGACCTCATCGACCGGGTGCAGGCGTACTCGGGCGAGAAGGACTCGTTCGACCACTACCGCGTCAGCGAGCAGATCGAGAAGGCGCTCGACCGCAAGGTCTGGCTGCCGTCCGGCGGCTCGCTCGTCATCGACCGCACCGAGGCCATGACCGTGGTCGACGTCAACACGGGGAAGTTCGTCGGATCGGGCGGCAACCTCGAGGAGACCGTCACCAAGAACAACCTCGAGGCCGCGGAGGAGATCGTCCGCCAGCTGCGCCTGCGCGACATCGGCGGCATCATCGTCGTCGACTTCATCGACATGGTCCTCGAGACCAACCGCGACCTCGTGCTGCGCCGGCTGGTGGAGTGCCTCAGCCGCGACCGCACGAAGCACCAGGTCGCCGAGGTCACGTCGCTCGGTCTCGTGCAGATGACCCGCAAGAAGCTGGGCCTCGGGCTCCTGGAGTCGTTCTCGGAGAACTGCGAGACGTGCGCGGGGCGGGGCATCATCATCCACCACGACCCGCTCATGGCGCACACGCAGACGCCGCAGGAGCCCGTGCAGGGCCAGGGCCGCCGACGCGGCGGCAAGGGCCAGCAGGACCACGGCAACGGGAACGGCGGCAACGGCGGCGGCAACGGGAACGGCGGCGGCGGTCGCGGCAACGGCGGCGGCCAGTCGTCGTCGCAGCAGCAGCGGACGCCCGCGGCGAGCACCCACAGCATCACCGACGACGCGCGCAACGCCCTCGCCAAGATCGCGACGAGCACCATCCAGACGGTGAACGAGGCCATCGACCGGGTCGAGGACGTCGTGCGCACCCCGGACGAGGCGGCGGAGCCCGCGGCACGCGTCGAGGCGGCGCCTGCCGAGGAGCAGCCCCGCGGCGACCGTCCGCGTCGGAGCCGCGGTGGACGGGGACGCGCGTCGTCCACGACCGCCGAGGCACCCGAGGGCGCGACGACGCCGGCCCCCGTCGCCGACGCGCCGACGGCTCCCGCCGAGGATCCGACTCCCGCCGACGCGCCCGTGGAGGAGCCCGCCCTGTCGACGCTCGAGCCGCGCGAGGCCATCCGCCTCGAGCCGGTGCAGATCCTCGACATCCCCGTCGCGAGCACCCGCACGGCGCCCCGCCGGGTGAGCTCGGCCGACGCGGAGCAGCTCCTCGGCTCCGTCCTCGACGCGCTGCCACAGCCCAAGGAGCCCGGGCAGGGGCGCTCGCGCAGCCGCCGCGTCTCGACCGCGACGCTGACGACGCCGGCGCCCGAGTCGGACGGCAGCTGATCCCGACGGCCGTCCCCGGCGGCCGTACGACCGAGGGCCCGGAGCGCATGCTCCGGGCCCTCCGTCGTCGCCGGTGAGGCGCTCGGCCGTCACGGCGGCCCCTTGGCGGGGCGGGCGGGTCAGCCGCGCGGCGCGCGTCGCTCCCGCTGCGTCACGCGCAGCCCGCTCGCCTGCAGGCGGCGGACGAGGTCCCGGTTCGAGACGGGCACGGCGCCGAGGTCCACGAGCTCGTCATACCGCGCCGCGGGCACGTCGTAGTGGTCGCGGTCGAAGCCGCGCTCGGGGATCCCCGCCGCCCGCGCGAACGCGTGCAGCTCCGCGAGCGAGGAGTCGCTCACCAGGTGCGCCCAGAGGGTCCCGTGCGCCGGCCAGGCGGGTCGGTCGAGGAGCACGCTCATCCGTCGAGCTTAGGCACGCCCCGTCGGAACGGCGCGGTCCGCCCGGGTCGGGCCGGGTGCGGCCGGGACGACGCGCGACGCGCCCGGCGGTGTTGCCGGGGGACGGCCCCGCCTCGCGTATCATCGACAGAGGACGCCGGGGGTCCGGAGTTTGACCCCTGTCCGGCGTTCCGGTAACGTGAGTCGCTGGCATGCGCCGATCCTCGGGATCGTGCGCCTGCCGCAGACTTCCTCCCATGATTCGGGCCACAGGGCGTCAAGTCCCCAGTGAGTCAAGCCCGCGAGAGAAAACAGGTACGGAAAAGTGGTTTACGCAGTTGTGCGCGCCGGCGGTCGGCAGGAGAAGGTCGAGGTCGGGACCATCGTCACGATGGACCGGGTCAAGAACCAGC
>Ga0308163_10001172_pt1 | contig 31357 bp, 28 predicted proteins | sample PhyTR1_FD_201037 | JGI IMG/M metagenome (GOLD analysis project Ga0308163, IMG submission 201037) | Phyllosphere microbial communities from UC Gill Tract Community Farm, Albany, California, United States - DLSLT.R1 | ecosystem: Host-associated > Plants > Phyllosphere > Unclassified | place: USA... | reverse complement strand
GGTGTGTCGGGGTAACAGGATTTGAACCTGCGACCTCTTCGTCCCGAACGAAGCGCGCTACCAAACTGCGCCACACCCCGATGGCCCGAGGGCCGGGCTCTACGATACCCGATGTTCCGGGCTCCCGAGTACGCGGCGGGCGGTCAGACCGCCGTGAGGGTGAGCAGCGTCGCCTCCGGGAAGCAGGCGAAGCGCACGGGCGCGTAGATCGAGGTGCCGAGCCCCGCGCTCACGTGCAGGAACGACGCCCGGTCGGCGTGCGGCCAGACGCTGAGGCCCTTCACCTGGCGGCGCGGGATGTCGCAGTTGGTGACGAGCGCGCCGTAGCCGGGCACGCAGACCTGGCCGCCGTGCGTGTGCCCCGCGAAGACCATCCGGGCGCCGTTCGTGACGAAGGAGTCGAGCACGCGACGGTAGGGCGCGTGCGCGACGCCGATGGACACGACGGGTGCGTCGGAGGCGCCCTGGTAGGCGTCGCCGTCCTCGCGCAGCTCCTCGAGGGCTCCGGGGATCGCCTCCAGGTGGTCGAAGTCACGATGCGGGTCGTCGACGCCGAAGAACTCGAGCAGGGTCCCGTTGACCTCGACCGCGCCCGCGGCGTTGTTGAGGTCGAGCCAGCCGAGCGACGCGTAGAGCCGCTCGAGGCGGGGGAGGTCGAGGTCCGCCGGGCGCTGCGTGGCGTGCGTGTTGCCGGTGAAGTACTTGAACGGGTTCTTCATCATCGGGCCGTAGTAGTCGTTCGAGCCGTGGACGAAGACGCCGGGGATCCCGCGGAAGGCCTCGAGCGTCTCCTCGACGGCGACGACGCCCTGCTCGTGCCCGGTGTTGTCACCCGTGTCGACGACGAGGTCGGGCTGCAGGTCGGCGAGCTCGCGCACCCACCGCTGCTTCTTGTGCTGCCACGGCGCCATGTGCATGTCGGAGAGGTGCAGCACGCGGATGGGGTCGGCGCCGACCGGCAGGACCGGCACCGTCACCTCCCGCAGCGTGAAGCGGCGGCGCTCGTAGAACGACGCGTACGCGAAGACCGCGGCGCCGGCCGCGACGACGCCGCCGGCGGTGCGCCCGAGCGTCCCGAGGACGCTCATCAGGTGCGCCCGATGTAGAGCGTCACGGGACCGCCGCTCTGCTGGCCGGCCGCGGGATCCGTGCGGGTCGCCTTGCCGATCTGCGAGTTGTCCTGCACCTGCTCCTGGGCCATGGTCACGTTGAAGCCGGCGGACCGCAGGGTCTGGCGGGCGCTCGTCATGTCCTGCCCGCGCACGTCCGGGACGGTGCCCGGGGTGCCCTGCTGCTGCTGGCTCTGGTCGGGCCCGCTGCTGGTGAACACCGTGACGGTGGATCCGCGTGCCGCGTTGGCGCCGGCGCCGGGGTCGGATCCGGCGACCTGTCCGGCGGGCACGCTCGAGGAGGCGCGCGCGCCGCCCTGCGCGAAGGACAGGCCCGCGCCCTCGATGGCGGACTGGGCGTCGGCGGGCGACATGCCTGCGACGTCCGGCACCTGCACCGTGGGGGTGCGGGTGAGGTCCGCTGCCGGGCCCGGGAACGCCCCGCCCTTGTAGATCCCGTTCACGGCCTGCATGAACGGCTTCCACACGGCGAAGCGCGCGGTGGACATGAGCTGGCCGCTCGGGAGCTTGGTCTTGCGCTGCTGGATCTGCTGACCCGAGGCGCTGCCGACCCAGATGGCCGTCGTGACCTCGGTGCTGGAACCGACGAACCAGGTGTCCTTGGCCCGGTCGGTGGTCCCCGTCTTGCCGATGAGCGGCGTGCCGTCGTTCGTGTCGCCCGCGGCGCCGGTGGCTCCCATGACCCCCGCGAGGGCGTACGCCGCGGTGTGGGCCACGTCCGGGCTCACGGTCTCCTGGCACTCGGCGGAGGGCGGCGTGACCTCGGTGTCGTCCGGCAGCACGACCTTGTCGATCATGATCGCCTTGCACGTGGTGCCGTTGTTGGCGACCGTGGCGTAGGCGGACGCCATCGTGAGCGGAGCGATGTTGTTGCCACCCGAGCCGATGATGTCCGACACGTAGTTCGAGAGCTGCTTCTTGGGATCGGCCTGGTGGATGCCGATGTCCTTCGCGGTCTGCGCGATGCCGCACATGTCGAGCTCCGAGGCCATGGCCATGAACGCCGTGTTGGTGGAGTTCGCCGTCCCGGACATGACCGTGCGGTTCGCTCCGGGCGCCGCGCCGTCGTTGGTGACGGTGAGCGGCGGCGAGCCCAGGGTGCCGCCCGTGCACGAGTCGCGGAAGTCCTTGCCCGCCCAGGTGCCCTTGGACGACTGGACGACCTCGTTGACCGAGTGGCCCTCCTTCAGCCACTCGAGGAGGGTGACGAGCTTGTACGTCGACCCCACCTGGAAGCCGCCGGATCCGCCGTAGTTCTGGTCGGTGTTGTAGTTGACGCTCGTGACGCCGCGCTGGTCGCCGTTGCCGTAGTCGGTGTTCTGCACCATCGCGATGACGCGGCCGGTCTTGGCCTCGACGCTGGTCATCGCGGATCCCACGTTGATGCTGTTCATCGTGGTGGGGATCTGCTTGCGCATGTCGTCCGTGGCCTTGGCCTGCAGGTCGAGGTTGAGCGTCGTGTAGATCTTGTAGCCGTTGCGGTTGAGGTTGCGGCGGGCCTCGTCCGGGGTCGCGCCGAACTCCGTGGAGTTCTCCACGGTGTACTTCACGGCGTCGCAGAAGTAGGCGGCGCTGGCGGGCTGGGCGGCGTTGCAGCCGCTGACCGACGGCGTGATGGCCGGCGTGACGGGGGTGGCGATCGCCTCGTCGCGCTGCGCCTGCGTGATGCTGTGGTGCTTCAGCATGTTGTCGATGAGGATGTCGCGCCGCGCCTGGTTGGCCTTGATGTTCTCGGGCTTGTCGATGCGGAGGGCGGTCGGGTAGTTGACCGTGGCCACGAGGCTCGCGGCCTGGGCGATGGTGAGGTCCTTCGCGTCCACGCCGTAGTAGTACTTGGCAGCGGACTGGATGCCGTAGACGTTGCCGCCGTAGGTGGCGATGTTGAGGTAGCCGATCAGGATGTCGTTCTTGGAGAACTTCTTCTCCAGCCCGATCGCGAGGCGCATCTCCTTGAGCTTCCGCGCGGTCGACTCCTGGGTCGCCTCCTGGTAGGCCTTCTTACCGGCGTCGGCGTCCGTCTCGGCCAGCGCCTCCGCCTTCTGCACGAGCACGTTCTTCACGTACTGCATGGTGATGGTGCTCGCGCCCGACTCGACGCCGCCGCCGATGACGTTCTGGGCGAGCGCGCGGAACGTGGACTGCACGTCCACCCCGGCGTGCTCGTAGAAGCGGGGGTCCTCGGTGTCGACCGCGGCCGCCTTGGCGTTGTCGGACACCTCGTCCCAGCTGACCTCCTGGCGGTTCTGCGCGTAGAACTCGGCGAACTTCACCGGCTGGCCGCCCTGCGTCGCGTACAGCTCGGTCTTCTGCGCGAGGTTGTCGATCTGCAGGTAGTCCGGCAGGTCGTCGAAGATGCCGATGGTGTCGTTGGCCGCGAGGCTCGTGACGGCGATGGCCGGGGTGACCATCGCGGCGACCAGCACGCCGGCGACGACGCTCATGCCGAGGACGCCCGTGAGCGCGGCGGCGACGCGACCGGGCGTGTTCTTGGAAGCAGACATAGACTCCAGAGTACGGGAAGGGTGTATGGGAACCCGTGAGACCTGTGCGCCGGCCGCCCGCGCCCGTCCCGTCATGCATCCAGACCCGACCGGCAAGGAGCCGAGATGACCGCAACGCCCGGGCAGTGGGAGTACCTCACCACGCCGCTGATGATCCACAACACCGCCGCCATCCTGAACACCTGGGGATCGCAGGGCTGGGAGCTCGTGCAGGTCGTCACCGGCCCCGAGGGCGGGCTCGTCGCGTACATGAAGCGCCCGGTCGCCGGCGCGGAGCACGGCGCCTGATGGGCGCCATCGCCGACCGGCTGGCCGAGCTCGGGATCGAGCTGCCCGCGGTCGCCGCGCCCGTCGCCGCCTACGTCCCCGCCGTCGTCCACGGCGGCCTCGTCTACACGAGCGGCCAGCTGCCGTTCGTCGACGGCGCGCTCGCCGCGACCGGCAAGGTCGGCGCCGGGGTGTCGCCGGAGGACGCGAAGGGGCACGCCCGCACCTGCGCGTTGAACGGCCTCGCGGCGGCGGCGGATGCGGCGGGCGGCCTCGACCGCATCGCGCGCGTCGTCAAGGTCACGGGCTTCGTCGCCTCCGCGGAGGGCTTCACCGGCCAGCCCGGCGTGATCAACGGCGCCAGCGAGGTGCTGGGGGAGATCCTCGGCGACGCGGGCATCCACGCGCGCTCCGCCGTGGGCGTCGCCGAGCTGCCGCTCGGAGCGCCCGTCGAGGTCGAGCTCGTGGTGGCGCTCGTCGAGTAGTCGCCGCCCGCCGCGGCCGGGACGTGAGGAGGGCCGGGTGCGCATCGCACCCGGCCCTCCTGCCGTCCCGGTCGTCCGCGCGGATCAGCCCGCGGACATCCGCTCGGTGATGACCTGCATCACCTGCGTGTCCGCGAGCGTGGTCGTGTCGCCGACCGCGCGCCCCTCCGCCACGTCGCGGAGCAGCCGTCGCATGATCTTGCCGGAGCGCGTCTTCGGCAGCTCCTGCACCACGAACACGCGACGCGGCTTCGCGATGGCGCCGATCTGCTCCGCGACGTGCGCGCGGAGCACCTCGTTCGGGTCCTCGTCGCCGAGCGCGCTCGCCTCCGCCGTCCGGAGGATCACGAACGCGACGACCGCCTGCCCCGTCGCCTCGTCGGAGGCACCCACCACCGCGGCCTCGGCCACGTAGGGGTGGCCGACCAGGGACGACTCGATCTCGGCGGTGGACAGGCGGTGGCCGGAGACGTTCATCACGTCGTCCACGCGGCCGAGGAGCCAGACGTCGCCGTCCGCGTCGAGCCGGGCGCCGTCGCCCGCGAAGTACCGGTCGCCGAAGCGGTCCCAGTACGTCTCGCGGTACCGCTCCGGGTCGCCCCAGATGCCGCGGAGCATGCCGGGCCACGGCTCGGTGACCACGAGCAGGCCGCTCTCGCCGGGGCCGACGGGCTGGCCGGCGTCGTCGACCACGGCGATGGAGATGCCCGGGAGGGGCGTCTGCGCGGAGCCGGGCTTGGTGGCGGTGATCCCGGGCAGCGGCGAGATCATGATCCCGCCGGTCTCCGTCTGCCACCACGTGTCGACCACGGGCACGTCGCCGCCGCCGATCACGTCGCGGTACCAGCGCCAGGCCTCCGGGTTGATGGGCTCGCCCACCGAGCCGAGCAGCCGGATGGACGAGAGGTCGCGCGCGTCCGGGATCTCGCGCCCCGTCTTCATGAAGGAGCGGATCGCGGTGGGCGCCGCGTACAGGATCGTCACGCCGTGCTTCTCGACGATGTCCCACCAGCGGCCGGGCTCCGGGGTGTCGGGCGTGCCCTCGTAGACCACCTGGGTCGCGCCGTTGGCGAGCGGGCCGTAGACGACGTAGCTGTGGCCGGTGATCCAGCCGACGTCCGCCGTGCACCAGTAGACGTCGGTCTCGGGGTGCAGGTCGAACACGTTGCGGTGCGTGTAGGCGGCCTGCGTGAGGTAGCCGCCCGAGGTGTGCAGGATGCCCTTCGGCTTCCCCGTGGTGCCGCTCGTGTAGAGGATGAAGAGGGGGTGCTCGGCCTCGAACGCCTCCGCCTCGTGCTCCGGGTCGGCGGCGGCGACGCGCTCGTGCCACCAGATGTCGCGGGACGCGTCCCACTCCACCTCGTTCTCGCCGCGCCGCACGACGAGGACGTGCTCGACGGATCCGGCGGATCCCACGAGCGCCGCGTCGACCGCGGGCTTCAGCGGGAACACCTTGCCCTTGCGCCAGCCGCCGTCCGCCGTGATGACCACGCGGGCCGCGGCGTCGTCGATCCGCGCGCGGAGGCTCTCCGCGCTGAATCCGCCGAAGACGACGGAGTGCACCGCGCCGATGCGCGCCACGGCGAGCATCGCGACCACCGCCTCCGGGATCATCGGGAGGTAGATCGCCACCCGGTCGCCTGCCGTGACGCCGAGGTCGAGCAGGGCGTTCGCCGCGCGCTTCACCTCGGCCGTGAGGTCGGCGTAGGTGAGGTCGCGGGTGTCGCCCGGCTCGCCCTCCCAGTGCAGCGCCACGCGGTCGCCGTTCCCGGCGAGCACGTGCCGGTCGAGGCAGTTGTAGGCGACGTTGAGGCGGCCCTCCGGGAACCAGCGGGCGACCGGGGCGTCCGACCAGTCGAGCACCGTGTCGAACGGGGTCTCCCACGTCACGAGCTCGCGGGCGCGGTCGCCCCAGAAGCCGAGCCGGTCGGCGGCCGCGGCCTCCGCGAGCGACTCGTCGGCGACGCGCGTGGCGCGGAACGCCTCGGTGGGCGGGTGGACCTGTCCGGGCTCGGGGGCCTCGGGCGGGCGGGAGAGGGACGTCGTCCCCTCCTCGTCCTGTTCGCGCGGGGCGGCCGTCGGGGTTCCGGGCTCGGTCGATTCGGGGTTCGTGGACATCGTCATCCTCTCCGCGCACCACGTTAGCGGTGGTCGAGCGGCTGCCGGAGGATCCGGGGGGGAGCAGCCTGGCCGGGAGACCGGTGTGGGAACGGCCAGAACACGCACAACCCTCCCGTCGCGGGAGGCGCCCGGCGTATGCTCGGGGACGTCGGGCCAAGTCCGACGTGTGGCGACTCCAGGATTCCCCCGATCCGTCGTCACGTGGCGGCGCCCGTTCCCCCGATGGGCGCCGCCCCTCTTCTTCCCTCCCCAGGCGCCGATGGCTGCGCGCCGTCCCGATCGATCGCGACCAGGCGGTTCCGCGCCGCGCGGGTCCCTAGCCTCCGCGCATGGATGAACAGCGGGGGCGGACGAGCGGCCGTGGGGTCGGGGTCGGGATGCGCAGCGGCGGGCGGTCGGGTCCGTCCGGTCTGTCGGGCAGGTCGGCGGCTGTGCCGGCGGCAGGGGTGGCGGAGGCTGCGACGAGCGCGGCCTTCGTGCCGCGACCCCGGCGGGTGCCGCCCGACGGCGGTGGCGTCGGTGTCGGGTCGCCCGGTCGCACCGCGGACGCCGTCTCGGTCACGGGCGGAGGGGCGGGGTCGTGCGTGGATCCGGGATCGGGCGCGCTCGCGTCGATCCGCGGGCCCGAAGCGACGGCGGCGGTCGGGGCGACGACGGCGGTCGGGGCGCGACATGCGCCGGACGCGTTCGGCGTGCTCGCCCACCTCGTCCGGGACCCGCGCACGACCGACGTCTTCGTCAACGGCGACGGCGAGGTGTGGGTCGACCGGGGTGCCGGCATGGAGCGCCTCCCGGCCGTCGACCTCGGCGGTGAGTCCGCCGTGCGCGCGCTGGCGGTGCGGCTCGCGTCCGAGGGCGGTCGGCACCTCGACGAGGCGGCGCCCTGCGTCGACGTGCGCATCGGGGACGGCATGCGGGTCCATGCTGTGCTCCCGCCGGTGTCCACCCGGGGGACGCTGCTGTCGATCCGCCTCCCCGCCCGATCCCGCCCGACGATGGACGCGCTCGACGCCGCGGGTGCCTTCCCTGCCGGCTGCCGCGCGCTCCTCGAGGAGGCCGTGCGACGGCGCACGAACCTCCTCGTCACGGGAGCCGGCGGCAGCGGCAAGACCACGTTGCTCGGTGCGCTGCTCGCGCGCGCGGATCCGCGGGAGCGGATCGTGCTCGTCGAGGACGTCGCCGAGCTCCGCATCCGGCACCCGCACGTGGTGTCGCTCGAGGCGCGCCAGGCGAACATCGAGGGCGCGGGCGAGCTCCCGCTGCCCCGGCTCGTGCGGGAGGCCCTGCGGATGCGACCCGATCGGCTCGTGGTGGGGGAGTGCCGTGGCAGCGAGATCCGCGAGCTGCTCGGCGCCCTCAACACGGGGCACGACGGCGGGGCCGGCACCCTGCACGCGAACGGCATCGTCGACGTGCCGTCGCGGTTGGAGGCCCTCGGCGCGCTCGCCGGCATGGATGCCGTCGCGATCGCACGTCAGGCGGTCAGCGCCATCGGGCTGGTCGTGCACCTGGCCCGCACGCCGTCCGGCCGTCGCGTGGTCGGCGCGGGTCGGTTCGCGACGGCCCAGGACGGGCGGCTCCGCATCGTGCCGGTCCGCTGGGAGGGCGGCGCCGTCCGTCCGGCCGTCGAGGCGGGGCACGGCGCGGCGGGCGGAGGATCCGCATGATCCGGGTCGGCCGCGGTCGAGGGCGCGCAGCCGCGGGTGGTGCGGGCGTGGAGGAGGTCGAGTATATCGCCGCGTCGGTCCGCCGCATGGCCGTGCTCCTCCGCGCCGGGCTGCACCCCGAGCGGGCGTGGGAGCAGCTCGCGCCGCCGGGACCCCGGCCGAGGCGGTCCGACGATGCGGTGCAGGCGGTCGTGCGGGAGGTCGCGGCCGGCCCGCGCTCCCTCTCCCTGGCGGAGCGCATCGCCCGCGCCGCATGCCGCGACGAGGCGGCCGGCCACGCCGACGCCGCCCGCTCCTGGCGTGCGCTCGCCGCCGCGCTCGAGGTGGCCGACCGCACGGGGGCGCCCCTCGCGGCGGCGCTCTCGCGGCTCGCGGACGCCCTCGTCGCCGTCGGCCGGGTGCGGCGCGATGCGGGCACGGCGCTCGCGGGTCCCGTCGCCACGGCGCGGACGGTGCTGCTCCTGCCGGGGGCGGGGCTCCTGCTCGCCGCCGGACTCGGGTTCGACCCCCTGCGCGTCCTCCTCACGACCGTGCCGGGCGCCGCCTGCCTCGTGGTCGGCGCCTCGCTGGTGGTCGCCGGCTGGCGGTGGAACCGTCGACTGGTCCGGGCGGCGGTGGCCTCGGATCCGGCGCCCGGCCTCCTGCTGGACCTCGTCGCGACGGCCATGGCCGGCGGATCGTCCGTGCCCAGGGCCACCTCCGTGGTCCGCGTCGCGTGCGAGCGGACCGGTCTCCCCGTCGGGTCGGACCTCGAGCGCGTCCGCGAGGTCGTCGCCGCCGCGACGCGCACGGGCGCTCCCGTGTCGGTGCTCCTCCGCGGCGAGGCGGATCGGGCGCGACGCGACGCGTCCACGTGGGCGGAGCGGGCGGCTGCCCGGCTGGGGGCGCGGTTGATGCTCCCCCTCGGGGCCTGCATCCTGCCCGCCTTCCTCGCGGTGGGCGTCGTCCCGATGCTCATGGCGGTCGTGTCCTCAACACTCGGCCGTCGGTGAGGGACTCCACCGGCAGCAGGCGGGCGGATCGCCGACCGCCACGACGCGGGCATGGTGACCACCTGGCCGACAGGCGGCCGGATCAGGATGGCGCGAGCGGGAGCTCGGCCGAGGGAGGGCGAAGGACATGTCTCGGATCGAGGAGAGCGGTGGAGCAGTGGTCGTGGAGCGCAGGGAGTCGGGGTCGACGGGGGACGGGGAGCGCGCCGTCTGGCCGCTGACGGCGGCAGCGTCATCGGAGCGGGGATCGGGCGACGCTCGCGCCGAGTCCGCGTGCTGCGCGTGCATCGGGGCCGCGCGCCCCGCCGCGCCGGCGCCCGTGTCGACGCGCGTGGTGCTCGCCGCCCGGCGCGCCGTGCGCGCATGCGTCCCCGGGGACGGAGGCGCGGCGACCGCGGAGTACGCCATCGCGACCATGGCCGCCGTCGCGTTCGCGGGGCTGCTCGTGGTCATCCTGCAGAGCGACGAGGTGCGGGGGATGCTCCTCGACCTCGTCCGACGCGCCCTCACGTACGACCGGTGAGGGGCGTCGCGCATGCTCCTCACCAGGTCGGGCCGGTGCGTCCCGTCGTGCCGGGGGACCTCGGGGCCGCGGCCGCGGAGGTCGCGGTGGTCCTCCCGGCAGTCGTCCTCGTGCTGGGGCTGTGCCTCGGAGCGGTGCAGACGGTGGGCCAGCAGGTGGCGCTCACCTCGGCCGCCGAGGAGGCGGCGCGGAGCCTCGGCCGAGGCGAGACTCCCGACACCGCGGCCGCGCGCATCGAGGGAGCCGCATCCGGCGCCTCCCTCGAGGTCGAGCATCGGGGGCATGACGTCTGCGTGCACCTGACCGCATCCAGCCGCTTCGCCCCTGCGGCCGCCGCGGGCGTGGTCGTGCAGGCGCGGGGGTGCGCGCGGCAGGAGGACACCGATGGGCCGTGACGATGACTCGGGCTCGGGCTCGGTGCTGGCGGTCGGACTCATCGGGGCGGTGGCGGCGCTCGGGTTCGCCACGATGTCCGTCTCGGCCCTCCTGGTCGACCGGGCGGTCGCGGCGGGGGCGGCGGACTCCGCCGCCCTCGCCGCGGCGGACGCGGCCGCCGGGTACGTCAGCGGTGCGCCCTGCGACGCCGCGGAGGAGCTCATGGCCCCCGTGGGCACGGAGCTCGTCGGATGCGCGGTCGACGGGACGACGGCGGACGTCCGCGTCCGTGTCCCCGGCACCCCGTTCGGGGTGCCGATCACCGCTCGGGCGAGGGCGGGTCAGCCGGACGAGCGCATCGCAGGCGCCATGGATCCCGACCCGTGATCCGGCCGCTCGCGCCTCAGCGGCCGTCCGCGCCGTCGCGGAACCGCCGCACCAGCACGGCGCCGAAGGCACCGGCGAGCAGCACCAGAGCGAACACCCCGAGCACCAGTCCCATGGCTGCATGCTAGGTGCTCCGGAGGCCCCTGCCGAGCTCGGAGGGGGCCGTGTCCGACCGCCTCCGGGATTAGGTGCACGGTCGGTGCTCGTGTGTATGGTGTGCCTTGTCGGGGACCCCGCCGCACGTCGCCCGGAGCGCATCCCGTGCCGGCACGCATCCCGCAACCCGGGCCGGACACCGGCCCCCGCGAACGCATATATAAGGAGTCACGTGCCCGGCACGAAGAAGTTGGTCATCGTCGAGTCGCCGGCCAAGGCCAAGACGATCGGCCAGTACCTGGGCAGCGGCTACGAGGTGCAGGCCTCCGTCGGCCACATCCGCGACCTCATCGAGCCGAAGAACCTGCCGCCCGAGCTCAAGAAGGGCACGCTCGGCAAGTTCTCCGTCGACGTCGAGAACGGCTTCGAGCCGTACTACGTCGTCAGCGACCAGAAGAAGAAGACCGTCGCCGACCTCAAGCGCGCGCTGAAGGACGCCGACGAGCTCTTCCTCGCGACGGATGAGGACCGCGAGGGGGAGGCCATCGCGTGGCACCTCCTGCAGGTGCTCAAGCCCAAGGTGCCGGTGAAGCGGATGGTGTTCCACGAGATCACCAAGGAGGCCATCGAGCGCGCCCGCGACAGCACGCGCGACATCGACACGGCGCTCGTCGATGCGCAGGAGACCCGCCGCATCCTCGACCGCCTCTACGGCTACGAGGTGTCGCCGGTGCTGTGGCGCAAGGTCGGCCCGGGGCTGTCCGCGGGGCGCGTGCAGTCGGCGGCCACGCGGCTCGTGGTCGATCGCGAGCGCGAGCGCCTCGCCTTCGTCACCGCCAGCTACTGGGACCTGACCGCGTCGCTCTCGCCGCTCGAGCAGCAGCTGCCCTTCGACGCCCGGCTCGTCCGCATCGACGGGGCGCGCATCGCCACCGGTCGCGACTTCGACGACAAGGGCGCGCTCAAGAACGACTCGCGGCCGCTCGACGCGTCGACGGCCGAGGCGCTCGCCGAGGCGCTGCGCGACCCCTCCGTCCCCCTGCGGGTGCAGAGCGTCGAGTCGAAGCCGTACACGCGTCGGCCCGCGGCCCCCTTCACCACGTCGACGCTCCAGCAGGAGGCGGCCCGCAAGCTCCGCTTCTCCGCGCGCCAGACGATGAGCGTCGCCCAGTCGCTCTACGAGAACGGCTACATCACCTACATGCGCACCGACTCGCCGTCGCTCTCGCAGCAGGCGATCAACGCGGCGCGGAAGCAGGCCGCGGAGCTCTACGGTCCGGAGACGGTGCCCGACAAGCCGCGCCTCTACGCTGGCAAGAGCAAGAACGCGCAGGAGGCCCATGAGGCCGTCCGCCCGGCCGGGGAGACCTTCCGCACCCCTCAGCAGCTCGCGTCGACGCTGCGCGGCAACGACCACAAGCTCTACGACCTCATCTGGAAGCGCACCATCGCCTCGCAGATGGCGGACGCGAAGGGCTCGACGGCGTCGGTCGTCATCGCCGCGGGGCCCACGTCCGCGGGTGAGGTCGCCGAGTTCGCCGCCTCGGGCACCGTCATCACGTTCCGCGGCTTCCTCGCCGCCTACGAGGAGGGCCGCGACGAGGAGCGTCACGGCACCGCCGAGCCGCGCGAGGCGAAGCTGCCCGACCTCAAGAAGGGGCAGGACCTCCGCCTCGTCGACGTGGACGCGAAGGGGCACGAGACCAGCCCGCCGCCGCGCTACACGGAGGCGAGCCTGGTCAAGACCCTCGAGGAGCTCGGCATCGGGCGTCCCTCCACCTACGCCGCCATCATCTCCACCATCGTCGACCGCGGCTACGTGACCCCGCGGGGCACGGCGCTCGTGCCCAACTGGATCGCCTTCTCGGTGGTCCGGCTCCTCGAGGAGTTCTTCACCGAGCTGGTGCAGTACGACTTCACCGCGGGCATGGAGAACGACCTCGACCGCATCGCGGACGGCTCGGCCGAGCGCGTCGACTGGCTGAAGGGCTTCTACTACGGGAACGACGCCCACAAGGGCCTGCGCCCCACCATCGACAACCTCGGCGAGATCGACGCCAAGGAGATCAACTCCCTGCGCATCGCGGACGACATCACGCTGCGCATCGGCAAGTACGGCCCGTACCTCGAGGTGCACGAGGAGGGCGCCGCGCCCGACGCGACGCCGCGCCGCGTCAACCTCCCCGAGGACCTCGCGCCCGACGAGCTGACGTCCGCCAAGGCGCGCGAGCTCATCGACGCGCCGGTCGTCACGGACCGCGTCATCGGCATCAACCCGGCGAACGGCAAGCAGGTCGTCGCGAAGGACGGCCGCTACGGCCCCTACGTCACCGAGCTCGACCCCGAGCCCGAGGAGGCCCCGGCGGCTCCCGCGGACGGCGTCGACCCGGCGACGGGCGAGGTGCTGGAGGCGGCCGCGGCCACCACCACGGCGGCGCCGGCGAAGAAGGCGCCCGCCAAGAAGCCGGCGGCGAAGAAGGCGGCCGCCGTCAAGCCGCGCACGGCCTCCATCTTCAAGTCCATGGACCTGGCGACGGTCGACCTCGAGACGGCGCTCCGCCTGCTCGACCTGCCGCGCGTCGTCGGCGAGGACCCGGAGACCGCGACTCCCATCACCGCGCAGAACGGCAAGTACGGCCCGTACCTCAAGAAGGGCACGGACTCGCGCTCGCTCACGAGCGAGGAGCAGATCTTCGAGATCGACCTCCCGGGGGCGCTCGAGGTCTTCGCGCAGCCGAAGTACGGCGCACGCCGGCCCTCGAGCGCGCTCAAGGAGTTCGACGCGGATCCGGTGAGCGGCAAGGGCATCAAGGTCAAGGACGGCCGGTTCGGCCCGTACGTCACCGACGGCGAGACCAACGCCACCATCCCCAAGAGCGAGTCCGTCGAGGACGTCGACTTCGACCGGGCCGTCGAGCTGCTGGCCGACAAGCGCGCCAAGGGCCCCGCGAAGCCCAAGGCGAAGGCGAAGGCCCCCGCGAAGGCGAAGGCGAAGGCCCCGGCGAAGTCGCGGACCACCGCGGCCAAGACGACCGCGACGAAGACGGCAGCCGCGAAGACGACGGCCACGAAGTCCGCGGGTTCCGCCGCGAAGACGACGACCGCCGCGAAGACGACGACCGCGCGCTCGGCCGCCGCGACGAAGGCGGCCGCCACGCGGGCCGCCAACAAGGCCGCGGCCGCAGCGGCGGCAGCGTCCGACGCGACGTGACCGGCGTCTTCATCACCCTGGAGGGCGGCGACGGCGTGGGGAAGTCCACGCAGTCGGCGCTCCTCCGGGTGTGGTTGGAGGAGCGGGGCCAGGAGGTCGTCCCCACGCGCGAGCCGGGTGGCACGGACCTCGGGGCCGAGATCCGGGAGATCGTCCTCCATCGACGGGGTCACATCGCCCCACGCGCGGAGGCGCTCCTCTACGCGGCGGACCGCGCGCACCACGTCGACGCCGTCGTGCGCCCCGCGCTCGAACGCGGTGCCGTGGTGCTGCAGGACCGGTACCTCGACTCGTCCGTGGCGTACCAGGGCGCGGGCCGCGTCCTCGACCCCACGGAGATCCGGAGCCTGTCGCTCTGGGCGGCCGAGGGCCTCCTCCCGCACCTGACCGTGCTCCTCGACCTCGACCAGGCGGCCGCCCGCACGCGGTTGGATGCCGCCCGCACGCGGTTCGACCGGCTCGAGTCCGAGCGGGCCGAATTCCACGAGCGCGTGCGCCAGGCGTTCCTCGCCCTCGCGGACGCGGAGCCCGAGCGCTTCCTGATCGTCGACGCCTCGCTGCCGCGGGAGGAGATCGCCGAGCGCATCCGCGCGCGGGTCGCCGCGTTGCTCGACGGGGGAGCGTCCGCATGAGCGGCGCGGTCACGGCACCCGACGGGCGCGCCATCTGGGACGACCTCACCGGGCAGTCGGAGGCCGTGGCGCTCCTCGCGTCCGCGAGCAGCCCCCGCGCCACCGCCCGCGACGCCGCCGGCACCGCGCTCGCGCACTCCTGGCTCATCACCGGGCCCCCCGGATCCGGCCGGTCCAACCTCGCCTACGCCTTCGCGACCGCGCTGCTGAGCGACGGGACGCCCGAGGGCGACGCGGCCACGGCGAAGCAGGTCGCCGCCCGCAGCCATCCCGACCTCGGCGTCCTCGCCACGGAGCGGGTCATCATCGCCATCGACGAGGTGCGCGCGCTGGTCACGTCGTCGCAGTACTCGCCCTCGGTCGGCCGCTACCGCGTCATGGTCGTGGAGGACGCCGACCGCATGACCGAGCGCACCTCGAACCTGCTGCTCAAGGCGCTCGAGGAGCCGCCGGAGCGCACCATCTGGATCCTCTGCGCGCCCAGCGAGGCCGACCTCATCCCCACCATCCGCTCGCGCGTGCGCAGCGTCCGGCTCCGGATGCCGTCGGTGGAGGACGTCGCCGCGCTCATCCAGCGCCGGGACGGCGTCGACGCGGCGACGGCCACGCGGGCCGCCCGCGAGGCGCAGAGCCACATCGGCATGGCCAGGCGGCTGGCGACGGACGCCGAGGCGCGCGAGCGCCGCAGCCGCACGCTGGAGCTCGCCCTGGGCATTCGCACCGTCGGCGACGCCGTGCGTGCCGCCGCCGCCCTCCTGGAGTTGGCCGGTCAGGACGCCAAGGCGTTCACGGTCCAGCGCGACGCCGACGAGCGCGAGAGGGCGCTGCGCTCGCTCGGAGTTCAAGAGGGCGGGTCGATCCCGCCGCAGCTGCGCTCGCAGATCCGGCAGCTCGAGGAGGACCAGAAGCGGCGCGCGACGCGGAGCCTGCGCGACGGCATCGACCGGATCCTCGTCGACCTCATGTCCCTCCACCGCGACGTGCTGCTCCACCAGCTCGGGGCCGACCTCCCGGCCGTGAACGAGGCGATCGCGCCGCGCGTCGCCGAGGCCGCCGACGCCGGATCCGCCGCCGCGTCCCTGGCCGTGCTCGACGCCGTGGCGGTCGCGCGCCGGCGCATCGACGGCAACGTGTCGCCCGCCCTGGCACTCGAGGCCATGCTCGTCTCGCTCACCCGCACGCGGTCGGGGGGCGGGTCATGAGGCGCGGCGCGGATGCGGGTACGCCGCCCGACCGGGTCCTCCGCGCATCCGGCCGGCGTCGATCCGCACGCCGAGCGGCCGGTGCGGTCGCGGCCCTCGTGGTCGGCGTCCTCGTCCTCAGCGGCTGCGGGGCCTTCGGGATCCCGGCGCCGCGCAGCGCGACGTCCAGCCCCTCCGCGGAGGAGGTCGCGCCCGACCTCGCCCGCTACTACGGCCAGACGCTGCAGTGGTCCCCGTGCGAGGACGGCGCCGAGTGCACCACGGCGACGGCGCCGCTCGACTGGTCGGCTCCCGACCCGGCGACGGACATCCAGCTGGCGCTCGTGCGGCACACGGCGCGCGGATCCGGCGAGCCCCGGGGATCGCTCTTCGTGAACCCCGGCGGCCCCGGCGCGTCCGGCGTCGACTTCGTGAAGGCCGGCGTCGACTCCGCCACCTCGCGCGCGCTCCAGGACGACTACGACGTCGTCGGCTGGGATCCGCGCGGCGTCGGCGCCTCCACCGCGGTCGACTGCGTGGACGACGCCCAGCTCGACGCGCTCCTCTACCAGGAGACCGACGCCGCACCCGGCACCCCGCAGGCCGACGACGAGCTGATCCAGGCCTCGAAGGACTTCGCCGCCTCCTGCGCCGCGCGCTCCGGCGACCTGCTCGAGTTCATCGACACCCGCAGCACGGCCCACGACCTCGACATGCTGCGGGCGCTCGTGGGCGACCCGCAGCTCAACTACCTCGGCTACTCGTACGGCACGAGCATCGGGGCGCAGTACGCGCAGGACTTCCCGGCGCACGTGGGCCGCATGGTCCTCGACGGCGCGACGGATCCCGCGGCCAGCGCCTTCGACGTGGTGCTCGCGCAGACCACGGGCTTCCGCGACTCGTTCGAGGCCTACATGTCGGCGTGCCTCGCCGCGAGCGGCTGCCCGTTCCGCGGATCCGTCGATGACGGGATCGGCATGGTCGCGTCGCTGCTCACCACCCTCGACGCCAGCCCGGTGCGCGCCGCCGACGGGCGCGAGCTCGACCGGGCGGTCATGCGCAGCGCCATCGACGCGGCCCTGTACAGCGAGAAGCAGTGGCCCACGCTCACCACGGCGTTCACGCGGGCGATGCAGGGCGACCCGTCCATCGCCTTCGCGCTCGCGGACAACTACTTCGGGCGGAACCCGGACGGCACGTACCGCGGCAACTACTTCGAGGCGTTCCTCGCCATCCAGTGCGTCGACCACCCCGTCGAGCGCGACGCGTCGGTGCTCGCGACCGAGGCGCGCGAGATCCGCTCCGCCGAGGGCGAGCTCGCCGACCCGGACACCTCCCGCGATGCCGAACCGGACCCGATCTGCGGCAACTGGCCGTACGCGGCCCGGCAGGCGCCCGGGCCCGTGTCGGCCGAGGGCGCCGCGCCCATCGTGGTGGTCGGCACGACCGGGGACCCGGCCACGCCGTACTCCTGGGCCCAGGCGCTCGCGGGCCAGCTGTCCTCGGGCGTGCTCCTGACGTACCGCGGCGAGGGGCACATCGCCTACGACGAGCGCGATCCCTGCATCGTCGCGGCCGTGGACGGGTACCTGCTCGGCGGCGACCCGCCGGCCGACGGCACCACCTGCGGCTGACGCCGGAGCCGGCCGGTGGACGGGAGGGCCCTCAGCATCCGGTATGCTCTCTATTCGTGCCCGGTACTCCCTGAGTCCGGGCCGGGCCGCCTTAGCTCAGTCGGTAGAGCATCTCACTCGTAATGAGAAGGTCGTCAGTTCGATTCTGACAGGCGGCTCCACGCGCATCACCGCGCACCCGCATCGCATCCGCTCCGACGTCGGGCGGTCTCCGAGCCATGCCCGGCGGGTGCGCCGACATCCGGCGGCGCCGGCTGCCGTCCCTCCCCAGGGCGTCGGACGCCGGGCTCCCGTCGGACGGGCGGACGCAGGGGGAGCGCCCGGCGTCGCCGTCTAACATGGCCCCATGCGATCCGAAGCCGACGGCCCCGACGCCCCGCGCGCGGACCGCGGCCCCGCGGCTCCCACCTCGCGCCGCGCCGCACGCCGTCCGGGCAACCGCCGCGCCCGCACCGTGACGGCCGGCGTCGCCGTCGTCGCCCTCCTCGCGGCGGGCGCGGTCGGCGCGGGAGCGGCCACCGGTCGGGCGGGCAGCGCCTCGGCGAGCGTCGCGGCCACCGCGGATCCCGCCCCCGCTCCGAGCCCCACGCCCACGGTCGCCCCCGCGCGGCCCGTTCCCGCGAGCGCGGCCACCGCCCGCGACCTCCGCATGTGCTCCCTCTCCTCCCTCGCCCAGGACCCGCGTCTCGCGACCTTCGAGGGCCAGGTCCGCGACGCCGCGACCGGCCGCGTCCTGTTCGACCGGAACGGCGGCACGCCGGAGCGCACCGCGAGCGTCATGAAGGTCATCACATCGGCCGCCGCGCTCGCCGCCCTCGGGCCGGATCGGCGCATCGCGACCACGGTCGTCCGCGGCGCCGAGCCCGGCACCGTCGTGCTGGTCGGCGGCGGCGACCCCACGCTCTCCCGCCTCACGAGCGGCAGCTCCGTCTACCCCGGCGCCCCGCGGCTCAGCGACCTCGCGCAGCAGGTCCGCACGGCGTGGGCGGCGGATCCGGCCACCGCGGGCACGCCCATCACCCGCATCGTGCTCGACACGTCCCTCTTCTCCGGCGAGACCTGGGCGCCGTCGTGGGCCGCGACCGAGCGCCAGGCCGGCTACTCCAGCTTCATGACGCCGCTCCAGCTCGACGCCGACCGCGCCGACCCGGCGGCGGTGGTCTCCGCCCGCAGCGAGGATCCGCTGGCGCGCGTCGGGAGCACCTTCCGCTCGATGCTCGGCGGATCCGCGCAGGTCACCCAGGGCACGGCGCCCGCGGGCGCCGCGGTGCTCGGCAAGGTCGAGTCGCAGCCGGTGTCGTCGCTCATCCAGACGGCCCTCATCAACTCGGACAACGTGCTCGCGGAGTCGCTCGCGCGCCTCGTGTCCATCCAGGTCGGCGCCGGGAGCTCGCAGCAGTCGCTGGCCCAGGGCATCCCGAAGGCGCTCCAGGCTTACGGCCTCGACACCTCCAGCCTCACCATCGTCGACGGGCAGGGCCTCAGCCCCGACAACCGCGTGCCCCCGTCCCTGCTGGCCCAGCTGATGATCCAGGTCGACCAGCGGAAGCAGGCGCTCGGCTACCTGCACGACGGGCTGCCGGTCGCGGGGAAGACGGGCACGCTGTCCAGCCGGTTCACCGGCGACAGCGCGGTGGCGCGCGGTCACGTGGTCGCGAAGACGGGCTGGATCGACACGGGCTACACGCTCGCCGGCATCATCGACGCGGCCGACGGCACCAAGCTCACGTTCGCCTTCTACGCCATCGGCGACGTGACGGGGAACGCGAAGATCGCGCTCGACGCCCTCGCGGCCGGCGCCTACCGCTGCGGAGCGGACCTGGGGGACGAATGACGCGCGGCCCGGTCCCGGGCGGCGGATCCACGGCATCGGGCATCGCCCGGGGAAGGAGCGGCGCATGAGCCGAGCGCTCTTCATCATCGACGTGCAGAACGACTTCACGGAGGGCGGCGCCCTGGGCGTGGACGGCGGCGGTGACGTCGCCCGCGGCATCACCCGTCTCCTCGCCGACGAGCCGTACCGGTACGACCACGTCTTCGCCTCGCGCGACTGGCACGAGGCCACGGGCGGCAACGGCGGGCACTTCGCCCCCGCCGGCACGGTGCCGGACTTCTCGACCACCTGGCCCGAGCACTGCGTGCAGGGCACGGCCGGCGCCGAGTACCACCCCGACCTCGACGTGACGGCGGTCGACTTCCACCTCCGCAAGGGGCAGGGCGCTCCCGCCTACTCGATCTTCGAGGGGACCACCGAGGACGGGGTGCCGCTCGCGGACCTCCTCGTGCTCCACGACGTGACCGACGTCGACGTGGTGGGCCTCGCGACCGACTACTGCGTGCTCGCCTCGGCCCTCGATGCCGTGCACCAGGGCAGGCGGGTGCGCGTGCTCGAGGACCTGGTCGCGGGCGTCGCCCCGGCCACGAGCACCGCGGCGCTCGAGCGTCTGCGGGACGCCGGCGCCGAGATCGTGTCCGGTCCCGGCGACTGACGCGGCACCCGGCACGCGGAACGCGCGCACGCAGAACGCGACACGGGACACATGGCGCGCACGCGGCAGGCACGGACACGCCGCACCCGCACGCCGCACGCACGAACAGCCAGCACGCACGCACAGCCAGCACCCACGAACACGCAGCACCCACGAGCACGCAGCACGCACCCGCACGACGCAGAAGCGAGGACAGCATGACCGCATCCACCCCGTCCGAGACCGACCTCCTGGCCGGCACGCCCACCGCGCTGCTGATCGGCGGCGACCGCGTCGACGCCGAGGGCGGCGCGAGGTTCGACGTGCGGGATCCCGCGACCGACGAGGTCATCGCCCGGGTCGCCGACGCGCGTCCGGCCGACGGCATGCGCGCGCTCGACGCCGCGGTGGGCGCCGCCGCGGAGTGGGCGGCGACCGCGCCGCGCGTGCGGGGCGAGATCCTCCGCCGCGCCTTCGACCTCCTGCAGGAGCGGAAGGACGAGTTCGCCCTCCTCATGACGCTCGAGATGGGCAAGCCGCTCGCCGAGTCGCTCGGCGAGGTCACGTACGGCGGCGAGTTCCTGCGCTGGTTCTCCGAGGAGGCCGTGCGCATCACGGGCCGCTACGGGGTGAACCCCGAGGGCACCGGCCGCATGATCGTCTCGCAGCACCCGGTCGGCCCTGTCCTCCTCATCACGCCGTGGAACTTCCCGCTCGCGATGGCGACCCGCAAGATCGCGCCGGCGCTCGCCGCCGGCTGCACCGTCGTGATCAAGCCGGCCGACCTCACGCCGCTCACCACGCTGCGCTTCGCCGAGCTGCTCGCCGAGGCGGGGCTGCCCGCGGGCGTGCTCAACGTGATCCCCACCACGGACGCCGCGGGCGTCACCGGCCCGCTCATCGCGGACCCGCGGCTGCGGAAGCTGAGCTTCACGGGATCCACGCCCGTCGGGCGCCAGCTCGGCGCGCAGGCGGCCGAGAACGTGCTGCGGGTGTCGCTCGAGCTCGGCGGCAACGCGCCGTTCGTGGTGTTCGACGACGCGGACCTCGACAGGGCGGTCGAGGGCGCCATGGCGGCCAAGTTCCGCAACGTCGGGCAGGCGTGCACCGCCGCCAACCGCTTCGTCGTGCAGGCCTCGATCGCCGACGCGTTCGCCGACCGCCTCCGGGAGCGCATCGACGCGATGCGGATCGGACGCGGCACCGAGGAGGGCGTGACCGTGGGGCCGCTCATCGACGGGCGAGCCGTCGACAAGGCCGATCGGCTCGTGCGCGACGCGGTCGAGCGCGGGGCGGACGTGCGCGCGGGCGGCGAGCCGCGGGCGGGCGCCGGCCACTTCTACCCGCCGACGCTCCTCACCGGGGTCGTCGAGGGCAGCGACATCCTGCGCGAGGAGATCTTCGGGCCGGTCGTCGCGATCGTGCCGTTCGACGACGAGGACGACGCCGTGCGCCTCGCCAACGACACCGAGTTCGGCCTCGTCTCCTACGTCTTCACGCGCGACCTCGCGCGCGGCCAGCGGATGATCGAGCGGCTCGAGACGGGCATGACGGGCCTCAACATGGGCGTCATCTCCAACGCGGCGGCGCCGTTCGGCGGCGTGAAGCAGTCCGGGCTCGGCCGCGAGGGCGGGCTCGAGGGCATCCACGAGTACCTGAACACGAAGTACACGCTCACGCCCGACCCGTTCGCCGGCTAGTGGCGCACGTGGTCGAGGTCACCGACCTCGCGGATCCGCGGCTCGCCGACTACAGCCACCGCACGGACGTCGCGCTGCGCAAGGCGGAGGGCGCGGGCCACGGGATCTACCTCGCGGAGTCGGCGCTCGTGCTGGAGCGGGCGCTCCGGGCCGGTCACGCGCCGCGGTCCGTGCTCGCGCTCGGCGGCACGGTCGACGAGGCCCTCGCGCTCGTCGGCGACCGCGACGTACCCGTGTTCACCGGACCGGGCGAGCTGCTGGCGGAGCTCACCGGGTACGTGCTGCACCGCGGCGTCGTCGCCTCGCTCGACCGGCCGGCCCTGCCGTCCGTCGCGTCGCTGCTCGCGGACGCGCGGCGGGTCGTCGTGCTCGAGGACGTCGTGGATCCCACCAACGTCGGCGCGATCTTCCGCTCGGTGGGGGCGATCGGGGCGGACGCCGTGCTCGTCACGCCGCGCTGCACGGACCCGTTCTACCGCCGCGCCATCCGCGTGAGCATGGGCACGGTGCTGCAGGTGCCGTGGACGCGCACGGGGGAGTGGCCCGAGACGCGCCGGGCGCTGGCCGACGCCGGCTTCCACGTCGCCGCGCTCGCCCTCACGCCGGACGCGGTCTCGCTGCGGGACTTCCGCGCCGACGCGCACGAGCGGCTGGCCATCGTGCTCGGCTCGGAGGGGCCGGGGCTGTCGGCGGAGGCGATCGCGTCGGCGGACACGGTCGTCCGGATCCCGATGGCGCACGGCATCGACTCGCTGAACGTCGCCGCCGCGAGCGCGGTGGCGCTCTACGCGCTCACGGCGCCGGCGGCCAGCGCCTAGCCTGGCGTCAGCCCCAGGAGGACCCATGCCCGCACGACCCGCACGCCGCCGCCCCACGCGCCTCGCCGTCGTCTACCTCGTGCTCGCGGCCGCCGGCCTCGTGCTGACCTGGTCCGCGAACATCCGCGTGATGACGGAGGGCCGCGACTTCCTCGCCGACCTCGGCGCGGGCGGCCCGGCGGTGTCGTCGCTGTCGTGGGACCTGCTGATCGCGGCGGTCGCGAGCGTCACCTTCATCATCGTGGAGGGGCGCCGGCTCCGGATGCGGCGGGTGTGGGTCTACGTGCTGCTCGCGCCGCTCGTGGCGTTCGCCGTCGCGCTGCCGGTGTTCCTCGCGGCGCGCGAGATGCACCTGGCCGCGGCGGAGCGGCCGGGGCCGACGCCGGGCGCCTGAACCCGGCCGGGCGCTCCCGCGCCTGCGGGCGCGTGAGCCGTCGCCGGGCGCTCCCGCGCCTGCGGAGTCAGGACCCGTCACCGGGCGCCGGAGGCCTGAGCCGACGTCAGGCCCCTGATGCGGGAGCCGATGCCGCGGATCGGAGCGCCGCTACACCAGCAGCTGGTGCTTCGCGAGGTCGCGGTACAGCGGCGTCGAGACGACGAGCTCCGCGTGCGTGCCCGTGCCGACGACGCGGCCCTTCTCGACCACGACGATGAGGTCGCTGTCGACGACGGTCGAGAGCCGGTGCGCGATCACGATGAGGGTGCGGTGCTCGGCGACCGCGTCGATCGCCTTGCGGAGCAGCTGCTCGTTGAGGCCGTCGAGGCTGGAGGTCGACTCGTCGAGCAGCAGGATCGGGGGCGCCGACAGCAGCGTGCGCGCGATCGCGAGGCGCTGGCGCTCGCCGCCGGAGAGCATGATCCCGTCCTCGCCGACGGGCGCGTCGAGGCCGAGCTCGTTGCGGGCGAGCACCTCCGTGAGGTTCACGGCGTGCAGGACCTGGACGCAGTCCTCGTCGGTCGCGTCGAACGCGGTCAGCGTGAGGTTCTCGCGGAGCGTGCCGGCGAGCACGGGGGCGTCCTGCTCGACGTACCCGATCTGGCGGCGGAGGTCCTCGCGGTCGACCGTGCGGATGTCGCGGCCGCCGATGCGCACGATGCCGGATGTCGGGTCGTAGAAGCGCTCGATGAGGGCGAGGATCGTGCTCTTGCCGGCACCCGAGGGGCCGACGAGCGCGATCCGCGTGCCCCGCTCGGCGCGGAAGCTGATGCCCTGCAGGACGCCGCCGCCGGTGCGGTCGGCGCCGGGGGCGTCGTCCACGACCGGGGTCGGTTCCGCGGCGCCGTCGCCGCCGGCCGCGCCGTCGCCCGCGGCCGCGTCCTCGCCGTCGGACGAGGCCGCCACCGGGTACGCGAACCGCACGTCGACGAGCTCCACGGCGGGCGCGTCGGTGCGGTCGTCCGCCGCCGGCGAGCCGTCGCGGAGGCGGCCGGCGAGCTCCGCATCGCCGTCGGTCTCGCCCGGCAGCTTGACGATCTCCTGGATCCGGCCGAGCGCGCCGAGCGCCTGGTTGACGGCGGTCACGGCGCCGAACGCCTGGCCGAGCGGCATGATCATGAGGAAGAGGAACAGGATGAACGCCACGAGGTCGCCGACCGCGATGGCGCCCGACGCGACGCGGAACCCGCCCACGCCGACCACCACGAGGAACGACGCCTGCAGGGCGATGCCCGCGATCGGCACGACGACGGCCGACGCCTTCGCGACCTTGATGCCCATCTCCCACGCGCCCTCGGCGTCGGCCTCGATGGTGCGGATCTCGCGGTCGGTGGCGTTGCTGGCGCGGACGGTGCGGATCGCGCCGATGGCCCGCTCGACGCTCGCCGCCAGGTCGCCGACCTTCCGCTGCGCGCGCTGGCTGGCGATGCGGATCCGGCCGGAGAGGCCCACGACCGCGACGACCGAGACGGCCACCACCAGCACGGTGAGGCCGAGGAGCACGGGGTCGATGATGAACATCGCGATGATGGCGCCGAGGAACGTGACCGCGCCGCCGATCGCCTCGACGAGGCCCTGCGTGAGCACGGCGCGGAGGAGCGTGGTGTCGGAGCCGACGCGGGAGACGAGGTCGCCCGTGCGGCGCGTGTCGAACTCGGAGATGGGCAGGCGGAGGATCCGGCGCACGAGGGTGCGGCGCGACGAGAGGACGATGCCCTCGCCCATCCGCTGCAGCAGGTAGTGCTGGTAGCCGGAGAGGAGCCCGGACACGACCACGAGGCCGACGAGCGCCCACACGAGCGCGCCCAGCGCGCCGCCCGCCTGCACGACCCCGACCACGCGCTGCACGAGGAGCGGCTGCGCGAGGCTCGCGGCGGCCCCCAGCACGCTGAGCACGACGACGAAGGCCATCAGCCCGCGCTGCTCGAGGATGTACGGCAGCAGCTCCGAGAAGCGCGCGCGGGGGCCGTCGTCGGCGGAGTCGCGGCGCGCGAACGGGCTGCGGGACCGGGCGCGCGGGGCGGCGGAGGAGGGGCGGGCGGTGCTCATGCGTGGTCTCCGGGAGGTGAGCGGGATCGAGACGGACGGCCGCGGTCTCCCGCGGGGCGTCGTCGGCGAGGCCGGGAGCCCGGGATCGGGCGCGTCGCACCGCCTCCAGGACTCTACGCGCCGCGTGCCGGGGGTCCGCCGGGCGGGGGCGGGGTCGGGCAGGGCGGCTCTCGGCGTCTCCGGTGCCTCCGCGCCCATGGTGGAACCCCGGGGCGCTCCCTAGTCTGGATCCGTGCCCGTCCCCGCCGTCCTCGCCGAGCGCGACGGCTCCCGGTGACGGTCCGCCGCCCCGCGCCCACCGCCGTCGACCTCGCGGGCGGGGCGCTCGTCGTCCTCGTCCTGTGGCTCACGGTGCCGGTCCCGGATGACCGGGCCCGCGCCGCGCAGGTCGCCCTCGGCGTCGTCGCGGTCGCGGGCGCCGCCCTCCGGCGCCGCGCGCCCCGCACGGGCGTCGCCTTCGCGGCCGCCGCGACGGCCGCGGCCTGGTCGCTCGGGCTCACGGCCGATCCGCTCCTGCTCGTGGGCCTGGCGCTGCGCTCGGTCGCCCGCCGGCACGGCCGTCGGGCGGTGCCGCCGGCGCTCGTCGTCGGCGTCGCACTCGTCGTGGCGGCGTCCGCGGTGATCGCCGTGCCGGGGCGCGAGGACGGCCTCCGCCAGGCGGCCCTCGCCGGGATCGTGCTCGTGGCGGCGTGGGCGTCCGGCGTGGGCGCCCGCAGCGGGGAGCTCGTGGCGGCCGAGAACGCGGTCCTGCGCGAGCGAGGCCGCCTGGCCCGCGACGTCCACGACGTCCTCTCGCACGCGCTCGGCAGCATCGGCGTGGAGGCGGGCGCGGCCGCCCACGTGCGGACCCTGCGGGAGGAGGACCTCCGCCGCACGCTCGCGGGCATCGCCGCGACCTCGCGGGGCGCCGTCGCGGAGCTCGGGAGCGTCCTGGCCGGCTTCCGGGCCGGCGACGGCGAGGACGCACCGGTCGACGTCCCGCTCGAGGGACTGCTGCGGGAGACGGCGGCCGTCGCCGAGCGCGCGGGCATCCGGGTGCGCCTCCGGGTCGACGACGTGCGGGGCGTGCCCGAGCCCGTCCGGACGACGCTGCACCGCGTCGCCCGCGAGGCCGTCACGAACGCGGTCCGGCACTCCGGCGGAACGACCTGCGACGTCGACGTCGTCGTCCGCGCGGATCCGCCCGCGGTGCGGCTCGCGGTCGCCGACGACGGATGCGGCCTGGGGCCCGACGCGGTCGAGGGCGACGGGCTCCGGGGCGTCCGCGAGCGCATCGCCCTGGTCGGCGGCACGCTCGAGACGGGCCGCGGCGCCGCGGGCGGGCTGGAGATCACGGCCGTGGTGCCGCTCGCCACGAGCGCGGCGGGCGCGCGCCCGTGAACGCCCCGATCCGCGTGGCCGTCGCCGACGACCTGGCCGCCCTCCGCGCCTCGTCGCGGATGCTCGTCGACGGCGAGGAGGACATGGTCGTGGTGGGCGAGGCGGAGGACGGCCCCGGTATCGTCGCGTTGGCCGCGGCGACCCGGCCCGACGTCGTGCTGATGGACGTGCGGATGCCGGGCATGGACGGCATCGAGGCGACGCGGAGGATCACCGCGCTCGGCGAGCGGCCGCGGATCGTGGTGCTGACCATGTTCGGCGCGGACGAGCACGTGCACGCCGCGCTCCAGGCGGGCGCGTCCGGCTTCCTGCTGAAGACCGCGCCCCCGACCGAGCTGCTGCGCGCGGTGCGCGTCGTGCACGCGGGAGACGCGCTGCTGTCACCCGAGGTGACGCGTCGGCTGATCGCGTCGTTGACCCGGACCCCGGGCGACGACGGACGCGACCGGGTCCCCGGGGCCCGCGACACCCGCGACCGCGTCGCCCGGCTGACGCCGCGGGAGCACGCGGCGTTCGCGCTCATCGCGCGCGGCCTCTCCAACGAGGAGATCGCCGACCGGCTGACCGTGACGCACGCGACGGTGCGCACGTACGTGAGCCGCATCCTGACCAAGACGGGCTCCCGCGACCGCGCGCAGCTCGTGGTGCTCGCCTACGAGTCCGGGACCGTCGGGCGGGCGTCCGGCTGACCGGACCGTCGACATCCGCATGACGACACCGCCCCGGCCCGGCGCTTGGCTGGGCCCATGATCCAGATCTCGCACCTCGTCAAGCGCCGCCGCGGCAGGACGCACGTCGACGACGTCTCCTTCGACGTGCAGCCCGGCCGCGTCACCGGCCTCCTCGGCCCGAACGGCGCCGGCAAGAGCTCCACGATGCGCGTGCTGCTCGGGCTCGACGCGGCCACCTCCGGCACCGCGCTCATCGGCGGCGTGCCGTACCGCGCCCTCCGCGATCCCCTGCGGACGGTCGGCGCGATGCTCGACGGGCCCGGCGCGAACCGCGGCCGCACCGTCGCCGCGCACCTCACCTGGATGGCGCAGAGCAACGGGATCCCGCGTCGCCGCGTGGACGAGGTCCTCGAGGTCGTCGGCCTCCCCGGCGAGCGGCGCACCCGCGTCGGCAGCCTCTCCCTCGGCATGGGGCAGCGGCTCGGCATCGCGGCGGCGCTCCTCGGCGACCCGCAGATCCTGGTGCTGGACGAGCCCACCAACGGCCTCGACCCGGACGGCATCCGGTGGATCCGCCGGTTCCTCCGCGGCATGGCCGACGAGGGACGCACGGTTCTCGTGTCCAGCCACCTGATGAGCGAGATGGAGGACACCGCGGACGACTTCGTCGTCATCGCGCGCGGACGCGTGGTCGCGCAGGGCGGGTCGGCGGAGATCACGACCGGCTTCCACTCGCTCGAGAGCGCGTTCTTCGCCCTCACGGAGGGCGGGGCCGACCACCGGTCCGGCGACGTGGCGACCCGGGATCGCGCATGAGCGTCCGGGGCCTGGCCGCCTCCGAGCTGACGAAGGCGCGCACGCTGCGGGCGATGCCGATCCTCGCCGCCGTCGCCGTCCTCGCCACGTGGCCCATGGCGTGGACGAACGCCGCGTCCGGCGCCGACATCCCGGCCGACGACCCGCGGCTGTTCTCCTCCGTCCCCATCCCGACCGAGTACCAGGGGTTCGAGATGGCGGGCTTCGGCTACGTCCTCATCGTGGCGCTCGGGGCGCTCTGGGCGGGCGGGGAGCACGGCGCCGGACGGCAGATCCGCAGCACGCTGCTCGCCTCCCCGCGCCGTGTCCCCGTGTTCGTCGTGTCGGCCGCCCTGCTGGCCGTCGTGACCGCGGTCGTCGCGTCCCTGACCATGTGGGGCGCCATCGTCATCACCCACGCGTCCTCGGGCGGGGACGTCGCCCCGTGGCGGCTGACGCCGGCCATCTGGGCGCACCTCGGCGGCGTGACCCTCGCGTGGGTGCTCACGGCGCTCATGGCGTTCGCGATCGGGTCGCTGGCGAGGACGGCGATCCTCCCGCTCATCCTCCTGCTGCCGCTCGTGGTCGGCATCGGCGACCTCCTCGCGGGAGCGTGGGCGGGCGCGCGGTTCCTCCCGGTCACGGCGGGGGCGGCCATGTACTCCGACCCGGCCGCGGGGGCGTACCTCCCGCCCGTGGTCGGCGGCCTGGTGCAGGCCGCCTGGGCCGTCGTGCTCCTCGGCGTCGCGCTCGTGGTGTTCGCCCGGCGGGACGCATGAGCGCCCTCGGCCGGGCGATCCGCATGGAGGCCACGAAGGCCCGCACGCTGCGCAGCGTGCAGGCGACCGCGCTCGCCGCGGTGCTGGTCCCTCCCGTCGTCGCCGTCGTCCAGGCGCTCGCGGCGGATCCCGCGGCCGGCGCCGCGGGCGCGGTCCCGGTGGAGTCCCTCGGCTTCTCCACGGCGGGCCTCGCGCAGCCGCTCGTGATCCTCGCGGCCGTCCTCCTCACGGGCACCGAGCACGTGGACGGGCAGCTGCGGTCCACCCTGCTGGCGGTCCCGCGACGCGGGGTCGCGCTCGCCGCGAAGGCCGTCGTCGTCGCGGCGCTCGCCGCCGTCGTGGCGCTCCTCGGGACGAGCGCGGCGGTGCTCCTCGCGCACGCGACGCGCCACGACGACGGCCTGCCCGCGTCCGGCCTCACCGTGGGGATGGCGGGGAACCTCGTCGGGGTCGTCGTGAACTTCGCGCTCATCGGCCTCCTCGCCGCGTCGGTCACCGTGCTCACGCGGTCGCTCGTGGTGCCGCTCGTGGTCCTGGTGCCGCTCGTCCTGGGGCTCACGGTCTCGCTCGTCGGGCTCGTGCCGGCGGTGCGCTATCTGCCCGACCTCGCCGGGATCCAGCTGCTCACCGCCTACCCCGGGGTGGGGCTGCTGGATCCGCTGCCGGGCGCGCTGGTCATGCTCGCGTGGACGGGGGCGCTGGGCGCCGCCGCCGCGCTGTCCCTCCTGCGTCGCGACGCCTGAGCGTCGGGGCCGGCCGTGGCCCCGGCCCCGCCGCGTCCGGCCGCCTCGATCCGGCATTCCCGCCCATGGTGGAAAAGCGCTCCGCTCCTTAGGCTGGCTGATCGTGCCCACCCCCGTCATCACCGCCGACCGCCTCGTGAAGAAGTACGGCGACCACGTCGCCGTCGACGGCCTCTCCTTCGAGGTCGCGCCCGGCGAGTCCTTCGGGCTCCTCGGCCCGAACGGCGCCGGCAAGTCCACGACCATGCGCATGATCGGGGCGGTCTCCTCGCGCACGGGCGGCTCCCTCGACATCCTCGGGCTCGACCCCGACACCCACGGGCCCGAGATCCGCTCGCAGCTGGGCGTCGTGCCGCAGGCCGACAACCTCGACCTGGAGCTCAAGGCGCGCGACAACCTCATCGTCTACGGCCGCTACTTCGGCCTGCCGCGCAAGCAGGTCGCGGCGCGCGCCGACGAGCTGCTCGAGTTCGCGCAGCTGAGCGACCGGGCGGGCGCCAAGGTCGACGACCTCTCCGGCGGCATGAAGCGGCGCCTCACGATCGCACGCGCCCTCATCAGCGACCCGCGGATCCTGCTGCTCGACGAGCCGACCACGGGCCTCGACCCGCAGGCCCGCCACATCCTCTGGGACCGCCTCTTCCGCCTCAAGGAGCAGGGCACGACGCTCGTGCTCACCACGCACTACATGGACGAGGCCGAGCAGCTGTGCGACCGGATCGTCGTGGTCGACGAGGGCCGCATCATGGCGGAGGGCTCGCCCGCGTCCCTCATCCGCGACCACTCCAGCCGCGAGGTGCTCGAGGTGCGCTTCGGCTCCGACCGCAACGAGTCCGCGTCGCGCGAGATCGCCGGGTACGGCGACCGCGTGGAGGTGCTGCCCGACCGCGTGCTCGTGTACGCGTCCGACGGCGAGGCCGTGCTCAGCCGGATCCTCGAGCAGGGCCTGAAGCCCATCACGACGCTCGTGCGCCGCTCCAGCCTCGAGGACGTCTTCCTCCGCCTCACGGGACGGAGCCTGGTCGAGTGAGCGTCGTCGACCGCAGCGCGGCCGCCGGGGGATCCGCGGCCGACGGGCCGGACGCCGGCCGGGACGCGCGTGACCGGGCCCTCGCCGCGGGTGTCCGCCCGCGCCGCTTCGGCGGCTGGTACGCCGCCGAGCACCGGCTCCTCGGGATCCGCGCCTACCTCGGCACCGCGCTCGCCACCGGCATCGCGAGCCCGTACGTCTACCTCTACGCGCTCGGCGTGGGCCTCGCCACGGTCGTCGACCGCGGCACGGGCGCGAACCAGGCGCTCGGCGTCAGCTTCCTGGTCTTCGTCGCGCCCGCGCTCCTCGCGACGAGCGCCATGACGGTCGCGAGCGAGGAGTTCAGCTACCCGATCTTCGGCGGCTTCAAGTGGAACCCCGTCTTCCAGGCGATGAACGCGTCGCCGCTGACCCCCGCGCAGATCGTCGACGGCCAGGTGATCGGCGTCGCGATCCGCATGGCGCCCACCTGCATCGCCTACTTCGCGTTCATGCTCCTGTTCGGCGCGGTGCCGCTCGGCACGGGCTTCCTCGCGATCGGCGCCGCCGTGCTCACCGGCATGGCGATCGGCGTGATGCTCATGGCCTACGTCGCGACCCTCACCCAGGACACCGGCCAGATCGCCATGGTCATGCGCTTCGTGATCACGCCGCTGTCGCTGTTCTCGGGCACGTTCTTCCCGCTCACGCAGTTCCCCGTCTGGCTGCAGTGGATCGGCTGGATCTCGCCGCTCTGGCACGGCACCGAGCTCGGCCGGGTCGCCACCTACGACATGGAGGAGCCGCTCTGGCTCACCGTCGCGCACGTCGGGTACCTCCTGCTGTGGCTCGCGGTGGGCTGGGCGCTGTCGCGCCGCGTCGCGACGAGGAGGCTGCGCGCATGACCGGATCCACGATGCCCGCGAACGCCCCGGCGCCCGCGCCCGCCGCTCGGCGCAGCCGCGGCGGCCCCCGCGCGCTCTACGCCGGCAACGCCCGCTCGGTGCTCTCGCGCGGCCTGCTCGCCACCCGCAGCACCAACTGGACCGTCGTCCTCTCCGGCTTCTTCGAGCCCGTCTTCTACCTGCTCGCGATGGGCATCGGCCTCGGCTCGCTCGTCGGCGACGTGACCACGAGCACCGGCCAGCCCGTGCCCTACGCCGCCTACATCGCGCCCGCCCTCCTCGCGGTCTCCGCCATGAACGGCGCCGTCTACGACTCCACCTGGAACGTCTTCTTCAAGATGAACCACTCGAAGCTGTACCAGGGCATGCTCGCGACCTCGCTCGGCCCGCTCGACGTGGCCT
>Ga0308163_10001168_pt1 | contig 31489 bp, 52 predicted proteins | sample PhyTR1_FD_201037 | JGI IMG/M metagenome (GOLD analysis project Ga0308163, IMG submission 201037) | Phyllosphere microbial communities from UC Gill Tract Community Farm, Albany, California, United States - DLSLT.R1 | ecosystem: Host-associated > Plants > Phyllosphere > Unclassified | place: USA... | reverse complement strand
AAACCCAGCAGTTTTGGTGTATCGGCAAGGTGATGGTCGCCGGTGTTGCTGGTCGGTTTCCCGACTATTTGCTCTACAGGTACTGAAATGGCCCAGGCAGGCTGCTTCCCCTAGTGCGTTCCAAAATTGAGCGTCTTCTGGCTCTTATAGGGTGCCGAATACCCGCAAACCCCCGGCGGTGGTAGGATTCGGCGATCTAACGACCAGAGGCTCCGCCGTGAGCAAGCCGAAATTCGATCTTTCCAACGTGGGTGGCCAGCCGAAGGGCTGGTCACAGAAGGAACATGAGAAATCTCTAGAACCAGGCCTTGGCTTCAAAGGATGGGGCTTGATAGCCACCCTTCTTTTCTCTTTACTGCTGACTGGCGTCGGTCTGCTGCAGCTGATCCTGTGGATTCTGCGATAGCGCATCCGCCAGTGCCGCGATATCTGGATCATCTTCGTCCTCAGCGATCCGATGAAGATTCCTTGCAGTAGATAGAACTCCGTTTCGGGGGAATGTGGTTGCGTTCGCGAGTTCTCGAACTACTCGCGGGTTGGTAAGCAGACGCGCTGTCACATTGCCGCCGATGCCAAGACCAACCGGCAACGCCAGCGTCCCCGTAAATAGTCCGCCGACCAGTGAGGCGCCGTAGGTCATTGCCGCGGCCCGGTTGGCCGTGCCGGATGGGTTGGCAAACACCTTTGCCCCACCCTTGATGTTTTCGGCGACGCGCGCGAGCTGGTCCATGTCTCGACTGAATCTGGGGCCATGTCGGTCAAAAACGGCTCGTTTTGCCTCTGGGCTGACCTTGTTCCAGTTGGTCAGGAATGTAGCAGCGCTAAAGGCTTCGCCCGATGCATCCTGTGCGCCGGGGCTCGCCATGCCCATGCGCTTGATGACCGCACCAGTTACGGCTTCCTGCCCTTCCTTCGGAAGAGATTGCATCACGGCGCGCAGGGTAGTGCCGCCGTCTCGGGTGCCCGACATCGCCGCGGCGTAGACCCTCTCCGGCCCACCGTTCTTGTCGATTACACGCTGCACCTGTTCGAGGCGATCCGCAGCAACGCGGGTGTAGTTATTGGCCCGCTTGGCCGCGCGAACTGCCTCCGGCCCCTGTGCCTGTGCAGCAGCCTCCATGTCGCGGGACAGGCCGGCGTACAGCTGCTTGAGCTCCCGGGTGGGCGTGTCCGGCGATAGAGAGTAGTCGCTGATCTGCTCGCCGATGTTGGTCCGGATACGCTTCAAGGCACTATATGGGATGGTTCCGCCGCTGAGCGTATCGAGCTCAAGAGTGTCCCTTATCGCTGCAATTCTGGGATTTATGAGCAGTTTGGTGGTGTTCTTGGCCCCCTGCTGCGGGGTGGTAAGTTTTGCGAGAACGCCCTGGGTATTGCTGACCTGCACCGGAGTCGCTTCGGGGATGTACCTGTCAGCCTGCCAGTACAGCGCTCGCTTGTTGGCGTTGACGTTTCGCCCGAACCCTTCAACGCCACGCTCAATGGCGCGGCCGGCACGTTCAGCGCTGGCATTGGGGATCATGTTGTCGGCCATCCTGCCCAGCCCGTTACCAATGTCTTCCGCCTGCCGCTCAACGAAGCGACCCATGACGCCAGCACTGGTGGGGCCACCTGCAAGAACGTTCTCGGCGCCTTGGATAAGGCGATTCCCACTGGCCTGCCCGACTGAAGGCGTAGCTCCGAGAGCTTCGAAGTCAGCCAGCGTGTTACGCATCTGCTCGCCCGACCGACCCCGGACAGCCCCGCGCAGCGCGGCCGCACCGCCGGCAGTGGCAAGCCCTGGGCCGAGTCCACCCGCGAGCCCGGCGAGCAACTGGTTGCCCTGCGACCCGCCAGATTCGCGCGTGATCGATGAAGCGCCAGAGCCTGTAGCGGTCGAAACTGTCTGGAGGCCTGGCTGAGCCGTGAGAAGATTGGCAAGCTGGTTGGTCGCGGGGGCGCCGCCAGCCTTACCAAGGCTGGAAAGGGCGTTCAGGCCTGCACCAGCGCCCAACGTCAGGCCGGTGCCAGTCAGCGCCTCGCCGACATCGCCGAGAACCCGATCACCAGCCGTCTGAGCCTGGGGCAGGCCGATACGGTCCGCCAGAGCCTTTGCCTCGTCGCGGTAGGAGCCGGATTCCTGTAGGCCGAGCTGGCGAGCGATCGGGTTGGCCACGTAGTTATTGAAGGCGTCGCCGCCCACCGCGCCCAGCAGGCCGCCTGCTCCTTGGATGACAGATCGAGCGCCGAAGGCCAGGTCACGCCCAGCGCCATACTTCCAACCATCTGGGGCATTGCCGAATGCAGTCGAATCGACAGACGAAGTGACGCCGGAAAAATCGGCCGGAGGCGTCGCAGATTCTGGCGTGCCACCAGTAATATCAACGTCGATGGCCGGCCGTTCGGGCCACCTAACGGTGGCTGCGGTATCCGTGTCGAATGCCTGCCGCACCTGGTCATGTTCCGATTGCGGCACGTTTGGAGCCACAACCTCGTTCCAGTACTGGCTCCGCGCCTCTTCCTGCTGCTCAGGCGCAAGTGACTGGTAGGCCGGCGATGCGGCCACTTCTGCCCACTTCTTGGCCATTGGTCAGTTCCAGAGGTTGCTGTAGTTGGAGGCGCCTGCGCTGGCCGGAGCCGGAGCGGCCTGCGATGCTTGCCCAGATGGCGAAGATTGCGCCCTTTGCTCATCCGCCAGTGCCTGCTCTACAGCAGACTTCCAATTTGCGTAGTGCGTCTTCACTCGTTCGAGATTCGCCCTGATCTGCTCTTCAGACTGATTTGGGTCGAGGTTGGCAATCGTGGATTGCAGCGCAACCAATTCCTGAACTGCGATTGCACCCAAGGCACCGCCTGTCGGCGACGAGTCTCGCATCTGCTGCAGACGATCAAAACCGAGATTCGCCTTGACGGTTTCAAGTTCCGCAGCCAGGTTGTATGCGGGCGTGCCCTCAATGCCCCGCGAACGGGCACCAACAAACCCAGTAGACACCGGCCCAATGAGTCCCAGGGCCTTGTCCAGCGACGTGCCGACGTTCCCCGCAGCGGTCAGCGCCTGCTGATACGACTGGATCCGCTTGGGTCGCTGTGCAGAATCCTTGGCCTCAGCCTCCACGGTAGCCAAGCCAGATGCCCTGTTGATAGCTCCATCGTTCTCTAGACGAATGCGTTCCGGCAAAGATCGTAGCTGCACATCGGTTTTGGCCTGCTCCACTGCGCGCGCTTCATCCTCAGCGCGGCGGCCGACCAGTGGCTGGCCCGCGACTCCAGTTCCCCCTCGACTGCGCTGGACGTGGATGTGGTCGCCCTCATCGATGGCCTGATAGCCCAACTGCCGCACACGCGACAGGAAGGCGGGCTTCTGGTTGGCCGGGACAACATAATCAGCAGCGGTGCCGCTCAAATGCTGGCTGTTCGGCTGGCCACCGACCTGAGCATTTCGCTCGGCGCTGCGCACCCCGCTTGTCATAGTCGCGCTCGGGAACTCCTGCGACAACGCGCTGAAATCGGCGAAGTGGTTGCCGCCCAGAGGCGCAGATGCCGCTGCCGGCGGCCCAGCTAGGGGCTGAGAGGAAGGTTCGCCGAGTGAAGCATTGGTGTACCGGCCAGTGCGGCGGTCGAAAGTGACCTGCGTAGGAGTGCCATTTACGTCGATCGTCAGCGCCTGCTGGTTCGAGCCGGCATCGTTTCCACCCAGGATCTGCGTCGAGCCATCGCGCATGATCGCCACGCGCTGCCCGTTGTTGTCCACGTAGGTGGACTGGACGCCCGAGGCGCCGTTGCCGCCGCTGTACGCCTGATAGATGGACCGAGCCGCCTGATCGATGATCGGGCCAGTCTGGGCGTCGTACTGCTGCGGCAGGTCCTGCAAGCCGTATTTGGAAAGCGTGGGCACCATCTGCTGGTACAGGCCGGCGCGGGCCTGCTCCGGAGCGTTCACGAGCAGCTGCGCCATGTTGGCCATCGTCTTGTTGCGCTGGTCGTCGCTGTTGCCAAGCTGCCGATCGAGTGCGCCGGCCTGGCCCGCATCTACCGCGGCGGCCTGCCCAAGGATCTCTTGGCGCTGGGCTGCCGGAGCCTGATAGGCCAGTGAGGCGAGCTGGTTGATCTTGTTGCGGTCCTGCACGCCGCGCACCTGCTGGCCGATGTTAAATCCGCCCTGCAGCGATGCGAGGAAATTCTGTTGGAAATCTGCCATTTCAGCCACCCCAGCTCGAGTTGCGGCCCATGGCCATGAAGTTCGGAAGGTTGTTGCCGAAGCCGCCCATGCTTCCCTGCTGAGTGCCGCCGGTATTGCCCATGAAGCCCGACAGGCCGCCACCACCTCCGCCGCCACCTGCTCCCAGGTATGCGCCCGCGCCGGCCGCCAGAGCGCTGCCGTAGCCCGCCTGAGCGCCAGCACCAGCACTCGCCACCATGCCGTTGGCCTGCCCCTTGATGCCCATGGCGTTGGCGAACTGGTTGCCGTAGTTCTGGCCCAACTGGCCGAGGTACTGCTGGGTGTTCGAACCCAGCTGCGTCAGGCCCATCAGGCGATTGGTGTACTGGCCGAGGTTCTGGCTGGCCAGGCCAGAGGCGAAGGCCATGCGATCGGCATCAGCACCGCCCGAGTACAGGCCGCCGCGAGCTGCCGCGCCGCGATCGAGGCCTTGGATGCCCTGATCTCGAGCGAACAGGTAGTCCGGGGCGTTCTCGAAGCCCGAGTAGTCGCCGCGGTTCACTGCCTCCAACTGGCCGAGCGCATTGGTGCCGGCCTGCGCGTATGGCTGCGCCCCCTCCACGGCGTTGTTGTACAGCGACTGCTGCTGATCCAGCGTCTGCTGGGCTGCACTGGCCTGCGCCCGGCCAGCCTTCTTCTGCGCCGCGCCCTGGCGGTTGGCGGCGTATGCGCTGCCAGCGGCAACGACTGCTGCTGCGGTGATTGCGGCCATGGTCAGATGTCCTTGGTGTAGCTGATTTCGGATCGGGAGTAGCCCAACTTCTCGTACAGGGCTGCGGCCTGCGGCGGGCTGTTGGGCATGTGAACCATCTGTATGCGATCGGCGCCGGCATCGCGGCATGCGCCTTCGACTGCCTGGAGCAGCGAGGCGGCAACGCGGGAGCCGCGGGCCTCCGGATCGACCCACCACACGACCTCGCCGGCGGACGTGGCGTGCCGGTTGAACATGAAGGGGATGATGAAGAGGCCGACCATGCCGACCAGACGGTCGCCGTCCTCGGCCACGAAGAAGATGTGGTTCTCGATCAGGCTGGACGCCAGATCAGCCACCGTCTCCTCGTCCATGTCGCACCACTGGGCGTAATGCGTGGTCGGGTAGAAAGCTGCGGACATGCGGACGATCTCCGGCACGTCGGCCAGAGTTCCTTTGCGGATGGTGGTCATCGGGCGATGTTCTCGATGTTTTGAAATGGGTGGAGCCGCTCTTTGGCTTCCACGTAGGCCGCGCGTGCCAGTTCGGCGGTTTTGAATCGACCGAGGTAATGCCGCGTGCCATCCACGGTCACAACCGAGAAGTAGCCAGGCCCTTTCTTGGTCTTGTACGCACCCTTCGCACGCGATCTGTTCTGACAGTTTTCTGCATTGGTGCAGGGGCGCAGGTTGGCGATCCGGTCATCATCCTTTCGCCCATTGATATGGTCGATCAGCACGGTTGGCCATGCGCCATGCACATAGAGCCACGCAAGCCGGTTCGCCTTGTAGCACTTCGGGCCAATCTTGATGTATCGGTATCCCTCTGCGTTTAAGCCACCCGCCACCGACCCGGCCCTACCTAAGCGAGAGGTGTTGTGCCTGCGCCGGAATATCCCTGTATCAGGGTCGTAGTCCAATGCGTTCTTGACCGCGGCAAGCTCTGAATCAGTCACCCCGATACCCCTCAACATTGAAAAAGCTAACGGCCACAAGCCGCCCGGAGTCGTGATCGGTGCCGAAGGCCTCAAACGGCCAGCGGCTGTGGAACAGTGCGGATTCGTAGATAAGCAGTCGGCCCAGCTTCATCTCAGCCAGACCGACCTGGTCCCACTTGCTGGCGTCGTCCCAGTCGTGGCAGACCTGTTGAAACAGGCCCATGTCGCCAGGCTCGATGCGGGCTGCGCCGGTAGCCTTGTGCCTCCAGAAGGCTGTGCCGCCCTGGCCTTCGCTCAGGTACAGCACCGCGGCGTGCGTGCCCCAGCCCATGTCCGAATGGATGGCCGCATTGGGCAGCTCGTGGTTGAAGTTGAGCCGGTAGGCCATGCCCAGCATCTCGACCGGGCCCATCTGAGCTTCGATCGCATCCTGCAGGCCGGGGATCTCGGTCAGGCACACGCGCTTGTAGACCTCGCCGTCGTATCCCGGCCAATCCACATACGGCGCGCACAGGCCCGCTGCCCGGAGCGCCTGCGCGTCCAGGGGAGCATCATCAATGATCAGCATCAGCCGTCAGTCCTTTCCACGGTTACGACCGCGCCGAGCAAGTCGCGCTTGCGGGGCGAGGATACGGATATCTTGAACACCCACTGACGGCCGATCCCCATACGCATCAACTTCACGCGCTGCTGGTACTGGCCGATCTTCCCGATGGAACGGCGCTTCTTGTTCGACCAGTTGCGGCCGCCGTCCTTGCTGTAGGAAACATCTACCCAGTGGTCTGTATCGGCCATGGTTATTCCTTGAATTTGATGCTGCGACAAGCAGTGGTGCCAAACTTCTTGGCCGTCCCGATAACGCCAGCCTGCTTGTCCCACTCGCAGATAGAGAACCCGGAGTTGTCAGTCGTCCCAAATGCGAGCAGATATCCGTCCTGAGAAATGGCGACGGATCGCGCGATGCCAACGATGGTGCCCGCGGGGATTGGAACAAGCTCGCCGATTCCAGCCTCGGCACTCCATTTATAAGCGAACCCACGCAGCACACCGCTCTCGGAACCGCCGATTAACAACCCGGCAGCATCAGAGATTGCAATTGAATTTGAAGACCATGAAGCGATCGGAGTTGCAGTAGATACAATGGCTCCAAAACCGTCCTCCCATCTATAGACCCTGACAGTTATGGTCCCGCCTGATGAGACGGCCAGGTGAGTTCCGCTCTCGTTGAAAGAGATGCCAGTAGCCGCAGCGGTCAAGCCTGTCGCTGGGTTAGGCAACCTCTCGCCAAAACCAGTTGAACTGTTCCACCGGTAGGAAATGATGTACGGAGACGCCGAGCACGCTATGGCAACGTATTGGCCAGATGGATGAACTGCGATGTCATTGATAGCGCCGGGGACGGCCACAGACGGGGCCGCGAACTTTGTCCCGAAGCCCGTCGTTTGATTGATGCTGTAGGCGGCGATGAAAGGCGAGCCAGAGTGAGCGATAAAAGACACGTCCCCATACACAGCTACCGTTTCCCCAACCGCAGGGATGGCCGGCGACGCCGCTGGAAGCGCAGTCATCACAGACCCCGCCCGCTTGTATGCGCGGAGGAAGGGCGTAATGCTGTGGGTGGCGATGTATACCTCGCCAATGGCATTTGATTTGCCATTGCTACCGCCGCCCGGGATTGTCACAAACGCCTGCTCAGTCAGAGCCTGAGCAACAACGCTGTACTGAAGCGCGCTCACCGAACGCGTTCCAGCAAAAGTGGCCACCAGGTTTGGCAATGGGTTTCGATTGACGATCTGGACGCTATCGAGCAGCTCGCCCCAGATACCCAGGGTGTCGGTTGCTCGAACATAAACGCGCTGCAGGCCTGAGGCTGCTGCGCTGAATGTCGCCTCGCCAGTGGCGGGGTTGATGGTCACGCCGACAAGCGCGGTGCCGTCATACGACCGAACCGAGTAGGTCAGGGCGCCAGTCCCGCCCGTCGCAGCGTAGGTGTAGGTGTAGGGGTATCCGAGGAAACCGTCAGGCGCTGCGCCAGTGACCATGGGCGTAGACGGCTGACTGGGGAAGGCGATCGCCTCAGTCATCGGACCGCTGCCCGTATCGAACACCAGCTCAGCGAACGGGATGCCGAGATTGCTCTGGTTGTCGTGCATGCAAGGCGAGGTGCGCTCGGAAATGAACTCCTGATCACCTTCCAAGTAGTAATCCCAGTTCAGCTCCCACACGCGCCCTGACTGGAAGTCGCCCCCAAACCACTGATTGCCCCACTTCACCGTGTGCGTCAGGCGCCACCGGTCCAGCCCGTACGAGCCTCGGCGCGTCCACAGGCCGGAAACAACGTCGTACCCCCATGTGCGGCCATCGGGGAAGGTAAGGTAGTAGACCTTGAAGCCGCGATCCTCCCAGACATAGGCGAAAGCCTCTGCCCAGTTCTTGCCAGCGAAAGCGCGGTGCATCGGGCCGGTGGAGATCGGACGCGCCGAATAGCCCTCCAGGCGGTAGACAATCCCGTCGTCACCCAGCCAGAACAGGGTGTTGTCCAGCTTGGCGATCGTGTGGCGCGATGCGCAGCCACGGGTAATGGACTGGCGACGGTTCTGGAAGGTGCCAGTCGCCCCGCCCGCGTTGTAGAAGAATTCGATGGTGCGCTGGTTGAACACCACCACTTCAAGCTGACTCACGGCCAGGCCGACGATCTTGTCCGGGGATGCTTCGGACTCGTAGCGGTCCAGCGTGTTGTAGTCGGTGGCGTCAGCCAGATTACTGTGGAACCAGTACCGGCCCTGCGGCTCTACACCCAGCAGGTAGGAATCAAGGTAGTCCGAAGAGATCGACCCCGGATAGCCCTCATCCGTGATGCGATAAAATCCCTTGGTGCTGGAGTCGTAGACGTACCCGCCGCCGCCCTGCCCGTTTTCCACCAGCAACTGGTAGCCGGTCTTGAACTGATTGTGGGTCATGCTCACCCGGCCAACGCCAGGGATTGCCCCGACCGGGATGCCAATTCCATCCCCGTTGATCCGATAGAGCATCCGCCCCGACACGACGAAGCGCTCTCCCTCAAGATCGTGCATGCCGCGGATCGGCCCAGAACCAATCTGCTGATATGGCTTCAGGCCCGGCGGCGTAGCGAACCTGACCGGCGTGAGCGTCCCCTCAACCTCGGCACGCACAGGCAGCCAGTTCAGCGTGTCCTGATCTGCCCAGGGCAGCGAGTCGTCGGCGTAGAAACCGCCGATCAGATCTACGGGGTTGGCGCGCATCAGCAGCCCTCGTCCCCGTCGTAGCTATCGGTGTAGATGTTGAATCGGCTGCAGCGAGGCAACCGCTGGCGAAGTACCAACGGATTGGCGACCAAGACGTCCCGGCGCAAATCCGATAGACCCTCTTGAGCGAACTGGACGGTGTCCGGATCCAGAGATACGCCGTATTCAGCCCGCAGAATAAGCGCCAGATTGAACGCTACGGCTTGCTCAGCCTCTGCCGGGATCGGCATCTCATCGGAGGGGCTCTCGATGTCCTGCCAGCCCAGCGCCAGGCCATTGGCCTCCCAGCGCCGGACCATTGAATTCAGTGCAACGCGCGCCGTCTCGAAGTCTTCAGCCTCAGGGGCCTCGTTCGGATCCAGCACACGCAGCAGCCGGAGCGCCCGTGACACGATATTTGCTGCGGTAGTCATCGGGGACTCCAAAAAGGAAGGGGCGCCCATGACGGACGCCCCTTTTCACTGACGGGACTGCGGGCTTACTTCTTGCCGGCGGACTTCGGCGGATCCACCTTCGCCGGTTCAGCGGCCTTTGCTTCCTTCTGCTCTTTCGCCTGCTCCTTGGCGTCCGCCTCGGCGGTCTGCTTTGCGATGTCCGCTGCGATGTCCTGGCCGGGCAGATCACGATCGGCATTCCATTTCTCGCCGTTCGCCTTCATGCCCTCCGGTTCCTTCCAGCCATCGGCCTTGCGGGTCTCCACATCGTCAGCGTGAACCAGCTCAATGCGGTCTTCGTCGGCATTGATGAGGTACAGGGCGTGCTTCTTTTCGGTAGCCATGCTGGTCCCTCCTTACGGGATCTGGCGGGCGAGCCCCAGCGCGACCAGCACTGCACCAGCAGTGCCGGCGCCGGAGTTGGCGACGGTGATGGTGGGCTGGTTGATGGGCGTGGTGCCGAAGAACCCGACCTTCTCGGTGTTGTCCTTGCCGAGAACGGCGCCATCAGACGTACCCGGCGCCGGGGCGTACAGGCTGTTCTGGGTTTCGATTGCGAGCTGTGCCATTTCGATTTCTCCTTAGATGCCGCTGACGGTGGCGGGAATGCGGACTGCCAGCTCGGGGCGCAGGATGCCGCCACCCCACACCAGATCGAAGCGGGACAGGTACATGTCGTTGACGATGTCGAAGCCCTGAGTGAAGCGCAGGGTGATGCCCTGGTGGGTGGCCTGGGCCGAGTCGACGCCGTGGTTGGCCGGCGGGGTCGGCAGGTCGGCGGTCACGAAGTAGAACGCGTCCTTCGAGAAGGCCAGGTTCTGCACGTAGTTGGTGCCAGCCACGCCGCCGATCGTCAGAGCCGCGTTGTCGGCCGGAGCGTTGGAAACGTTCTGCTCCGAGCCGGCCACGACGATCTCCGGGGTGATCTGCAGCGCGGTGGCGCCGGAGGCCGAAGCCACGGTCACGGTGAACTTCTTGAGCTGGCCCGCCAGCACCTTCTTGGTCTGCGGGTGCACGTCGAACACGCCCGCGATGGTGAAGGTGTCACCCGGATTGACGACGCCCGTGCCGGTGTCAACCACCAGCGTGGAACCCGACTGCCCGGCGCCATTGACCAGGTAGCCCGCACCGCTGCCACGCGTGGTGGTCGCGGTCAGGTTGGACGAATACCAGTCGAAGCCCAGAGTGTTGCTCGCCATCTCGCCTTCACGGTACTGGCGACCGACCTTCTCCTGGGCGTTGTACAGCCCCTTCAGGCTGTCCACGATGTCGATCTGCGAGTAGGTGTTGATCAGCAGGTTGCGGTCGTTGGACGGGGCCAGCTGGCTGTCCAGATAGGCCTTGGCCGCCAGCGCGGTGCGGGCGTCATCGAACGCGCCGTAGTCGCCCACGGCACCCGGGACCAGCGGCGTCACCTTGTTGATGAAGTCCGCTTCGACGTTGGCCAGCAGATCGCCGATCTTCGGATCGATGAACTGTTCCTGGAAGTCATCGATCTGCAGGGCCATTTCGGCGGAGGTCGCGCCGGTATCCATACCGTAGTACTGATCGACCTTGACCGGGATGGTCTTATCGATCTGCGGCTGCAGGTCCATGATGCGGCCCTTGCGGACCACGCCACGCTGCGGGACGCGGACGGACACCTGGTCGCCGACCTTGGCGCCGCCCTTGTAGCCGAACGGGGTGTCGTACTGCCGGTTGACCATCTTCAGCACCTGGATCTTTTCAGACAGGACTGCGAGGGCGCGCTTGACGATGATGGAACTGGTGAGAAGCTGATTGCCAGCCATTGTGGGTTTCTCCGGTTATCGGTTTCGTTTGGCCCGCACGGCTTCGAGGTGATCGGCGACGTCCATGGACGCAAGGTCTTTGCGCACGGTGGATCCGCCGCCTACGGTCGAAGGCGGGGGCGGTGCTTTCGTGACGGATGTGGGCTTCGGGGGAGTAGCTGCAGGCTTTGCAGCACCCATAGACGCTTCCAGCCGGCCCAGTGCTGCGGCAGCGGCGAATGGCGTCATGCGCGAGATTTCGTCAGCTCGGTCGAGGTTCTCGGCGAGGTAGACCGCGATATGCGGACCCACGTCACTGGTAGCGATCACTTCCAGCATTGGAGGCGTGAAGTTGATGGGCGCCTGTGTGGCGGACTCCCACTTCCCGGGGTTCGCTGCCTGGAACTCAGACAGGCGACCGTGGAACTGCTGGATCTGCTCCTGATCCTGACTCTGCTTCTGCCGGCTCTGCTCCTTCGAGTCACGCTCAGCCAGCCTCTGGTTCACCCGCCAATCGGCGAGGGCGTCCATGTAGGCTTCCTGATCGAAATCGTGGTCTGCGAGAGTCGGCTTGCCTTCTTGTGCGTCGGTCTTCGTGCCGCGGTTGCCGGCATTGGGCTGGCCTTTCTCCTCCAGCTCCTTTGCCCGCTGCTCCGCAGCCTCAGCCCGACGAATGGCCTCGTACTTCTCCCTGGTCAGCTCGTTGATGCGCTTCCCAACGCCCTTGTTCTGGCGTTGAGCGGGTGCACCTTCCCCGTCCGAAGCTGCCGAATCTCCGGAGTCATCCGACTGGTCGGCCGCATGGCCTTCCTCGCCGGTAGCGGCGTCATTGCCCTGCTCTTGTGCAGGTGTTCCGTTTGCTGCGTCATCAGCCTTGGGCGGCTGTTCCGCGGTCGGGGTCGGGTTTGAGGCCTCGACGGCTTCGATGGCTGCTTTCAGGCGTTCGTTCATGGATGCGATCTCAGATCGGGTAGCCCGGCTGGCCGGCCGGTGCGGGGGCACTCATGCCCGGATCAGCGCCCATAAAAAAACCGCCTTGCGGCGGCTGTTCAGGGGCGGGTTGCATCTGCATGGGTGGAGGCATGCCCAGCAGGATCTGCTGAGCTTCCAACCGCTGTTGCATGTCGATGTTTTCGAGTTGCTGGCCCTGCGCCTGGGCGCCATAGAGCGCCGCCTGGGCCGCGCCCTTCTCAGCGTCAGCAACATCCTTGGGATTCGGCTGAGGCGGCTCGGGCGGCTGGTCGTTCTCACCCGGCGGCAACAGGCCCTGCTTCACCAGAAGGCTGCGGTAGGCGTCAAGTACCTCCTCCATGCCCGGGGTATCCATCGCCTTGAGCGCGCCGTAGCGTGCCAGCATCGCGTCAGGACCATTGCCCTGCGCCAGCTGCATCATTGCGTCCAGCGTCTCCATGCGTTGTGTCGTGTAGCTGGGGCCAGTGGTGATGGTCACGTCGTACTTGCCCTGGCGCAGGTCGTTGACCGTGATCCACTCCTGACTCTCCTCGCTCCACACCGGCTTGTTGATCGCAAGGAACTCTTCGGCACCATCCTCGCCAAGGATGCGGATCTGACGCTCACTGTCGTAGATGTGCGGGATCAGGTCATTGACGATGATCCCGGTGTAAAGGATCGCCCGGCTTACGTTGTCCTGATAGTCGTAGTTGGCGACATCGCCCTCGCGCTGACGGGCCATGATGGCGCGCCCGCTCGTCTCGTTGCTGCGGCTACCGAGGCTGGCGTCATAGATACCGGTGGTTGCCTTGAGGTCTTCGGACGACAGCTGCAGGGCAGCCATATATCCGGGCGACATCTGCGGTGGCGCTTCACGCTGAGGCTTCAAGCCAGGCGCGGCTGGATCCACGTTGTAGGGCAGGCCCGGGGCGTTATCCACCGCCAAATCGCGCCACTCACGCTCGAAGCCAGCAATCTGCTTCGGCGTGTACATGTATGGCGACTTGGGCTGGTTCGCGATGACCTCGGCGAAGTTCGAACGCTCGAAGTTGTATAGCACCTGGGCATCGCGAGACATGCGAGCCATGCCATACCACTCGTCTTTGCCATCGATGTGGACAATATCGCCCCACACAGGCACCAGTGGGATGTACTTGCCCGGCCAGTCAAACGGGCCCTCAAGCGTTTCCTCGCCACTCACGATCTCCATCGTGATCTTGTGCGTATCTCGAGTCCGGCGGTCCTTCACAGTTACCGGCTCACCCATCGGCTGGCCCAGCTCATCCATTGCCGGGGTGGCCGCGGCCTCTTCATCGAAGCCTTCGGCGTCAACTACCCGGCCATCAGACAGCAGCAGGATCTCCTTGGACACCGGGACCTTCTGCCAGTACTCGGCGAACCGGACCTCCTTGTCGCGATACCAGTCCCGGCAGTCGCTGGTCATGGTGGAGTCGAACGATACGATCTCAGCCTGAGGCCAGCGGGCATGGAACTCGGCGCGCGGCAGCGAATCCTCAACGAAGGCGAACTTGGCGTCCGATCGATCAAGCTTGGTGGCTGACGGGTCGAAGCGCACCGCGAACGGGTTGTGCACCCGCTCGATGATGATCTCCTGATCAAACGTATCGTCGTGCGTGTAGCCCGTCTTGACGCGCCACACGCCAAACCCACAGCTGACCGCGTACATGCCGCCCCAGTCGTACGCCTCATCGGCTCGGGACTGAGCCTCGATGTTGCGGATCAGGCCCTGGCGGATCTCGGCGAGCTTGACATCTCCGTCTTCACTGGCGCGGATCTTGATCGACGGGGTGTTCATGCGCATGTCGTTGATGACCTGCTTCACCGACTGCCGCAACTTGTTGAACTCGTACTTGGGGCGATTGCCCCGCAGTCGGCCGAAGTTGCTGTCCCACTGGCTGCCGGCAATCCAGATGAAGCGGAAGTCGTCCAAGGCACGATTGCGTAGGGTGGACTCGGCCGATTCGCAGTCAGCAAAGCGCGCGCGCATCTGCTTGTACTTGTCCTCCGCAGTCTTCGGAGCTTTCAAGTCGTCTTCGGCCTGCATTTACCATCCGCTCCTGAAGTTGATTGCCTTCGGCGCCGATACTGGGACCGGTTCTGCAAAGGTCAGCGCCACCGAGTCCCATTCGTCAGGACTTGGCACACCGCGGGCACGCATCGCCTCCTTGCTTTCAAGCAGGACGCGCGAGTTGCTGTCGTATTTGTAGCCCGGGCCGCAGGCGTCGCCCTGGAGCGAGTCCACGTCAGGGATGTCCGCGCCGCCCTCTTGGGCCAGCCAGTCGCGGGACGCCATCCAGATCTCAGCGCGCCGGTTCACCGGGCCGCCACCGATCTCCTTGCCGTCCTCGCCGACCTTTGGCGGCTCCAATGGAGCGCTGCCGAAGTTGACCGGCTTGACGATCTCGTCGTAGCCCATCTCAACCAGGCGATCGTAGATGCCAACGCCGAGTCCGCCGACGTCAATGAAGACACGGGCCGGGCTCTCGGTGTCGATTACCTGCTTGATCCAGCCAGCGCCCTCCATGGTGGTCAGCTTGTTGCGCCGCTCCACCTTGATGACCTTGCGGCCACGTCGCCGTGCCAGGGCCGAGCCGTCATCGCCAAAGCGGGCCGGGTCAAAGCCCATGACCAAGGGGCCGGACTCTTCCCGCACGCTCTTGCGCGCCTGGGCAACCAGCTCCGGCTTGATGAAGCTGTCGTGGCCCGACATCTGGAACGCCTCTGCCGCGGTGGCCGGGTATTCCTGCTTGAACAGCGCGGGGTCTTTCAGCTCGCTGATCTTGTTGCGCCGCCAAGCCATCTGCCCGTTATCCAGGCCATACAGCTCAGCGTAGGTACGCTCTTCCTCGGTCAGGTCTAAGCCGGCCCGCACGTCGCGGCGATACTCCTCCTGCCAGAACCATGGCACGAAGATCGCGATGAAGTCGCCTTCACCCCGCTCTGCCGCCAGCCAGTTCTGGTGGTAGAAATTGCCGATGCCGTTGGCCGTGGACTCAAGGATGACCTCAGTCCCATCCTCGTTCGGAACGGCCTGCAGTACGCCGGCCGCGTGAGTCTCAGCGTTCTTCCAGAAGGCAACCTCAGAGCCGTGGAACAGCTGGACGGTACTGGACCGCCCTACCCCCTTGGTTCCCGCCGTTCCGACCTTGTAGCCGCTGTCCAGGACATCAAACAGCAGCTCCTTGGCGTTCGCCGCGCCCGTGCTGGGCCTGACGAAATCCGGGCAATTCTCGTGATACCTGTTCACCATCTCGAACAGGTTCTGCGTCGCAGCGTCCTCGTGGGTCAGGATGAAGGTGCGAACACCCTTGCGCCACGAGGAAGCGTGGTAGTACCGCGCCGAAACGTAGGTCGAGCAGCCCTGCTGCCGGCCCTTGAGGATCAGGGCGCGAACCTTGCCGGTCCTGCGCTTCTGGTCCTCCAGTCGCTCATGGATGTACTGCTGCGCCCGGTTGAACCTCAGCGCCTGGACGCTGCCGGACTTGCTGCGGATCAACATGCAGTTCTTGGAGTAGAACTCCAGGTCATCCCGCAGCCGTTTGCGGGTGGCCAGCTCCTCAGTCTTCAAGCGAGGCCAGCCACTGCTCGTGGGTCAAGGTGACGTTGGTCACGGTGCTGTCCAAGCGATCGCCGTACTTCTTGGGCTTCAGCTTGGAGGCCACCCACTTCCTGGCGTCAATGCGCAGGCGGTTTCGGGCAACGGCCGTGGCATCGAACACCACCACCGCTTCATCCTCACCAGCCATGACGATCTTCGTCTCGCGTTCGTCGGAGATCGCCACCATTTCATCGGCGAACGACTCTGCCTGCTCCTCGCGTGCGCGTGCGTATTGGTCTTGGAAATCTTTGTGCTTGCCCAACCAGCGGAACACAGTTGCCTTGCTGGGCATTGCCTCATCAGCGCAGATCGACCGCAGCGACTCGCCATCGGCCAGCCTCTCGCAGATCAGGTCTGCAACCTGCTCGTTGTAGTCAGTCGGTCGCCCGATGGCCATCACGCGCTCACTTCCAGGCGCTGCGGCCCATTGGACCAACCCGAGTTGTTGAAGTACGGCGCAGCCATGACCCGGACGATCTGCCAGGCCGAGTAGACATCACCGTTGTCCAATGTCACATCCACCAGGATCCGCGAACGGCCGGACCACTGGGCCTTGACCCTCACCTGCACCGACCGCCCATCGATGGCCGGCGCCGACATGGCGACATAGGTGATGTCCAGCGTTTGCCACACAGCCTTGGTGATTGTTCGCTCCTTGGGGATCACCCCGCCGAAGTCGGTCACCAGCTGGCGTGACTCATTGGCGAACAGGCTTGCCCGGAAGATGCGGTCACGCTGGTAGCCCGAGACGATGTTCCGGGTGGCGCGCCCCATGTCACTCACGGTCAGCCCTCACTTGAGCCTGGAGGCCGCGGACTTGGGCATCGCACTGGGCGGCGGCGCGAACAATTCGTCCCGCACTGTCGCTTCGGTCGTTGGCTCCAGCATCAGGCTGGGCGATACCGGCGCCAAGATCGGACACTCGGGCGGCCTCGCAACCTTGCCAACGCTGCTGCAGCTGGAGATTGCCATTGCGCAGCCCAGTGGCCACAGCAGACCCTTTGCGCTCCGCATCTTGCCTCTCCTGTTCGTATTGGGTGGCGACCTGTTCGGCCCGTGCCACCCTCTGGCGCTCAATGGCCGTGATGGCCTTGGCGTTGTCTCGTTCGACCTCTGCCGTCTGCTGCAGCACGACCGCGTTGTCCCGATCCCTCTTGGCGTTGGCCACCGAGCCGCGCTGCCAGATGGCGAGCAGGCTCAGGGCCAGAACGACCAAGATCAGGGCGCGGGACAGGATGCTCATGTTAGTCGGCACCTTCGGGCGGATGATCTTCGTTGAAGTCGCGGATGTCCTGTTCGTGCAGCTGGTCGCGCAGGCGGAAGCCCAGGAGCGGCCATATCTTCTGGACGGCGTTCTGGCGGGCAATCTTGCGGCCGATCTCGGCGTCGAAGTTCTCCGGGCTGGCGCAGGCCGACTCGCCGGTGACGGTGAAGCCGTTGCGCAGCACCAGCACGCAGAAGGTCAGCAGCTTCAGTGATTCATGGATGGGGCATTGCTGCAGCGCGGAGTACGCAGTGAAGCTGTACTCGGCTTCGATCTCGGCCTCGATATCTGCCGGCGTCACGCGCGGCGCGTTCAGGCCCTTGGCCTGGATTTCCTGCTCGATGGTCTTGTCGTTCACGCTTCTCTCCGATGTGAAAGTTGGATTCGAACTCTTCCTTTGATGGCTGATTACGCGGCCACCTCAGGCGGGATCACGGCACCAAGGCCACGCAGGGACGCCTCAAGGGAGAGAACACGCAGCCGGAGCCGGTGCGCCTCCTCCTGAGCAGCCATGCGCAGCTTCATCTCGTCGGCGAGTTGCTGGCCCAGCTTGAGCTGGCTTGCCTCCAGGCCTTCGACGCGCGCGGTCAGGCCCGCAAGCAAGGCGACGCTGCCCTCAGCCTCGGCCTTGTCCTGCTTGCGGCTCAGGACGGCTCCGATGAACTCGCGGGCGATCCACAGGGCTGCGGCGCCGCCGGCAAGCCACCACGGCGCGGTCGTGGGATCAGCGTCCATCACAATCCGAACAGCTTCTTTGCTTTGGCCAACCGCTCACCGCGATCGATCAAGCCGTTTCGCCCGCCATTGATCGCCCTGGTGACTCCTACCAGATCGTCGGCGCGAGCCAACGCAGGAATCTTCGGCCGCGCCACAGTCCAGTACCACGCAGCGGCGTCGACCGCATCCGGAAGCTCTTCCAGCATCTCCGGCGCGCGCAGAACGCGGTCGTCCGCGTACTTCCAGCGCGAATATTCCGCGTAGTTTGCCCGCCCGGTGACTTGGATCAGACCTCGACCCTTGTACCTGATGCCATCGCCAACCTGCACGTTACCGAGATCCTTTCGGCCCTCGTATGCGCGGCCGGAGGCGTATTCACGCGCCGTCGCGAATCCATCGGATTCGTGGGCGACCTGAGCAAGGAAGTGGGCTTTCTCCAGCGGCGTTACGATGCCGAAGCGGATGCAGGCCTCCTCCAGCGCAAGTGCGTACTTGCCGGCGCCCATGGCGGCCGCGACAGTCTCGGTGCTCACCATGGTTTCTCCAATAGGCGCCCGCCCCGCTGCCAGCTAGGCGCGAGAGTTGATCTGGTCGGGGAAGCGGGCAAAGAAAATGGTTACTTCGGGATGCGGCAGTAGGAGCAGACGCGCCCAGCCAAGGTTGACCGGTACTCGTGCGAACCGCAGCCGGGGCACTTGGCACTGGAACGGATGTTCATAGCGCCGGTCTGCAGCCTCGTTTCAGCGCGGGCTGTTTCCTTCTCGGAAATCCCACGTTGCTGACCATTCGCAGCGTATGCGGCGCCGGCCGCCACAACGGACGCAGCGGCGATTGCGGCCATTAGACGCTCCAAAAGAAAAAGCCCCCGGAGGTCCGGAGGCTTCTATGTCACAGTGCCTGAAAATGTACGCTAGAGGTGCGCACCTCAGCAATCTACCCAAGATGAAAACACTTCAATTCAGGCCGCCATGGCAAGCCCGCGCATGGAGCCTTTGACCTCGGCGAACGCGATGTCATGCAGGGTCAGGTAGTGCCGCTGGCTGACCGGCTTCTCACCAACATGGACCAGCAGCAGGTTGGCCGTCTCCCAGCGCTCCATCTTCCGGCGGCCCATGCCGCAGTAGTAGGCCCGGAGGATGCAGGCCAGCCCAACCTGGTCGCGCCCTATGCTACTCACGATGTCCTCAACACGCTGCGCCCGAAGGTCCGTCTCGAGCGGTTTGAAGCCCTGAACCCGCCCTGGCATCTCGCCCTGGTGCTCGATCAGAACCGCCAGCAGATTCTTGGATTGGTGGCCGAGGTAGTCGCAGTCCCGGTGCAGGGCAAACTCCCGCCCCCAGTGCTCGAGCTCGGCGCGCGCGTAGGCGCCAAAGGTGTCAGCCTGCATGAGATACCCCCTGTTCGTTTGTCTTGTACTGTCGGGCATCCCTGCCAAATGAATAGCGCTTGGTGCCGTGCTTGCCAACCACCAGAAGCTGGTGACGGCGGGCCATCTGATCGATATCGCGGGTGATGGCGTTGCGGAGAGGCCCCGTGGCACCAAGGCCAGCGCACACGTCACCCATGAAGTGCCAGCCCGGGTTGTCGGCCAGCCACTGCCTGATCTGTGCGGCGCGGGTCATACCTCCTCCACCAACCAGCCGCCGCCGTCGCGCTTGGCTATTGGGAAGGCGACCCTGAACACGAAGGGGTACATCTCGGCGGCGACCTTCATCTTCACCCTGGCGTCGTCGGAGTAGATGACCTTGGCGCCCTTGCAGTCGTGCATCTCCAGCTGGCCATCTGCTCGCATCACCGCGAAGTCGACGGTCAGGAACGTGTGGTCGGCCAGGCGCAGCTTGATTCCTTCGAACCGGCGCCACTGAATCTCGCCGGCGGCCTGCAGCAGCCCCAGGTAGGAATCGTAGGCGGCCTCGGTCTTGTTCATCTGGCCGGGCTTGAGGCGACCGAGCGCGTAGTGCTTCATGCCGCCAGCCTCCCCTGCCCGTTGAGCCGGGCCAGCGTAACCGCCAGCGCGTCGAGCTCGTCCATCTTCATGACGGTCCACATCACCCGGCGGCCATGCAGGCCGTTGGCGCTGCCCTGGTGGCAGTCCTTGCACAGGGCGACCACCGTGAAGTGCTGACCCTGCTTGATGTGGTGGGCATCGGACGGCGCTGGGGCGTCGCAGACCGAGCACGGCAGCCACTTCACCGCCTCGATGTGGGCTGATTCTGCCGCGGTGAAGGCCTTGGAGTTCTTGGATCGCATCAGGCAGCTTCCTGCACCATGCAGCCGGCCATCGACTCGATCTGCTCGGCGGTGCACTTCGGCCAGTAGGTCGCTGCCAGGTGCCGGCACAGACCGCGCATGACCTCGCGGAACTGGCCCTCGTCCATCGACTCGAAGGACAGGGACTGCGGGATGCGGGCCACATAGGAGCCGCCGCCGCTGGGCAGCAGGCACGCGATCTCCTCACAGCCGACGCCCGACTCGACCTGCAGGCGCTTCAGCACCTTGTGCGGGTCCATGCCGGTGAAGGCGTCCAGGTTCTCGGCGCACAGCGTGCCCAACTGGTGGGCCAGGCGGTGGAACTTGGGGTTACGCGGCTTCTTGAACTCGGCGAAGACGAGATCACCCACGCTGTATGAGCGCTGGCGCAGCCGGGCGGCGGTGGTGGTGTCGGCTACCCGGAAGCAGCCCTTATCGACGCGCAAGGCGAAGCGCTCGGGAGCCGGCGACTTGCGGAGGGCGGTCACTGCGACACATCCGGGCGAGCGGCGCAGCTCGGCTTGGACTTGACTGCTCCAGCGCCAATAGCTCCAAGAGCCAGCCCCGCCCCTGTGCAAATGAAGGCGACTATGAATCGGGATTCGGGCCTCCACGTGGCCGGGGATTCAAACCAAGACACGAAGGCGAAGAACAAGGCCAATGCCAAGTTCGCCGCCACGTATCCTCCGATGAAGACAAGTGCCTTTTTCACGCCGCTCTCTCCCTCTTGATCTCGCTGTCTCGTTCGTCCCAGCCGGCCTGCCATGCCTTGCGCAGCTCGTGACCGTCCGGACCCATTTCGTACATCGGCACCGACTCGCGGCCCTTGGCTGCTTCTCGCATCCAGCGGCCGGCTTGGTGTGCGTTGCGCCGTTGCTGTGACGTCACCACCTGTCACCCCCGAAGTCACAGAAGCGCATCGTCTCGTCGATGAAGCGCACCTTCTTGAATCCGGTCGGGCCGTGCCGGTTCTTCTCGATCAGCACTTCGGCCATGCCCTTGTCCGGCGACTCGCGGTTGTAGACCTCGTCGCGGTAGAGCATCAGGATTTGGTCGGCCTCTCGGGTCAGCTCGTCGCTGTTGGCGAGGTCACCGGCGTTGGGTCGCTTGTCGCCGATGCGCTGATCGACGGCTTTTACGACCTGCGCCAGGGCGATCACAGGAATCTGCAGGTCGCGCGCGAGGTTCTTCATGCCGCGGGCGACCTGGGACACCTCGGAGATGCGATCGGCGCGCGGCACGCTGATGCGCTGGGCGTAGTCGATGAAGAGGCAGCCGATGTCGTGAGTGTGCTTCCACTTCCGGGCGATGCCGACCAGCTCGTCCAAGGTCACCGCCGAGCGGTCGTAAATCCACATGTCGCGAGCGACTGCGTCGGTCATACCGGCCTGCAGCCGGGTCCAATCCTCATCCTCGAGCTGACCGTTGCGCAGCCGCGTGGCGGCCACCGACGACACCAGCGACAAGCGGCGCAGGGCGAGCTGGACGGCCGGCTGCTCGGCGCTGATGACGCCGGGGCGCTTGCCGGCCCCTGCGGCAGCCTCGATCAAGCCGCCCAGGAACGCCGTCTTGCCCATCGCCGGGCGGCCACCGATGATCGTCAGGTCGCTGTCGTGCCAGCCGCCGAGGATTTCGTCCAATCCGGACAGGCCAGTGGTGATGCCCGGCAGCTTGCCGCCGTTGGCGTAGTTGCGATCGACCTCGCGCCACGCCTGCTGCATGGCCTGCTTGCCGGTGTACTCGCACGCCGTCACCACCGCGTTGAGCGCCAGGAGACGGCCGGCCGCGACGTCCACCGCGTCGGGCTCGCCGGCGCGCGCAGCCGATACCAGCTCCAGCCCAACCTGCACCGCCTCTCGGCGGCGCCAGTTCTCGCGGACCAGTTCGGCGTAGGCGACCACGGCCGAAGAGCCGGGAACGTTGCTGGCCAGGTGGATCGCGAACTCGAAGTCATCCGGCGAAGCCTCGCCGATGGTTACCGAGTCGGCAGGCTCGCCCGCCAGCACCCGATCCCGGATCAGGCCGAACACTCGGGCGCGCTGCGGCGAGGTGAAGTGATCGCTGGTGATCAGCGGGGCGACGTCGTGGAACCGCATGTTGTCGAGCAGCAGGCCGCCAATCACGGCCTCTTCGGCGAAGGCTGGGGTGACGTTGCTCACAGGGCCTTTCTCCCGCCGCCAGAGGCGAGCTGGAGCGCCGGCTGTCCCGATTGCGCCCTCGACCACTCATCCGCTCGCCGGGCCCAGTTTCGCCACGTGGCCGTCCAGTCGGACTTGCGCGCGTCTTTTCCGGCCTTGGCCAGCCAATGGTCGCGGAACTTTTCCACCTCGGCTGCGATGTTCACGCCGGGGTAGCTCTGCGCGGTCCACTTCCGGAGAACTTCGTCCGGCTCCCAGTCTTGCGGGATGCGGGAGCCAGTCGGCGACCGCGAGGTTACCGGAGCGGCGGAAGCGGGATTTCCCGTTTCGGCATCCGAAGCCGGTGCACCCTGCTCTTCTCTGTTCTGTTCTGTATCTGTTCTGTTCTGTTCTAGGGCGTCACCCTGTGACGGTTGTGACGTCACAACCTTGTCGCGCTTCCTGTCACGGTAGGCGCGAGTCCTTGCGGCACTAGTGTCCGAGGCGAACTGGCGCTTCTCCCAATTGGTGATCTGCCAGGCCGAATCGATGAAGCCCTTGCGGATGAAAAGCGCCTTCGTCTCGGCCAATTCCTCGCCGCTGATGCGCATCTGAAACGCGATCTCATCGTCACTCAACGTCACTGTGACGTCACTGCAACGCATGCAGAACAGCATCACCAGACGGCGCTGCATGGCCTCGCTCAACATCTGGACCTTGGGATCCGATGCGAACTCGGCGTACATGCGGAACCATTGATTGGCCATGTCAGGCAACCTCTCTCAGGTCAAGCTGCGGCGAGATATGGCGCCGGGCTTCCGCCCTGGCCTGCTCGCGCGCGCATCGGGAGAGATGCTCGGCCCGCTCCGACTCGCTGAGCGGCGGGGACTGCTCGGCCAACAGAACGCACTGCTGCAGCCGGTTGAGTGTCTCGTTGCGATTCATGCTGCCTCATCAAGTCAGCCAGACGATCGACCTCGCACAGCCCCTCCAGGGCCGACTGCAGGGCAATGAACTGGCGCAGGAGGTTGGAGCCGGTCGCCGCGCAGAGCGGCCCGATCAGCTTCTCGGGGATGGGTCGGACGCCGTTCTGCATCCGGGAGACGTAGGACTTGGACTTGCCGATGCAGGCAGCCACGTATTCCAGCTTGTGGTGGCCGGCGCGGATCGACACGGCCAGTGCCTGCGCCTCGGTTTCGATCTGACGCACGACCTGTGCAGGGGCGTCCTTGGGTGCGTTGTGCACGCCCCAGGCCAGCCGCAATTCCGTTTGGTTTCCAGTGGTTGCCATGTGTTGCCTATCGTTGCCAAACCCTTTCGGGCGGAATAAAGGCCCAACCCCGAGGGATTGAGCCGATGGAAGAAATTCAGATCAGGGACGAAGCGGCCATGTCAGGCGGCCTTCTTGCGACGCGCAGCCTTGCGGCCCTCTGCGACGGCGAGGTCCACCAGCGCCTTACCAACCTCATAGGTCGGCTGCATCAGGTCTCGGCGGATACGGTTGATGGTCGGCTGGGTCACACCGACGGCAGAGCCAATGGCCTGCTCGGTCATTCCAGCCTTGCGGAGACTTTCGATGGCGGTTGATGGGTTCATGGACAGAGAGATTATTCCGTTCCGAATTGGAATGGAATGCCTTTCCGAATTTTGTCCGACGAACGGTATGCCCGATCATTCCGGTATGCATGACGCCGACCTGATCAGAAGCAACATTCGCCACCTCTTGAACGCCCGGGGCCTTACTGAGGCAGAGGCTGCCGACCGGGCGGGGATCAACCAGCCCTGGTTGAATCGGTTCCTACGCCAGGACATCAAGAAGCCGAACCAAGAGAAATTGGCACTTCTGGCCAAGGCTCTTGGGGTATCAGCGGGTGACCTAACCTTTGTCGACTTGTCCGGGATGCAGGTTCAGCAGTCGTCTCAGCCTGTGGGATCGGAACGGGCGATAGTCGAAGCCGCAGTGAAGCTGGTCAGCGAATTGGAGGCAATGTCTCCCGATCCGATGCCCAAGGAGACCTACGCGCACCGCCTGTACGTCGCCATGAAAGTGGTGCAGGACGAGGGCACTGCGGGGGTACTGGACGATAGCAACGTGATCGTTGCCCTGCGCCGCTTCGCTGCCGAGCTTCGTAAAACTGGGTGAGGAGAACGGAATGACGATCAGCGACGAACGACTGAAGGAACTAGCGGGCGAGATGGCCCAGGCAATGGGCATGACGCCGAAGGAGCCGCAAGGCCCTACCCTCGTCCGCCGCGGGAAGGTGATCGCCTTCCAGCGATCCGGGATGGATGGTGCGACCCGGGACATCATCTATGCCCGGATCCGCGATCTGGCCCGCATGTACTGGCTGGCGTGGCTGATCCGCCAAGAGACCGCCCACGTCCGAGGCGTAATTGAGTGCCTTACAGACGAGGCCCTCCTCGAATTGAAGGACAAGATGGAACGCGCACGCGAATGCCGCGTGGAAGGAATAGGTTTCGATGAAGCCGGACTCGTCAGGGAGCAGCAACTATGAAATGGAAAGGGATTGTCATTGCGGCCTCTTTGGGAAGCGCCTCATGCGCGCCACAAGTGGATTCGGCAGTAGCCGGCAGTGCTTCTGTCACCAAATTAAAAGCTGATATGGCCTTGGTTGAAGCGCGCGTCGCAGAACTGGAAGCTTCCACCAGGTTGAGCAAGGTCATGGAGCAAGGCGTTTCCAGGGCTTACCTAGACCCGCTTTCAGACGGATACAGCACGGCCAGAACTGGGATTGGCCCTCTTCTTCTTTCCTTCTCTTCTAGTAGCCCCAAGGCTGACGGAACTGAGATCGTGCTCCAGGTAGGGAACCCTACTGCAGCATCTCTAGCGGGGGCCGTTTTCATGGTGGATTACAACGTCCGACAGGACACGACCAGCGAATGGGGAGCGTCAGTCAAATCCACCGAGTACAGATCACTCAATGTCATCCGCGCCGGCTCATGGAACAAGGTGACTATCCCACTCCCTGGCATCAAGCCAGATGAGCTTGGGTATCTGGCGATCAGCGTAGTCACGAACGAAGTTCGTCTATCAGCCGTGGCCCCCTAATCTCTTTTCGTCTCGGTAGGTAGATGTTCTACCTACCGTTCGTCGGCTAATCCGAATAATTATTCGCTTCTGTATTGACTCGGAATTCCGTTCCGAATATTGTTCTCCCATCGCCCCACGACACCCTCACAACGAGGCGGGGCTGGAGAACGAGATGAACATCGCAACCGCCACCCAACTGATCGCCGACTACCGCGCTGCCGACCTGATCGGTGATTCGGTTGCCGAAGCCGCCAACGCCGCCATCCGTCGCCCGACCTACTTCGACGACGCGATCACCGACGAAAACCGTGGGCGCCTCCTCTCGCTGGTCTACGGCATCCGCACCTCGTCCCCGGTCTACACCGGCCCGTCCTTCACCGTGTTGGAGGCCTGAGCGATGACCAGCAAGCACACGCCGGGGCCTTGGGCCGTCCAGAGCGCTGAAGAGTGCACGGGCAGGCAGCTGGATGACCTTGTGAAGTGGGTTGTGACTGGCGACCAGCACAGCCTCTGGATCTCCACTGGCCCCACCTGGGACCCGGAGCATGCCGAGGAAAGCGAAGCCAATGCCCGCCTGATCGCCGCCGCGCCGGAGCTGCTCCAGACCTTGCAGATGGTCGAGAGCGTCTACCGCAAGAACTGCGTCACCGAAGGCGAGCCGAGCAGCGTGTTCGACGCGATGCAGGCTGCCATCGCTAAAGCAACCGGGGAGGCCTGAGTCATGACCGCACAGACCACTCAGCGCTTCACCCAGACCCACGGCGGCGTGCTGACCGTCATCGATTCGACCACCGGCCTTGAGTGGATCGCAAAGCCGCTGGCTGGCGAGTTCGAACACCAGAAGGCCATCGACGCCTGCGCCGCACTGGACTTCGCCGACCACAAGGATTGGCGCCTGCCGACCCGCGCCGAGCTGCTCACGCTGGTGGACATCACCCGCCACGAGCCGGCGATCGATACCGCCGCCTTCCCTGACTTCCCGAAGCGCGGCTGGTTCTGGACCTCCGACCTGTGCGCCTGGTCTTCGGCGTCCGCGTGGCTCGTCTATTTCGGCCTCGGCTCCGTCGGCAGCAGCCGCCGCTACAGCCTCGGGTTCGCGTTGGCCGTGCGTCGTGCCGGTCAGTAATTGGACTTTTTGATCAAGGGGAACGAAATGGAAGCCATCTACCTTTTCGCCGCAGTGATTGCCCTCCTGGTGCTGGTTTGCGTGTATCGCGGCTGGAAGCTGTGGTCGCTGATGAAAGGCCAGCCTGACCGTGAAACGGAGTTCTACGCCCAGTACGATCCGGCGCGGCATCTGCGCGACGAGGAGGCCTGAGCCATGTACCACGGCAATCCTGCATGGATCGACCACGACGGCTCAGGCCGGCCGCTGATGAGCGATTACGCCCTTGATCGAACAGCTGAAGCGGTGGCCGCACTGACTTTCAACGCGAAGGTGGTCGGCGACCTGTGCCTCAACGACGAGGAGTCAGAGGCAATCGCTGCGGCCCTCGCCAAAGAAGACCCCGCTGCCCTGCTCCGTGTCTACCGGGCTGCCATGGATCGCCATGTGCAGGAGCTGATAGACGACTGGCAGGACCGTTCCGGAAATGACTCTGACTACGAGGCCGCGATGGCTCTCGGGAGGACCTACGAATGAGCGCCCAAGTATACGAATTCCGTTCTTTCCAGACGGTCCGCGACAACGTCCTGGCCGCTGGCCTGAGCCCCGCTCCACTGTTTGCTCAGCTGCGCGATGCACAGCGCCGGGGTGATCGCGGCTCCTCAGTGGTGGCTGCGGCACAAAAGCTGCGCCGCCAGTTCCGTGACGAACCGCTGGGGGCCGCATGATCGCCGCGATCGAAGCCGCCAAAGAGCTCGCCGCCATCCTCGGCTGCAGTGCCTGCTTCATGGGGCTGCTTTGGATCGCCGCGGTAGCCATGGGGATTTGGCAATGACCCCCGCAACGGAACTGGCTCGCCTCTTCCCCGACATCCCGAGGCCTGAGCCGCTGGCACCCGAACTCTGCGCCATGCCGATGCGAAGTATCACGCAGCCCGAGTTCCGCGAAATGTACCCGCCCATCGACCCGGTAGACGCCGACGAAGCGAACTTCGGACCCTGCGCTCTTGGAGAAGAACATGACCAGTAAGCACATGCATAGCGCCATCAACAGCCCCGACGGCGGCGAAACCTGCGGCATCTGCGGGGAGAACTTTCGAAGCGGGGTTCATCTCCGCGTCGGCGAGCCATTTCCCACCGCGCGAACCTGTAGCGATGAACGCCCGTGCATCCCTTGCTACTCGGGTCAGGGGGCGTGCATCGGCCCTGCCCCGAAGGCTGCGGACCGCGCCTGATGCGCCATCTGACCGCTGCCTTCCTCTGCGCCCTGGTTGCGTCGTTCTGCGCCGCCGTGGTGCTCCGCGCCCTGACCACCAATGCCGACAGCTTCGTTCTGATCGGCGGTGTCGGGGTCCTGTTCTTCACCTATCGCTGCTGGGCCGAGGTCCGCCAGGCGTGGCCTGCCTTTACCCGCCACTTGGCGCGACGCCGCGAGATGCGCCTGTCGCCGCCAGTGATTCGGATCAATCTCCACAAGGACGAAGTGCAATGAATGCCCAGCTCCAGACGATCGCGCCGGAAGACCACGACCGGCGCCGCTTCCTTGGTGGGTCGGACATCGCGGCTGTGCTGGGAATCAGCCCCTGGAAGACCCCACTGCAGCTATGGGAGGCAAAGACCGCCCCGGCTTTGCCGCACGACAAGCCCACTGGCGTGAAGCGCCGCGGCCACCGCTGGGAGGCCGTGGTGGCGGAGATGCTGGTCGAGCACTTGGAACATCAGGGCCACACGGTCGAGATCGTGGATAGCAACAAGCGCTACGTCGACCCGCAGCGCCCGTTCCTGGCCGCCGAAATCGACTTCGAAATCCGGCTGGATGGCGAGGACGAGATAACCAACGTTGAGCTGAAGACGGTTCACCCGTTCAAGGCTGGCGAGTGGGGCGAAGGCGGCACCGACGAATCCCCGGTCTGGTACACGGCGCAGGGCATGCACGGCCTGGGCGTCACCGAACGCAGCCGGTGCCTGATCGCGCCCCTGTTCGGCGCCGACGAGATCCGCGCATACCCGGTGCTGCGGGACGACGAAACGCTCGATGCCATGCGCCGGCGTTGCGACGCCTTCTGGCACCTGGTCACAAGCGGCGTGCGCCCCGACCCCACGACCCTTTCCGACCTCGACCGCCTCTACAAAGGCGACGATCAGCTGCCCGCACTGATTGCTGACAACGAGCTCACCCGACACGTCCTCCGCCTCCGCGCTATCAAATCTGAAATCAAAGCCCGCGAGTTGGAAGCCGAAGTCCTTGAGTTCGACGTGAAGCAGTTGATGCGTGACGCGGTGGAGCTGGTGATCCCCGACGACGACAAGAAGGTCGCGGTGGTCTGGAAGGAGCGAGCGCATTCCTGGCTGGACCAGGCCGCTCTGAAAGAGCAGCACCCCGCCGTCCACAAGCAGCTGATGCGCAAGAGCAGCACGCGCGTTTTCACCGTCAAGTAACTGAGGATTCCGATGAGCACTTCCGCATTGAAGGCTGCCGCCACTGGCACCGCCGCGCAGACCCGAACCGAGCGCCCGGCCACCATCGCCGGCCTGCTGACCGATCCGAAGATCAAGGCGCAGATGGCGCTTGCGCTGCCCAAGCACATCAGCCCGGACCGGTTGGCCCGCATCGCCCTGACCGAGGTCCGCAAGATTCCGAAGCTGGCGCAGTGCGACCAGACTTCCTTCCTGGGCGCGATCATGCAGTGCGCCGCGCTGGGCTTGGAGCCGGGCGGTGCGCTCGGTCATTGCTACCTGATCCCCTTCGAAAAGAAGAAGAAGCAGGGAAGCCAGTGGATCGTCGAACGCACCGACGTACAGCTGATTATCGGCTATCGGGGCATGATCGACCTGGCCCGTCGCTCCGGCCAGATGGTGAGCCTGGAGGCTCGAGCCGTCTACGCAAAGGATCACTTCAAGGTTCGGCTTGGGCTCGACTCCACCATCGAACACGAGCCTGATTGGGACGCGGAGGATCGCGGCCCGCTGACCTTCGTTTACTCCGTCGCCAAGCTGCGCGACGGTGGCGTCCAGTTCGAAGTCATGAGCCGCAAGGAAATCGAACGCGTCCGAAATGAATCTCAGGGTTACAAGGCGGCCTTGGCCAACGCCGCTCGCTACAACAAGGAGCCGGACAGCCCATGGGCCACGCACTTCGAAGAAATGGCGAAGAAGACCGTCATCCGCCGCCTGTTCAAGTACCTGCCAGTGTCCATCGAGATTCAGCGCGCTGTTGGCCTGGACGAGCAGGCCGACGCTGGCGTGCCGCAGGACAATCCGCTGGTGATCGATGGCGAGTTCTCCCACGTCGAGCAGCAGGACGGAGGTCAGCAGCCTGACGGGCTGACCCAGCAGGACGTGCTGGCCTCTATCACTGCAGCGCAGGACCGCGATTCGCTCGACTCCGCCTGGGACATGGCCAGCCTGTTGCCGGCCGACCTTGACCGCAAGCCCATCCACGACGCCTACCAAGCCCGCTTGAGCGAGCTTGAAGCCGCCTGATCCCCTGCTGCCCGCTCCCCACGGGCAGTGACACCCGCGCCGGCCGGGTTCCCCAACGCCGCACCCACACACAGGAGTCCAGCATGAAAGACCAGCTCGACATCTTCGACCATGACCCGGCCCGATTGGCGGCCAAGCACCGCGAGGCGGCGCAGCACGCTTTGGGCGCTGGCGATCAGGGGTATTTCACTGCCCGTGAGCGCTACGAGTTCCTGACTGCCGAGGCCGAGCGCCTGGAGCGCCAGGCCGGGATCAGGGCGGCCGCATGAGCAACCGGCATCCCTTCGTTTGCCCGAAATCGCCGGTAGGCCGGCCGATCCAGTACCCGCGCGACGTGCGCACCGTCCGCGACCACCTCCGCCGGCACCTGCGCGAGGAAGGCCAGCAGATGCAGCACCTGGCCGCAGCGTGGGGCGTCTCGAAGCACACGGTCTATGCGCTGTTCAACGTGGACCGGCCGCTGCCGCCGCAGCACGTCGAGGCATCCATCGCCCACCTGGGCCTGGACGACTTCGACGCCAACGAATTGAGGCTGCTGGCTGCCCGCGAGGCCGGCTGGCAGATCGACCCGAAGTACCTGATCACCACCCCGTAACCACCAGGAGCACCACATGAGCACCCCGAAGTTCATCAAGATCGGCGCCGATGGCGCGCAGCTTCCCGACGACGCAGCCGAGTGGGTAGCGGTTCTGCTGCCCGACCACGGCCTGACCTTCAGCGCCACCAGCGTGGTTGCCACCGACGTGCCGCACGACAAGTGCGAGGCGGCGTGCAAGGCCCTGACCCTGGCCGGCCACAGCGATTGGGACCTGCCGACCATCGAAGAGCTGCAGCTGCTTATCGACCGCAGCCGCTACAGCCCGGCCATCAACACCGACTTCTTCCAGGACATCCAGAACGACTGGTACTGGACGAAGACCCCGGCCGCCTGGTCTTCGGCGTCCGCGTGGCTCGTCGGTTTCAACTACGGCGGCGTCTACGACGACCACCGCTACTACGACGGGTTCGCGTTGGCCGTGCGTCGTGCCGGTCAGTGATTTGATTTTCTGCTGAGGCCTATCGATGACTTCCCGCTTCCAGCTCCCGCCAATTCTCAAAGCGTGCGAACGGTTGCTGCTCGAAATTGAGCAGGCCGTCCGGCAGTTCCCGCGCTACCACCGCTACATGATCGGGTCGGACCTGCGCCGCCAGATGATGTCGGTGAACAGCACGGCGAACCGTGCGTGGCGTGACCGCGCCAACCAGCCGAAGTGGGTCGGGCAGCTGGTGTGGGACATCGATGACCTCAAGCAGCACCTGCAGGCCGCCAAGCTCTTCCAGGCGTTCCGCAGCTTCCGGCAGTTCGAGATGCTGATCCGCCTGGCTGAAGAGCTGGGCGCACAGGCCGGCGGTTGGCGCCGCCGGCTGGCAAACCCTCAAGCCCAGAATGCGCAAGCCAATGGCGTCGCGCAGCGTGGCAAGAAACTGAGTACCCATGGCGCCTCTGCGGGGGCCAATTCATGACGAAGCTTCGCTACCAGCACGGATGCGCTGACGGGTCGAAAGTTCATGGGGAGGCGGCCGCCTGGTCTTCGGCGTCCGCGTGGAACGTCAATTTCAACAACGGCAACGTCAACAACAACCACCGCAACAACAAC
>Ga0308163_10001164_pt1 | contig 31656 bp, 22 predicted proteins | sample PhyTR1_FD_201037 | JGI IMG/M metagenome (GOLD analysis project Ga0308163, IMG submission 201037) | Phyllosphere microbial communities from UC Gill Tract Community Farm, Albany, California, United States - DLSLT.R1 | ecosystem: Host-associated > Plants > Phyllosphere > Unclassified | place: USA... | reverse complement strand
TGCGCGGATTTCAGGTACCAGCCATGCGCCTGCGCCGGGTCGCGCGCCACTGTCTTCGCGCTTTCCAGCATGTAGCCGTACTTGGTCATCCCCATGACGTAGCCCTGCTCCGCCGACTTGCGATACCAGGCCAGGGCGGTCTTTTCGTCCGCCGCAACGCCATCGCCAAACTCGTAGCGCAAGCCCAGATTGTGCTGGGCGATCGCGTTGCCCTGTTCGGCGGACTGGCGATACCAGGCCACCGCCTGTTTCATGTCCTTGACCAGTCCCTCGCCGTGCGCGTACATATAGCCGAGTTCGAGCTGGGCGGAAGCGCTGCCCTGGTCTGCCGCGAGGCGGTACAGCTGCGCCGCCTTGGCCAGGTCGCGCTCCACGCCGCGCCCTTCGTACAGCGCTTGTCCCAATGCAAAGCTGGCGTCAGCCACGCCGAGCGCCGCCGCGCGCTGGTACCAGAAGATCGCATAGGCGGGGTCTTTGGGATAGCCATCGCCATCGAAGTAGCGCCGGCCCACCAGGGCCATCGCGTAGGGATTGCCGCGCTCCGCGCTGGTGCGCAGCAGCGCCACTGCCTTCGCCTCGTCCTGCGGCACGCCTCGGCCAAGGCGGTACGACTCGGACAGCGCCAGGGAGGCCCGGTCGTCGCCGTTGTCGGCGGCCTTCCGGTACCACTGCGCCGCCAGGGCCGGATCGGCGACGTCCGGCGGCGCCTGCCCCGTGCCGGCCGTCGTGAACTGCTTCCTCAGTGCGGCCATGGCCTGGAAATACAGGGGCGAGCTGCGGATGCCGGCTTCTGCCAGCCGCCTGAACGCCGCCAGCGCGCCGGCCTGGTCGCCGGCGGCCAGCCGCTGCTGCCCGATGTAGAACAGCGCCTCGGTCAGGGCATGGGCGCGCGCCTGCGCGGGCAACGCCTCGACCTGGGCCAGCAGTCCATCCTGGGCGATCAGTCCGGCCTGCATCGCCAGCAGGGGCCGCGGCCAGGGCGCATCGGGCGCTGCCGCGGCGCGCTGCACGGCGCTGGGTGGCAGCGGGCGCCGGCCGCGCTGCAGCAGAGCGACCTGGTCGATGATATCGAGTTCGGCACCGGCGGATGGATCTGCCTTGGCCTGCGCCTTCAGGTAGCGCTGCATGGCTGCCAGCGCCGCATCCACCTCGCCCTCTTCCAGCAGCGCCCAGGCCAGGTTGCGCAGGCCGCTGACATCCGTGGCGGCCAGTTCGCCACCGAGCTCGCGGTACAGGCGCACGCTGGCCGCATGGTCGCCGGCCTCGAAGCTCAGCCCCGCGAGGCAGGCGCGTGCCGCCGGGTCGCGCGCATCGCCCTTGACGACGCGCTGTGCACGGGCCAGCGCGTCCAGAGTGGACTGCGCCAGCAGGCCCCTGGTGTCGCGCGCAGCCTTGATCAGCAGGCAGGCATCGGCGCGGCCGATCCTGGCGTCGTCGCGCGGATCCATCGCCTGCGCCAGCGTGGCAGCATCCGCCGCCATGCGCACCAGGTCGACGTCGCGCGCGCTGTAGCCGAGCACCGGCTTGGCGATCCTGTCGCCCTCGCGCAGGCTGTAGCGGCCATAAGCGAGTTCCTCGAGCTGCTTGCCTTGCGCTTGCAGCGCTGGCACCTCGGCGGCAGGGACGATCAGCGCCCTGGTGCGATAATCCACCATGTGGTTGACCTGGTTGCCGCGAAAGACGTAGCTTTCCTGCGCCTGGAAGTAGGGATTGTCGATCTGGCGCACCCATGGCGTCTGGACGGCGCGCACGTCGTCCGGCCACACGATGTCGAGGCGATAGCGGCCATGGAAGCGCGCCGCCGGCATCTCGAGCGGGAATTGCCTCTCCAGGTTGTCGGGCAGGTTCATCACCCCCTCCAGCGGCCGCACCCGGTAATCGATCGCATGGACGCCATCGACCGCCTTGACCGCCTGCGGCAGGCGAAACCGTGCGCGCAGCTCCAGCTGGTTGGCCTGTTTGTCGTCGACGATGACGGGCGCCTCGATCAGCGCGGCGCCGGGATAACGCTTCTCGTAACCCTTGAGCGCGGTTTTTTTCAGTTCCAGCGGCGAGAGGGCGGCGAACTCAGGACGCGCGCGCTCGGCCATCCCGGCGCGGAAGATCTCGCGCGTGGCCAGCGCCGCGCCGCCGCCATAGTCGGCGACCGTCATGGTTTCGACGACTTCGTAGTCGGGCGCCTGGCTGCGCTGCTCCGGCAGCACGATCAGCGCGGTGGCGGCCGGGTCGGCTGGCAAGGCGGCGGCGCCAGGAAACGGCGCCGACAGCGTTGCCAGCGCCGCCTGCTGGCCGGCGGCGGTCGGGTCGACGTAATACAGCTTGCCGTCGACCTGCAGTTCGACGATGGCGTGGTCGAACCAGCCCGGCGATGGCACGCCCTTGGCCGGCAGCGCCGGCACGCTGGCCGACAGCAGGATCGGCCGCGCCCTGATCCCGAGCTCGCCGAGCAGCGTGACCAGGAGGTAGCTCTTGTCCTTGCAATCGCCGAAGCGGCGCTGGAGCACCGTGGCGGGCACCTGCGGCTTGTGCGAGTTCTCGCCGATGGCAACGCTGAAATAGCGGATCTCGTCCTGCACCCAGTGCAGGGCCGCCGCAGCCTGGGCGGCAGGCGCGCCGCGGCCGCGGAACTCCTCGGCCAGCGCCTTGACGGCGGGACTGGCGGGCGCCGGCGGGAACAGGCCGCTGGCCCAGCGCGCCACCGAGGCCCAGTCGGGGAATTCGGAAAACTGCAGCATCCGCGCCGCGAGGTAATCGCGCGCGATGGCCGGCTCGGCCTCGATCGCATCGATAGCCCTGCCCTCGAATACCAGCATCTCGTGGGCCCCGGCCTGGTTGCTGCGCGGCGCGATCGCCCCGGCGCGGTAGTCGCCCAACTGGCGCCAGGCCGGCTTGCGCCCTTTCGGGTAGAGCACGGTCAGGCGGCGCTGCTCGACCGGCGTCAGGCGGTCCCACGCAAATTCGTCGAACCACTGCTTTCCGAATACCGGGTTGGCACCCGCCACGCTATAGGTCAGCCACAAGGTGTCGCCCACCCGCACATCTTCCAGCAACAGCTGGACGGTGCTGGCGCCGCCATACATGCCCTGTCCCAGCGCCGCCTCGCGCTGCAGGACGCGTGCGTCGACAGTCGCAGTGCGCTCCAGCACTTTGCCGTCGCGCAGGATGGCGACCCGGTGCAGGCTCAGGGTCTGGTAGTCGGCCTGATAGCTCAGGCTCACCTGCCCGATCGCCGGCAGTGCGCTGCGCTCGTTGACCTGGATCGCGCGGTTGACCAGGTAGGCGCTCTGGTCGCCGACCAGAGCCTGCGTCTCGTCGAGGCGCAGCACCACGGGGTCGAGGCGCTCGGTGCGCGGGATCTCGGCCAGCGGCTGGGTCCACCCAGGCAAGGGCGCGGCGCGATGCCAGCCTGCCTTGCCCGCCTGGGCGGGGATGGCTGGTGTGGATGGAGCGGCAACGGCGGGGACGTGCGCGCATGTCAACAACGTGGCAAGGGCGATGGGAGCGTAGTGCATGATCATGATTTCAAGAATGCGTGAAGAGTAGCGATAGAAATCCTGACATGCAAGGACGCCGCGCCGATCGTCGCGCGACTGTCGCGAAAATGAACACCGTGCGTTGCGCGCGGTGACAGGTTGCTGCACTGCCTGTGGCCGAAAGCGGACGGCCGGTACAGCTCACTGTACGAACATGTTGGCGCCCGAGCTTGTAACAGCTTGCGCAGACGTTCCAGGCCGGCGTTGCACCGCGCCCGGATCAGGCGCCGCGGTGCGCAGGCGCCAGCCCGCGCCGGCGCGCCAGGCCCCGCTCCAGCAACGCGCCAATGGCGTACAGCAGCAGGAACACCGGCATCACGAACAAGCCATAGGCTTCGGGCCACGACAGAAAGCGGATCACGCGGCCAAGGCCCAGCGCCTGCGCCAGCCCCAGCTGGCCGGCAATCGGCATCTGCAGGAAGGCGAGCTGCGAGCCGGCGTCACCACCAGTCAGCGAAACAATGCCGACGCAGACGAACAGAAACATCGCGTACGGCGTGCACAACAACAAACCGAGTCGGGACATCGGGAACGCAGGGTCGGGCCCTGTTGGCAAGAGGCGGTGCGAATCGTCACGACGTGACAGGGCAATCAACAACGCCAAGATACCACCGCAGGCAAGCCCAAAATCCTCCGAATGTCACACGGTGCGCAAAATTGTTAACGTAATGCGAGGCGCATTTTTCGCGTGCCGTCCTCGCGGTCGATCGTGACCTCGAAGCCCAGCTTTTTCACCATCGCGACGATGCGCGAATTCTGTGGCAGCGCTTCGCCCACGATCTCGTCGGTGCCGCGCGCGCGGCAATACCGGATCAGCTTTTCCATCATGATGCGCCCCAGCCCCACCCCTTTCAGGTCCGAGCGCACGGTGACGGCGAATTCGGCACTGGTGTTGTCCGGGTCGGCCACGACACGGGCGACCGCCAGCGTTTCGAACACCCCGTCCGCGTTCTTGCGGGTGGCGATGAAGGCCATCTCGCGGTCGTAGTCGATCTGCGTGAAGCGCGCCAGCTGCGATGGCTGCAGCTCGCGGATGCGCACGAACATCCGGTAACGCACGTCGTCCGGCGTGAGCGCATCGAAGAACGCCAGGTGCGCCGGGCCGTCTTCCGGACGGATCGGGCGCAGCAGCAGCGGCGCGCCCTGCCACTCGATCGTCTCTTCCAGTTCGCGCGGATAGGGGCGGATCGCGAGCCGGTCGAGCGTGCTGCCCGAACGGTCGGCCAGCGCCAGCCGCATGCGCGCATCGAGCACGATGGCACCGCGGCTGTCGACGACGAGCGGATTGATGTCCAGCTCGACGATTTCGGGAATGTCCGAGATCAGGCGCGAGACCTGGATCAGCACCGCCAGCACGGCGTCGAGATTGGCAGCCGGCCGGTTGCGGTAGCCAGCCAGCAGGCGCGCCACGCGCGTGCGGTCGACCAGGTCGCGCGCCAGCACCAGGTTCAGCGGCGGCAGGCCGACCGAGTAATCGTCGAGAACCTCGACCGCCACGCCACCCTGGCCAAACACCAGCACCGGCCCGAATACCGGGTCGAGCGCCGCGCCCACGATCAGTTCGTGGCCGTGCGTGCGGCGGCACATGGCCTGCACCGAGAAGCCGTCGAAGCGCGCCTGCGGGAACAGCTCGCCCAGCCGCGCGCGCATGCGCAGCGCGGCGGCGCGCACGGTGTCTTCCGAATCGAGATCGAGCGTCACGCCGCCGACGTCGGACTTGTGCATCACGTCGGGCGTGAGGATCTTGACGGCGACCGGGAAGCCGATCGCGCGCGCCGCCGCGACAGCCGCATCGACATCTGCGGCGGCGCGTGTTTCGACCAGCGCCAGGCCATACGCGCGCAGGATCGCCTTGGTTTCGGGATCGGACAACAGCAGGCGCTTGGCGGCAATCGCCTCGCGCACCAGCGCGCGCGCAGCGCTGCGATCGGGCGCCATGTGGCCCGCCATCGACGGCGGCACTTCCATCAGCAGGTTCTGGTTGCGCCGGTAGTTCACCAGTTGCAGGAAGCCGTTGACGCCGTCTTCGGGCGTGCGGTACGTGGGCATGCGCGCCTCGGCTGCAATCGCGCGCGCGGCGACGACCGACGCGCCGCCCAGCCAGCACGACAGGATCGGACGCGAGGCCGCGCGCGCCAGTGGCGCAATCGCGTTGGCGACCTCGCGGCTGTCGACGGTGGCGGTCGGCGAATGCACGACCAGCACGGCGTCGATCTGCGGATCGGCCAGCAGCACGTCGAGCGCAGCGGCGTAGCGCTCGGGCGGCGCGCCACCGAACAGGTTCACCGGATTTGCACGGACCGCATTACCGGGCTGCGCGCCGTTCCAGCCGGCCGGCAGCACGGCGTCGAGCCGCATGATCGATTCTGGCGACAGCGTCGCCGGCACGCCGCCGCCATAGCGCAGCGCGTCGCGCGCCAGCACGCCGGGGCCCAGGCCGTTGCTGACGATGGCGAGGCGCTCGCCATGCAGCACGCGCGCATAGGCCAGCGTCTCTACCGCTGCGAACAGCTGCTCGGTGGTGTGCACGCGCAGCATGCCGGCGCGCCGGATCGCGGCGTCGAACACATCATCCTCGGTGGCCAGCGCCCCGCTTTCGCTGGCGGCCGGCCGCGCACCGTCGGTATCGCTGCGCGACTTGAGCACGATCACCGGCTTGCTGCGCGCGGCGGCGCGCGCGGCCGACATGAATTTGCGCGCATAGCGCAGCTGGTCGACGTACAGCAGGATCGCGCCGGCGTTGCCATCGCTGGCCAGGTGATCGAGCACGTCGCCCAGGTCGACGTCGGCCGATTCGCCGAGCGAGATGAAATGCGAAAAGCCGATGCCGCGCGTGCGCGCCCAATCGAGCACGCCCGTCATCAGGGAACCGGACTGCGAGACGAACGCGATCCGCCCCGGCAAAGCGCCGCTGTGGGCCACGCTGGCGTTCAGGCCCAGACCCGGGACCAGCAGGCCCGCACTGTTCGCGCCGAGAAGACGCAGCAGATACGGGTGCGCCGCGTCGAGCGTGGCCTGGCGCAGGCTGCGCCCCCGCGCATCGCGCCCGCGCGCCAGGCCGCTGGTGAGGACCACGGCGGCGCGCGTGCCCCGTTCACCCAACTGGCGCACCAGTTGCGGTACGGTGGCGGCCGGCGTGCAGATGACGGCCAGGTCGGGCGCCTCGGGCAAGTCGGCCACACTGGCGTAACACGGCATGTCGCCCAGCTGGTCGTATTTGGGATTGACGGCGAACAGCTTGCCATTGAAGCCGCCACCCTGCAGATTGGCCAGCAGCGTGGCGCCCATGCTGCCGGGGCGCGCCGAGGCGCCGATCAGTGCTACCGAGCGCGGTGCGAACAGGTGCTGCAGGTTGCGGACGCTCATGGGCCCACCGGGGAGGTGCGCGGCATGGCCGGGCGGTTCAGGAAGCAGGCGGCATGCGACATGGGTGGGACCTTTGCGTCAGTGGCGTCAAGTAACGCCAGCATAACGCCACGGCGCGCCGCAGCGCGCACAAAATCCCGCGCAACTGCTACCGAAAGGCGAATACGGCGCCGATACGCCGCTCCGGCAGCGCCCGCAGCGCGGCCGAACGGACGAGCAGTTCGCGCATCAATCCCTCGGCCAGGCCCGGCGTGTGGTACGCCACGACGGCAGCATCGAATGCCACCCCGGCCATGCAGCTGCGCATGCACTGCGCTTCGGGCAGGTCGCACAGCGCGATGGCAGCCAGCATCTCGTCGGACGCCGGCGGGAGAACGGCATAGAAACGCAAGCGGAACTGGCGATCGAGCAGCATGCTGCCGTTCAGGAAGCGGTCGACGCCGACGTCGAACAGCACCTGCGCGATGACTTCGGCCGCCCTGCCCGCCACTTCTTCCTGGTTTTTCCTGCGCCGCAGAGCGAGCAGCCGCTCGATCAACACCATGCCTGCCCTTGTCATTGGATTGTCATTGAATCAACCCCGCATGCTATCAGCCGATCCCCTGCCCCGCAAGCCTCGCGGCTGCCAGCGTCACGACAGTGTTGTGCCGACGCCATGCTAAAATCGCCCCGTGAATGCTACCGTCCATGTCTGCATGCGCCGCGCGCTCGTGTGGCTGCTGCTGCTGGCAATCCCCTTCCAGGGCATTGCTTCGGCAGGCATGCTCGCGTGCACGCACGCGTCCATGCAGCATGGCGTCGCTGCGCCCCCGGCAGCGATGCAGCACGCGGTGGCCAGCACGGAACATTGTCACGACGCCGGCCCGCAGGTCGCCAAGGCCACGGACCATGCGTCCGCGGGCCATGACCAGGAGCGTTGCAGCGCCTGCGCCGCCTGCTGCATCGGCGCCGCCATGGCTGGCACGCCGACGATTCCCGCTGCGCCGCACACCCTGTCGACCCGCCTGCCTGATACGGCCACCGGCCGCCTCGAGGCCGTCGACCTGGCCCTGCCCGAAAGACCGCCCCGCTTCCCGCTCACCTGAATCCGCAAGCCGCCGCGCCCCGCTGCGCGGCATCACTGCATTTCACCGAACGAGGAATCATGTCGACCCTACACCGACGACAGTCGCTGCTGCTGGCCTGCGTGCTGGCCAGCAGCACCCTGACGCCTGCCGCAGCGCAGACCAGCCGCGTCACCGATCCGGACGTCACCGTACCGGAAACCCGCTACCAGCCGGCGCACGTCCTGCGCGCACCCGACGCACCCGCCGCCGCGACCGCCACGCCCGATCGCCTGTGGCAGGAACATAACCGCATCGTGGCAAGCCAGGCTGGCCATGCCGGCCACGGCAAGCCGGCACCGGACCCGCATGCGCACCATCACGAAGGCAAGCATGCACCTGCACAGCCAGAGCACAAGGAGCACCACTGATGGCCCGCCCAACCTCATGGCGGGCCGCACCGGTGCTCGCATGCGGCCTGCTGCTGGTGGGCTGCGCCAGCGTTGCCCCCGAACGCGCCTTCGAGGCCAGCGCCGCTGCCGCGCAGGCGCGCACGGGCGTCGACGCGCGCCTGTTGCGCAGCGATGCCGACCGCCAGGCCTTGCAGACGACGATCGACGCCTGGCTGCAGGCGCCGCTGACGCAGGACGCCGCCGTGCGCATCGCCGCGCTGAACCACCCCGGCCTGCAAGCCACCTATTGGGAAGCCGGCATCGCCCAGGCCGACGTGGCCCAGGCCACGCGCCTGCGCAATCCTGGCTTCGGATTCTCGCGCATGGATGGCGGCGGCAACCGGGAAACCGAACGCTCTGTGTCGATCGACCTGGCCGGCCTGCTCACGATGCCGCTGCGCCAGCGCATGGCCGCGCGGCGCTTCGATGAAACGACACTGCGCGTGGCCGCCGCGATCGAGCACCACGTCAACGCGACACGGCGCGCGTGGGTCGAGGCGGTGGCGGCGCGCCAGGCCCTGGCCTATGCGTGCCAGGTGGCCGATGCTGCCGACGCGTCAAACGCACTGATGGCGCGCATGACCCAGGCCGGTAATGCCAGCGCGCTGGACCTGGCGCGCGAAGCGGCTTTCCACGCCGAAGCCGCCGCCGGCGTCTTGCGCGCTGACCACCTCGCCAGCGCCGCGCGCGAACGCCTGACGCGCCAGCTCGGCCTGTGGGGCGCGCAGGCGCTCTACACGCTGCCCGAGCGCTTGCCGGACCTGCCGGCGGCGCCCGCCGAACTGGCCGGCATCGAGCGCACGGCGCTGAGCCAGCGCCTGGACGTGCAGGCCGCGCGCGCCGCCGCCAGCGGCACCGCCGCCGACCTGGGCCTCACCCGCACCACGCGCTTCATCAATGTGCTCGACCTGGGTTATGCCGACAAGCGCGAGACGGGCGAGCCGAAGAGCGACGGCTACGAGATCGGCCTGGAATTGCCGCTGTTCGACTGGGGCGGCGCCCGCGTGGCGCGCGCCGAAGCGCTGTACATGCAGTCGCTCGGCCAAGTCGCGCACGTTGCGGTCAATGCCCGCAGCGAAGCGCGCGCGGGTTACCTGGGCTACCGCGCCAGCTATGACGTGGCGCGCCACTACCGCGACCACGTGATCCCGCTGCGCAAGCAGATCTCGGACGAGACGCTGCTGCGCTACAACGGCATGCTGGCCAGTCCGTTCGAGCTGCTGGCCGACGCGCGCGAACAGGCCGCGGCGGTCCACGCCACCATCGAGGCGCTGAAGGATTTCTGGCTGGCCCAGGTCGACCTGGAAGCCGCCATCGGCACGCGCCTGCCGGCGCCATCCAACACTGACAAGAAGGACGCATCACCATGACCAACCGCAGATCGTTCCTGACCGGCGCCGGCGCCGGCATCACGGCGCTGGGCGCCTCGCTCGTGAGCCGTGCCGGCGCGGCGTCGCTGCCGGAAGCCCCGACCCACACCTCGAGCGCTACCGCTGCGCCACTGGTCCCGACGGGCGGGCGCCCGTACAACCCCGTCGTCACGCTCAACGGCTGGACCCTGCCGTGGCGCATGAAGGACGGCGTCAAGGAATTCCACCTGGTGGCTGAACCGGTCGTGCGCGAATTCGCGCCCGGCATGCAGGTCAACCTGTGGGGCTACAACGGCCAGAGCCCGGGCCCGACCATCGAGGTGGTCGAGGGCGACCGGGTGCGCATCTTCGTCACTAACAAGCTGCCCGAGCACACCAGCGTGCACTGGCACGGCCAGTTGCTGCCGTGCGGGATGGATGGCGTGACGGGGCTGACCCAGCCCGGCATCCAGCCCGGCAAGACGTTCGTCTACGAATTCGTCGCGCGCCACGCGGGCACCTTCATGTACCACCCGCACGCCGACGAGATGCAGCAGATGGCGATGGGGATGATGGGCTTCTGGGTCACGCACCCGAAGAACCCGCGCCAGCACGCCGTCGACCGCGACTACGTGATGCTGCTGTCCTCGTACGACATCGAACCGGGCAGCTATACGCCGCGCACCAACACGATGCTCGACTTTAACCTGTGGACCATCAACAGCCGCGTATTCCCGGGCCTGGACCCGATGGTCGCGCGCCTGGGCGACAAGGTGCGCATCCGCGTGGGCAACCTGACGATGACGAACCACCCGATCCACCTGCACGGACACCGCTTCGAGGTGGCCGGCACCGATGGCGGCTGGGTGCCGAAGTCGGCCCGCTGGCCCGAGGTGACGACCGACGTCGCCGTCGGCCAGATGCGCGCGATCGAGTTCGTGGCCGACGCGCCGGGCGACTGGGCCTTCCACTGCCATAAATCGCACCACACGATGAACGCGATGGGCCATGACGTACCCACGCTGATCGGCGTCGATCATCGCGGCGTGGCCGAGAAGATCAACAAGCTGGTGCCGGGCTATATGGTCATGGGCGACAAGGGCGGCTCGATGGGCGACATGAAGATGCCGCTGCCGGCCAACACGCTGCCGATGATGAGCGGCGACGGCCCGTTCGGCAATCTGGAAATGGGCGGCATGTTCACGGTGCTGAAAGTGCGCGAAGGCCTCAAACGCGGCGACTACAGCGACCCTGGCTGGTACCGGCATCCGGCCGGCACGGTTGCGCGCGAATGGACGGGCGCCGGCGCCGGCACGCTGCCGCCAGCGCCACGCGCGCCGGACGCCCGCCCTGCGCCGGCGCCTGTCGGCCAGGCCATGGATGCGCGCAAGCCCGGCACGAAGGACATGACCGGCCACGAGCACCACTAGCCGGCGGCGGGGGCTTCGGGCACGTCGGGCACGTCGCGCAGCAGCGCGATGAGCTGCGGCGGCGCGACCGGCTTCGTGAAGTGTTCATCGAAGCCGGCCGCCAGCGAGGCGGCCCGGTCTTCCTTTCTGCCGCGCCCGGTCACGGCCACCAGGTAGGGCCGTGGCGCGTCCTGCGCCAGGATGCCCGCCAGTTCCAGGCCATCCATATGCGGCATGCCCAGGTCGAGCACCGCGATCCGGGCCGGCCGTTCACGGTGCAGGCGCAGCGCCTCTGCACCGTCGTGTGCCACCATCACGGTCGCGCCTTCGGAGCGCAGCAGCCAGGCCAGCGATTCGGCTGCATCCACATTGTCGTCGGCGACCAGGATATGCTTGCCCAGCGCCGCGCCGTCGGGCGCGGGGGGGACGTCGCCCGGCGCCATGGCCGGCCCGTCACACACGTGCAGACGCACGAGGAAGGTCGCGCCGCGGCCCGGCCCGTCGCTGTCGGCCCGGATGCTGCCGCCATGCAGTTCGACGAAGCCCTTGGCCAGCGACAGACCGATCCCCAGCCCGCCCTGCGCCAGGTGGCTGGCGCTGCCCGCCTGCACGAATGGATCGAACACGCGCTCGAGCATCTCGGGCGCCAGACCCACGCCGCTGTCGGATACCCAGGCGACGGCCTGGTCCTCTTCGCGCCGCAAGCCCAGTTCGAGGCCGCCGCCGGGTGGTGTGTATTTCGCCGCGTTCGTGATCAGGTTCGCGAACACCTGCGTCAGGCGCAGCGGATCGGCATCGACCCACAGCGGTTCGTCGGCCACGCGCAGCGCCACCTGGTGGCGCCCGGCCTCGATCAGCGGCATGCTCGTTTGCAGCGTCTCGCGCAGCAAGCGGCCCAGGTCCACCCGCACGCGGCGCAGCTCGATCTTGCCGCGGCTGATGCGCGACACGTCCAGCAGGTCGTCGAGCAGGCGCGCCATCTGGTCGGTCTGGCGCGCCACCATGGCCGCAATCCAGGCGATGCGTTCCGGTGCGAGCGCCTTGCTGCGCAGGAGCGACGCCGCATTGGCGATCGGCGCGAGCGGGTTGCGCAGCTCGTGCGCAAGGGTGGCGATATAGACGTCCTTGCGCCCGTCGGCTTCGCGCAGGCTTTGCATCGCCGCTTCGCGCTCGGACACGTCCAGCACCAGCGAAAACACGGTCTGGATTGTGCCCGCGTCGTCTACCAGCACCGAGTTGTACCATTCGCAGCACAGCGCGCGCCCGTCACGGGTGCGATTGCGGTTGGCCGACTTGGCGTAGCGCGTGCCGGAATCGACCAGGCGCGCGATCATCGCATTGATCTGGTCGGCGTCGCCCTCGTGGATCATGCCGATGCGGTCGATCCGCTGGCCGATGGCCTCGCCCGCGGACCAGCCGAACAATTCTTCGGCGCGGCGATTCCACAGCGTGATGACTAGGTCGCAGTTCCATTCGATCACGGCCAGCGGCGTGTTCTCGATCAGGTAGCGGGTCTGGTCCAGCGCGCGCGCCAGCGCCGCACTGGCCTCGGTACGCTCGGTGATGTCGTCGATGACGATCACGATGGAGGCCAGTGCGGCAGCGCTCTCGCGCAGCGGCGCGCCGCTGACGGCGTATACGCGGCGCGCGCCCTCGTGCACGCTCTCGATCATCGCATCGTGAAACGCCCGGCCGCCGATCGCGCGCGCCACCGGTTCGCGGATCAGGTCGAGCATGCCCCCGACGCCGTCGGCCGCGAAGTGACGCGCCATCTGCGTGGCCTGGTCGTTGGCCATCACGCAGCGCCCCTGGGCATCCACGATCAGCACGCCGTCGGGAAGCTGGCGCAACACGGTGCCGAGCAGGCTTTGCCACTGGGCGTGGGCGCGCGTCTCGAGCATTTCCTGGAACGTGGCATGCAGGCGAGCGTGCAGCGCGATATTGTCGATCGCCAGCGCGCCCAGCACGAACAGCGACGTGGACAGCCCGTACAGGCGACCGGCATAGAACCCCAGGTCGAACAGCCCTGTATTGAAGACGCAGGACAGGCCCACTTCGAACACCCAGGCCGCCATCGCCACGGTCAGCCAGACGTCGAGCACGGTGCGCGGGCGCTTCTGCACGGTGGCGTACAGCACGTAGACCGACAGCGCCAGTATGCCGGCCGAGATGCCATGGTAGAGCGGCAGCGTGCGCGTGCCATCGATCAGCCTGGGCAGGTACGGCGCGCCGGTCGTCCCGACCAGCACCAGCAGTGACACGAACAGCAAGGTCAGCAGCGCACCGATGCGCATGAAGTGTGGCGGCAGCGGCGCCCCGGCCAGGCGTCCGCGCGCGCTGCGCGAGTAGCCGAGCACGAACAGCGGATACAGCGCATGCCAGGTGGCGTGCAGCCAGGCGGCGGTCTGCGGATTGCCGCCGAGCACGCCTTTGTTGCCAAGCAGGCCGTGGAACGTGAGCATGTGGGCGCCCGCGATCAGCGCCGTGAACAGGTAGCCGAGCGCGAGAATGCCCAGGGCCAGCGAACGCCGCGTATGCACATGGCCGAGCAGCAGGATACCAGTGACGAAGTTGCTGGCGATCAGCGTCGACAGATAGATCGGCATGAACTCCGGCGCATGCGGCAAGGGCACGCCGGCCGCCGGCACCAGGACGGCGAAGCCCAGCGCCAGCCCCGCCAGCACCAGCACGGCGCTGCGCAGCTGGGCGCTGCCGGGCGGGTGCCTGACCAGGTCGATCGGTTCTGCGAGCACACCATCTCTCATGAGGATTCCGCTGACGAGGTCGGTCGGGGATGCACAGGGGTCGGTATTGTTCTTTCTACAAAATATAGCCTAAATGAATATTGTTTGGTGGCGTATTTATCCGCTTATCGTCCAGGAAACGCACTGCGCGGCTTTACCCGCAGTGCATGCGTCAGGCGCCGGCCGTCACGGGATAGCCGGCGCCGTCGATGGCCGCGACCAGCGGCGGCAGTGCGGCCGTGCTGTCGATGCGGACCTTGCCGCTGGCCAGATCGATGGTCACGCCGGCGGACGGATCGACAGCGTGGACAGCGGCGGTCACGCGGCCAACGCAGTGTTTGCAGGTCATGTCGGCAACAGTCAGTTCATACATGGGAAGGTCTCCTTTGGTTGGGGGTGCAGGAATGGGGTTGGTCACGGGCCCAGGCGCCCCGGTGACAGGGGTGGCATGGGGCGCGGCGCGCCAGCGGCGCAGCAGCAAGGCGTTGGCCACGACGCTGACCGAACTGAGCGCCATCGCGGCGCCGGCCAGCACCGGATTGAGCAGGCCGAAGGCGGCCAGCGGCACGCCGATCAAGTTGTACACGAAGGCCCAGCCGAGGTTCTGGCGAATCTTGCGCCAGGTACGCTGCGAGACGTCGAGCGCGTCGGCCACCAGCATCGGATCGCCCCGCATCAGCGTGATGCCGGCGCTGTGCATCGCCACGTCGGTCCCGGTCGCCATCGCCATGCCGACATCGGCGGCGGCCAGCGCCGGCGCGTCGTTGATGCCGTCGCCGATCATGGCGACCGTGTGGCCGGCCTGGCGCAGCGCCGTGATGACGGCGGCCTTGTCGGCCGGCAGCACCTCGGCATGCACGCGCGTGATGCCGAGCGCATCTGCCACGGCCTGCGCGGCGCCGGCGCTGTCACCAGTCAGCAGCACTGGCGTGATGCCGCGCGCGACCAGCCGCGCGACGGCGTCGTGCGCGCCCGGCTTCATCTGGTCGCCGAACGCAAGCAGGCCAAGCACGGTGACGGCGTCGCCGCGCCGCTCGGCCAGCCAGGACACGGTGCGCCCGGCTGCTTCATGCGCCTCGGCACCGGCCGCCGGCACGCCGAGCTCGTTCATCAGGCGCCGGTTGCCAAGCAGGATCGTCGCGCCGCCGACGTCGGCCTGGACGCCGCGCCCCGGCAACGCGCGCCCGTCGGTCGCCGCCGGCACGCGCACAGCGCGCCGCGTCGCATCATCCAGCACGGCGCGCGCCAGCGGATGGGCGCTGGTTTGCTGGACGGCAGCGGCCAGCGTGAGCAGACGGGTCGTGTCCGGCCCTTCGAGCGCCAGCAACTGCGGGCGGCCCTCGGTCAGCGTGCCGGTCTTGTCGAACACGACGACGTCGACGGCGTGCGCCGTTTCCAGCGCCTCGGCGTCCTTGATCAGGATGCCATGGCGCGCCGCCACGCCAGTGCCGACCATGATCGCCGTCGGCGTGGCCAGCCCCAGCGCGCACGGACAGGCAATCACCATCACCGCCACCGCATTGAGCAGCGCGCCCTGCCAGTTGCCCGTGGTCATGCCCCAGGCCAGCAGCGTGACCAGCGAAATGCCCAGCACCACCGGCACGAACACGGCGCTGACGCGGTCGACCAGGCGCTGGATCGGCGCCTTGGCGGCCTGCGCATCTTCGACCATGCGGATGATCTGCGCGAGCATCGTCGCGCTGCCGACGGCCGTGGCGCGCACCAGCAGCAGGCCGTCGGCGTTGACGGCGCCGCCCACGACCGCGTCCAGCGGTCCCTTGGCCAGCGGCAGGCTCTCGCCAGTCAGCAATGACTCGTCGACGTGGCTCAGGCCGTCGAGCACGACGCCATCGGCCGGTACCCGTTCGCCGGGCTTGACCACCATGACGTCACCCATGCGCAAGCCTGCCAACGGCACGCGGACATCGGTACCGTCGCGGCGCACGAGCGCGTCGGCCGGCTGCAGGCGCTCCAGCGCGCCAAGGGCCTCGATCGTCTGGCGCCGGGCGCGGCCTTCCAGCCACTTGCCGAGCAAGACCAGCGTGATGACGACAGCCGACGATTCGAAATACAGGTGGGCGGCGGCATGTCCGCTGTGCGTGAGCAGCAGGTACAGCGACAGGCCATAGGCGGCGCTGGTACCGATCGCAACGAGCAAGTCCATATTGCCGGCCCCGGCGCGCAGCGCGCCCCAGCCGGCGCGGTAGAAACGCGCGCCCAGCCAGAACTGCACCGGCGTGGCAAGCAGCCACTGCAGCCAGCCCGGCAGCATCGCGTCAATGCCGAACGGCGCCAGCAACATCGGCAGCACCAGTGGCGCACTGAGAAGTGCCGCGATGGCGACGGGCCACCATGGTGCCGAACCGGTGCTGGCGGCAGCGACGGGTGCGTCCGGTCTCTCGACGCGCGCCGCGTAACCGGCCGCGGTCACGGCAGCCACCAGCGCTGCCGGCGGCGCAGCGCCCTCGATGCGGGCTTTTTCGGTGGCCAGGTTGACACTGGCGCCGGTGACACCGGCGACGCCTGCGAGGGCTTTTTCGACGCGCGCCACGCAGGACGCGCAGGTCATGCCGTCAATCAGCAGGGTGACGGGAGGCGTGGCCGGAGAGAGTTTGTCGTGATCCATGCGCCAAGAATAAACCTTCCCACCGTAGGAAGGTCAAGACAATGCGGCGATTGCGGATGTCAGCTGCCGATGTTGAACAGCACGCCGACGGCGAGTTCGATCCACAGTGCGCCGAACACCACTGCCAGGGCTGCCACGACGGCGATGCGCTGCCAGACAACCAGGCGCGCCACGCGGCGGCCCGTGCGCAGGCAGGTCCAGCCGGCGCCTGCCAGCAATACGGCGGCCACCCCGAAATCGAGGCCCGTCCACTGTACGCTGTGGGAGAACTGCATCGCCACCAAGGGACCGAGCAGGATCATCAAGGTCGCCAGTACCACGCGCACCGCATCGATGCCCATCGACGCGCGCGTCAGCTTGTCGTTGGCGTGGATGTCCGCGCTGCCTGCCGTGTTCATGCTGCTCTCCTGGTGCGTGACCGGCCACTGGTGCCGGAGCCGCCAGTGTAGCCCCATTGTCATCCAGACAAAAGCGGCAAATGTCGCGCCACGTGCCACAATGGCGAAACCGGCAGTTACAACGTCACATCCGACCGTTGAACACGTCCGCGCAGGTTGACCCGAACACCCATCATGCGATTCTTGCTGCCGATTCTGCTGATTGTGAATACGCTTGCCACGGCTGCGGCAACGGCGCAGGTGCCACTGCGCGGCGCCCTGCCCGGCGCGGCCGCCACGACGACGCAATCGGCAACACTGACGGCCCTGCGCGATGCCGAACGCCGGCGTGCGGACGCTGTCGCCGCGCGCGATGTCGACACGCTGCGCGACATCATCGCCACCGATTACTATCATGTCGAACCCAATGGCCGCGTACGCACGCGCAGCGAATACCTGCAACTGCTGGCGCGCGACGAGTACGAGTTTCGTGCGTACACCAACGTCAGCATGGAAATCCAGTTGCTCGACAGTGGCCGCACGGCGATCGTACGGGGTCGCTTCCATGCCGATCTGCCGCCTTCCGGCCGGGAGCGCGAATTTCGCGGCCGCTATGTCCGCGTCTGGCAGTTGCAGGCAAACGGCTGGCGCAACACCATGATGCAAAGCACCGAGATCCGCCCCGGGCGCTGAGCGGCCAAGCGGGCGGATGGCAGTAGCCGGCAATTGCCTTCGCTCACCCGGCGCGCCAGCCAATCGCAGATGCTGGTATTCTGGACAAGTCAGGGCGCACGCGGACACCATGTCGGCGCGTGTCCGGGGTGCGCATTGCCCACCCCAGAGCGACCAGCACATGCACGACGCCGGGCCGTGACGAACACGGCCCTGGTGCCTCGCTTCATACCGGAACAGTGTTCCCAACCATCTGAACGGAGAATGACCATGCCATATGCATTGCCACCACTGCCTTACGCCTACGATGCCCTCGAGCCGCATTTCGATTCGCGCACGATGGAAATCCACCACACGAAGCATCATCAGGCTTACATCACCAACGTCAACAACGCGCTGGCCGACGCCGGCGTCGCAGAGATGCCGGTCGAGCAGCTGATCGCCGACATCGGCAGCCTGCCGCAAGCCGTCCAGGGCCCCGTGCGCAACAATGGCGGCGGTCACGCCAACCACTCGCTGTTCTGGACGGTGCTGACGCCTGAAGGCGGCAATCCAACCGGCAAGGTCGCACAGGCAATTGAAGACGACTTGGGTGGCTACGAGAAGTTCAAGGATGCCTTCACCAAAGCGGCGCAGACCCGCTTCGGTAGCGGCTGGGCCTGGCTGACCGTCGGCAAGGACGGCAAGCTGCTGGTGGAAAGCAGCGCCAACCAGGACAGCCCGCTGATGGGCGAGTTCGCCGGCATGTCGGGCGGCACGCCGATCCTGGGCCTGGACGTGTGGGAACACGCGTACTACCTGCAATACCAGAACAAGCGCCCTGACTACATCGCGGCCTTCTTCAACATCATCAACTGGGCGGAAGTCGAACGCCGCTACGAAGAAGCGCTGGCCAAGTAAGCCGGTGCCCGGGCCTGCCATGCAGGCCTGTCTTCAAGTGCGAGGCCGGCCATGACGCCGGCCTCGCCCCGTTTACGTTAGCGATCAGGGACTCCCCATGAAACTGCTGCTGGTTGGATCAAGCGGACTGGTCGGAAGCCACGTGCTGGAGATGGCACTGGCCGACCCGAAGGTCACGTCGGTGGTGGCGCCCACGCGGCGCCCGCTGCCGGCGCATCCGAAACTGCAGGCACCCGTCGTCGACTTCGATGCCTTGCCGCAGGATGCGCCCTGGTGGCAGGCCGACGCCGTCATCTGCACGCTGGGCACGACGATGCGCAGCGCTGGCTCGCAGGACGCGTTCCGGCGTATCGACCATGACTACCCGCTGGCGGTGGCCAGACTGGCGCGCCGGCATGGCACGCCATGCCATGTGCTGAACTCGGCTCTTGGCGCCGATGCCGGCGCGCGCTTTTTCTACAACCGCGTCAAGGGCGAGCTCGAACGCGACCTGGCGGGGCTGGGATTTGCGTCGCTGACCCATGTGCGGCCGGGCCTGATCGGCGGACAGCGCCAGGAACGACGCCTGGCCGAAGGCGTGGCCGGCGTCGTGCTCGGACTGCTGGGGCCCGTGCTGCCGCGCCGCTGGCGCATCAACCCTGCCCCGCGCATCGCGCACGCGCTGATCGAGGCTGCGCTGCAGGCACGCCCGGGCGTGCACATCGTCAGCGCGGAGCAGCTGGCCTGAGCCGGTTACAGCTTCACGTTCAGTGAGATGTACGCGGCCCGGCCATTGCCCGATGAGAACATTGGCTGCGCCTGGCTTGCCGGCCAGAAGAAGTTGTCGTACCACGCGTACGCATAGTTGCGATCCGCAATGTTCTTGACCTGGACATCGATGCTGGTGCGCGCCGAGATCGCATAGCGCACATTGGCATCGAACAGCACGAAGCCGCCGAACTTGCCCAGCTCGTTGGGCGTGTCGATATAGTAACTGCCCTGCGAGCGGCCCTGCAGCCCGAAGCGCCAGGTGTCCGAATGCTTGTAATCGAGGCTGACGTTGGTGATGTGGCACGGCGTCGAGAATACTTCCTTGCCGGCCAGTGACACGCCATTCGTGCCCGTGGCCTTGCGCACTTCGGCCTTTTGCAGCGAATGCGACAGTGACAGTTCGAGCCTGTCGGTCACCTTGCCGGAGAGCTGGAAGTCCAGGCCTTCGCGGCGCGTCTCGCCCAGCCCGACCGTGGTGCCGGTGGCCGGCATATTCGCCACTTCGCCGGTGGCATCCTGACGCCAGAGCGCCAGGCGCAGGTCGCTGCGCGTGGTGGGCTTGAGCTTGACCCCAACTTCCTTGCCGGTATTGACCGACGCGTCGAACGGCGCCTGGCCCGGCACCAGATAGGCCGGCCCCACGGAGCCCGTCAGGATCTGGAAGGTGCGGCCCCAGTTGCCATACACGCTGATGTCGGTCGCCGGACTCCAGACCATGCTGAACTTTGGCTGCTTGATCCAGCCATAATCCTGCAGCCCCACGCTCGTACCACCCGCCAGCGGCTGGTTGCCGGTGAAGCGGTCGACCCGGTAACCTGGCACAAGCTGGATCGTGTCGGTGGCCTTGATCACCGCCTGCACATAGGCACCGACGTTGTTGAACTTGTAGCGGTCGTCGTTCTGCGTGCGGGCCGGCGTCGAGAAGTCCGTCGGGATCGCGAAGTTGTAGCGCAGGCGGCGGTAGCCGTTGTCCTGGCGCTCGGTATTCACACCGCCGTCGACGGTGACGCGCTCGTTTGCCCGCCACGTCAGGGTGCTCATGAAGCCGAGCTGTTCTTCATCCCACAGGCGGCGCTGGCGCGGGGCATTGCCTTCGGGATTGCTGGTGAACGTGACGCGGCGGTCGTCCTTGTACTCGTTGTAGTACAGCTTGTTGCTGAGGAACGCGTTCGGCGTGATGTGCCAGTCGAGGTGCGCGCTGGCGTGGTGCATGTCGCGGTCGGTCTTGTCGTTGGCGTTCTTGCGCGGCGACTGGCGACGGTCGGCGGCCAGCTCAAACGCGGTCAGGAAGCCCGGCTCGCCCGACGTGTGTTCGTAGGTGCGCAGGACCAGGCCGGCGGTGACCGCCTTGTCGTCAGACGTGACGAACCACTTGCCGCCGATCGAGTATTTATTGGAGTCGCCGTTCGCGCGGTAGCTGTCGGTCAGTTGTTTCGCCACGAAATAATTTTGCGCAAAGCCATCGGCTTCGCGGCCGTATGCCGCCTGCACTTCGCGCGTATTGAAGCTGCCGTAAGTGAACCGGCTGTCGAGGTAATTGCCGCCCTGGCGGGTGCCGATGTTCAGGTTGCCACCGATATTGTGCAGGCCGTAGCGCGGGTCGTTCGTGCCGCGCACCACTTCGATATAGTCGACTTCGAGCGGGAAGATCATGTCGATGAAGCGCTGGTTGCCGCTGTTGACATTGCTCGGAATACCGTCGATCAGCACCTTGATGCCATTGATATAGCCTTCGCCATTGAATGCGCGAAAGCTCGCCTTGCCCGATTCGGCGCCCATCCGCGTTTCCGTCAGCTGCACACCCGGCAACTGGCCGACGAGCTCCCAGCTGTTGGTCACGTTCTTGTCTTCGATCTTGTCCGCGCCCAGCACGTCGACCGACGTCAGGACACGGCTCGAGCGCAGTGCGCCGGCATCGCGCTGGGCGCTCACGCGCACCTCGCCCATGACGATCGCGGGATCGGCAGCCTGGGCGCCGTGGGCAAACGTGGACCCGAGTGCTGCGAGCGCCATGGCGCGGGCACGGACGTGGGCAACGGGGAGAAGCTTGAATATCATCGAATGGACCTTGTGAACTACGGCGCCAGCTAAAATGCCCGCCAATTCGATAATGATAAACTATTCTCATTAGGCATGGCAAGTGACTGGGAGTGCGCCTGCCATGACCGTGCTGCACCATTCTGCATCACCATCCGACCAACCGATTCACGTCTCCGAGTGGCTGCCACAAGAAGACGTTCACGATCGAGGAAGATATGGGCGCGATGGCCGATGCGCGCTGCGAATGGGACAAACAGACAGCGAAAAAAAAGCCGCCGCGTGAATGACACCAGACCTGGTGCCATTCACGCGGCGGCGTTGCTTCAGATGACGATCAGCGGTTCGGCGCCACGCGCCACACCGTGTTGGCCAGGTCGTCAGCGATAATCAGCGCGCCGCGCGGATCGACCGTGACACCGACCGGACGGCCACGCGTCTTGCCGTTGGCATCCCGGAACCCGGTTGCGAAGTCGATTGCCTCGCCGGCCGGACGACCGTTCGCGAACGGCACGAAGATCACCTTGTAGCCCACCGGATTGTCGCGGTTCCAGCTGCCGTGCTCGCCGACAAAGGCGCCATTGGCGAACTTCGCGCCCATGGTCGGCAGCGAGAAATGCAGGCCCAGTGCAGCGACGTGCGAACCCAGGCCATAGTCCGGCTTGATCGCGGCTGCGACCTTTTTCGGGTTCGGCGGCATCACGCGCGGGTCGACGTTCTGGCCCCAGTAGCTGTACGGCCAGCCGTAGAAACCGCCCTCTTTCACCGACGTCAGGTAATCCGGCACCAGGTCCGGACCCAGTTCGTCACGCTCGTTGACGACCGACCACAACTGGCCCGTTTCCGGGTTCATTGCCAGCGCCGTCGGGTTACGCAGGCCCGTGGCGTACGGCTTGTGGGCGCCAGTCGTCACGTCGATCTGCCACACCATCGCGCGGTCGACTTCGGCTTCCATGCCGCGCTCGGTGATATTGCTGTTCGAACCGATACCGACGTAGACATAGCGGCCATCGGGGCTGATGGTCATGGCTTTCGTCCAGTGGTGGTTGATCTCGGCAGGCAGCTGCGTGAGCGTTACCGGCGCTGCGGCAGCCTTGGTCTGACCCGGCTGGTAATCGAACGTGACCACGGCATCCTGGTTCGCCACGTACAGCTTGTTGTTGGCAAACGCCAGGCCGTATGGGGCGTTCAGGTTCTCGGCAAACACGGTCTTGAGCTCGTACTGGCCGTCACCGTCCGCATCACGCAGCAGCGTCAGGCGATTGCCGCCCTTGACCTTGGTATTGCCCTGCGCTTTGATATAGCCGGCAATGACGTCTTTCGGCTTGAGCTTGGCCGCGCTGCCGCCGCGCCCTTCTGCCACCAGGATGTCGCCGTTCGGCAGCACCAGCATCTGGCGCGGGATCTTCAGGTCGGTCGCGATGGCCGTGATGCTGTAACCCTCTGGCACGGTCGGCTTCTGGTCGCCCCATGCGGTGGGCTCGGCAATCTTCATGCTCGGGAACAGGCCGCGCTCGGGCGCCGGCAATTTCGGATCAGGACCGCTGGCCAGGTTGGTATTGGCTTCGTTACTGCAGGCGCTGGCCAGCAGGGTCATGCTGAACAGGGCAAGTGCGCTCGAGCGGTTCATTTCAGTCCTCCCGAACGTGGGTTAAGGCCGATGACAGCGGTAATGCAGATCAGGATGAACACGATGACCGACAGGATCAGGCCGGTCGGCATGAGCGCCCAGGCATCCTTGGCATGCTGGAAGGCATTGACCAGGCCGATCACGAAGGTCAGCAGCAGCAGCACGAAGTAGTTCAGCGGCTGACCGGCCATTGGCCTGGCCCGCAGCAGATTGACCAGCGCGAACACGAGCGCCAGCCCGGCGAACAGCAAGGCGCCAGCGTTGAGCCACGAAGCAAAATTGCTCCACTGGATCTGGTAGGTGGTGTAGTAGGTGTAATCGCTGAGCAATGCGCCGAGGAACAGCGAGACGCTGCCGGCGAGCAGGAGCGTGTGGAGCACGCCTGGCGGGCGGACGTACGCTGCGCTGGCCGTGGTGACAGTAGACATGGGGTTGACCTTATTGGTAATTTTGATAACGCAGACTATAGCGGCTATGGCGGGAGACTGTCGCCTCGTTGAGTCCGGCAAGACGCGTGCGTCGCGGTGACGCCGAAGGTGGTCGATGGGGATGGGCAAAAAGCGCCGGACGGGAGGGTATGTGCGTGACGAAATCGGCCACGCCAACGCGTACCGGCGTCAGTCGCGCCGGTTGGCCGCCAGCGCGATCCGGTACGTCGAGCAGGCGCCATCCGGCGCCGGACAATAGTCGATCTCGACCGACAGCAGGGGCCGTTGTGAGGCGCCCGGGGCGGCCAGGGTCTCGGGCCGCAGTTGCTCCTGGCCTGCCACGCCGACATAGCGAAGTGGCCGCGCGACCGGCCACTGCGTGCAGGACTGCAACTGGACGTTGCGCGTGACGACCTGAAACACCAGCGGCAGCGTGACGGCGTCCTGGTACGCCGCCCCGCGCCACAGTTCGGCGCCATCGGGCGTATGACGCAGCAGCAGCCTTTCGCGCAGCATCAGCGCGGCCGTGTCGAGGTCGGGGATGAAACGCAGATGCATGCCTGTGCCCACCGGCTGTTCGTGGCTGACCACGATGGCCAGCAGCGGGCGATACGGGGCCATTGCCTTACCGGCCTGGCAAGGCAATATTGTGCGGCAGATGCTGCTGCAAGGCGGCCATGCAGCGCGCAGCCATCTGCTCCTGGTCGCCGATTGCACCGTCGATGTCGCCGGCGCGGTCGAACTGCGCGTACCACAGCACCGTGCCCCCGGCCCCATCCCGCAGGATCAGCGACACGCGCAGCAGCGACGCATCGTGGCGCACGGTGCCCTCGAGCACGTAAAGCGCGCGCGGCCGGGCTTCGCCCGGCGCCGGGCTGTGGCCGCCAGGCAGGGTCAGCGAGCGCAGTTCACGGAACAGACGGAATCCCAGTTCGTCATTCAGGCCTGCCGTGAAATGACTGGCCGGTAAGTCGGCGCACAGGCAGATGAGCGGACTGAACAGCAAAAGCGGGACACCGGCGGACACGGCGCCGCCCGCGGGATGGTGGTCGGCAAACAGGATGCGGGCGTGGTAGCGGCCCTGCGGCACACTGATGCGCAAGACGTCGGCGGCCCCTTCGTCGGCGTAATACGCCGTCAGGCGCAGGCGCAGACGTCCCGCCTGGACCCGGACGATGGGGTCGTCTGCCGGGGAATACGCGGCCGGATCGCGGCCGAACACGGCCACGCCGATCTCGTGCTCCGGCGGCGACGCATCTGCGCCGTCACACGCCAGCACCCGCTCGACCAGATAGGCGAGCAAGGCCGTACAGCGCCGCGCCTTGGCAAACTGCCTGCTCGTCAGGACCCGCCGCAATGCCTCGCGGATGGCGTCGTCCGAACAGGGACGTTGTTCATTGTCCACGGCCGATGCCCTGGTGATCAGTGACAATGCGGGTTGGTTCATCGTGCTCTCCGGTAAGTCGCGCTACTCGAGCCCGTCGCGAACACTCTACGTTGCCGACCGGATTCACACCTTCCGGCCACCTTCCCGTCGCCAAGTCATTGATTCCTTTATGAATTTTTTTTTGGCCGGAAGGGTCTCAGCCATGCGGTGCGCAGCCCCCCCGGGGCGGACAGACTAGCGCAACCGAAACATTGACAGGTTTACAAAACCATCTTTTACGTGCCATATTGAAACCCTGTCATGGTTGCGGGTCTTTCTGACCTGCCCCGTCCCACGAGGATGCGCCTCGCCCACGCTCACGGAGTGATCTTGACACACGCATCGCAACCCGAATTACGCGCATTGCAAGACGGCGACCCGTTGGTGGCGGCCGGCCGTTTCCTGCTGGGCGACTGGACGGTCGACCTGGCGACACACCGGATCGCGCGCGGCGACGACGTGGTTGCGCTGGAGCCGCGGCCGATGGCCGTGCTGGCTGAACTGTGCCGGCGTGGCGGCGAGGTCGTCACCGCCGAGGCCCTGCTCGATGCCTGCTGGCCGGGCCAGGTCCAGGGCGACAACCAGGTGCACAAGGTCATTGCCGGGTTGCGCCGGGCACTGCAGGACGCCGCCACCAGCCCGCGCTATATCGAAACAATCCGCAAGCAGGGCTACCGGCTGATCGCCCCGATCCGCGTGCTGTCCGATCACGGGCCGCGCAGCCTGAGTGGTGCATGGCGCGGCACATCGCCCTTTCGCGGCCTGGAACCGTTCGGCACGGAACATGCTGCCGTGTATTTTGGCCGTGACGACGCCATCCGGCAGCTGCATCGCCGTCTCGGCGAGCAGCAGGCGCGGGGCCATGCACTGGTCGTGCTGCTGGGTCCCAGCGGTTCCGGCAAGACGTCGCTGGTGCGTGCCGGTCTGATCCCGGCCATGCTGGCCGCATCGGCGCCATCGCGGGCGCTCACGCAAGAGCGCCTGCGGGCCTGCACCGCGACCGTGCTCGACCTGGGCGCGCTCGACGAAAGTGGCCCATGGCAGGCGCTGGCCGGGGCGCTGCTCGACTGGGAGTTCGCCAATGTCGCGCTGCTGTCGGGCCACAGCATCGTCTCGCTGGCCGAGCTGCTGCGCAGCGAGCCGGACGAGGTGCTGCGTTTGCTGCGCATTGGTTTGCAGGCGCAGCGCGCCGACAATGCCGGCTTGCCACTGCTGGTGCTCGACCGCCTGGAGGGCCTGTTCGAGCCGGCCAGGGACGCGGACCGCCAGGCGTTTCTCGACTGTATCGAACGGCTGGTACGCAGCAGCATGACGCTGGTGCTGGCCGTGTGCCGCAACGACTTTTATCCCAGCCTGTCGTGCCACCGCCTGCTCATGCACGGCAAGGAACACGGGGCGCACATGGATCTGGCGCCGCCCGACGCCCAGGCCATCATGCAGATGATCCGGCTGCCGGCGCGCGCGGCCAACCTGACCTATGGCAGCGACACGAGCAGCCTGAACCGGCTGGACGACCGCCTGTGCACCGATGCGATGCAGGCGGGTGACGCCCTGCCGCTGCTGCAATACACGTTGCAGGCACTGTATCTGGCGCGCGCGCCCGGCGACGAACTGACCTGGGCCGCCTACGATGCACTGGGCGGACTGGAAGGCGCGATCAGCAGCCGGGCCGAAGCAATCCTGGCAGCCTTGCCCGGCGCGCAGCAAGCGGCGCTGGCGCGCCTGCTGCCGCGGCTGGTGACATTGTCGGCCGAGGATGCGTCGCCCACCAGCCGCTCGGTGATCGGCGCCAGCCTCACCGACGCGCACGAGCGGGCTCTGGCCGAGGCGCTGATCGACGCGCGCCTGCTGGTGGCAGACCGCCTGGGCGGTGGCGACATCGGCTTTCGTGTCGCGCACGAAGCCTTGCTGCGCCGGTGGCCACGCGTGACGGCGTGGGTGGCGCAGCACCGGGTCGCACTGGCCGCACGCGCCGAGCTGGCGCCCTGGGTCCGGCGCTGGCTGGACAGCGGGCGTGCCAGGGCCTGCCTGCTGCCGCGGGTGCCGCTGTTGTGGCAAGCGAGCCGCGCGGTGCGCGCCGCACCGCAACTGTTCGGGCGCGACGAGCATGACTTCGTGGCGCGCTCGCAGGCCCGTCTCAAGTCGCATACGCGCTGGCGCGTGGCCGCCGTGGCTGGCGTCCTGGCGCTGGCGGTGAGCGCCGGCCTGGCCGCCGTGCGCAACGCGCAGCTGGCCGAGACCGTCACCGCGCGCGAACTGCAGAGCCGGCGCCTGGCCACCTTCATGCTGGGTGAGCTGGCTGACCAGTTGCGGCCGATCGGCAAGCTCGACCTGCTCGCCAGCATCGGTGAACACGGCTTGCAGGTACTCAATCCCGTCGACCTGCGCGACGAACTGCCCGCCGACACCTTGCAGCGCGCCAAGGCACTGGTCGTGATCGGCGAAGTCAACAGCAGCCGCGGCACGCACCAGCTTGCGATGGCCGGCACGGCGCTGGCGCGTGCCTACGCGCTGCTCTCGGCGCTGGGACCAGCGCCAGGCATCGATATCGGCGAGTACTACAAGACGCTGGGCGCCAGCGCATTCTGGCTTGGCCAGATTGCCTACGACGCAGGGCGCCTCGATGACGCCACCACGCAGATGACCCGCTATCGCGCCGCCAGCCAGGCCTGGCTGGCCGCTGCACCGGCGCATCCCCAGGCCAGGGCCGAGCTCGGTTATGCGCTCGGGAGCCTGAGTTCGATTGCGATGCGCCGGGGCCGCTGGGATGATGCCCAGCGCGGCTTCGAGGCGTCACTGGCGCTCAAGCTGGCGGTACTGGCCGACCACCCGGGCGATGTCGATGCGCAGGATGCGGTGGCCAGTGCGCGCGCCTGGCTGGGCCAGATAGCACACCTGACAGGCAACAGCGCGCACGCGCTGGTGCTGTACGACACCGCGCGCGCCGTGCAGCAGCAACTGCAACAGGCGCGCCCGGGCGAATCGGTGCGGCTGCGCGACCTGGCCGTCATTGAAAGCCGGCGCGCCGAGGCCCTGCAGGCACTGGGCCGGCGCGACGAGGGAATCGCTGCCAGGCTGGCGGCCGTGAGCTGGATGCGCCGCGCGCTGGTCGATGGCGCCAGCAATGCCTTCTGGCAGGCAGAAAGTCTGCTGGCCGACAGCGCGCTGCTGCTGGCGCAGGCAGAGGCCGGCCTGCCCATCGCTGCGCAGCTTGCCGCGCTGCAGCGCCGACTGGCAAGCGACGGCAAAGGCCAGCCGGACGTGCGCGAGTGGCGCCAGAGCGTGATGCAGACACGCCTTGCCGTTGCCGGGCAAGCCATGCGGGCACGCGACTGGACCGCTGCGCGCGCCGTGGCCAGCAGCGTCGCCCAGGACGTCAGCAACCTGATGGCGCAACACCCGTTTCTGTGGCAGGGGCGCGAACTGCAGGCACGGGCCGACCTGCTGCTGCTGCAGGCCGACGCCAGCGCTTCTGCCGGATCCTGGTCAACTGCGTTGTGCAAAGACACGCGCAGTGCATTGCAACCGGCCATCGACACCGGCCAGGCAGGGTTCGTACGCGAAGCCTGGCTCGTGGCGCGCGCATGTGCAGGGGAAGGCGCCATCACGGGCGCCGACGTACAGACGCTGGCGCAAGGCGGCTACCGGCCGCAATCGCCAGCATTTCTTAACGCAGTACCAACCAGGAACGCACCATGACAACAGCAGCCCCGAACGCCACCTCAGCCGTGCCAGGCAGTGCACCGATCTTCTTCGTGGTGCCCGTCATCCCCGACGACGGCAGTGTGGAACACGTGTGGTACTACGCCGAGGTGGACGGTGAGCAGGCCTGGGAAAAGATTTCCGCGAAAGAGCTCAATACCAGGCATGGCGGAAGCGACGCCGATAGCGTGATGCTGTACCAGCCGGACGTCGAAACCATCCTGCAGCACACCCCGCTGACGGTCGATCGCCTCGACCGGAGCGTCACCCTGTACGCGGGCGTGGCGCGCACCCTGTCGGTCAGCGACGATCGCCTTCCGAGTGCCTGCCAGTTCGACGGCAACCGGTTCATGCTCGTGCCAGTGGCGCCTCACACGACGCGCGGTGTCATCCTGGTGTTCAGCAAGCATGCTGCCGGCAAATCGTCAGCGCCTGTCGTCGAGCTGATCGCCACCACGGATCCCGAAATCAAGAACGGCGTGGGCAAATAAGCCAGCACGAGATCATTTGGCCAGCTTCGACGCAGCACCGCGCCAGTAATACTGCGCACGACTGCGCCAGATGATCAGCAGGGTCACGCCCAGCGTCGCCGTGGCGACCCAGGCAAACGACCCTGCGCCGAACTGGCCCAGCAGCATGCCACCGACGACGCTGCCGGCAAAGATGGCCAGATTCCAGACAGTCGTCATCATCGACTGCGCCACGTCCTGGGCAGGGCCCGACGCATTCGACAGCGACGTCACGAACAAGGTTGCCGCGCCACCGAACGCCAGTCCCCAGATGGCCACCGCCAGATACACCGCGGCCGGCGCGCCGGGCCACAGCGCCAGCGTCACGCTCGCCAGCAGGAACAAGCCGGTACTCGTCATGACCAGTTGGCGCAGCCAGCGGTCGACGAGCGCCCCCACCAGCAGCAGGCTCAGCAGCGCAGCGCCGCCGAACAGCGCGAGCAGAAAGTCCACGCGCGGCGCCAGCCCGGCCAGCGTTACCAGCGGCGCGATATAGGTGTACAACAGGTTGTGCGTGACGACGTACAGCAGCAGGACGGCGAGCACGGTGCGCACGCCGGGCAGCGCAAACACCTGCGCCACGCGCTGGCGTTGCTGGCCGGGGATCGCGCGCAGCGCCGGCAGCCGCAGCACGATCCACAGCATCAGCAGCGCGGCCAGTGCACTGAGCGCGCCAAACGCGATGCGCCAGCCGACCAGATTGCCGACGTAGGTACCGAGCGGAATGCCGACCGTCAGCGCAAGCGGCGTGCCGGCCATCGCAATCGCGATCGCCCTGCCCTTGTGCTGCGGCGCGACCATGCGCGCGGCGTAACCGACCAGCATGGCCCAGGCCAGCCCCGCCGCCAAGCCACCCAGGAAACGGGCGACAAAAATCAGCGTCAGGCTCGTGGACAGTGCGGTGATCGTGTTGGCGATCACGAAGCCGGCCATGGCGGTGAGCAGCAAGGTGCGGCGACCGACGCCTTGCGTGGCCGCCGCCAGCGGGATCGCGGCCAGCACCGAGCCCAGCGCGTAAATGCTGATCAGTTGCCCCATCACGGACTGCGAACTGTTCAGGCTGGCGGCAAGCTGCGGCAGCAGCCCGGCTGGCAAGACTTCAGTGAGGATGACGACGAAGCTGACCATTGTCAGGGCCAGCAGCGAGGTCAGCGGTAGTTTGGCGACGGGTTGATCACGGAGTTCGTCGGGGTGCTCCAAGGTATCTGGTGTCATGTGAAATGCAATGGCAAACGCCGCAGCGGCGGCGCATGGTTGACCCATGGACCGCAGCTGCGAACGCGGAAGAAAAGTGAGAAGGTGCGCGGCCTGCCGGATCAGCCGGCCAGGTCGACCCTGCTGCCGCTGCGGTCGGACGCAATGATCGCGTCGATCACCGCATGCATCCTGACGGCATCAGCGAACGTCGGCGCCAGCTGCGTGCCTTCGCGCACGTCACGGGCATACGCCGTATACAGATGGGCCAGCTCGGCCACGCTGCCGCCCAGGTCGTGTTCGGGCAGCCAGTCGTACTGCGCCGGCACGGGCAGCGCCTGCAACGGCTGCGCGTCGCCGCGCGCACCTTCGATCAGGTTGACCGACGGCCCGAAACTGGTCGCATTCGTGATGCGCAGGTCGCCCTCGGTCCCCGTCAAGTCGATCTGCACGCCGGCATTGTTGCGCTTGCCTGCTTCGAGCTGCACCGTCAACACGGCACCATTGGCGAAGGTGCCGGTCACGAGCACCTGGTCGGGATTGGTGCGCGGCAGCGTGGCACCGGTATCGACGATCGTCACTTGCTTGATCTGGTTGGCCGTCAGCGCGCTCAGTGTGCGCGGAAAACCGAAGTGCCTGAACAGGATGTCGAGGAAGTGCCCGCCGAAGATCGGCAGCAGATCCGAGAAATTCTCGGTCGGCACGGTATAGGCCAGATAGCCCATGCGGCGCGCACCGAACGCGTCGACGCTGACATGCATCCGCACCGAACGCAATTCGCCGATATAGCCGTCGGCCAGCAGATCGCTCATGTAGCGGTAGCTCGGCGACAGGCGGCGCTGCAGACCCACGACATGGCGCACACCGGCTTGTTCAGCCAGCGCTGCCAGCTCGGTCGACACGGCGGTGCTGGTAGTCAGCGGCCATTCCGAATACACGTCCTTGCCAGCAGCAATGGCCGCGCGAACAGCCGCCTCGTGCTGCGGCGCCTGGTTCAGCACCAGCACCAGATCAACCTCAGGATGCTCGACGAGCGCCTGCAGCGACGTGACGGGATGGGCAATGCCATGACGGACAGCGAGGGCCTGGGCCTTGTCGGCGCTGCGGCTGTAGACAGCCGTCAGCTCGAACTCGGGCAACAAGGCCAGCGACGGGATATGGCCATACTCGGCCCAGGTACCGGCGCCGACGATGCCGACGCGGATTTTTTTAACGGACACTGCGGGAGTGGATGAAACGTTCATGCGAGAGACTCCCTTGAAACTGTTGGACCAGCAATTGCGGCATCCAGCATTTTAACGGGGGTGCACCGATCCTGCTGCAGAGCCGGCGAAAGTGAACAGCCGGGGTCAGGTCTGACATTCGGACACGATCTCGACAGTCGGGTCAAAAGCTGGGGTCAGATACCGTCTTGAATTGCAAGCCGATTCGATAAGAAATTTGCGTCGAATGGCTTGCCTGTTCGAATGACGCCGTAGATCAGATGGGCCAATTTGTGCGTAACGGCGC